>Ga0335084_10000202_pt1 | contig 45727 bp, 49 predicted proteins | sample Lox_Sample_44_FD_206721 | JGI IMG/M metagenome (GOLD analysis project Ga0335084, IMG submission 206721) | Soil microbial communities from Loxahatchee National Wildlife Refuge, Florida, United States - Lox_Sample_4.4 | ecosystem: Environmental > Terrestrial > Soil > Wetlands | place: USA...
TTGCGTCTCCCTGTAGAGCATGGCCGTCGCCTGGCTGCCCGCCGTCGTCGCGTCCGCCCCGTGCGCCTGGAAATGCTGCGTCCAGAGCCGCAGCCGCTCGGCGGTCTCCGGGGCCCAGACGTGGACGTGTGCCACGAGGTCCGACTGGTGCATCTGCGCCCGCCGGGCCAGGAGCATTGTCGAGATGGCGACCCCGGCGCTGCCGCCGATATTGCGGACCACGCTGAAAAGCGCCGTCGCATTCGGGAGATGCCGCATCGGGATCGACGCGAAGGCCAGCATCTGGAGCGGCACGAAGATGCAGCCCATGCCCACGCCCTGGATCAGCCGCGGCAAGGCGAGCGACCAGAAGTCCACGCTCAGCGTGGCGGTGGACATGAGGTACGTCGCGAGCCCGTTCGTGAGCACGCCGAACGCCAGGATGAACCGCTGGTCGTAGCGGCTCACGAGAAATCCCACGAACAAGAGGGTCGCCGCCTGCCCGATCCCGCTCGGCGCGAGCACCAGTCCCGAGGTCCAGGCGTCGTATCCCATGAGCTTCTGAGTGTAGAGCGCCAGGAGGAGCATGCTCGCGTAGAATCCGAAGCCCGCCATGGACATGACCACCGAGCCCACCGTGAAGTTCCGGTCCGCGAGGACTCCCAGGTCGAGCAGGGGCTCGTCCGTCGTCAGCTCCCGGAGGACGAAGCCGACGAGCGCCGCCACGGCGAGCACCGCCAGGGACACGATCATCGCCGAGTCGAACCAGTCCTCGCGCTCGCCGCGGTCCAGCACGAGCTGGAGGCCGCCGAACCCCACGAGCATCAGGAGCATGCCGAGCAGGTCCGCTCGGCCGGCGGGCTTCGCGTGCGGCGAGTCGAACAGCAGGAGGCTCGCCATGAAGAAGCCGGCGAGGCCGATCGGCAGGTTGATGTAGAAGATCCACCGCCACGACCAGTTGTCGGCGATCCAGCCGCCCAGGGTGGGCCCGAACGTCGGGGCGAGCACGATGCCCATGCCCCACACGGCCATGGCCATGCCGCGCTCGCGGGCCGGGAAGATCTCCCACAGCACAGCCTGTGCGATGGGGATGATCGGCCCGCCCCCCAGGCCCTGGAGCACGCGCGCAAAGATCAGGAACTCCACCGAGGGCGCGACGGCCGACAGGAGAGAGCTGAGAGTGAAGAGACTGGTGCAAATGAGGAAGAAGCGCCGCCGCCCAAGGCGCGCGGTGAGCCAGCCCGTGGCGGGGAGGATGATGGCGTTGGCCGCGAGGTAGGAGGTCAGGACCCAGGAGACCTCGTCGAGCCCGGCCGAGAGCGCTCCCTGGATGTGCGGCAGCGCGACATTGGTGATGCTGGTGTCGAGGATCTGGAGCACCGACACGAGCATGACGGTGACGGTGATCGCCCAGCGGCGGGCACTGCCAAGCACCGGCTCGCTCATCACCTGCTCGGGCGGCATGGGCCGCCATGATAGCGCGCGGGGCGGCCGGCCCGCACGCTGCTGCCGTTGACTTGCCCGGCGCGCTCTGACAGGATCGGCGCGAGATGCCAACCGTCGAGCCCGGCCGCAAGGCCCCCGCGTTCTCCCTCGAGGACCAGGACGGCAGGACCCGCCGCCTCAAGGACTATGCCGGCCGGCCCGTCGTGCTGTACTTCTACCCCAAGGACGACACCCCGGGCTGCACGCGCGAGGCCTGCGCATTCCGCGACGCGATGCCCGACTTCAAGGAGAGCAAGGCTGCGGTCCTCGGCGTGAGCATCCTCGACACGGCCAGCAAGGCGAAATTCGCGCGGAAGCACAAGGTCAACTTCCCGCTCCTGGCCGATGCCGGGCACGAGATCGCGGAAAAATACGGCGCGTGGAAGAAGAAGAGCATGTACGGCCGGAGCTTCATGGGCCTCGCGCGGACGACCTTCCTGATCGGCCCCGACGGAGTCGTGGTCCGCCGCTGGGACAACGTCAAGGTTGACGGCCACGCCGAGGCGGTGCTGGAGGCCGTCGAGGCGCTCTGAGGAATTGTCCGTGGACCGCGCGACGCGGATCACCAAGGCACTCGTGCTTGCGTTCGCGCTGACTTTTCTCGGCGTGTACGCCTCGGACTACCTCTGGACCGGGTACCGCATGGGCCATGACACGGCGGCGCAGGCGTTCGGGAGCGTGACGTTCTACTACGCGACGGTGCTCAAGAACGGCCGGACCGAGATCTTCTACGACCAGCCGCAGACGGAGGTCTGTGTCCAGGCGCTCTTCCCGCACGCCGGCTACCGGCCCTGCTGGTATGCGGTCAAGAGCACGGTGCGGACCGTCAGTTGACGTGATGTGAACAACGTGTACGGCTCGGCCCTGGCCCGCCTGCGCGAGGCGCTGAAGAACCGGGGGACTTCGGGTACTATGTCCTCCTGTTCCGGTCAGGCGGGTCGCGGCGCGGCGTCCCTCCCCGTTGAAGCACTCGAGCACAACAAAAGGAGAGTCGGCATGCGGCACGCAAAGTGGGCGGTGGCGGTCCTGGGCTTCGTCGCGGCGGTGTGGAGCGTCGGCGCCGTCCAGGGGCAGGCGCAGCTCAGCGGCGAGTACAAGATCGGGGTGCTGGAGCCGCTGACCGGCAATCTCGCCGCCGAGGGCAAACGGCATCTCGAAGGCTACGAGATCATGCGCGACCTCATCAACGAGAAATTCGGCGGCGTGATGGGGAAGAAGCTGGTTTTCGTCACGGGTGACGCCGTCGATCCCACCGCCGCCGCCTCCGAGGCGACGCGGCTGGCCACGCGGGAAGGCGTGAAGATCATCTCCGGCACGTTTTCCTCCACGCTCTGCGGGGCGGCCAGCGAAGCGGCCGCGCGCCAGAATGTCATCTACTGGGAAACGTCCTGCGTGGATCCTCGGCTGACCCGGCGCGGACTCAAGACCGTGTTCCGGACGGAGATCGACGGCACCGGCTTCGGCTGGTACAACGTCGAGTTCATCGCCAAGCACCTGGCGCCCCGGCTCGGCAAGAAGCCGAACGAGTTGCGCGTGGCGTACCTCTCGGAGGACTCGTCGTACGGCCAGAGCGTGACTGAGACCGCGCGCGAGCGCGCGAAGAAGGAATTCGGCATGCAGGAGGTGGCGGCCGAGTACTACACCTTCACCACCAACGACCTGACGCCGATAATTCTCAAGCTCAAGAACGCCAACCCCGACATCCTCCACCACATCGCGCGCAACCAGGACGCCATCATCTTCTGGCGGCAGGCGCGCGAGCAGAATTTCCTGGTCAAGGCGGTCGTGCACGCCGGTGCTACCGGCTACGGCTCGCCCGACTTCGGCAAGGCCTTCGGCAACGACGCCAACGGCCCCTTCGCCCTGCTCGAGCCCGGCCCGGGCTTCATCATCGAGGGGATGCGGCCCGAGGGGCAGCGGATCGAGCGCGCGTTCAGGGAGGCTGTGAAGGCCAGGACCGGCGCGGACATCGCGGGCGGGCATCAGCTCGCCGGCGGCGGCCTCTGGGTGCTCAAGCTCGTCCTCGATGCGGCCAAGACCGATGACCCCGAGAAGTTCCGCGCCGCCGTCCTGGCCATGGACATCCCGGTCGGTTCCGCTGTCAACGGCTGGGGCGTGAAGTTCGACGAGACCGGCCAGAACAGCAATCCGCGCGTGCAGCACTACATGCTCCAGTGGCAGAACGGCCAGAACGTCACCGTGTGGCCGGAGGAGTTCACGACCAATCGCGCCAAGTGGATACCGCTCGGCGCCTGGGACCAGCGGAAGTAACCGCCCGCTTCGCCCAGCCGATCCAGCCGGCACCCCGGGACTGTCCCGGGGTGCGGGCAGCGTCGGCTGATCGGCGCGCCTCCCGGCCATGCACGTCGTTCCCCAGCTCCTCGTCTCCACCATCCTCCTGGGAGGGATCTACGCGCTCATCGCCGTGGGGCTGACGCTCATCTTCGGCGTGATGCGCGTCGTCAACTTCGCCCACGGCGAGTTCCTCATGCTGGGCATGTACCTCGCCTTCTGGGCGTTCGCGCTGCTCCATCTGGACCCGTACGTGACGCTCGTCGTGTCGCTCCCGCTCATCTTCGGCCTCGGGTGGCTGAGCTACCGCGCCGTGATGCGACCGGTCATCCACGCCTCCCACAACGTGCAGATCTTCACGACAGTCGGCTTGTCCATCGCGCTCCAGAACGTGGCCCTTGTCCTCTGGAGCGCCGACTCGCAGTTCGTGCGCACCGGTTACTACACCGTGGTCGTGCGCATGGGGAGCGCGGTGCTGAACCTCGCCCAGCTCATCGCGTTCGCCGTCGCCGTGCTCACGACGGCCGCGCTCTTCGCCTTCCTGCGCTGGTCGTATACGGGCAAGCTCATGCGGGCGACCGCTCAGGACAGGGCCGTTGCCTCCCTCATGGGCATCGACACGGGCCGCGTCTTCGCGCTCACGTGGGCGGTCGGCATCACCTGCGTGGGTGTGGCCGGCGTGCTCCTCGCGCCAATCTACCCCGTCTACCCGACGGTCGGGCTCCAGTTCGTGCTGATCGCCTTCGTCGCGGTCGTGCTGGGCGGGCTCGGCGACATGGCGGGCGCGCTCATCGCCAGCCTGATCGTCGCCGCCGTCGAGGTCATCGGCTCGTACGTGATCGGCACGGCGTGGAAGGAAGTGCTGTATCTCCTCCTGTTCATCGGGATTCTCGTGGTCCGCCCCGCGGGGCTCTTCGGCCAGCGCGGCGCGGAGGCGATCGGCACGTGAAGGGCACGTGGCCGGCCGTCGCCTTCTTTGCGATCGCCGCGCTCTGGCCGGTCGTGGTGCGCGATCCCTTCCTGCTCGACAGCCTCGTCCTCATCCTGCTGTGGGGCTCCACGGCGGCGGCCTGGAACGTGGCCGGCGGCTACGCGGGGCAGGTCTCGCTCGGCCACGCGGCCTTCTTCGGACTGGGCGCATACTCGGCGGCGCTCCTCGGGACGAAGTGGGGGCTCTCCCCGTGGATCGGGCTTCTCGTCGGCGCCGTCCTGGCGACGGGATTCGGAATCCTCCTCGGCTTTCTCAGCAACCGGCTGCGCGGTCCCTACTTCGCGCTCGCCACGATCGCGTTCTCGCAGGTCCTGCTGATCGTCGCCAGCCGCTGGCGCGGCTTCACCTCCGGGTCCGAGGGCATTCCCGTGCCCTTCCGGCCCGGGTTCTGGACGCTCGGCATCACGGACAAGCGCATCTGGGTCGCCATCGTCCTCGTGCTCGCGATCGGTCTCTACCTGGTCGAGCTCTACCTCGAGCGCTCGCGCCGCGGCTTCCAGCTGGCGGCGGTGCGCGAGGACGAGGACGCCGCCCTCTCTCTCGGCGTCCCGGCGCTGTGGCTGAAGGTGGCGGCCATCGCGGCCAGCGCCGCGCTCACGGCGGTGGCCGGCGCCCTCTGGGCGCAGTACGTCGGCTTCGTGGACCCTCTCTACGTCTTCTCGGTCGACCTTTCTGTCCGTTTCGCCCTGGCCGCCATCTTGGGCGGCATCGGCACCGCGCTCGGCCCTTTCCTGGGCGCCGCGCTCATCCTTTTGCTGGAGACGTACCTGCGGGCGCGCTTCGGGGGCATCGGCGCGGGACTCGTCGGGATCTACCTGATCATCTACGGCACCGCGCTCGTCCTGATGATGCGGTTCGCGCCCCAAGGGATCGTGCCGTGGGTCGGCGAGCGGTTCAGGCGACGCCCGGCCGCCGGATCGGCGTCGTGAGCCTGCTCGAAGTCTCGGGCATCACCAAGCGCTTCGGCGGCATCACCGCGAACCGCGATATCTCCTTCGACGTGGAGGCAGGCGAGCTGGTGGGCATCATCGGCCCGAACGGGTCGGGCAAGTCGACGCTCTTCGAGGTCATCAGCGGCTTCTATCGTCCCGACACGGGCGCGGTGAGTCTGGACGGCGCGCGCCTCACGGGCTTGCCCCCCGACCACGTGTGCCGGCTGGGCGTTGCGCGCACCTTCCAGAAGCTCAGGCCGTTCTCGGGGCTCAGCGTCGTCGACAACGTGATGGTCGGCGCGCTCACCCGCATGCACGACGTGCGGCACGCCCGCGCCCGCGCCCGCGAGCTCCTCGACCGCGTCGGCCTCGCCGAGAAATCCGACGAGTATGCGCGCACGCTCTCCACGGGACAGCGCAAGCGTCTCGAGCTCGCGCGTGCGCTTGCGACCGAGCCGCGAGTGCTCCTCCTCGACGAGGTGACGGGAGGCGTCGACCAGCGCAGCATTCCCGGCCTGGTCCAGCTCGTCCGGGATCTGCACCGTGGCGGCCTGACTCTTTTGGTGGTCGAGCACAACATGCGGGTGATCACGGCGGTGGCCCAGCGCATCGTGGCGCTGTACCTGGGAGAGAAGATCGCCGATGGACCGCCAAACGCCGTGACGCGGGATTCGCGGGTGGTCGAGGCGTACCTCGGCCAGGCGTACGTCCAGTGACCCCTCCGCTGCTGGATGTCGAAGGGCTCGACGTCGCCTACGGCGACTTCCAGGTGCTGTGGCAGGCGGCCATGCGCGTGGGCGACGGCGAGATCGTCGCCGTGCTCGGCCCGAACGGCGCCGGCAAGTCCACGCTGATGAACACCATCTCCGGCCTGCTCACGCCGCGCGCCGGCCGCATCAGCTTCGGCGGCACGCGGATCGACGGCCTGCCCGCCCACCGCACGGCGGGCCAGGGGCTGGCGCACGTGCTGGAGCGCCGTCGCCTGTTTCCCTTTCTCACCGTGCTGGACAATGTCATCCTCGGCGCCCACAACCCCGCCGCGCGCCCGCATCGAGACCACACGCTGGCGCTGGTCCAGCGCCTGTTTCCCTTCCTCGCGGCGCGGCAGGGGCAGCTCGCGCACACGCTCTCCGGCGGCGAGCAGCAGATGGTCGCCATCGCGCGCGGGCTCATGGCCCGGCCGCGCCTGCTGATGATCGACGAGCCCTTCCTCGGCCTGGCTCCCATGGTGGTGCAGGAGATCGGCGGGCTCATGCGACGCATCCGGGAGGAGCAGGGGATCAGCATCCTCTTCATCGAGCAGAACGTGGAGCTGGCGCTGCGGCTCGCCGACCGCGGCTACATCATGGAATCCGGCCGGACCATCCTGGACGGGCCGTCGGCGGAGCTGCTCCAGTCCGCGGAGGTCAAGCGGATCTTCCTGGGCGACCTCGCGCTCTGATCTCCGTCGGGTTTGTCCTTGTCCAGGCGCGCCCGGATGGTTACACTCGCATCACGATATGAAAGCGCTCGCCCTGGTCCTGGTGTTGGCCGGTCTCCTCCAGCCTCTCGCCGCCCATGCGCAGACGACGAAGCTCCGCGTGGGCATCTGCGCGCGCACCGTGTCGACCGGCGTCGGCGCCCCCTTCGCCGCCGCCATGAAGATGGGCTGGTTCATGCAGGAGGGGCTGGAGGTCGAGGTCGTGCCCTTGCCGGGCTCCACCGACTGCGTGAAGGCCGTGGCTGCCGGGCAGCTGCCCGTCACCCTGCCGAGCGTGGAGCCGCTCGCCATCGGGCGGCCGCAGGGCATCAAGGCGAAGATCTTCTACACCGCATACCAGACCAACGGCTACGGCTTGGGCGTCCCGGCCGACAGCCCGATCCAGAAGGCCGTGGAGCTCAAGGGCAAGAACATCGGCGTCACCAATCTGGCCTCGGCCGGCGTCATCATCGCGCGAGCCCAGGTGGCGGCGGCCGGGCTCGACCCCGACCGCGACGTGAACATCGTCGTGGCCGGCGAGGGCGCGCAGCCGGCGGCGCTGCTCAGGAGCCGCCAGGTGGAAGCGCTGAGCCAGTTCGACACCCAGTACGCGCTGATCGCGAACGCCGGCATCCCCATCCGGTATCTCGACCGGAGCCAGATCGAGCGTTTCCCCGGCAACGGCTTCCTGGCCCTCGAGGACACGATCAAGACGCGCGCCAAGGACCTGAGCGGGCTGGCGCGGGCCTACGCCAAGGGCACGATCTTCACGCTCAACAATCCCGAAGCCGCCGTGCGCATCGTCTACGAGCTGTTCCCGGAGACCCGCCCCACCGGCAAGGACGAGGCCACCGCGGTGCGCGAGGACGTGAAGGTCCTCCAGGCGCGGATGCCGCACTTTCTCCTCGAGCCCGCCGGCGTGCGCCGTTGGGGAGAGAGCTCCGAGGTCAACTACCGCGACTATGTCGACTTCCTGCTGAAGTGGGGCGTGCTCAAGCAGAAGGTGGAGACGGGCGACCTCGTCACCAACGAGCTGATCGAGGGCATCAACCGTCTCGACGCCGCCAAGGTCGCCACCGAGGCCAAGGCCTACACCTACGCCCGCTAGGGCGGAAGCACGGCGGCCGCCACCCGGCCGCAGGGACCATGCCCACCACACCAAGCGCCGAGGTTCTGAAGATCGCCGAGCTGGTGGGTTACCAGGACGGCTCGGTCGTCAGCCGCATCGTCGCCAAGGCCGAGACCGGCAGCGTGACGCTGTTCGCGTTCGATGAAGGCCAGGAACTGAGCGAGCACACGGCGCCGTTCGACGCGCTCGTCCACGTGCTCGACGGCGAAGTCGCGATCAGGATCTCGGGCAAGCCCTTTCAGCTGAAGACAGGTGAGGCCATCGTGATGCCCGCGAACAAGCCGCACGCGCTGAAGGCGGTGAAGAGATTCAAGATGCTCCTCACGATGATCAGAAGGTAGGGAGCGCCTGCCTCACAGCATGACGTCGCCCCCGTTGGGGGAGAGCGTCTGGCCGCTGTAGTAGTTGGCGCCGTCGGAGGCGAGGAAGACGGCGGTGGGCGCGACGTCCTCCGGCAGCCCGAGGCGCCGAAGGGCGATGATCGCGCTCCGCTCGCGGCGGTTCTCCTCGCTGATGGGGCCGACCAGCTCGGTCTCGATGAGCCCCGGCGCGATGGCGTTGACCTGGATGCCGCAGGGGCCGACCTCGCGGGCCAGCGCCCGCGTGAAGGAGATGATCCCGCCCTTCGACGCGGCGTAGTGCGTGCGCCCGGCCATGCCCTTCTGGCCCAGCAGCGAGCTGACGTTGATGATCTTGCCCGACCCGCGCCCGAGCATATGGGGCAGGACAGCCCGCGAGCAGAGAAACACCGAGCGCAGGTTCGTCGCGATCATCTCGTCCCAGATCTCGTCGGACATCTGGTGCAGCAGGACGTCGTTCAGGATGCCGGCGTTGTTCACGAGCACGTCGATCCGCCCGAAGGCCGAGAGCATCTCGGCCACCATCGCGCGGACGCATTTCCCGTCGCTGACGTCTGCCCGGAAGGGGAGGGCCTTGCCGCCCGCCGTCCGAATGGCGGCCACAACCTCTGCGGCCTGCGCCTCGCTCTGGCGGTAGTTGACTCCGACGGCGGCGCCCTCGCGAGCCAAGGCGAGCGCGATGGCCGCGCCGATCCCGCGGCTGGCGCCGGTGACGAGGGCGATACGACCGTCGAGCATGGCCATCAAATCCTCCTCTCCGCCGGGAGCAGCCGACGCTTTCCGGCGCGGACCCGTCATACTGCGCGCACGAAGGCGGAGTCAAGCGAAGTCGTCCTTGACCCTTCCCGGCCGCCCTCGTACGATAGCCGCGCCCCCCAAGAGAAGACGAGGTGGTTCACATGATGGATCGACGAATGTTCCTCGGCACTCTGGCCGGCGGCGTTGTCGCGTCGCCGCTCGCCGCCGGGGCGCAGCAGGCGGGCAAGGTCTACCGAGTCGGCTTCCTGGGGAACTCGACCGCTGCCCTCGAGGCCAATCTCGTCCAGCCGTTCCGCGAGGGGCTGCGGGACCTCGGCTACGTGGAAGGCCGGGACGTCCTGATCGAGTATCGATGGGCGGATGGAAAGTATGACCGGTTTCCCGCCCTCGCCGCCGAGCTGGCCGCCGCGAAGGTCGATGTGATCGTGACCGCCGGTACGCCGGCCGCCCTCGCCGTCAAGAAGACGGCGGCGTCGATCCCTCTCGTCATGGTGGCCGTCGGCGATCCCGTCGCCGTGGGTCTCGTCGCGGACCTCGCGCGGCCGGGCGGGAACGTGACGGGGTTGTCCTCCATCGCGCCGGAACTGGAAGGGAAGCGATTGGAGCTGCTGAGGGAAGTGGTGCCCAAGCTCTCGCGCGTCGCTGTGCTCTGGAATCCGGACAATCCCTTTCATGCCGGGTCGCTGAAGGAAACGCGGGCTGCCGCCCAGGTGTTGGGCATCAAAGTCCAGCTCGTTGGTGTACGAGTGTCGGAAGAGTTTCCGGCCGCGTTCGCGGCCATTGTCAAGGAGCGGGCAGGCGCCCTCCTCATGCTCGCCGATCGTATCTTCCTGCACAATCGCGCGCGCATCGTGGATTTCGAGGCCAAGCATCGCCTGCCCGGCGTGTATGCGTACCGCGAGCTGGTCGAGGCGGGAGGTTTGATGTCCTTTGGGCCGAGCTACCCGGGCATGCACAGGCGGGCTGCCTACTATGTAGACAAGATCCTCAGGGGCTCCAAGCCCGCCGATCTGCCGGTGGAGCAGCCGACCAAGTTCGAGCTGTTGATCAGCCTCAAGGCCGCCAGGGCCCTCGGGCTGACGATTCCGCACTCACTGCTGCTCAGGGCGGACGAGGTGATCGAGTAGGATCGGCGCAGGGAGGCATCAGGTTCGACCACCTGCTGACCCACGGACAGCGCCGCGTTCGAGACGACGCCCGGGTGGATCGCGATCACGCGGCTGACGCCGCCGAGGCGGAAGCCGCCGGCGAAATCATCTACGAGTAGCCAGGCCGACGGGCCTCCCAGACTTGTAGCCGGTCCCCGGAGTCCCGAGGTATCGCTCACCGGCATACGGACCTTCGGAGTGGTCGTTCCTTGTGGGATAATCTCCGCCAGGGAGAAGGCGCGTGTTCACAAAGGCTTCAGTGCTGGTCTCCGATCGACCACCCGTCGCCGATTCGATCGGGCCGCAGGTCCTTGCCGCCGACTCCGCCCCCGCCTGGCGTCGCTACGGCCTAGCCGTGGCGTCCGTGATGCTCGCCTGGGGACTCACGCGGGCGACCCCGGCGCTCCACGGCGTGCCGGAAGCCGCCTTCTTCGCCGCCGTGACCGTATCCACCTTCTACGGCCATCTTGGACCGGGGCTCCTGGCCACTGCCCTGAGCATGGCCGTCCTCGACTATTCATTCCTGCCTCCGATCCGGGACCTCACGGGCGGCATCGGGGAGACGCTCCGCGCCGCCACCTTCGCCCTGGCTGCCGCCCTCATCAACTCGCTCCACGAGCGGCGGCGGCTGGCCGAAGTGCAGCGGCGCGAGAGCGAGGCGCGCGAGCGCGAGAACCTGGCGGCGACGGCGCGCGAGCTGGCGCGTGCGCACGAGGCCGTGGCCCGCGCGCTGGCGGACCGGGAGAACATCATGGAGAGCGTCGCGGACATCCTCTACACGCTCGATGGAAGGGGCATGCTGAGAGGCTGGAACCGGCGGCTCGAGCACGTCACGCACTTCGGACCGGAGGAGCTTCGCGGGCGACCTGTGCCGGAGATGTTCGAGGCGGAGGATCAGGCCGGCGTCGCGGCTGTCGTCATGGAGGCCGCCCACGGGGGGCACAGCGAGCTCGAGGCGCGGCTCGTCCGCAAGGACGGCGCCCCGATTCCCTACCAGTTCAGCTGCGCCCCCCTGCGGAACAGCAAGGGAGAAGTGATCGGGCTCACGGGAGTGGCCACGGACATCAGCGAGCGCAAACGTCTCGAGCAGCAGCTCTGGCAGCTGCAGAAGATGGAGGCCGTGGGGCGGCTGGCGGGCGGAGTGGCGCATGACTTCGGCAACCTCCTGACCGTCATTCACGTTCGCGCCCAGCTCGCCCTGCACCGACTCGGCCCGAACGAGCCGGCCCGTCAGGACATCGACCTCATCGACGACACGGCGGGCCGCGCGGGCGGTCTCGTGCGCCAGCTTCTCGCCTTCAGTCGCAAGCAGGTGTTGCAGCCCAGGATCCTGGACCTCAATGAGGTCGTCGGGGAAGCCGAGCAGATGCTGCATCCGCTGATCGGCGAAAGCGTCTCATTGGTCATGACGCTGGCGCCCGGGCTCGGGCGGGTGAAGGCCGACCCCGTCCAGCTCGTCCAGGTCCTGATGAACCTCGCCGTGAACGCCCGGGACGCCATGCCCGATGGTGGGCAGCTCACCGTCGAGACGGCCGATGTCGAGCTGGATGAGGCATTCACCCTCGAGCACGCCGGCGCGTCGAGCGGGCCCCATGTGATGCTGCGGGTGCGGGACACGGGCACCGGCATGGACGACGCGACGCGGGCGCAGATCTTCGAACCGTTCTTCACGACCAAGGAAATTGGCAAAGGGACGGGTCTCGGGCTGGCGACCGTGTACGGGATCGTGAAGCAGCACGGGGGTTATGTCGCGGTCGACAGCGAGGTCGGGCATGGGTCCACTTTCACCGTGTACCTCCCGCGGGTCGACGAGGAGCCGGAGGCGAGCGCGCCGGTCACGGCGGCCCCCGGCCGGGGCGGGGAGACGATTCTCCTGGTGGACGATGACGAGGAAGTTCGGACGCTCGCCTATGGGATCCTGCGGGACCAGGGCTATGTCGTGCTGGAGGCGCCCACGCCCAACGAGGCGCTGGCGATTTGCGAACAGCACAGGGGTGCCATCGATCTCCTGCTCACCGACGTCGTGATGCCGGTCATGAGCGGCCGTGAGCTGGCCGAGCGGGTGCGACCCCTGCGTCCCGAAGCCAAGATCATGTACATGTCGGGGTACCCCGGAGACGTCATCGGCAACTACGGCGTGCTGGCCACCGGCGCCTTCGTCCAGAAGCCGTTCACGCCTTCAGCGCTGTTGGAGAAAGTGCGCGAGGTATTCGCGACGCGCCTGTGAGGAAGCTTCAGTACACCTTACAGGCGATGGCTTGGCGACGCAGCCTCGTGCCCCGCCGATCTGCCTAAGAAAATGATCCGGCCGCTTCATTGCGTCCGGCCCCTGGTATGTCCTAGCGTGTGCGCATAGGGAGGTGTCCCAGGGACCTCCCTTGGCGCTGTGAACCCCAGGAGGGAGGATTGATGGTGGGAAATCCACCCGACCCGGAAGGGCGCCGCCGGGTTTGATCAGGTAGGCGGCGCCGAAGACGCAGCAAGGTGTGGTAGTCCAAGAATCCCGGCAGACGCCGGGAAGCGGCACCCAAAGGATGCCGCACAAAAACTGCCCGGTGCACGGGGAGTCCGGGCCCCGCGTCACCGGGCACCGTTCTTCTGCCCAGTCACGCGGGCTTGGGCGCCTCGTCCGCCAGTCGCTTCGTCGGGAGCACCCGGATCAGCACCGCCAGGATCAGGAACGGCATGGCGAGGAGCACCAGCGCGGTGAGAAAGCCCTCGATTCCCATGACCTCCATCTTGTACGCCATCAGCCCCCTGAAGCTCTTCGAGAAGAGCTGCCCGCCGATCACGACGTTCCAGCGCGTGCTGAAGATGCCCAGCTGGATCAGGATGACCGCCGTGAAGTACAGGAGTTTCCGGCCGTCTTCGTTCAGCTTCCGCCACTTCGCCACGACCAGGATGCCCAGCGGGATGAACATGCCGATCAGGATCTGCAGCACGAACAGGCTCATGAAGAGCTTGTGCGTGATGAGCGTGCCCAGGATCTTCACGGACTCTTCGCTCTGGTAGAGGCGGTGGATGAAGTCGAGCGCTTCGAGCGAGAAGTCCACGATCACCGCGTAGAACAGGTACGAGGTGACGGTGTCGAGGCAGGGCATGTTGACGGGCTCTTTCCGGATCGCGGCCAGCATCATGTAGAGGAAGATGACGAGCGCGATCCCGGAGACGATGGCCGACATGAGAAACACGATCGGCATCAGCACGCTGCCCCACCAGGGGTTCGCCTTCACCGACCCGAAGATGAAGCCGACGTAGCCGTGGAGCAGGAAGGCCGACGGGATCCCGATGATGGTGATGGCCCGGATGGCCTTCCGGTCGAACGCCAGCGATGCCTCGCTGGTGTCGTGCGAGAACAGCGAGAGCGCGCGGTGGATCCAGCCCATCAGCCCCCGCTCCTGCGCGCCCATGACGATCAGGTCCCGCCGGTACTCGAACCAGACCTCGAGCAGCAGGACGGCCATGAGATACCACGCATACACGAACCCGAACATGGCCATCGCTGAAGTCACGTTCGGCGTGAGCAGGATCTCGTAGAAGCGCTCGGGACGGCCGAGGTGCAGGAGGAGGGGCAGGGGCGCCACGAGCAGGAAGGCGAGCGCCGTGAGCAGCGCCAGCCGGTACGTCGGCTGAACCTCCTTGACGTTGAAAACCTTCACCAGGGACGCCAGGATGAAGGCCCCGGCGACCAGGCCCGTGATGTACGGATACACCACGATCAGGATCGACCATTGGATCTCGATCTCGTTGGGGTAGATGTAGCCGGTGATTTGCCCCAGCAGCTCGGTCAGGTCATGCGCCATCTCCGGGTTCATCGCACTTCTCCGTCCATCTGGGCGTAGTACACCTTGGGCTCCGTGTTGAGCTGTGGTTTGAGGACGTGGATCTTGTTCATCCGCGCGAAGCGAACGAGGCGGCTCGCCTTGCTCTTGAGGTCGCCAAAGATGCGCGCCTGGGTCGGGCAGACCTCGACGCAGGCCGGCAGCAGCCCCTGGCGCACGCGGTGGTAGCAGAAGCTGCACTTGTCCGCCGTCTTGGTCCGCGGGTCGAGATACCTGGCCCCGTACGGACATGCCTGGATGCAGTACCGGCACCCGATGCACCGCTTGGAGTCGATGAGCACCACCCCGTCCTCCGTCGCGAAGGTGGCTCCGACCGGGCAGACCTGGACGCACGGGGGATGCACGCAGTGGTTGCAGAGCTTGGGCACGAAGAACGTCCGCAGCACGTCGGAGTCCTCTTGCGCCGCGTCCTTCGAGGCCTTGCCCTTGACGCTGATGCTTTCCACGACCGTGTCGCCGTCCTTCTTGATCACGTACCGCTCGACCCAGGTGCGGAAGAAGAACGGCTCTTGGAGCACGTTGTTTTCCGCCTTGCACGCCTCGACGCAGCGGTTGCAGCCGATGCACTTGTCGATCTCGATGCCCATGCCGTAGTAGTGGCTCTTCGGGTCGTACGCCTTGGGGCCGGCTTTGGGAGCCGTGTCCGCGGTTCCCGCCTTCGCGGGCGACGCCTCCTTGGCGTCCGACCCGTTGGCCAGGGCGCCCAGCACGCCGCCCGCCGGGAAGAACAGAATGAGACCCTTCAAGAAGTCACGCTTGTTCATCCCCGTCCCTCCGGCAGGTGCGGATAGTGGCATTGCCAGCACAGATAGGGCGTGCCGTGAGTCGTCACGTCGATCTTCGGCGGCTCCTTCTGCGGTGAGTCTTTCCCGTGGCACTTGGCGCAGAACTCGCGAGTCTGCGGCTTGGTCGGCAGCGCCGTCCTGGGCTCCTTCTTGTGCTGCTCCGACACCGTGTGGCAGGTCGTGCAGACCAGGAGCGCGTGGCTCGACACCGCTTTCGTCCGCTCGATCTGCGCGTGGCAGGCCGAGCAGGCCGCGGGCGTCCGCGGCGGTATCGGATCGTGGGGGTTATGGCACGCGATGCACGGCTTGAGGGGATTGTGGACCGTCGGATTGATCTGCGGGAAGCCCGTCGGCCTCGAGGCGTCGTAGGCGTGGCAGACCGGGCAGAACTTCCGGTCCCGCGGCGCGGGCGGCTTCACGGCCATCGGGTCCTCCGTGTGCTGCGTCGCCGGCCCGTGACACCCCTCGCACGAGAGGTTCCTGTGAAAGCTCTTGTTCTTCTTGATGGCCTCGGCTTCGTGGCACCCCTGGCAGAGCTCCGATCCGGCGAACTTCACGGGTTTTGCGAGCTCCCGCTGGACGGTCGACGAGCGGTGCAGCTCATTCGAGACGAGCGAGCGCGGGATCGCGTAGAACCGGGTCACCAGGACGCCGGCGAGGACGACCGCGATCACGACCGCGAGGCGTTTGACCTGTTCAGGGACCCTCATCTGCAACCTCCTTGATCGGACGGCGCGATGCCCGCAGACAGGAAAGCGTGGTGCGCGCGGCCTCGACAGCGGCGAGCGCGGAAGGGCGACGGAAACGAGAGGCTGACGCCGGCATTGGCCGTGTGTGACGCAAGCGCAGTGCCAGCCGTCGACGCCCTGGGAGCCATGCATCTGGAGGAGAAACGTGGTGCGATCGGTCTACGCGGCGAGCGCGGCCGCACTAGTGCGGTGTGGCGCTCTTGCCTCAGCGGGGCCGGCCGGCCACACCGGACCCGCTCTGAGGCATTTGTTCCATTCTCGAGCCGGCGAGGGTTCTGGCCTACAATGCAGGCGCGATGGGTGGCGGCCGCCGATGACCTCCGAGCCGACCGATGTTCATGGCCACTGCGAGCCCGCGTTCGAATCGCTGCGACGGGCGCTCGCCGAGGCGATAGAAACAAGCGTTGAGGTCGGCGCGGCGCTCGCCGTCCAGGTGGGCAAGCAGCCGGTCGTCGACCTGTGGGCGGGCCACGCGGACTCGGCCAGGACGCAGGCGTGGGAGGAGCAGACGATCGTCAACCTCTACTCCGTGGGGAAGGCCGTCACGGCCGTCTGCGCGCTCCGCCTCGTGGACGGTGGCGCGCTCGACCTCGATGCGCCGGTCTCGCGGTACTGGCCCGAGTTCGCCCAGGCCGGGAAGAAGCATCTCCCCGTTCGCTATCTCTTGACTCACCAGGCCGGATTGCCCGCTGTGTCGAGACTGCTTCCGCCCGGCGCGGCGCTGCAGTGGGACGTGATGACCGAAACGCTCGCTGCCCAGGAGCCATGGTGGGAGCCCGGCGCGGGACACGGCTACCACGTGAACACGTACGGGTTCCTCATCGGCGAAGTGGTCCGGCGGATCACGGGCAAGAGCCTGGGCGCCTATCTGCGAGACGAGATCGCCCGACCGGGGGGCATCGACTTCTTCATCGGATTCGGGCCCGAGCTCGACGCGCGCTGCGCCGACGTCATTCCGCCCCGGCCCGGCCCGGATACGGAAGAGTCGAGGGCGTTGTTCGAGGGCGACCTGTCGTCGCTCACCGGTCTTCAGCGCATGCGGTTCGGCGCCTATCGAAACCCGCCGGAGCTCTCGGGGCAGGGCGTCATCAACTCACGCGGATGGCGCGCCGCCGAGGTGCCCTCGACGAACGGCCACGGGAACGCGCGCGCGGTCGCTCGGCTCTACTCGGCGCTCGCGGGCGACGGCGATCTCGACGGGATCCACATCCTGTCCCCCGACACGATAGAGATGGCGCTCGCGGAGCAGGTCTACGGCGAGGACATAGTTCTCCAGAGGCCCACACGCTTCGGTCTGGGCTTCCAGCTGACCATGCCGGAGCGCCGCCTCGGCCCGGGCCCGCGCGCCTTCGGCCACTTCGGCGCCGGCGGCTCGCTCGGCTTTGCCGATCCCGACGCCCACGTCGCCTTCGCCTACGCGATGAACCAGAGCCGAGGAGGCTGGCAGCACAAGCACGTGCGCCATCTCATCGACCTGGTGTACGAGGCGCTGTAGCGCTTTGACATGGACGCTCCGCCCGCCTAGACTTTCGTCACGCCCCACCAAATCACGATCTGGATCCGCCGGAGAACCGCGATGAATTGCCGTCTGGATGTGCTCGCTCTGACCCTTGCCATCGCTGTTCCCATGGCGTTCGCGCCGTTCGCCAGCGAGGCGCAGCAGGCGGGGAAAGTCTACCGGATTGGCCTGCTCGACTTCAGCGCGCCGGATCCGGGCCGCCAGGCCTGGTGGAACGCGTTTCGCCAGCAGATGCGCCAGCTCGGTTACGTGGAGGGGCAGAACGTCGCTTTTGAGCCGCGCTGGGGCCAGGGCGAGGACGATCGACTCCCGAGGCTTGCCGCCGAGCTCGTTGCCCTCAAGGTAGACATTATCGTCACGGGAGGGACGGCCGCCGCGGTTGCCGCCAAGCGGGCCACCTCGACCATCCCCATCGTGACGGCCACCGGGTCGGATCCGGTAGCGGTCGGGCTCGTTGTCAGCCTTCGGCAGCCGGGCGGCAACGTCACGGGGTTGACCTCCATCAACAGCGAGCTGGCTGCCAAGCGACTCGAGTTTCTGAGGAATGTCGCGCCCCGCGCGTCCAGGATCGCGATCCTGTGGGACGAGAGGGACGCAGGATCCCGCCTCGGCGCGAGCGAATCTGAAGCTGCAGCCAAGACGGCGGGTCTTTCCATACAGAGCGTCTCGGTGGGCAGCGCCGGGATCGAGGCGGCGTTCGCCACTGTGGTCCGCGCTCGTGCGGGAGGGCTCATTGTGATCAGCACATCGGGGCTCTTCTCCCACCGCAAGCGGATTGCGGAGCTTGCCGTGAAGCACCGGCTGCCGACCGTCGTCGGCATCCGCGACTATGCGGAGGCGGGGTGCCTGGCCAGCTATGGCACTGACTACCCGGATCTCTTCCGCCGCGCGGCCACGTTCGTCGACAAGATCCTCAAGGGCGCCAAGCCCGCCGACCTCCCAATGGAGCAGCCCACGAAGTTCGAGCTGGTGATCAATCTCAAGACCGCCAAGGCGCTCGGGCTGACGATCCAGCAATCGCTGCTGGGGCGGGCCGACGAAGTGATCCAGTAGGCTCCCGCGCCCGCCGCCCGTCGCGGCGATCCGACCACACCTCGGCGTGGCGATTGGAGTAGGATAGCGGCCGATGGGTCACCTGGTGGCGCGCAAGTGAATCGACGGACGTTCATCTCCGGCACCGCCGGCGCCATGCTCGCCGCGCCGCTCGCCGCCGCGGCGCAGCAGCCCAAGGGCATCCGCCGGATCGGCTGGCTGTCACCCGCCTCCCCCACCGAGGGCCTTTCGAACATCGAGGCCCTGCGTGCCGGGTTGCGGGAGCTCGGGTACGTGGAAGGCCAGAACATCACCATCGAGGCCCGCTGGGCCGATGGGCGCAGCGAGCGCCTGCCCCAGTTCGCGGCCGAGCTGGCTCGTCTCCGCGTGGAGGTCATCTGTACCTCTGGAACGCCGGCCTCCGACGCGGCCAAGCACGCGACGTCCACGATCCCGATCGTGTTCGCCAATGTCGCGTTTCCCGACCAGACGGGCCTCGTCGCCAGCTATCCCCACCCCGGGGGTAACGTCACGGGGGTCGCCTTCATCGGCCCTGAATACGGGAAGCGGCTGGAGCTGCTCAGGGAGGTCCGTCCCGCGCTCTCTCGTGTCGCGCTGATCTACAACCCGGACAACGCGGCGAGCGTCCTGGCTCTCAAGGAAACGCAGCGCTGGGCAGTCGACCTGAAGGTCAGGCTCGAGCCCCACAATTTCCGAGGCCCGCAGGATGTCGATTCCGTCTTCACGGCGATCGCCGCAAAGCGACCGGATGCGCTCATGACGACGGCCGATCCGCTCATCGCCTCCTATCGCGCGCGCATCGTCGCCTTCGCCGCGAAGAACCGTCTGCCTTCCATGTACCCGGGCCGGGAGTTCGTGGAAGCCGGAGGTCTCATGTTCTACGGCGGCAGTGTCCCCGAGATGTACCGTCGTGCCGCCGTGTATGTGGACAGGATCCTCAAGGGCGCCAGGCCCGCCGACCTGCCCGTGGAGCAGCCGGTCAAATTCGACATGGTCATCAACCTGAAGACCGCGAAGGCGCTCGGCCTGACGATCCCGCATTCGATGTTGCTTCGGGCGGATGAGGTCATTCAGTAGCAGCCGGGGAGCCGCGCCGGGCCCGGGGACCCTCCATCCGGCGCGGGTCGAAAGTCAGGTCGCGGCCGGGATCTGCATGTGTCATGATGCTGGTGTCTGGCCCGGCCGTCGGTTCATCGCGGACCCCCTCCTCACCAGACCTCGACCCTGGTTCCGCCTTCCGCCTCCCAGAGAGTGCCATTCCCCGGCGGGAGCTCTGTTTGGAGGCTTACCATGGCGAATAAACTTTATGTCGGAGGCTTGTCCCTCTCCACGTCGGACGATCGGCTGCGCGAGATGTTCGCGGTGGCCGGCGGGGTCGAATCCGCCGCCGTCGTGATGGATCGCGACACGGGCCGCTCGCGCGGATTCGGCTTCGTCGAGATGGCGACGCCCGAGCAGGCTGCAGACGCGGTCAAGCAGTTCAACGGCACGGCTGTGGACGGCCGGACGCTCAAGGTCGAGCTGTCCACCGGCTCGGGTGGGGGCAGCGGCAGAAGCCGCGGGTAGGCGAGAGCCGGCCGGTCGGCGGCGTGTGGCAAGGCGTCAATCCGCTGACCAATTCCGTGGCGTCGCCGATGTGGGTGGTCCGCCCGGCGGCGCACCCGGCCACGCTGTTCTTCGAGATCGACGGGGAAGCGCTTCCCAGCCTTCAGGCACGTGACGCGGAATCACCACGGACGCGCCGCGCCCAGACGGCGTAGAGCGGATCGCCCTGCCGGGGCGCGTGCTCGAAGGTCTCCGCGGCGGCCCAGGCGCGCCCCGGTTCCGCCGACTTCGTGAAGTAGCCGGTGACGATCTCGACGTGCTGCAGGTCGTCCGTGTTGCGCCAGAGGGCGACGGCCTTGTCGGGGAAGCACCCGGCCCTCGTCGAACCGGCGGAAATCGCGCGCTCGCGCGTCCATGCGCAGCATTTTCACACGGCGGGTCCGCTTGCGCTGCATGGCGGCCGCCGCTATCCTCGCCTGTGTCGCATGTCCAGCGCGAGCCCGATCGACGAAGGCAGGCGCATCGACTGGGGCAAGACCTCGGCGGACTACTCCGTCTTCCGGCCTGGTCCTCCCGAGAGCTTCTATCGAAAACTTCTTGCCCTGGATGTCGGCCGCGAGGGCCAGCGCATCCTCGATCTCGGCACGGGCACGGGAGTCCTGGCGAGGCAGTTCGCTCACCAGGGCGCCGCCGTCGCCGGGATCGACGTCTCAGCGGAGCAGATCCAGGCCGCCAGAAGCCTCGCCGAGGCGGAACGCGTGGAGGTCGACTTCCGAGTGGCACCGGCCGAGGAGCCGCCATTTCCGGACCGGTCGTTCGGCGTCGTCACCGCCAACCAGTGCTTTGTCTACTTCGACAGGACGCGGGCGATCCCCGAGATCAAGCGCATCCTGGCCGCGGATGGCCTGCTCGTCATCTCATATTTTTCCTGGCTGCCGAGGGTGGACAGCGTTGCGGCCGCATCGGAAAGACTGGTGTTGAGGTACAACCCGCAATGGAGCGCCGCGGACTACGCGGGGGATCACCCGCCGCTTCCGAGCTGGGCGGAAGGCATCCTCGACGTCAAGGCCTTCTTCTACTACGACGAGCCGATCCACTTCACCCGCGAGACCTGGCGGGGCCGGATCCGGGCGAGTCGTGGCGTCGGAGCGGCGCTGTCCGCCAGCGAGGTCGAGCGTTTCGACGCGGAGCACGACGCGCTTCTGAAGGGCGTCACGGGCGAGCGATTCACCGTCTTGCACCGCATCGTGTGCCACATGCTCAGGTTCAAGGGGTAGGTGAGCGGGTTACTGGCTCCCATCGTCCTCGTGGTCACGGTCCGGGCCCTCGGGCCCTCGCCCGTGGCCCACGACGGCCAGGGCGAAACCCAGGGTCAGCACCGCCGTCGTGATCAGGAATATCACCATGCCGATCTGGCAGCCGGGGTCGCTCCAGGCCTTGCTCATCAGCCAGCCAAAGACGACGCCGGCGCCCGCGAACCACGCGTCCCTCATCGTCGAGCCTCCTGAGGCGTCATCGTGGGCGGCGTCGAGCTGCACGCCGCCGCTTGGGGGGCGACGGCGGGCGGTCGGCCGTCCATTGACCAATGCGGAAGATCACGAACTCGGCCGGCTTCACCACTGCGGCGCCGATCACGCAGATCAAGCGCCCCTGGTCGATGTCGGCCTGGGTCATGGTCGTGCGGTCGCACTTCACGAAGAAGGCCTCTTCCGGCTTGGTTCCCTGCAGGCTGCCGGACCGCCATTCATTGATCAGGAAATCCTGCACGGCGCGCCTGACGTTGGCCCAGAGCGGCTCGCCGTTTGCCTCGAAGACCGCCCACTGCGTGCCGTTGTCGATCGATTCCTCGAGGAAGATCGAGAGGCGACGGACGTTGATGTACTTCCAGTCGGCGTCCGCGCTCAAGGTCCGGGCGCCCCAGACGCGGACGTCGCCCGGACCAAAGGAGCGAATGCAGTTGATGCCCCCCGCGTTGAGCGCCGCTCCCTCCGCCTCGGTGAGGGCATGGTCGAGCCCGACGGCCAGCCGGACGGCCTCGTTCGCCGGCGCCTTGGCCACGCCCCGCGCGGCGTCGCCCCGCGCGTAGATGCCGGCGACGAACCCGCTCGGCGGCAGTGACAGCTCGCCCGTGCCCGCGGGATCCTTTACACGCACCCACGGGTAGTACAGCGCGGCCCTCGATGAATCGAGGCCCGCCCGCAATGCGCGGACGCCGTCGACGGATTGGCCCGGCGCCGAGTCCAGCACGGCGAAGCGGTACCGCATCCGCTCAGCATGGTCGATCAGGAGTCCGGCGACGAATCTACCGGCTCCGCCGACGGACGACCCGGGAGCGGCGACTGTCGAGATCTCCCCGGCGGCCTCGAGGCACTTCAACGCGCGTCGGCAGTCTCGGATCGTCCACCGGCGCGCGCGCGCGACGTAGAGCCGCCGCCCGCCTTCCTCGAAGAATGCGCGCGCCGCGTGCCAGGTGAAGCCCGGCCTGCGGCCCTTACCGTACGTCCGCTCGAACTCGCCGAGGCTGGTGACGGGGCTCGCCGTCTTGTACGGACCCTTCTGACAGAGGCCTATGAATCCTGCGGTGCTGGTCGGCACCCCCTCGATCGGCTTCGTCTGCGCTGGCCGTTCCCCGACGTACACGCCCGGCGCGAGATATTCCGGCTTTGGCATCGCGCAGATCGTGCCAGATCACCGGGGAAGGGTCAAACCCGCGCCCCGGAGAACGAGGGCGGGTTGAAGTGGCCTTCGGCTGGTGGATCATTTTGAATGACGGCGGCGTCGTCGGGATTGCGAGCAGCCTCGACAGCAAGGACCAGCTGAAGGAGTTCTTCGACGTCATGGCGCGCGACCTCGAAAGATTTCTCGTGCGGCGGTCGCAGCGCCAGGCGCCGAAGAAGAGCTAGCCGACCTGCCTGGGCCGCCGGTGTTTGCGGCGGTTCCGGGAACGCCGGTCTACTACGCCCCTGGCGCGCCGGCCGATGTCTTTTTCTACGGCCACCAGTACTATGCCTACACCGGCGGCGGGTGGTACGTCGGTAATGGGTACAACGGCCCCTGGCTCGCGGTCGCTCCACAGTTCGTTCCGGCGCCGCTGCTCTGGGTGCCTGTGCGCTACTACCACGTGCCACCCGGGCATTGGCATGCCTGGCGCAAGAATGAGCCGCCCCACTGGGAGCGCGAATGGGGTCGCGATTGGGACGATCACCGGAAGGGTTGGCGCGGCCCGCACGCCAGCCGCGATGCGCACCGGGGCTAGGGTCCAGCCGGTCGTGTCGGGTGCGGGCCTGTAGCGAGGGAGGACTCCGGCGCCGCTGGCCGGGTAGAATGCGGGCCATGTGCGGCCGCTACACGCAGACCGCGGCGTTCGACGAGCTGGCGCTTCGCTTCGGCATCACCGTCGAAGACACGGCGCTCGAAGACCTGCCGCCGCGCTACAACATCGCCCCCTCGCAGTCGGTGGCGATTGTCGTCGGCCACAACGGCGGGCGCCGGCTCGTCATGGCCAGGTGGGGCTTCCATCCCGTGTGGATGAAGACCAGCAAGCTGGCTCCCATCAACGCCAAGGCGGAGACCGTCGCCACGAGCCGCATGTTCCAGGCCGCGGTGAAGCATCATCGCTGTGTCGTGCCCGCCGACGGATTCTACGAGTGGAAGGTGGTGCCCGGCCAGAAGCGCAAGCAGCCGTATTACCTGCGGCTCAAGGGTGGGGGGCTCTTCGGGTTCGCGGGGCTCTACACTGTCGGGGACGAACAGTCCGGCGCGCCGGCGACCTGCACGATCATCACGACCACGCCGAATGACTTGGTGGCCGCGATCCACAACCGGATGCCGGTGATCCTCGAACGGGACGACGAGGCCCGCTGGGCCGACGCGCGGGTAACCGACCTTGCTGCGGTGCTGCCGTGCCTCAAGCCGCTGCCGGCGCAGCGTATGGAAGCGCATGCCGTTTCAACGCTCGTCTCGTCGCCCGCGAACGAAGGACCGCGCCTCGTCGAGCCGGCCGGCCGCTTGATGCCGGGCGTATGATTGCAGATGAAGGCGAGGTAGATCATGGCGCAGGCGAGATACGTGACGCTTGCGAGCGCCGTCGACGATCTGGCGCGATCGGGCTTCCGCGAGCATTTTCAAGCGAAGGCCGGCAGGCTCGTGGGCCTCGATAGCGGGAAGGCCTTCAGCGCGGCGGAGCTCGTGATCCGGTCCTACCGTCGCTTCGAGGGCGAGTCGGACCCGGACGAGATGGCGATCGTCTACGCGATCGAAAGCCTGAGCGGCGTTCGGGGAACGCTGGTGGACGCCTTCGGCGTCTATGCGGACCCGGCGGTTGGAGTCCTCCTCGAGGGCGTACCGATACGCAGGGCCGCCGCCCCTGGCGCGATGCAGGTGGCGCTGACCCGAATGGTCTGCCGGCCCCTGCGCGAGCCGTTCGTCTTCGGGCCGCGGAGCCATCCCACCGCGGTGGGGGCGGTTGCCGCGACGGCGCCTCGAACGTGGCGGTACGACTACGGCTTTCCAGCGCCGGAGCCGGGAGATCCATGGCAGGACGACGGGGGAGAGGACTGACCGTCGCGCGGCGGTCCGCCGCCATGACACGACTGGAACTGGAAAGGTGGCTCATCCACAACGAGTTCGCGCAGGTGTCCGGGGGGAAGACGAGCCATAAGCAGTTCGTCCTCGGCGCGTGCAAAGTGACGGTGCCAGGTCACGGCTCCAAGGACGTCAGCAAGAAACATCTCGGTATGATCCTTCGCGCGCTCGAGACGGCCGGCTTCGATCGGGCGACGGTCCGCCGCGAGTGGGGCGATGCCTGAACTTCGCGCGGCGAGGCGCCATACTCCCGCCAGGAGGACTCAATGATGCTCAAGAGGCCGTCACACGGCATGGGCGTCTTCGCCGCCGCTCTCCTCACGCTCGCCGCCGCGGCCCCCGCGGGCACGCTCGAGGCGGGAGAGAAGGCGCCGGAGTTCGCGCTGATCGGGCCCGAGGGCAAGCCGATCAAGCTCTCGGAGCTGACCGCCAAGGGTCCCGTCGTGCTTTACACGTTCATCGCAGCTTTTACGCCCACCTGAACGAAGGAGATCAACGGATTCGAGGCGGCCCTGCCGCGCTTCGGAGCCGCCGCCGCCCAGGTCGTGGGGTCAGCACGGATCACTACCTCGCCCTGAACGCGTGGAAGAAGGAGAACGGCAGCACGCAGCTGCTCTTGAGCGATTTCCGGCGCCAGATGCTTCCCGCCTACGGCGCCATGGTGACGAAGGAAGACAGCCCGGTCTACCGCTACGCCAAGCGCGCCTTCTTCATCATCGACAAGAACGGCACGGTCAAGTTCGCGAAGGTCATGGACAACTCGCTGGAGCTGCCGAGCGCGGACGAAGTCCTCGAGGCGCTGAAGGACTCCGGGGCCTGACGCGCGGCGGCTCCGCTCAGAGCGGAGGCTGGAGCGGCCACCACCCCCGGGCCACCATGCAGCGCTGGAAGAGGCGATTCGCGCTCGTCTGTTCCGGCGTCGCCGGCCCGTCGAAGTACGTGCGCGGATCGGGGTTTCCCTCGACAGTTCCCACGCGCGACTCCGGGCCGCACGCGCTGAGCGCGCTCTTCATCTCCGCGTCCGATGCGTTCGCCTTGTGCCAGAGGCGATAGTCGTAGCTGTAGAGCGAGCAGCCCGAGAGCAGCCCGGCGACCAGCATGTAGGCAATCGGCCTGAGCGCCAGCATGAAAGAGCCTCCTTTCCCTCGACGGTCAACCGCAGGCGACCGTGTAGACGTCCTGGACGCCGTCGGGCAAGTGCTGCTCGAACCACGTCCGGCCGCCGTCCTGGGTGCCGAAGACCTGGCCGTGACGGCTGACGCAGTAGACCTGCCTGGAATCGCGCCGATGGAGCGCCACCGCCATCATGGTGCTCCCGGCCTTGACGCCGTGATCGAAGCGCGTCCAGGTTTCGCCGACGTCGCCACTTCGGAAGAGCGAGCCCGCCGTGCTCCGCGCCGCGGGGCTCAGGCAGGCGAAGAGCACCCGCGGGTCGTGGGGCGACACGAGGATGTCGCGTCCGTACGTGAGCGGCGAGAAGCGGCCGATGTCCATGGTCTGCCAGCTGGCGCCGCGGTCGGCGCTCTGGAACAGGCCCATGCGGACCGCCAGGAACACGGTGCCGGGCCGCGCGGCGCTCACGCACACCGCGTGCCCGTCGAGCATGCCTTCCTGGTGGCTGTCGCTGTCGATCTTGCTCTTGAGGTGCGGCAGCTCGGCGAGCTTGAGCAGGTCCGAGCTGCAGTCGTCCCACGTCTCGCCGCCGTCGAGGCTCCGCATGACGCCGCCGACCTCGAGCGCCGCGTACATCTCCTCGGGCCGGGCGGGATCCGCCACGAGCCGCATCACGCGGCAGCCGAACGACCGCATCTTGACCCGCTCCGGCTGCACCGCCTTCGGCAGCCGCCGCCAGCTGTCGCCGCCGTCGTCGCTCCGGAACACGCCCACGGGCGAGGTGCCGGCGAAGAGAATGCGCGGGTTCGCGGGGTGCACGAGGATCGACCAGACCTCGGTGCCGTCGTCGGGGAAGCCGAGCCGCTCCCAGTGCTCGCCGTGGTCCGTGCTCCGGTAGGGGCCGCTCCGGGTGCCGAGGTAGACGATCTCCGGGTTCGCCGGGTGGATGGTGATCGCCTGGACCTGGGCGACCTCGGGCAGGCCCTGGGTCAGCTGCGTCCAGCGGTCGTCGCCGTCCACGCGACGGAAGATCCCTCCGACCGTCTTCTGACTGGCCCGCGCCGCGCCGACGTAGACGTGGGTAGGCGCCGATGGATTGCTCATGGCGTGGTCTCCTTGGGCACGGGCTGGCTATGGCCGGGGCTGGAAGTCGGAGGAGCCGACCCAGCCCGTCTCGGAAACGTCGAGCATGACGCCGTCCGGGCCGCTGTACTTGACCTCGACGTTGGCGTGGCGCTCCTTGCCCTGCCCGACGCCGAGCGCTTCGTTGACGTCGTCCCGGCGCTCCGAGCCCGCGGCGGCCAGCCGGAGCGCGATCTCCTCCAGGCTGTCCACCTTGAAGCCGATGTGGTGGATGCCGTAGAAGTCCTTGCCCCGCTCGGCTCCCGCCACCGCGTCGTTCTTGAACTTGAGGATGGCCAGGTTGAGGTCGCCGTCGGAGAGAAAGAAGCCGCTGACTGCCGGGTGGTTCACCCGCCCGATCTGCTTCATGCCGAAGACGTCGCAGTAGAAGCGGGCCGTCTTCTCTGGGTCCTGGGTCGAGAGCGCGATGTGCTTGATCTTCGCCATTGACGTCCTCCGCCGGTCGCGGGTTCGATCGGTGGCCTATTTTAGCCCGTGCCGGGTCGCCGCGCATAATGGAGACTACCCGCCGTCCGGCGGTCGCTTTCGCTCACCGCGGCGATCGAGGAAGTCTCGCAGCGCGCGGCCGCACGCCTCTCCGTGCGAGCAGGGCAGGCCGTGTCGCGCGCCCGGGAAGACCCGGAGCTCGGAGCCCGGGATGCGCGCGCGCACCTCTTCCATGACCGCCAGCGGTACGAACCGGCTCTGGTCGGGGGCCAGGAGGAGCGTGGGAGCACGGATGGCGTCGAGCGCTTTCGAGAGATCGGTGCCGATGAGGAGATCTGCCAAGTCGAGGACGCTGTCGGCTGATGCCTCCGCCTGCACCCGCTCGAACCAGCGGTACTTCGCCTCCGGCACCCGCGCGCGGTCGAGGCGGAGCGGCGTCATCATCTCGCCCCACGCCGCCACGCCGCGCTCGCCGATGAACGCCCCCCAGTCCCGCGCTCGCTCTATCGAGCCGCCGCGATGCGAGGCATTCGAGACGGTGACGCTCCGCACGGCTTCCGGATGCCGGGCGGCGAGGTGGAGGGCGACCGTGCCACCCAGCGATTCTCCGACCAGGTGACAGCGGTCTGCGCCGGTCGCGCGCGCGATGGCCAGCACGTCGCCGGCGAGCCCGTCGAGCGACCAGGCGAAGCCAGGCCCCGGGACCGCGGAGCGGCCGAAGCCCAGCGTGTCGAAGCGCGCGATGCGGTAGCGGTCCACGAGAGCCGGTAGCCACTCGGCCCAGATGTCCGCGGTGGCGCCGACGCCGTGGTGGAACACGATCAGCGGCGCGTTGGCCGCCCACGGCGCCGTCAGGTCGATGATCTCGTAGTGGAGCGCGCCGCCCGGCCTGTCGAGCTTCCCACTCGTTCCGGGGCTCGTCATTGTCAGTCGCGCGGCATGCGCGTGATGCTCACCTCGATGCCGTGAACACACGTGCTCTCGCCCATGTCCGTCTTCTTGCCCGGGTTGAGCACGTTCACGTTTGTCCTGCTCGACTCCTGTCTGGGCCAGCGTCCCTTGTACGAGAGAGCGACGCCGGGTCGGATCTCGTCCGAGATTCGAACAGGCAGGACGATCTCGCCAGTGTCGTTCCACAGCTTGACGAGGCCGCCCTCTGCGACTCCGCACGCGGCCGCATCGATCGGATTCAGCACGACGTCGGCAGGGCCGAGCCGCTTGCCGATGCGCGGTTCATTGGCGAACGAAAAGTTCATGAGCCATGGAGAGGCCGGCGACAGCAGGCGAAGTCGCCCTCGCTGAGGCCGCGCGTCGGCGATGGGGAGCGGGAGCCGAGGGTGTCCGTCGGCCTCGGCGCGGGCGCTCGCGATTTCGACGCGGCCGCTCGGGGTCGGGAAACTGAGGTCGGCGAATTGCAGGACCGGCTCATCGGTCATGAAGACGGTGCCCCTTCGCTTCAGCTCCTCGAAGCCGTTCACGCAGGAGGTCCCGTTGAGAAGGCGATTCAGGATCGTTCCGTCGTCTTCGTATAGCTCCGGATTCTCGTATTCCATGGCGCGGGCGAGCCGGCGAAAGATTTCCTGGTTGGGCAGGGACTCTCCGAGCGGCTCCTGGGCCTTCACCTGTGGCCCGAGGGTCAGCTGGAAGTACGACGCGACGAGATCATCGAACTCGAGGAAGCTCGCGGCGGGGAGGACGATGTCGGCAAAGTCCGTGGTATCCGTCTCGAACTGATCACAGACGACGGTGAAGAGATCTTCCCGGCTGAGCGCGCGCCGGAGCCGGGCCAGCTCCGGGTTCGAGGCCGCGGGGTTGATGTTCCAGCAAAACAGGGCCTGGATCTTGTCGGGATCCTCGAGCCGTTGGGCCAGCTCCATGTGGCTGAAGCTCGGCCGTGCGCCCTGCCGGAGGTGCGGCGCCGCCAGGTAGTCGTCGTCAAGGCCGCGAACGCGGCCATCGAGGTTCAGATAGTAGAGACCGGCGCCGGGTTTCCCGAAATTCCCGGTCGCCGTCGGCAGCATCGCGCAGGCGCGAAAGGCATTTCCGCCGAGCGCGAATCGCTGCATGCCCTGACCGAGCCACAGGAGGCCGGGGCCCGCGCCGTAGAGTCGCGCCGCCTCCTCGATGGCTGCCGCCGGTACGTCGGTGACACCTTCGGCCCAAGAAGGGGTGCAGCGGTCGAGGATCGGGTCGATCTCGTCCCACCCGAGGACATGGCTGTTGATGAAGCTCCGGTCGATCATGCCATCACGGCGCAACACGTGGAGGAGGGCGAAGGCGAGGGCGGCGTCGCTTCCGGGAGCAAGCTGGAGATGGAGGTCCGCCGCCCGCGCGGTCTCGCTCCGAACCGGGTCCACCACGATCTTCTTTCCCGGAGCCTCGCGAAACCAGTGCCTGAACGCGTGCGGTGCAGAGGTGGCGGGATTCGCGCCCCACACCACGATGGAACGCGCATCCTTGGCCGTCCGGGGGTCGAAGCCGATCAGGGAGCTCCCCAGCGTGTACTGGAGGGCCGCGTGACCGGCATTGTTGCAGATCGTATCCGGCTCGACTTCCGTCGCCCCCAGCCGGTTGAAGAAACGGACGGGGAACGCGTAGGCGATCTTCGAGATCGTCCCGGTATAGTGCGCGTAGGCGATGGTGTGCGGCCCGCGGGTGGCGACGATCCGGCGCAGCTCGGAGGCGATCGCCGCGAGAGCCTCCTCCCATGAAATCGGCGCGAACTGACCCTTGCCTTTCGGTCCCACTCGCTTCAGCGGTGTTCCCAGGCGCTTATGGGGATCCAGGAGAATGCCGTTGTAGGCGAATGTGCATTTGCCGCACAGCGCTCCGCGGTTCACGGGGCTGTCCTTGTCGCCGCGGACCTTCACGACGACGCCGCCTCGTCTGGCGACGACGACGCCGCACGAGTCATAACAATCGCGCGGGCAGGTCGTCTTGACGGTGTCGGACTGCTGCATGCCCTAACGCAAAGCGATGAAGCGGCTGAAGATGATGTCCGACGTCTCCGCCCAGCGCTTGCACTCCCGCCGGGAGGCCTCCAGGATGACGCGCGGATCGAGATGTTCGCTCGCGACTTCTGCCGCGTACTCGGCCAGCCACGCTTCCACCATGTCCACGGTCACCTCCAGGTGGAACTGAAACCCGTAGGTGGCGCGTCCGTGCCGAAAGGCCTGATTCTCGGTGATCTTCGATTCGGCCAGCCGGACTCCGCCCGGCGGCACCGAGAACGTGTCGCCGTGCCACTGAAAGACCGACAAGGATGCATCGAGGCCGTCAAACAACGGATCGGCGCGCCCTTCGGTCGTGAGATCCACCGTCATGGCGCCGATCTCTTTGGCGACATGGCGTGTCACGCGTCCACCGAGCGCGTCCGCGATGATCTGTGAGCCGAGGCAGAGCCCGAGGATCGGGAGGCCGTCGGCGACCGCGTTCCGCACGAGCTCGGACTCGGCGTCGATGAAGGGGTAGAGCTTGCGCTCGTACACGCCCATGGGGCCGCCGAGGACGACGAGAAAGTCATAGCCGGAAGCCCGAGGCAGGGGCTCACCCCGGTAGGGACACCGCAGCTCGAGTTCGACACCGTGGCGGGTGAACACGTCCGCGAGGACCCCCGGCCCTTCACAGTCGATGTGCTTGACGACGAGCGCCTTCACGATGCGGAGCCCGCCCTCAGCAGAAGCGGCAAGGCGGATAGTCCCGCGAGTACAGGGCGGTCTTGAGGTATTGCACCGGGTCGTATTTCCAGAATTGACCTACGCTTGGGATAGTGGCGGTGACGGTGTTCTGCAGCCGCCCCCCGACCTTTTCCACCTTCCGAATATAGATGTTCTCGACGGGGTTGTCGTACTTGTCCATCACCAGAGGCCCGCGCGGCGCGTCCTTGATGACGACAGCCTTCAGGGCCGCGAGGAGGCGGTCGCGATCCTCCACCTTGCCATCGATGGCCTTGATGGCCTCCGCGATCCACCGTGCGTTCGTATAGCACTTCTCGGCATAGTGGGAGGGCATCCGGCCCGTCTTTGCTTCATAGGCTTTCGCGAACCGCCGATTCGCCGGGGTGTCGATGGCCGCCGAGTAGTCATGAGCGGTGACGACCCCGAGGGCTTCGTCGCCCATGGAGCCGAGCACCGATTCGTCGGTGGTGGTGCCGGCGGCGATGAGAGGGAGGCGGCCCTTCACTTCGGACGAATCATACTGCTTGATGAACTGAAGGGCGAGGTTGCCCACGAAAAGGGCGAACACCGCATCCGCATCGCGCCGGATCTGCGGTAGGTAGGGCCCGAAGTCATTGGTGTTGAGCGGAACCCACAGCTTCTGGACGATCTGTCCGCCGTTGTCTTCGAAGGTGTGCTGAAACCCCCCCACCGTCTCCCAGCCGAAGGAATAGTCCATGGCGATGACGGCGATACGCTTGTACTTGAGGTTCTTGGCCACCCACTCGCCGAAGGGATGCATGGGCTGGCTCGTGGCCCAGCCGGTTCGCACGATCCACTTCGCGGGCTTGCGCTGAGTGATGTCGTCCGGCGCGGCGACTGGGAATGTCGTGGGAATCTTCTGCGAGTCCACGTAGGGCTGGAGGGCATAGGCGGTCGACGAGAGCAGGCCGCCGGTCAGGAGGTGGACGCCATCCTGCTCTATGAGCTTGCGGGCTCTGGTCAACGCCGTCTGGGGGTTGCCGGCGCTGTCTTCGACGATCAACTGGATCTTTCTCCCGCCCGCGGTGTACTGGATCTCGTCGAGGTACAGCTCGGTCCCGGCCACCATATCCTTGCCGATCTGGGCGAACGGACCCACGAGGGGAGCGAGGAGCCCGACCTTGATCGGGGCCTGGGCCAGCGCAGGCGACGACGCTCCCACCACACACAAGAGCGCGAGGACCATCGTCCGAAGCGCCATCATGTCTATTCCCTCCCTGGAGCTGGCCGCCGGACATCATGGCCGGTCGGTGCGCTGACGATTTTGCCATCTTGCGCGACGAGGGTCCCCCGGACGAACGTGTGGGTGACCTGCGCCGAGACGGCGACCCCGTCGAAGGGCGTGACGTGCACCCGGCTGTGCAATTGGTCTGCGTCTATGACTCGCGGTGTTCCTGTCTCCACGATCGTGATATCGGCGTCGGCGCCTATGCCGAGCCGACCCTTGCGCGGCCACAGGCCGTAGAGCCTGGCTGGATTCTCGGAGCTCACGCGTGCGTACTCCTGGATGGTCATCTTGCCTTGGGCGACCGCCGTCATCAGAAGCCGGACTCCCGTCTCCACGCCGATGAATCCGGATTTGGTCTCCCACACCGATGAGCAGATCTTCTCGTGACTGTGTCGCGGCGCGTGATCGGTGGCCACGGCGTCGATGGTGCCGTCACGCAGGCCCTGCCACAGGGCGTCGCGATCCGGTCGGTGCCGGAAGGGAGGGGAGAACATCAGAATCGTACCCTTGGCCTCGACGTCTTCCTGCGTGAACCAGAGCCACTGCGGGCCGGTCTCCGCCGTGACATCGACACCGGCCGCCTTGGCAGCCCGGATCACGGCCACCGAGTCGGCCGCCGTGAGGTGGCAGATGTGGATCTTGGCTCCGCTCGCGCGCGCGAAGGCGATACACCGCTCGACCATCTCGCTCTCGGACACCGACGGTCTCGCCTCGAGATTCGCAGGCGCGTCGTGACGGCCTGACTCCTTCAGGTGGCGGGAGCGTCGCTGGATGATTTCGGGATTCTCGGCGTGGATCGCGGCGCGGAGCCCGGTGACCGCCACCCGCTCGAAGGCCTCCAGCAGCGCGCCGTCGTCGCAGGGAGCGACCCCCTCCACGGACTGGTGCAGGAAGAACTTGTATCCGATCACGCCAGAGGCGGCCATCTCGTCGATCTTCTCGAGATTGTTCTGACCCACGAGCCCGAAGAGCCCAAAGTCCACGAGGGCCTTGGGCCGGACGATGGAGCGCTTGTCCTGCACCGTGGTGCCGTCCGCGGTCGCAGGGACGGTGTTCGGCATATCGAAGACCGTGGCGACACCGCCCATCGCCGCGGCCGTCGTCCCGGTGGTGAAATCCTCGCGATCCGTCAGTCCCGGATCGCGAAAGTGGACGTGCGGGTCGATGACGCCGGGCAGGACCCAGGCTCCGCGCGCATCGATGACCTCCTTGGCATCCGGCAATGCCCGGTCCGCGCCGAGCCCGACGATGACGCCTCCTGCGATGGCGACACCGCCGTCGATGATCTGATCACCGGACACAACGCGGCCGTTACGAACGACGCAATCGACGCTCACGGGTCGCTCGCCCCGCCGCTACAGCGCTGCCTTGAGAGCCGTGAGGAACTGCTGATTCTGCTCGGGCGTTCCCACGCTGACCCGGATGTAGCCATCGAGGAGGTCGTCCCGGACGATGATGCCCCTCTTGTAGAGCTGTTCGAGAATGTCGCCGGCCGACCCTGTGAGCACGCGGAACAAGAGAAAACCTCCCTGCGCCTCGGGTACGAGCTGGATGCCGGAGAGTCCCCGCAGGCCATCCAACAGGAACGCTCGACCCTCGCGCGTCATCTCGATATTCCGGATCAAGTGCGCCTCGTCGGCGAGGGCGGCGCGCGCGGCCGCGTCCGCCACTACGCTGACGTTCCACTTTGCCTTGAACTTCATCAGCCTGGAGATGGCATCCTCGGGGCCGACCGCGTAGCCGACTCGGATCCCCGCGAGCCCGTACATCTTGGAGAAGCTTCGCGTGACGATGATATTGCCGACCTTGGGGATCAGGTTCACGGCGGACACCTCCCGGTAGTTGTCCGCCGCTTCGATGTAGTGCTCGTCGACGACCACGACTGCGTCCTGAGCGCCTCTCGCGATCTCGAGGATCGCCGCGGGGTCGATGAGGCGGCTCGTGGTGTTGTTGGGAGAGCTGAGAAAGATCACCCGCGTCGCCGGAGTGACCAGACGCAACACTGCGGCGGCGTCGACCCCGAAGGGATAGGTCAGGTCGAGGGTGATTGCGCGACGCTCACACAGGGTCGCCACTTCCGCGTAGCTCGTCATGGACGGCTCGGTCACGAGGATGTCCTCACCGGCGAGCGAGAACGCGCGCACAATGAGTGGCCAGGTGTCGCTCGATCCGGCTCCGAGCAGCACCTGCTCGGGCGTGAAGCCGTGCAGCCTGGCTGCAGCCTTCCGGAGCTCAGGCATCGTGGGGCTCGGATAGCGATGGAGATCGTCGCCCCCCGCAACCTGCCGGATGGCGTCGCGCACCTTCGGCGACGGTCCGAGTGGCGCCTCGTTCGACGACAGCTTGACCATCTGGTCCGAGGTGAATCCATAGCGGGTACCGATGGCCGTCGAAGTGGGCCCAGGAATATAGGGCCGCACGTCATCGACGCAGGGATTGGCATGGCGCTGGAATACCGTGTCGGCAGTATTGGGAGTCATGTGTCACCTCGTGAGTTGAGAGTAGCCTCTGAGCGCCTCGATGTTCTCGACCACGGCCTGCATGCCATTGATCTTGTCGACACAGGAGCGGATCACCATGAGCTCAAGACCGGCTGCGCGGTACTCGTCCAGCTTCTGGCGGCACTCCGTCGGAGTGCCGAAGACGACGAAGGCATCGACGATCGGCTCCGTGAGAATCTCGTAGGCGCGGGCCACGTTGCCGCCCCAGTACGCTTCACGCAGCGCCTGAATCTCGCTCATGAACTTCGTCGTTCGCACGATGGGATCGAATTCCGGGTAGATGATGTAGAACATCATTCCGCGTTTGGCCGCTTCCAACGCCTGGCGGCGATCGTGGGATGCGGAGAAGACGATGCTGGCCCCGATCTCGATGTCGGACAAGCGACGGCCTGCCGCCCGGGCCCCTTGCTCGATCAGCTCGATGGACTCGCGGACGAACTGCGGCGTGCTGAGGGAGTTGAGGATCACGCCGTCGGCGACCTCCCCGGTCAGGTGACGCATCTTGGGGCCGGTCACGCCGAGATAGATGGGGATGCTGAGCGGCTTGTCGGTCAACGGAGGATAATCCTTGATCTTGTAGAACTCCCCCTGGTAGTTGACGCTTCCGCCGGCGAGGAGGGTGCGAAGCACCTCGATGTATTCCTTGGTGCGTGCGGCCGGCCGCTGGAAGCTCGTCCCGAACCAGGCTTCCACGCGCTGCCGGTAGCTCGTGCCCAGCCCCAGGATCTTGAACCTGCCCGAGGAGACTTCCGTCAAAGTCAGCGCCGATGCCGCCATCTGCATCGGTGAACGGACGTAGATCGGGACGATGTTCGTGCCGAGCTTCAGTGAGCGGGTCTGGGAGGCGGCGTGGGTCAGGATCACCATCGCGTCCCGCCCCGCGGATTCAGACATGACCCCGTAGTCGAAGCCGCTCTGCTCGGCCAGCTGATAGCACTTCATGATGTCGCTGACGGGGATGTCGAGGAGGCTATAGAAGGTCAACGCGAGCTTCGGCATGAACTGATCCTTTCGGGGACGCCGTGGGCTAGGGTGAGATCCTGGTGTCATCGCGTCCCACGAGGGCGTCGGGTGGCCACGCCTCGGCAAGCCTCCGGGCCGCTTCGGTCAATTCAGGCACGGCCGCCCTGAGGCGGTCCTCTGGCAGTCGAAACGTGGGTCCCGCGAGCACCAGAGCCCCGACGACCTTCAAGCGCCTCCGGTCCCAGACGGGTACCCCGACGGCACTGCCACCTTCGAAGAGCTCCTCTTCGAGGAGAGCGAACCCCTGAGCACGAACTCTGCCGAGCTCTTCTCGCAGGGCATCAACGGTCTGAATGGTCTTCGGTGTGATCGCCGACAGTCCAGCCTTCAAGGCCAGGGCCAGCGCCCGTTCCTCGGGAAGGCTCGCGAGCCACACCTTGCCGGCGGTGGAAGCATGGAGAACCGCCTCCCGGCCAAGCTGCTGGAAGAGTCGGATGGGGTGCGTCCCCTCCGCCTTGGCGACATATGTCAACCCCTGTCGATCGACCACCGCCAGTTGAATCAGCTCGCCGGTCGTGTTGGCGAGGCGGTCCAGCTCCGGCATGCAGACCTCGTAGAAGCCCACGCTCTCGATGTACCGGAAGGCGATCGAGAGGAACCGGAACCCGAGCCGGAACACATCTGTCACAGGGTCGCGGATCACGTACGCGTCCCTCTCGAGGGCGGCAAGAATCCGCGACACGATACTCTTCTCGATGCCCAGTTGGGCCACCAGCTCTGAGGCAACCAGCCCGTGAGGGTGGGTGCCAAGTAGCTCGAGGATGGCCGTGGTTCGAGAGGCAGCCGAAATCATGATCTGTTTGAGCCAATATCTCTCATGTATTGCGGATTTAGATCAAGCAGTTGCACGTCGAAGCAACTAAGTTGCCTGAAGCAACGATGCGACATTATCTGTAGTTGCTCCGCCTGTCAAGACCGAAGTCTGCTGCTTGCTAGACGACGCCGCGGGTCCTGAGATCCGCCACGCCGTCTGGCGACAATCCGAGGACTTCGGCCAGCACTTCATCGGTGTGCTGCCCGGCGAGCGGCGGCGGCGTGGTCTCGGGCTCCGAGGCCGAGAGGCGGATCGGGCAGCCGGGGACGCGGAAGCGCCCGCGCGTCGGATGGTCGAAGGTCGCGATGGCGTCGCGGGCGTTGAGGTGCGGGTCGTCGAGCACCTCGCCCGTGTCCAGGACGGCGCCGCACGGAACGCCCGCTTTGGCGAGCGTGGCCATCACTAGGCGCTTCGGCCGCGCGCCCGTCCACGCGCGCGCGATGTCGTTGAGGACGTGGACATTCTCCCAGCGGGTCGGCGCGTCCACGCAGCGCGGGTCGGTGAGGAGATCCTCCCGGCCGATGGCGCGGGCAAAGTCCTCCCACATGCCCTGGTTCATCGGCTGGACGTAGATGTACACGTAGTCGTTCGGCCCGCCCGGCGCGCAGGGGTAGAGCCCGTCAGGCACGGCACCCGGCGGCGCGTTGTTGCCACGCCTCGGCGTCGGCTTGCCGTCTCTGTAATGGGCGACGTAGCGCTGTCGGATCAGGCTAGCGACCGCCTCCTGCATGGATACCTCGACCACCTGTCCCTCGCCCGTCCGCTGGCGCGCGATGCAGGCGGCCATGATCCCCGCCGCCATGTGTACGCCGGCCCCGCTGTCGCCGATGTTGGCGCCGCAGAGCAGGGGATCGCGGTCAGGAAAGCCCGTGACGCTCATCACCCCGCCCGTCGCCTGGGCGACCATGTCGAAGCTCTTGTACTCGTGGTACGGGCCCGAGAGCCCGAAGCCCTTCAGTCGAGCGAAGATGAGCCGCGGGTTGACGGTTCTGAGCGCGTCCCACCCGAGCCCGAGCCGCTCCATCAGGCCCGGCGCGAAGTTCTCGACGACTACGTCGGCGCTCTCGGCCAGCTTGAGGAAGAGCGCGCGGCCCTCAGGGTGCTTGAGGTCTATCGTGACGCTGCGCTTGTTGGCGTTGAAGAGCAGGAAGAACGTCGCGTCGAGACCGGGCACCTCGGGCCGGTTGCGGCGCGACTGCTCGCCGCCGATGGGCTCGACCTTGATGACGTCGGCGCCGAGCCAGCCCAGGAGCTGGGTGCAGGACGTGCCGGCCTCGAACTGCGTCAGGTCCAGGATGCGGATGCCCGCCAGCGCGCGCTCGGTCATCGGTGGCCCTCTCCTCTTAAGAGTGCGGGAGTGTCGGACAGCGCAGGATCGTATCACGGCCCCCGGATTCTGGTAGAGTCGCGAGGATGCGTGTCAAACGGGTGACGCCTTTTCTGACCGACCTGGGCGGCGGCAAGAACCTGCTCTTCGTCAAGATCGAGACGGAGAATGGGCCGCACGGATGGGGTGAGTGCTACACGCAGGCCGACCGCGACGCGAGCATCGCCGCCCATGTCGAAGCCCTCGGCCGCTACCTCGTCGGGCGGGACGTCTCGCAGATCACGCACTTCGTCCACATGGCGTACAACGACTTCGCGGCCAAGCGCGGGGCGATGGATTTCTGGAGCGCTCTGAGCGGGCTCGAGCAGGCGCTCTGGGACATCGCGGGCAAGCGCCACGGGGTGCCGGTGCACGAGCTCCTGGGCGGGGCGTGCCGCGAGCGCATCCGCGTCTACGCCAATGGCTGGTACGGCCACGGCTACCCGGCCGACTACGCCGCGCGGGCGCGGGAGACCGTCGGCCGCGGGTTCAACGCGCTCAAGTTCGATCCGTTTCCGGGCCCCTGGCGCACCCACATCCCGCGTGAAGCCGAGGAGCAGGCGGTGGCGACGGTGGCCGCAGTCCGCGAGGCCGTCGGGCCAGCGGTGGATCTCCTGATCGAAGTCCACCGGCGCCTCGCGCCCATGCACGCCGTCCGTATCGCGCGCGCCATGGAGCCCTTCAGGCCGTTCTGGTACGAGGAGCCCGTCTCCTCGACAAACCTCGAGGCGCTGGCCGAGTGCCGCCGCCAGATCGCCATCCCAATCGTGACCGGCGAGGAGCTGTACACTCGCGCGGAGTTCCGCCGCGTCTTCGAGCTGCGCGCCGCGGACATCATCAACCCCGATGTCTGCAACTGCGGCGGCATCATGGAGCTCCGCGCCATCGCCCAGATGGCCGAGCCCTCTTTCGTGACGGTCTCGCCGCACAACTACAACAGCACCGCGGTGGGGCTCGCCGCGACGCTCCAGGTCTCGGCCGCCATCCCGAACTTTCTCATCACCGAGTACTTCGTGAACTTCGAGGCCCGTGGACGGGAGGTCGCGCGCCCGGGCTTCGCGGTGCGCGATGGCTGCATCGCCGTCCCCCAGGGCCCCGGGCTCGGCATCGAGCTGGACGAGGCCGCGCTCGCGCGCTTCCCGGGCCGGCAGTTTCCTCCGCGGTCACTCTCATCTCCCGCAACGGAAGGGCCATAGCGAAAGGGCGCTCCTATGATCACCAAATTCTCCAACGTCTACGCTGGTCACATCGACCTCGGCGACATGGGCCAGCAGGCCACGCCCGCCAACGAGCGCCGCTATCCGAACGAGCGCCTGGCGTCAGTGTTCTCGAAGGCGGAGGCCATCGCCCGCTGCATGGACGAGCACGGATATCACACGCTCTGGCTGGCCGAGCACCACTTCCAGCACGAGGGCTACGAATGCATCCCCAACATCATGATGGCCGCCGTCCACCTGGCTCACCTGACGACGCGACTGCGCATCGGCTGCGGGTTCAACATCGCGCCGATGTGGCACCCGCTGAGGCTGGCCGAGGACTTCGCCACGGCGGACATCCTCACGGGCGGGCGCACCGTCTTCGGCGTTGGCCGCGGCTACCATACGCGCGAGGTCGAGACCTTCGGCGCGCCGATGCTCGACGCCGAGGCGAACCGCGACCTCTTCGAGGAGCAGGTGGACATCGTCATGAAGGCGTTCAAGCAGGAGTCCTTCTCGCACCACGGCAAGCACTACACGCTCCCGCCTGCGGTGCCGTACCGCGGCTACGAGCTGAAGGAGATCACGCTCGTGCCGCGCCCCCTCCGGCGGCCGGTCGAATGCTGGCAGCCGGTGGTGAGCGCCGGCGTGCGAGGGCTCGACTTCATGATGAAGCACCGCATCAAGGGGCTCATCGGCGGCGGCGCGGCGACCATGGCGGAGAAGTCGATCTATGCCTACCAGGAGGCGGCGCACCGCGCCGGGCTCGACTACAAGCTCGGCGAGGGTCTGAGCCTCGGCATCTTCTACCAGCTGGCGGATTCGCGCGAGCGCGGCATCCGCGAGATCACGCCGTGGTACGAGGAGCACGTCAAGATGTTCGGCCCGCTGGGCTTCGTGCCGGGCATCACGCCGGCCCAACTGGAGGCGTCGACCCGCCGCGGCGGCTGGGGCGCGGCCGGCGTCCCGACCGTGGAGGACTACATGAAGGTCGGCGCGTGGTTCGCCGGCGCGCCCGAAGAGCTGATCGCGTATCTCCGGTCGCTCGAGGAGAAGTTTCCCGGTCTCGAGTACGTGCACCTCAGCAACAGCATGGGCACGCCCACGGACGCGATGCTCGAGCAGATCGCCTGGCTCGGCACGGAGGTCTTGCCGAAGTTCGCGGGCCGCGCGGCGTGACGGCGCCCGGGGATTTCGCGGCCCTCTGGCCGCTCGATCGCAGCATCGCGTTCCTGAACCACGGCTCGTACGGCGCGTGCCCGACGGAGGTGCTTCGATTCCAGGCCGCGCTCAGGGCCGAGATGGAGGCCGAGCCGGTCCGCTTCCTCGGACGCGAGCTGGACGATCGTCTCGACGCCGCGCGCGCGGCGCTGGCCTCCTTCCTCGGCGCCGATCCCGACGACCTCGCCTACATCAGCAACGCGACCGGCGGCGTCAACGCGGTGCTCCGCTCGCTGGCGTTCTCGCAGGGCGACGAGGTGCTGACGACCGACCACTGCTACGCCGCCTGCCGGAACACGCTCGACTACGTCGCCGAGCGGAGCGGCGTGAAGGTCACCGTCGCCACCGTCCCGTTCCCCCTCGCATCTCCCGACGCCGTCCTGGAGGCCGTCCTCGCGAAGGTGACGTCGCGCACTCGCCTGGCGCTTCTCGACCACATCACGAGCCCTACCGGCCTCATCCTGCCCATCGAGAGGCTCGTCGCCGGGCTCAAGCAGCGCGGCGTCGAGACGCTGGTGGATGGCGCGCACGCGCCGGGCATGGTGCCGGTGGACCTTCGCGCGCTCGGCGCCGCCTACTACAGCGGAAACTGCCACAAGTGGCTCTGCGCGCCGAAGGGGTCGGCGTTCCTCTGGGTGCGCCGCGACCTGCAGGCCGGCATCCACCCGCTGACGATCAGCCACGGCGCGACGGGCGTGCGGCCGGGGCGCTCGCGCTTCCGTCTCGAGTTCGACTGGATGGGCACCCAGGATCCGACCGGATGGCTGACGGTGCCGAGGGCGATCGAGTATCTCGGCCGCCTGCTGCCCGGCGGGTGGCCGGCCCTGATGGCGCGCAACCGCGCGCAGGCGCTGGAGGCACGACAGCTTCTCTGCGCCGCGGCCGGGACTCCACCTCCGTCTCCGGACCACATGATCGGCTCGCTGGCGGCGGTCGTCCTGCCCGACAGCCCGAAGATGGAAACCGGATGGAGAGTGCGCGACCCGATCCAGGGGCGGCTCTTCGACGGCTACGGCATCGAGGTGCCGATCATGCGCTGGCCCGCCGCGCCGAAGCGCCTGCTCCGTATCTCCGCCGCCGTCTACAACACGCCCGACCAGTACGCGCGCCTGGCCGAGGCCCTCACCAAGGAGCTGGCTGCCGAGCGCTAGTGCATGACGAGGCCGCCGTCGACGCTCAGGGCCTGGCCGGTCATGTAGCCCGACCGGGGCCCCGCGAGGAAGGCGACCACGTGCGCCACGTCTTGCGGTGTCTCCATGCGCCCCAGCGGCACAGACGCCGCGCGCTGCCGGGTGAACTCTTCCGGCGTCATGCCGAGGAGCTTGCCCTGGTCCCGCGACACCACCGACCACATGTCGGTCTCGACGAAGCCGGGGCAGACGCAATTCACGCGGATGCCGTCGCCGGCATGCGCCAGGGCCAGGCTCTTGGTGATGCTGACGACGGCGGCCTTGCTGGCGTTGTAGGGCAGGTTGGTCTTGCTGCCGATCTTCCCCGCCATCGACGCGAGGCTCACGATCGCGCCGCTCTTCTGCGCCATCATGACCGGCAGGACCGCCTGCGTGGCGAAGAACACCGCCTTGGCGTTGATGTTCATGATCGCGTCCCAGTGCTCTTCGGTCACGTCGAGGGTTGCGGCGGCGCGGTAGATCCCGGCGTTGTTGACGAGGATGTCGATGCGCCCGAGCTCGACCTTCGCGCGGTCCACCATGGCGCGCAGGTCCGCGCGCGAGGTGACGTCGGTCGGCACTGCGACGGCGCGGCGCCCGAGAGCGCCCACTTCTTCCGCCGTGCGCTTGGCTCCGGCCTGGTCAAGCTCGGCGATGACGAGGTCGGCGCCCTGGCGTGCCAGCTCGAGCGCGATGGCGCGGCCGATGCCGCGGCCCGCGCCGGTGACGATGGCCGCTTGTCCCTTGAGCTCCATGGTGTCCTCCTCACTCTGCTGAAGTCGTGGGCCGGGATGCATGGGTCTAGCGCTGTGGGACCGATGGGTGCGGCCTGACCTTGAACGTCAATCGGTCCGTCTCGGACCCATCAATGCTGATCTTCACGACGTAGCGACGACCGGGCGTCCAGGGGACCGGCAAGACGGGAAGCGCGATCGGCATGTTGATCGAGCTGCCGCGGACACTGCCTGGCGGCCGACCCACCTCGAAATCGACGGTCAGGCGCAGTGGCTTCTCTCCCGACGGGGTTGGAACGTTGAGGGGCCCGCCGTCCTCGTCTTCGAACGTGATGTCGATCGAGTGACGAGAGTTGGTCTCCTCCCAGTCGATCTCCAGAAGTCCGGCGATCGCGATGGGCTGTGGCTGTGGGCCCACTTCGGTCCAGCCACAACCGAGGAGAAACAGAAGACCCTCGCGCACCTCGGCGCTATCCGCGAGGAAGAGCTTGGTTTTCATGCGCTAGGGCAAGAAGACGTTCGACGTCGAAGGCAGCGCCGCGCCGGCCCGTCCGCTCAGCGGGCGCCGGTCGGGAGCTGGTCGAAGGGCAGGTCGCGGTCCACGCGCACGTCCTGCGGCAGGCCGAGCACGCGCTCGGCGATGATGTTGCGCAGGATCTCGTCGGTGCCCGCGGCGATGCGGCCGCCCGGCGAGGAGAGCAGCGACTCCTGGAAGGCGGCGCGGAGCGGCGCCGTGTCCTTGTCCATGATCACGCCGCCCATGTCGAGGAGGTCCATGGCGAAAGACGCGATGTCCTGCGCCTTCGGCGCGTTGACGAGCTTGCCGATGGAGTTCTCGGGCCCCGGCGTCTCGCCGCGCGAGAGGGCGGTCATGGTGCGGAAGCGCGTCAGCCGGACGCCCTGCGTCTTGACGTAGATGTCGGCCAGCCGCTCCCGAACGGACGCGTTGTCGATCGCCGGGCCGTCTTCGAGTGAGACCGAGCGGGCCAGGCCGAAGATCTCTTCGAAGTCGGGACCGCGCAGGTCGCCCGAGGAGAGGCGCTCGTTCATGAGCGTGGTGATGGCCACGCCCCAGCCCGCGCCCACGGCCCCGAGCCGCTGGCTGTCCGGGATCCGTACGTCGGTGAAGTAGACCTCGTTGAAGTGAGACGCGCCCGAGATCTGCTTGATGCGCCGGGTCTCGATGCCCTTCGATTTCATGGACAGGAAGAAAAAGGTCAGGCCCTTGTGCTTGGCCGCCTTGGGATCGCTGCGCGCCACGAGGATCGCCCAGTCCGCCCAGTGCGCGCCCGATGTCCAGATCTTCTGCCCGTTGATGACCCACTCGTCGCCGTCGCGCTGGGCGCGCGTGCGAAGCCCCGCGAGGTCCGAGCCGGCGCCCGGCTCCGAGAAGAGCTGGCACCAGACCTCGTCGCCGCGCAGCGCGACCGGCGCGTAGCGCTTCTTCTGCTCCGCGGTGCCGTACGTGAAGAGCGTCGGCATGCACATGCCGAGCCCGATCTCGAAGTAGCCGCGCGGCACGAGATACTTCGACTCTTCCTGGGCGTAGATGACCTGGTAGATCGGCGGAAGCGCCCGGCCGCCCCACTCGGCGGGCCAGTGCAGCGCGGCGAAGCCCGCCTCCGCCTTTTTCTTCTGGAACGCCTTGGCGCGCTCGAGGCCGTCGAAGCCCTCGCGGGCCGGGTAGCGGCTCTGCCAGGTCTCGAAGGCGCCGCTCTTGGTTTCCGCGTTCGCCGCGAGCCACTGGCGGGCTTCGGCCCGGAAGGCGGCTTCTTCTCGCGTGTCGTCGAAATCCACGGTGATCTCCTAGGCGGCGCCGGCCTGAAGGCGCGTCACCAGCAAATCCTTCCAGCGGCGGGCGCTGCCCAGCATGAGGCCGGTGAGCTTGGCGCGCCGGTAGTGCAGGTGGCAGTCGAACTCCCAGGTGAAGCCCATGCCGCCGTGGATCTGGATGTTCTCCTTGGCGGCCTGGTAGTAGGCCTCGGATGCTGCCACGCGGGCGGTCGCCGCCGCCACTGGGAGCTCGGCAGCGTCTTTCGACAGCGCCCAGGCGCCGTAGTAGGCGTTCGATCGCGCCAGCTCGACGGCCACGTACATGTCGGCCAGCTTGTGCTTGATGGCCTGGAAGGATGCGATCTGTCTCCCGAAGGCGAAGCGGCCGAGCGCGTATTCCCGCGCCATGTCGAGCGCCGCCTGCGCGCCGCCGACCTGCTCGAACGCGACCAGCACGGCCGCGCGGTCGAGCAGGCGCTCCGCGAGCGGCCAGCCGGCGCCCGGAGTGCCCAGAGGCTCCGCCGCCGCGCCGTCGAAGACCAGCCGCGCGTGGGAGCGCGTCGGGTCCACGGTGGTGACGGAAGTTCGCGTGACTCCCGGGCCTGCCAGCTCCACCAGGAAGAGGCTCGCCCGCCTTCCGTCCGCCTCGCCCGCCACGACGACGGCGAAGTCCGCCACGTCGCCGTCAGTCACCGGGATCTTCGTGCCGCTCACGCGACCACCTTCGGAGCGCGCTTGCATATTGCCCGGAGTGGCCACCTGAGCGCCTTCGGCCAGCGCGAAGCAGCCGACGGCCTGCCCCTGAGCGATGCGCGGCAGCCACTTCTTCTTCTGGGCCGGGCTGCCCGCGAGCAGGAGGGCCTCGGCGGCCAGGTAGATCGTCGAGGCGAACGGCGTCGGCGCGAGGCTCCGGCCCAGCTCCTCGGCCAGCACGCACAGCTCGAGATAGCCGAAGCCGGCGCCGCCGTGGGTTTCCGGTATGGCGGTGCCCATCCAGCCCATCTCGGCCATTCCACGCCACAGCGCGGCATCGTAAGGCTCGGCGCCCTCGAGGATGCGCCGGACGCGGGCCGATGAGGCGTGCTCGGAGAGGAACTTCCGGGCCTGTTCTTTCAGCGATCGCTGGTCGGGCGAGAAGTCGAAGTTCATGGCGGGGGGATCATACGGCATCGGCGGGCCCGGCGCCAGCCGGGGCCGGAGCCGGGCTATACTTACGCCCTATGGTCATGGCCGACCGCTACGGATTGGAGATCACGACCTCGTCGACGCTCGCCGCCGAGCGCTTCCAGGACGGGATGGACAGGCTCTTGTCGTACAACGCGGGCGCCGAGGAATCGTTCTCATCGGCTCTCGAGGCCGACCCGCGGCTCGCGGTGGCCCATACGGGCACGGCGCTTCTGGCGCTCGTCCAGGGCGACGCGGCGACGGCGCGCGCGGCCGCCGGTCGGGCGCGCGAGTCCGTAGCCGGCGCGACGCGGCGCGAACGCCAGCACGTCGAAGCCCTGGGCGCCCTCATCGCGGGAGAGACGGCGCGCGGGCTCGCGCTGGTGGACGAGCACGTGGCGGACTTCCCGCGCGACGCGGTCCTGGTCCACCAGGCGGGCAACGCCATCGCGCTCGCCGGCCGGAGCGACCGCGAGGCGCACCGCGCGGCGTTCATGGAGCGGCCCGCTCCCGCGTACGGCGACGACTGGTGGTACCAGTCCGCGCTC
>Ga0335084_10000204_pt1 | contig 45632 bp, 27 predicted proteins | sample Lox_Sample_44_FD_206721 | JGI IMG/M metagenome (GOLD analysis project Ga0335084, IMG submission 206721) | Soil microbial communities from Loxahatchee National Wildlife Refuge, Florida, United States - Lox_Sample_4.4 | ecosystem: Environmental > Terrestrial > Soil > Wetlands | place: USA...
TGTCGTCGTAGGCGCTCACCCCGACGATCCTGAATCTGGGTGCGGCGGAACGATCGCCTGGTATTCCAGTCTCGGGCACGAGGTCATCGTTCTATATCTCACCCGGGGAGAGGCCGGCATTCAAGGAAAAACGCTGCAAGAAGCGGCGGCGATCCGAACCGCGGAAAGCGAGAAAGCCTGCGCGATCCTGAAAGCCCGGCCGGCCTTCGCCGGGCAAATCGACGGCAATACCGAGGTAAATCAGGCTCGCTACGCCGAGTTTCGCAAAGTCCTGGAACGTGAGCATCCCGACCTTGTGCTGACCCATTGGCCGATCGACAGTCACCGCGATCACCGAGCGGCGTCGTTGCTGGCCTACGATGCCTGGCTCGGGAGTGGGAGGAAATTCAGCCTTTACTATTACGAAGTCGATCAGGGTTCTCAGACGCAGGTGTTTCATCCGACCCAATACGTCGATATTTCCGAGACCGAGAGTCGCAAGCGCGCGGCGTGCTTCGCTCATGCCAGCCAGCAGCCGGAAACGTCGTTCTACCCGCTGCACGAAACGATGAGCCTCTTCCGAGGGATGGAAATCGGCGTGAAATATGCCGAGGCATTTGTTCAGCACAATCAAAGTATGGCGGCGCTCGGCGATCTGCGCTGAGCGTTCCTCGGACACGATCTTCCCATCAAGTGGCCACAGGCCATACCATTGCCACCAGAGGGCGCAAAGGACACGCTCGTGTCGACCTGCTTTTTTGCGACGGATCTGCACGGACATACGGACCGGTATGACCGGCTCCTCGCGGCAATCGTGAAGGAGCGACCCGCCGCGGTTTTTCTGGGTGGCGATCTGTTGCCGCACGGGCTGTTCGTAGCATCCGGCAGCAGTTTGGTGTCGGCAGGCTTCTTAGATGACTACCTGGTGCCGGCTTTTGGCCGGCTGCGCGCGAGCCTGGGAGCAGCGTATCCCGACATCTTCCTTATTCTCGGCAACGACGATCCGCGCTCGTGGGAAGAAGACTTTGAAGCGGCTTCCACCCAAGGGCTGTGGCACTACGCACACGGGCGAAAACTCGCGTCGGCGGACCATGCGATCTACGGCTACGCCTGTGTCCCGCCCACTCCTTTCTTGTTGAAAGACTGGGAACGCTATGACGTGTCGCGATACGTTCCACCCGGGAGCGTGTCTCCTGAGGATGGGCGGCGGAGCCTGGCGGTGGAGGAAAGCCGGATCAGGTGGGGAACGATCCGGCAAGATCTGGAAGCGCTTGTTGGCGAGGATTCTCTTGCGCGCGCCGTTGTTCTCTTTCACACGCCGCCCTCCGACACTCCCCTGGATCGCGCCGCCCTCGACGGCATGACTTGCGAGCACGTCCCGCTCGACCTGCACGTCGGCAGCATTGCCGTGAGGCGTTTGATTGAAGATCGCCAACCTCTGCTTACACTACACGGGCATGTGCACGAATCCACACGCCTGACCGGTGAGTGGAAGATCAGGTTGGGGCAGACGGTCTGCATCAACGGCGCACACGATGGCCCGGAACTGGCACTGGTACGCTTCGATCTGGAGTCGCCGTGGGAGGCGACGCGGGAATTGCTCTAGTTTGCGTCAGACGAATCTTTCATGGGCAGCTTGCGCGCGGCATCGGTGACGGCATCAATTTTTACCGCGAAACTCGAACGTTCGGCGATGTCCTGGTCGGTGACAATATGTACGTCGAGAAGTCCGTCGGTGCGATAGCCGGTGCGCAGGAAATTCATCTCCGAGAGGCATCGGCTCCACCCCTCCAGCCACAGCCGCAGATCCGATTCCTGTGTCTCGCTTCCCTGGAAATGCAGAAGCAGGTCGATGTCACTCGCAGGACCCGCCGTCGCATTCTTCGTGCTGCCGAAAAGATAGAAAGCCTTGACTCCAAATCTGGCCGGAACCAGCTCGGAGGCGATCTTCTGCGCCATGCGGAAGCGCCAGCGCCAGTGCTCATCGGTTCCACGATCCATCACCTCGGCCCCGGGTTCAAGCGCTCCGGCCTGTAAGATCCTGGGCGACAGAAAACCAACTGCCTGATCCAAATCCGCGTTCATGAGCACGCGCAGGGCAAGCCCGCCCGTCTCGAGCGGCACGTCGATCACTCGAAGAGTGTCTTCCAGGTATGCGAATTCAGGAAGCAGGTCCCCGAGCACGTTGCGTGATCGCCTCAGGAAGATTTCATTGAAAGCAGTCGCCGGGTCGTCCGGGTAGAGCGGCAGATAGCGAATCGACGCTTCCACGAGATCCTGAAAGAAATGGGTTCCGAAGGAAAGCTCCGGCAGATAATTCCCCCGCTGGCGCGCCACCTCGATCAGCACCGCGGTGTTGTTGATGTCGGAATAAGTCACCGGGACGCCGAGCTTGATGTCTCCCCGACTGCCCCAGCGCCCGGGCCCGATCAGGATGAACTGCCGTTTCGGCAAAAGCTTGTTGAGCTTGCTGACCGCGTGCCCCACATCGCGCATCGCCGTCTGGTCCGGAAGGGAGCTGTACCCCTCTGGATCGACATAAACGACATGGGTGATGTCGGGCACTTTCCCATTCGAAACAAAATGGTTCGCCGAGAAGATGACCTTATCCGGCGGCAGGTTCTGCGGGATTGGAGTCGGAGTCGCATTTGCACCAAAACTCTGGGGGCGGCACTGCAGCAGATAAAAATCTTTTCCGTTGTAAGCGAACTCGATGTCAACCGGAGTTCCAAGCTTGGATTGCAGCAGTGTCAATAACTCGCGAATGCAGGTGATGAACGGTGTCCGTCCGATCAAGCCCTCAAAAGTGAATACCACGTCTTGCGTTGCGAAATCGGGAAGCGGGCCGATCAGTGGTTCAATGCGATCGTGGCTCACCAGAGAAACCAGGTTGCGAATCTGAGGATACCTGGCGCCATACTGGCGCAAGAGTTGGGCGACTTCGACCGTTTCAAATGCATTGGTCTCGAGATTAATGACATCGATGCGCTTCGGAGAATACTTCAACACTTCGTCGGCGGTGACGTTGGCGCGAAGATTCGGCTGGCCGGGAGCAATCAGTGTGGGGTAGTCGTCGGCGACACGATCGACGGCGCGCGTTCCCAGGCCGGGGACGAGACGAATCAAACCATCGTCTCGCTTGATGCGCGCGGACCAGCGGAATTCGTTGTGGCTGAAGGCCACCCCGGAACAGGCTGGCAGGAAGTACTTTCCCACTTCCTGCCCGACAACTTCCTGGATCATGATGCCCATTTCTTCGTGAACATCCAGCAGGCCGCGCTCGGCGCGATATTCCGTGGGGTCGGGGCCAAAGATCGAGGCGTACACTTCGGCAACCGCATCCATCAGCGCGGCCAGGCGTTCCTCTCTGGTTCCGCAGTTGCCGAGAAACAGGCTTTTGTACTTGCCCGAGAACGCCGATCCGGCACGGTCTTCGAGCAGGCTGGAACTGCGCACGATCAGCGGCACGTCGCCTAAATCATCGAGCGCTAAGGCGAGACCCTTCGCGAATTCGGAGGGGAACGAAGATCTCTTGAACAGTCCTACCAGGTGCGGGTACTCCTGACGGACCTGTTCGATCTCCATGTACTTTCGATTCAGCACATCTTCCAGATCGTTGTGGTGAACAAAGCTCTGTATCCAATCGGATGTGATGTAGCACGTGCGCGGCACTCGCACTTCCCGCAAAAGGTCGCTCGCTTCAGGAACCTTCTCGATGATCTTCTTGGCGAGGAACAGCCCGGCACTCTTTCCGCCGAGTTTGCCATGGCAGCCGGGAGGGAAGACGACCTTTCCCAGCAGGTCGTAGAAATCTTTCACCTCGATGAAGTTCTTGGCGACATTGATAAAGGCCAGGCTTTCGGAGAAAAAACGCCGGATCAGCGAAACGCGAATTCCTTTCTGCGTGTAGAGCGAAAGCTCGCTCTCATCGATACCGATGTGACGGTACCGCTCGATGCATTCCATGATTTCGCCCAGCGGGGTGTCCTGGTTCTCGAGGGCCAGAACGAGGAAGCTGGCTTTGTCTTCCTTAATCCAGCGCGTCACACAATCGAGGACTTCACTTTCGCTCATGTGCTCGGCCGCGATCTGGAATGCTTCGGTCGTGACATCGGCAGCATTGCCGGGCACATCCGGGGGGAGCGGCCGGTTCTCATCGAGCAGTGGTCCGGATGTGCCGGAGTCATTCGTGGCCCGGCGGCGGAGCAATTCTCTGGCTTCCGGGATGCCGCTCCAGCTCAAATAGTTGATCAACTTGCGGGAAATACGGCGCAGCAGGGCGGGATCGGTGTCGCGGAGGAACTCCAGGACCACGCGCCATTCGCCTTGGGTGACGGGTGAGGAATCGGCGGCAGTCCAGGCCTCAAAGGCTGTTTTGAGGCGGCGTTGCGTCAGAGCGCTCGCAATGCGTTCGGCAATCGTGTCAATCAGCTTCCGCTCTTCCTTGAGGAACGGGCCTTCATCGGAGCGCGGCATTTCACGGCGGTACGAGACTTCCACGCTGCCCAGGACCGTACCTTGCACCACAATCCTGGCCTTCTGTACCCAGGGTGTGCCGCGGTAGTCAGCCGACTGGATTGCGCGATCTTCAAAAATGATTTGCGCCTGGCAGTCGTGCGGATACTGCCAGCCGGGCGGCAGCACTTCAACGATGGCACGGAAGATTTCGTCGAGCGGCCGGTCGTGCTGATTCAGGATTTCGCCGACGTGATAAAGACAGTTGAGTTCCTTGGCCCGCTCCTGCAGCGCGTGAAGCATCGACGCGAATTGGCTGTCGTCTGGTTTCAAGGCCTGGTCTCTCTGCCGGCACTCGTCGGTTCCGCAAGGATGACTCCGCGACGGGTGCGCCCGTCCACGCGCACGGAAAGCTTCGCTGCCGGCCGGACGTGGCGGATCAGGTCGGTTTCGTGCACAACCGGTTGCCGGTTAAGCCAGTCCCAATTGATGGCAAATCGGCCGGCATGCTGCACCATGAAGTAATTGGTCCGGAAGCTCGAAAGATTGTGGAAGAAATGCGAGCCCTGGCTCAATTCCACGTTCATCTCCGGCAAGGTTGCCTCGACGATCGTACGTGCGCCGCAGATCTGGCTCCAGTCCACCGGAATGCCGAGCGACGGATGCGAACTTCCCCAGCGGCCGAACCCGATGAGCAGGAAGGGGCGATGCTCCTGCCGGAGCTCGCGGTTGACGGATTCCAGATGCTGCGCAATCACGGGCGTGCTCATCGGCGAGAACTTCTCTGGGCGCACGAAGACGATGTCTCGAATATCGTTGGCGGCGCCGTTCCCGATGACCATGTCGGAAGCGACAATGGCGTTGGGACTCGAGAAGTCCTCCGGAGTTACATCGACAACCTCGTCCGAGACAACCAGGGAGCGGACCTGCAGGAACCCGAGACGCGCGCGGACAATCTCGCCTCGTTGCACTTCAAGGGTTAGTGCAAACTCGATTTCGACTTTCGCGTTGAGCGCCTTCTCCGCCGCAGCGAGCAGAGCCTTGACCAGTTCGTTGATGGGAAACTGCTCTTGAACCAGCATGGGCGCAAAGTTCAGGATGCGGGGTCCGGCAGAACCAGTGCCTGCGACCACACGGTCGCGTTCGGGATTGTAGGTTGAGGCGAGCAAGGCCAGGGTACCATCTGCCTCAGCGTCGGAAAGACCGGCGTGGATCATGTATTCGGTTTCGCTCAGCGGATCGTAGGCAGGTGGCTTGCCCATGTTCACCGCCCAGAACTCAGTCTGGGTGCCGTGCAGCATTTCATCGACGGAAGCGAAGGGCGGGGGACTCTGCGGGCACGCGGGAGAAAAAGTCCACGCCATCCCTCCGTCCACGATGGTTTTGCCGAGACCGAGCGCCAGAGTCGCGACGCCATCTTCGGGCCGGGCAGGGTCCAGGGCATAGTAATTGTAGGAACGCGCCACACCGGAGACGTCGGGATAGTAACGCTCTCCCCGTCGCAGGCCTACTACTTCCTGAATGATCACTGCCATCTTTTCTTCTGCAGTTGCCGCGCCAGTCGACCGGTAATCGCGCGCTTCGCGAAAGTAGGTCGAGGCATAGATAAATTTGATGGCTTCCACCAGTCGGCGGAAACGGGAGTCGGGGTCCGGCTGGTTGTTGGGGATCATCTTGGTGGCATAAACACCTGCGAAGGGACGGCCCAGGGCGTCTTCGAGGAGGCTGGAAGAGCGAACCGCCAACGGAGTGTTCACCTGCAGAGTGAGCGCGCGCAAGTCGCCGAGAAGCTCCATCGGAAGTTCCGATTTCTGAAACGCATGGGCGATGCGCCCGTCGGGCATCTCGGCGAAGGGCAAGTCGTCGAGACGGTTCAATCGTACGAACTGATCGAAACTGTCCGTCGCCACGACCGCCATGGTGGGAACACTGATCTCGACGCGCGAAAATGAACTGGAATCGATGTGGTCGGCCAGCAGATCCTTGATGAACACGAGGCTGCCGGCCTTGCCCCCGAGTGATCCGGTACCGATCTGCGTGCAGCGGAAAGTGCCGTCCCAGAATTTCCGGTCAAAGACCGGCAACTCTGCAGCGAGAGGCTTCGAACCACGCATGGGCACCTCAGACAGCATGATAGCGCGATGCCGCGCGCTTGAAATGAGGCGCGGGAAACGGCCTTACACCCAGCCGCGATCGTGGCACGCTTTCGCCACCCGGCCGATGGCGATGGCGTATGCGGCATCGCGCATGTACAGCGTCTCGCGGCGGGCGAGGTCGGACACGGCGAAGTAGGCTGACGTCATTTTCACGTCGAGCTTGCCCAGAACCTCCTCTTTTTCCCAGAAGTAGTTCATGTTGCTCTGGACCTGCTCAAAGTAGCTGCAGGTGACGCCGCCGGCATTGGCCAAGAAGTCCGGGATCAGCAGGATGCCACGCTCCTGAATTCGCGCATCCGCTTCGGGCGTAGTTGGGCCATTGGCGCCTTCCGCAATGATGCGGACCTTGGGATGAATGCGCGCGACGTTGTCGCCCGTGATTTGGTTCTCCAGAGCAGCAGGAATCAGAATGTCGACTTCCTGTTCGAGCCAGGCCTCGCCGGGCAGAATCTCGTACCCGAGTTCCCTCGCCTTGGCCTGGTGGATGCCTCCAAAGCGGTCGGTGATCGAGGAGAGTTGCGCCAGATCAACACCCTCCCGGCGGCGGTACGTGTAAGAGCACTGATCGGCCTGATCCCAGCAGGCAACACTGACGACGCGGCCCCCCATGCGCTGGTAGAGTTCGATCGCGTAGTGAGCAACATTTCCGAAGCCTTGCACGCTGGCCTGTGTGTTCTCGGGACGGATACCAAGCTCTTTCAGGGCTTCGCGCAAAGCGATAACGACGCCGTAGCCTGTTGCTTCGGTGCGTCCGAGCGAACCGCCAAGTCCCACGGGCTTGCCGGTGATGAATCCCGGGAATCGCCCCCCGTGGATCTTTTCAAACTCGTCGAGCATCCAGAGCATGTGCTGCGCGTCCGTCATGACGTCCGGCGCGGGAACGTCGGTGACCGGGCCGACATCTCTCGCTACCTGTCGCACCCATCCGCGGCAGACTTGCTCTTGTTCGCGCGCGCTCAGGTTGTGGGGATCGCAAATAACTCCACCCTTGGCGCCACCAAGCGGTATGTCAACGACCGCGCATTTCCACGTCATCCACATCGATAGCGCCCGCACGGTATCAATGGTCTCTTGAGGATGGAAACGGATGCCGCCCTTGCCCGGGCCGCGAGCGTCGTTGTGCTGAACGCGAAAGCCGCGGAAGACGCGAACCTTGCCGTCATCCATGCGCACGGGAATCGCGAACTGGTACTCGCGCAACGGGAAGCGCAGGAGATCTTTTGTGGGCTGGTCGAGTCCGAGGTACTCTGCAACTTTGTCGAACTGAGCCTGGGCGATCTGGAAAGAGTTGAAGCCTTTGGAAGAGCGTTTCTGTGGTTCCTCGGAAGTGGCTTTGGAAGCCTCAGTTTCAATTGCCTTGGTCAAGACACTCTCCCGCATGGCTTTCTCCTCAGTGCTTTGCTAGTGACTACAAATACTACTCTCGGCCAGAGCATCCTTTTCTCGAAGTGACCAGACGCACAACCTTGGGTGATCCTCTGCATGGCGTTGAATCCAAGGGAGATACAGACCGCTCGAAGTCCATCCTTGCGGGACGCTATGACGACTTGATCTCGGTCCAGATCCGGTCACGCAGGCGCTGGGCGGCAGGCGAGAGGGTTTCGGGCCACTCTCCACGCTCGAGAATCGCGGGTGGCGGGTACAAGGTCGGGCTGTTCCGTGTCGCTTCCGGAAGGAAATCCTTGGCAGCTCCGTTAGCGGTCGCGACCCGTGTATAGTCGCCTGCCGCAGCCGCCACCTTGGGACGTAAAAGATAGTCCAAGAATTGATGGGCCAGGCGGGAGCGCTGGCTTTCGCGCAAGATTACCGCGCAGTCGCAATAGAGCGGGAATCCCTCCTCTGGATAGGCAAACGCCAGGTTTGGAGCCGAGTCGATGGCCTGCTGTGCGGTGGTCGCCCAGAGTTGCGCCGCCAGCACGTCTCCAGAAACCAGCTGATCTCGCACTTCGGCATTCAAATAGGCGCGGACAAGAGGTTTCTGAGCGATGGCCTCCTGCTTGGCACGCTGCAGTTCCGCCGGATCGGTCGCACTGAACGATAGGCCGATCTTCTTCAGACAGGCGCCTAGCATGTCTTCCGGATCGTCGAGCATGGTGAGGCGGCCTTTCAATCGCGGGTCCCACAAGTCAGCCCAGCGGGTTGGCGCTGGGCGAACATCGCGGTTGTAGGCGATGCCCGTAGCGAACCACATCCAGGGAACGTTCCATTGCAGCTCGCGGTCCCACGTGGGTGTCCGAAAGCGAGGATCGAGATTGCTGAGTCCCGGCAACCACTCGTGGCGAAGCGGCTGCACCAGGCCGTAGTCCAGCATGGGCTTGATGCGGGTGTAGGTCGGAAAAACGATGTCCCAACCCGAGTTGCCCGTGATCACCTTGGCGAGCATTTCCTCGTTGCTCTCGTAGGTGGCGTAGCGCACCGTCACGCCAAATTCCTGTTCGAAGTTGGGGATCGTATCGGGCGCAACATAGGTGGACCAGTTGTAGACATTGAGCCGCGGGCGGGCTGCTCGGCTGCATCCCGCAAGGGCAGCCATCCCCAGAATGAAATAGCGGCGATTCATGCTTCGCGCACTCGCTGCGAGATCACAATCAGCAATCCGAAAAACACGGTGATGAGCGCAGAGATAGCGTTGATGACCGGGCTGGCGCCACGCCGCGCCATCGCATAGATCACCATGGGAAGCGTCTGGGAATCGACGCCTGCGACCATGCTCGTGATCACATAATCGTCAAAGGAAACGGTTAGGGCCAGAAGCGCCGCCGCGATAATTCCCGGACCCAGCGCGGGAAGGATGACGTAGAAGAAGGCTCCCCACTCGCTGGCACCCAGATCCATGGCGGCCTCTTCCAGATTCGGGCTGATGGTTCGCAGCCGCGCGGAGATCACGATGACGACGTAAGCAATCGAGAAGGCGACGTGCGCCAGGATCACGGTGTAGAGACCGAGATGCCAGTGCAGCCAGCGAAACATCCATTGAAACAGGGCCAGCAACGAAATTCCGGTCACAATTTCCGGCGTGACCAGGGATAGGTACAGCGTCCCGGTGAGCAGGCGCGAGCCGCGCTTCCATAGGCCGTAGGCACAGAGCGTTCCCACCACCGTCGAAATCAAGGTCGCAGCCACTGCCACGATCACGCTGTTCCAGGTTCCCTCGATCAATTCAGGATCGCGGAAGACAGCTCGATACCAATCCAGGGAGAAATGTTCCCAGACTGTGAACCGCGACGAATTGAAACTGAACACGCTCAGCGTGAGCAGTGGCAAATGCAGAAAAGCGAAGAACACCACTGCATATAGCCCCAGCCACCGTTTCATGTGAGTTGTTCGCTTTCCCGCCGCAGAATGCCCCACACCAGCAACGTCACTAGGAGCATCAGCAGCATCGAGACCGCCGCTCCGAAAGGCCAGTCCCGAGCAGTGGTGAACTGGCTTTGCACCAGATTGCCGACCAGGACGGTCCGGCCTCCTCCAAGCAGGTCCGGGGTAAGATACGCCCCCAGGCAGGGGATAAACACCAGAATGGCGCCGGCAACAATTCCGGGCCGTGATAGTGGCAGGATCACCCTCAGCACGGTGGGCCACGGGCGGGCGCCCAGGTCCGCCGCTGCTTCCGGCAACGATGGATCGAGCCGCTCCAGGGTCGCGTAAATGGGAAGCACCATAAACGGCAGGTAGCCGTAGACCAGTCCCAACAGCACCGCCCCATCGTTATAAAGCAATTGCAGAGGAGCGTGAATGATCCCAACCTTCTGAAGCGCCGTATTTACCAGACCCGTGTCGCGCAGGAGGAACAGCCACGCGTAAGTTCTGACGAGAAAACTCGTCCAGAAGGGGAGCATCACAAGCTGCAGGTACAGGTTCTTGTGCCGCGAGGAACGAGAGATGAACAACGCCGCCGGGAACGCGAGGATCAGGCATAAGAGAGTTGCCAGCAGCGCCATGCCGAAGGAGCGCAACAGAATCGTCAGATAGAGCGGGTCGAGCAGCCTTTGGTAGTTCTCCAGAGTCCAAGGGCGTTCGACGCCACCATAGACTCCGCGCGCAAGGAAGCTGTAGGCGAGGACGATAGCAAACGGCGCCGCGAAAAGTCCTACCATCCAGGCCCATGTGGGCAGGACGAACCAGGAGCGCAGCTTCATGCGACCAGAATTTCGTCAGCGGGATTCCAGCAGATGTGGACGGATTCGCCCGGCTGGAAGACATCGGAACTGTGCTGCACCTGCGCCACGGCCTCTTCCCCCGTGGCAAGACGAACGACGACCTGGAAGCAATCCCCCAGGAATACAGAGTCAGTCACCAGCGCGGGGAAAGATTTCGCGCCATGATTCTGTGCTTCCCGCGCAATGCGGGTGGCTTCGGGGCGGATGCCGACGCCGTCGATCCAGTTCACGGCTCCGAGAAACCCGGCCACGAACCGGGTGCATGGACGGAAGTAAACATCCTCGGGAGTCCCCACCTGCTCAATGCGTCCCTCGTTCATGACCGCAAGCTGATCCGACATCGACAGCGCTTCCTCCTGATCGTGGGTGACCAGCAGGAAGGTGATGCCGACGCGGCGTTGCATGGCCTTCAGCTCTGCCCGCATCTGCTTGCGGAGTTTCGGATCGAGTGCTGCAAGGGGCTCGTCCAACAGGAGTACGTCGGGCGTGAGCACGAGGGAGCGCGCCAGTGCAACTCGCTGGCGTTCGCCACCAGAGAGTTGAGCCGGCTTACGGCCTTCCTTGCCCCATAGCCCGACAAGCTTGATCACTTCCGCTACGCGGGCCGCGGAATCCGTAATGCCGTGCCGCTTGAGCCCAAATTCAATGTTTCCGCGGGCCGAAAGGTGCGGAAACAGCGCATAGCTTTGAAACACCGTGCTCACATTGCGTTCATACGGCTTGCAGTGATTTACTACTTGTCCTTTGATCCGAACCTCACCTGACGTGGGTTCTTCGAAGCCCGCGATGAGCCGCAATGTGGTGGTCTTCCCGCAACCGGAGGGGCCGAGGAGGGAGAAAAAACTTCCTTGCGGGATCGAGAGAGAGATACCTCCCAGAGCACGCTGCCCCGGATAGTCTTTTGCGAGGTCGCGCACTTCCAGTATCGGTTCCATCTATTCTTGTTGCCCTCCTTCTCCCTTTTTATGCAGATCGTAAAGCATTTTTGGAATACCGAATAGAAAAAATTTCGGTGCAGGCAGTACTTTCGGGCGTTGCCTGTCGCGCTGGCCCGGGTTCTCGGACCTGCCACGCAAACGTTCGCTTGCTCGCATGACCGTCGAGGAGCAGAAACGCGCCGCCTGATGTGGTCACGCCGTGGTACGAGCAACCATTGCGGCTGGTCTCCCGATGCAGCCCGCGAAACGTGGTTGTCGCTCTCCCATCCTGGCTCGAACGCGCGATTCAGTCCCAGTTGCACCCTCTCCGCCGGCCGCAAGTCCTTTAAAAATCGATGACCGGCTGCTACCTTACTTCCATGAAAAGGAAAAGACTTCTACCGGGAACGTTGGTGCAACGTCCATCAGCCGTCATTTCTGCCTTCCTTATCGATGTTGCTCTGATGTGTTCGATGCTCGCCACAACTGCGTTGGGCGCCGACAAGGTTGAATTGTCGGTGGATGTATCGAAATCCGGCGCGAAGATCGACCGCAACATCTTCGGCCAGTTCGCCGAGCATCTCGGCCACGGCGTGTACGAAGGCATCTGGGTCGGTCCGGATTCCGCGATTCCGAATACTCGGGGCATTCGCAGCGATGTGGTTACCGCGCTCAAAGCCTTGAAAGTGCCGAATGTCCGCTGGCCCGGCGGTTGCTTCGCCGACGAGTACCACTGGCGCAAGGGAATAGGTTCTCCGCGTACCGTGACGCTCAATCCGAACTGGGGCGGCGTGATTGAGCCGAATACATTTGGAACGCACGAGTTCCTGGACTTTCTCGATCAGATCGGCGCCGAAGCATACGTTTCCGTCAATGTCGGCTCCGGCACCCCGCAGGAAGCCGCTGAATGGCTCGAATACCTGACGACCGCGCAGCCGACGACGCTGGCCAAAGAGCGCGCTGCCAACGGCCACCCTGCTCCATATAAGGTTGCCTACCTGGGCATCGGCAACGAAAGCTGGGACTGCGGCGGCAACATGACACCCGACTACTACCTGAGCCAGATGAAGGCCTACAGCCGCTTTGTTCGCAACTTCAATCCCGCGCAGCAGGACAAGCAGCAAATGCTGAAGATTGCTGTTGGTCCCGGAGGAGATGGACCGCGTTGGACCGAGTGGACGGAAGTCATCATGAAGGCCTATCAGCAACACACCTGGAGTTGGGATATCAATGGCCTTTCGATGCACAACTACACGGTCGGGCAATGGCCCCCTTCCTACAAATCCACCGGCTTCGGCGAGGCCGAATACGCTCAGATCCTCAAATTCACGCTCGAGATGGAGGGTTTGATCGCCAAGCACTCCGCCATCATGGACAAGTACGATCCGGAGAAGAAGGTCGCGCTGATTGTCGATGAATGGGGCGGATGGTATGCGCCGTTGCCTGGCAGCAATCCCGGCTTCTTGGTTCAGCAGAACAGCATGCGCGACGCGATTCTCGCAGCCCTCAATGTCAATATCTTTGCCCGCCACGGCGACCGCGTACGCGGAGCCAACATCGCGCAGATGATCAACGTGCTCCAGGCGATGATCATGACCGATAAAGAGAAGATGGTCCTGACCCCGACTTACTACGTATTCAAGATGTACGTGCCCTTCCAGGACGCCACAATTGTGCCAGTGAAATTTGACGCCGGCTGGTACACGCACAGCGACGTCGCTCTCCCGCGTGTGGATGCCATCGCCGCCAAAGACACGAACGGCAAGCTGTGGCTGGAAATCACCAATGTGGACCCCAATCAGGCGGTCGACATCGAGGTGAGCTTTACCGGTATCGCCCCCAAATCGGCAGCCGGCGAAACCCTTACCGCACCGAAAGTCGATAGTGTGAATACCTTCGAGGCCCCCAATACTGTCGTGCCCAAGCCCATTACAGCGAAGGTGCAGGGCGGCAAGTTGGCTCTGAAGCTGGAGCCCAAATCGGTGACTGTAATTTCTGTTGAGCCGTAAAAAAGGAACCGGTGCGAAGCCCCGTCATTCTCACGGGCCACAGGTTTCCACTTGTCTCATTTCATAAGGTCTGCCCTGTGAGCGTCCATGGCTGAAAACCCAGACGTGGACCCTGCGCTCACTTCGAAACAGGAGAGGTGTACCGTGCATCGGAAAGCCAATGCTCTATTTGTGACGAAACTGCTCGTGTTGGTGACGGCACTGCTATTCTCGACGTGTGCGTTCGCTCAAAGTCAAACCGTCAACGTGACGATTGACGCGTCCAAGCCGAGTGCTCCGATTTCGAGATACATATACGGACAGTTTCTCGAGCACCTCGGCGGCATCGTCAATGACAATATCTGGGCCGAGATGCTCGACGACCGTAAGTTCTACGACCCCATCACCTCGCGTCCGGCTGCCGAGCCCGCTGGACCGCCGTGGATGCGCAAGGCGCAGCGGCATTGGATACCCATCGGCGCCGCCGAATTCGTCACCATGGATACAGATCGTCCGTATGTCGGTGATCACTCTCCTTGGGTGAAACTGAGCGCAACAGAAACGCGCGGACTCCAGCAAGCCGGCTTGGCGGTGCGCAAAAGCAAATCCTATACGGGACGCATCGTGTTGGCTGGTAATCAGGGCGTAACCGTACGAGTGAGTCTGGTTTGGGGCGGTGCAGCGAACGATCGCCAGACAGTGGTGATTGACAAGCTTGGAGTCGACTACCGCAAAGTCCATTTGAGCTTCCAGGCGCAGGCCGACACCGACAACGCTCGCCTCGAGATCGTCGGAACGGGAGCGGGCTCCTTTCACATCGGAGCGGTTTCCCTTATGCCGGCGAACAACGTTCGGGGCTTTCGCTCGGAAATCATCGCCGCACTCAAGCAGTTGCATTCCGGCGTCTATCGCTGGCCGGGCGGGAACTTCGTTTCCGGCCACGAATGGCGGGACGCCATCGGAGATCCCGACAAACGTCCTCCCGTCATGGATCCCGTCTGGCACGTCATTCAGCCCAACGACGTCGGCACGGACGAATTCATGACGCTTTGTCGTCTGCTTGACGTTGAGCCTTACATTACGGTGAATGCCGGCTTCGGCGATGCCTGGTCTGCGGCGCAACTTGTCGAATATGCCAACGGCGCGGTCACCACTCCGATGGGGAAATTACGTGCCGCTAATGGTCATCCCGAGCCCTACAAAGTGAAATTTTGGGGCATCGGTAATGAACCATGGGGCGAATGGCAGTTGGGGTTCATGCCCGTCGAGCAATTCGCCCTTAAACACAATCTCTTCGCCAAAGCCATGCGAAAGGTCGATCCAACCATCAAGTTGATCGCTGCTGGATCGATGCCCGATGCCATGACCGGCTCAAAGCAGGCCAAACGCATCGATGGAAAAATCGTGCCCGACTACCTTTCTGCCGCGGACTGGAGTGGCAGCCTGCTGGTCCGCTGTCTCGACAATATGGACCTTCTCAGCGAGCACTTTTACTCGACCGCCGGCCAGCACACCGATCTGCAGACCGGCGAAAAGGTCAGCGCCGGACCCCAGACTCTTGTTGAATGGGAACGCGCCCCCGCCACACAGGTTCGTGTGAAGTATGAGCATTATCAGGAATACCTGAAGCGTATCCCCGGTCTGAAAGACAAACCGGTGCCCATCAGCCTGGACGAATGGGCCTACATCGGCGCGTCGCCGGACTCCTATAGGGTCGTGCCAGCCTACGCCTGGGCATTCCACGAGATGTTCCGCCATTCCGATCTTTATCAGTTGGGCGCGTTCACGTTTGCCACAGCCATGCTCAGCGAAGACCGTAGCGACGCCGTGTTGAGTCCAACCGGTCTTCTCTTCAAGATGTATCGCGAACACTTCGGCACTATTCCGGTCGAAGTCTCCGGTGATTCGCCGCAGCCCAAGCCGATTTACGCTGCCGGTGGCGACCAGCCTGCGGTGAATCCGGGGAGCGACACCTATCCTCTCGACGTCAGCGCAGCTCTTGCTGACGATCGCAAAACGCTCACCCTCGCCGTGCTGAATCCGTCGGATTCTGAACAGCCCTTGAAACTCGTAATCACCGGCGCGACGCTCTCCGGCCATGGTCATCTTTGGCGCATGGCGCCGACGAGCGTTGACGCAACGATTACCGTGGGGCAAAAGCCCGGAGTTGAAGTGGAGGAACGACAAATGACATCGGTGCCCAACTCGCTGGCCGTGCCGCCCTTCAGCGTGAACATTTATTCATTTCCAGTACAGTAGTCGATTCAGTTCGGCGTGCCAGGATTGCGTAAATTAATCGGAAGAGGAAAGCGCCACAATCGTCTGAATTCATAGCTGGTTTTGAAAGGGACCATCCATGACCTGTTCGAAATTGTTGTCCCTGATGGCGATGTCGATTGGCATGTCGTTCGGAACTCGACTCTCTGCGCAAGTGCAAACCGACGTCCCTGCCATCGTCACCGGCGCGAAGCCCGTTGCCGTGGAGCGCGTCACGATCCACGGGGCGGCCCTGGAAGGGAATCTGGAGGGTGATGCCGTCGATCGCGACGTATTTGTGTTCCTGCCGCCCTCCTACGCCAAGGAGAAGGCCCGGCGCTACCCCGTCGTCTATGCGTTGCACGGGTATTCCATCGGCGCCGAGCAATGGACCCACGAAATCCATGTCCCCCAAACCCTGGAGGGCGCTTTCGCTCTGGGCGTAAAAGAAATGATCGTCGTGCTGCCCGATTCAAAGACTCTGCACAACGGTTCGATGTATTCGAGTTCGGTCACCACCGGAGACTTCGAGAACTTCATTGCGCACGATGTGGTTGCATACGTCGACGCTCATTACCGCACGATCGCGACTCGACAGAGCCGCGGCTTGGTCGGCCACTCCATGGGAGGCTACGGCGCGACTCGCATTGGCCTAAAGCATGCCGATGTCTTTGGCAGCTTGTACATCATGAGCCCGTGCTGCCTGTCGCCGCGGCCGGCGAATCCGGACGTGGAAAAAGCTCTGGAGGCAGTGAAGACTCCCGCAGATTCGGCAAAGCTGTCGTTCTTTCCGCGGGCCCAGCTCGCGACTGCGGCAGCATGGTCGCCCAATCCAAAGAAGCCGCCCCTTTATCTTGACCTGCCTACGAAGGACGGCGAGCCTCAGCCGGACGTGCTCGCAAAATGGGCGGCAAACGCCCCCCTGGCATTCATCGATCAGTACATTGGAGGTTTGCGTCGATACCACGGGATCGCGATCGATGTGGGCGACCAGGACGGCCTGCGCGCCGATGCAGCTATGCTGCACGAAGCGCTCGACAAGTATGCGATCGCCAACACCTTTGAGGTCTATGCGGGAACGCACACCAGCAAGGTCGCGGATCGTTTTCAGAATCACGTGCTCACGTTCTTCAGCCAGAGTCTGCGCTTTGAGGCACGTTCTCGCTGACTGAGGGCCGCGGCCCTTCCAACACTTTTGCCGGAGACAAACCGAAAAATGCAGAACGACTCAGGCCTGAGAATTGATGAGTATCTCCGCCGCAGATTGATGCCGGTCGAAGGAGCGATTCCTCAGTTGTCAGGAATCGAGATGTATGGCAACTCCATTCCCGCCGGAAGTGTAGGTGGCGATGTCTACGAATACATCAATTTTCAGCAGCGCTACAACATTGAGGGACGCATCGCGCGCGCCCGCCGTCTGGCAAAGGAATACCTCGAACCAACCGCCCCCGGAGCCAAACCGCGCAATGAGGTCGACCTGCACGCACAATGGATGGCATCCAAGCCAAACTACACGGCCGCGGATATTGATCAATACAGAAAAGCAAAAAGCTCGGAGCAGGTGCGCATCGCGGAGAACCTGCGTGGGCTGTATACGACGGCAGGAGTTCTACTCGTCGATGCCCAGGGGCATGGCATCATCGCGGCGAAAATTGCGTCCACCGTGCACGATACATTCCATGCGTTCATGCTATCGGAACTTGATCGCAACGGGACCATCACACCCGATCTGTTCGAACAGCTGAATCTCAGGCTCGCGCAATCGGTGACGGCCCGGAATGCCCTGGGAAGAGACGAAAATGCGGAAGCCCGCGAGATCGCGACTCTGCTCTACGGAGAACTGCAGCCGAACGGCCAGTTCCGCTTCGTCAACTTTGGACATCCGCCGCCTCTGGTCTTCTCCGTGAAATACAACCGATTCATGGAAATTGACAGGGATCGCATGGTGCAGTTTCTGGCTCTTGGACTGGAAATACCGGAGGATCATCCCGACAAGAACAAGTACGTGTCGGTCAAGGTCAGGAGAAGGCGCATCGACGCATCCGACGTTGCAGAAATCACTCTCATGGGCAAGGGGGACATCCTCTTTCTCTATACCGATGGCGTCTACGATGGCAGCGACAACCGCGAAGAACAAAAACTGGAAAACATCATTCGAGAGTATAAGCAGAACACCGCAAAAGAGATTTGCGACGCAGTCCTGGAGTACGCGGTTCAGAGGGATGCCCGCCTGAGGCAAGAGAATCGCAATGATGAGATCGATGACAAGACCGTGTTCATGATTCGGCGAACGTAGCAAGCTACGATAGTGAGAAGCGGTTGAGTATCATGTGTACTCGTCAGGCAAGAACCTGCCTGGGATTTCCAGAACGGCACCTTCGATGAAACTGCACCATACGCGCGCGGGGTTTTTCCTCGAACACGACCACGGATTCTATGCCGTCGAATCTGCGTCCTGGGATGCACTGATCACGCGCGACGACCTGGGGTCACACCTAATGACGCTCGCCGCCCGGAGTGCCGTTCTCCAGCGCAATCCCCTGGATGATGTCTCATCGGTCCTGCCGCCCATCGGCAGCCAGGAAGTCTGGGCCGCAGGTGTCACCTATTACCGCAGCCGCGATGCCCGCATGGGGGAATCGCAAGCGGCGGGCGGGGGGAGTTTCTATGATCGCGTCTACAGCGCCGAGCGCCCGGAACTCTTCTTCAAGTCGTCGGCGCATCGTGTCGTCGGTCATCAGGGGAAGGTGGCGATCCGCCGGGATGCGCACTGGTCGGTCCCCGAACCCGAACTCACATTACTGGTCAGCCCGTCAGGCAAGATCCTCGGCTATACCGTCGGCAATGACATGAGTTCGCGCGACATCGAGGGAGAAAACCCGCTCTATCTGCCACAGGCGAAGGTCTATGATCACAGCTGCGCGCTGGGCCCTGGAATTCTCGTCTCCTCCGACCCGCTCCCATCTTCGACTCGGATATCGCTCGATATTCTGCGGGAAGGGAAGACCGCTTTTTCCGGTTCTACGATGCTCGCCAATCTGAAACGCGACCCAGCTTCGCTCGTGCAATATCTATATCGCGACAACTCATTTCCGGCTGGATGTTTTCTTCTGACAGGCACTGGGATCGTCCCACCCGATTCATTCACGCTGCAACTGGGGGACGAAATTCAAATATCGATCGAAGGCATCGGAACTCTCATCAATACAGTCGGGTAATCTCGAATCTCACATGGATCTTCACGGGAAAAACTTCATTGGCGCGCAACTCTCCGCGCTAAGCGCAACGACGTTCAACGGCTTCAATCCGCGGACCAGCGCGCGACTGCAGCCATCGTTTCATCAGGTAACTGACGCCGAAGTCGATCGTGCCTTGCAGCTGGCTGCCCAGGCATTCCCTGCGATTCGCCGGACGGAACCGTCAAGAATCGCAGGGCTTCTCGAAACGATCGCAACTGAGATCGAAAAGCTTGGCGACGGCCTGATCGAACAGGCCGCGACCGAAACCGGGCTCTCGCGTGACCGGCTGACCGGTGAGCGCGGCCGAACCGTCAACCAGTTGCGAATGTTCGCCACACTGGTAAAAGACGGCTCTTTCGTGGATGCCCGCATCGATCCGGCCCTGCCTGACCGCAAGCCGCTGCCTCGTCCCGATCTCCGCCGGATGCTGATCCCCATCGGCCCGGTAGTCGTCTTTGGCGCCAGCAATTTCCCGCTCGCGTTCTCCGTCGCCGGTGGCGATACAGCTTCAGCCCTTGCCGCCAGGAATCCGCTGGTGTTCAAGGCCCATCCGGCGCATCCTGGGACGTCAGAACTCGTCGCAGGCGCCATCGTGCAGGCCGTGAACAAGGCTGGCTTGCCGGAGGGTGTCTTCTCGATGGTTCATGCCGTCGACCCCGCTGCGAGCCTCAGCCTCGTTCGCCACCCCCTGGCGAAAGCCGTGGCGTTCACCGGATCACAGAGCGCGGGCATGGCCATCTTCGAGGCAGCCAGCCGCCGTCCTGAACCCATCCCCGCTTATGTCGAGATGGGCAGCAGCAATCCGGTGTTCATTCTTCCCGGTGCAGCCCGGGAACGCGCCGACGCGTTGGCGCAGGGACTGACCAATTCCATCAATCTCGGCGTGGGTCAGTTCTGCACGTGCCCCGGGTTGATCTTTGTGCTTGACGGAGATGATTCGCGAGCGTTCCGCGACAAACTGCAGTCCGCCTTCGTTCAGGCTTCGCCTGCCACCATGCTTCATCCCGGCATCCTCAGCAATTACGAGCAGTCGGTGGCCCGCGTCGCAAATGTCCCTGGGGTCGCTGAGAATAAAGCTCGGCAAGCAGCAGATCGCGCGAAGACCGAAGCAGGTCCACGGTTGTTCCAGACGGAAGCCGCCATCTGGCTTGGAAGCGACGTCTTGTCGGAAGAGGTGTTCGGGCCCAGCGCCACCGTTGTGGCGGTGCGCTCCGCCGATGAACTTGTGAAGATTGGCGCGGCGCTGCTCGGAACTCTGACCGCAACCGTCCACGGCACGCCTGAGGATCTGAAGGAATACCGGGAACTGGTTTCTGCGCTCGAAGCCAAATGCGGACGGCTGATCTTCAACGGTTATCCGACGGGCGTCGAAGTGAGCCATGCGATCCACCACGGCGGACCGTTCCCGGCGACCGCAGATCCCAAATTCACCTCAGTCGGAACCGCGGCGATCCTGCGATTTCTCCGTCCAATCTGCTATCAGAATTTCCCCGACGCATCGTTGCCGCCGGAACTCCAATCGGCAAATCCGCGGCAGATATGGCGCATGATCGACGGGCAACTCACGCGCGAGCCGCTGAGTCCCTAGCGCGCGTCGTAGTGTTTTGACTTCTTCGTGCGGGAGTTAAAGACGTCGAAACTTCCGTCGCCGTTTGCCGTCAGCTCAATATCGTTCGCGGCGTCTGGCCCTGGGGGATTGGCGATGAATTCGGCCGCGACATTGTGAGCCGCCCCGCCCTCTTCGGAATAGTGCAGTTGCCAGAGGTCCTCCAAACCGGGCGACTTCCTGATGACATCCCAAGAAGACGGGCTCCCGCCTTTCTTCGCTCCGTTGTCCATGATCGCTACCCGCGGCGCGATGCCATGCACAAATGGCAGGCTGCCGCTCTGTTCCCATCCGTGATGAGACACGATGTAGACATCAACTTTGCCCAGCTTGTTGACCGGGCACATCAGCTTGACTTCTTCATCGCGAGTGAGATCGCCGAGATCGAGAATTCGCAGTTTACCGAAGGTCATCAGCATGCCGAGCGAACGCCGGTTTTCTGTCTGGTCGGCAGGATATGGTTCGGCGCCCTTGCACAGCGAATTCTCTTGTCCTGCCCCTGGAAAAGCCGCAGGCACCAGCGCACCATCCGCACTCACGACCGTCGCTTCCATTCCCCGAATCGGCAAGACATCGCCCGGCTTGACGGTCAGGCGCCTGTATTTCCCCGAGGCCAGCAACTTCTGGTATGCCGTTGCAACTTCCGCAGTGGCTTGATCGTTGGGCTCGCGATTCTCGCCGTGATCGATGAATGTGCCCACCGGAATTCTCGCCGTAAGCTGGGGCGCGCCTCCCACATGATCGACGTGATAATGCGTAATCAAAACGTAGTCGATCTTGCTGAGGCCTGCTTTCTTGGCCGCTGCCACGATCCGGTCCGCGTCCCGTCCGTCGTTGCCCGGCCATCCCGTATCGATCAGCAGAGACTCTCCAGCCGGAGCCACCAATAGCGTCGCCTGCCCGCCTTCGACGTCGACGAAATAGATACGCAACGATCCGCCCGGAGACGGTGCTGCCCATGCGAGCCAACCGGTAGTGGGGAGGCAACAGAGAGCCAATGTCGCAATGAAGAAACGCAGGGTCCGTAGACGGAATCCGCCTCGACGGTCAACTAAAGTCTCCGGCTCACTGCCCCCGCTTGCATCGATCACGGGCTCCTCCTCTGCTTGACGTATGTGCGGGCGACCCATCCGTCCCTCAATTGTGTGCCACAGTGTACTCTTTCGCAGTTGAACTCGCTCTTTTCCTGGCCGCGCGACATGCTACTATCGCCACATTCATGCGGCTTCTTTGCGTGCTTCTGGCAGCGGCCACGGCGACGGCCCAGACGGCTGCGCCACCGGTGCCCCAATTTCAGGACATCGCCCGTGAAGCCGGCCTGAATGTTCCCAACATCTCCACCAAGGACGAGTACTACATCGTCGAGTCGATGAGCGGCGGCGCTGGCTTCATCGACTGTGACAATGACGGCAAACTCGACATCGTCACCGTAAATGGTTCGACCATCGATCGCTACCGTCAGGGCGCGGACCTGATGGTTACGCTTTACCATCAGGATGCCAACCTGAAATTTACCGACATCACTCAGTCCGCGGGCCTTACCAGAAAAGGTTGGGGCATGGGAGTTTCCGTTGCCGATTTTGACAACGACGGCTGGCAGGATTTGTATGTCACCGGATATGGCGGCAATGTTCTCTACCGTAATCTCGGCAACTGCAAATTCGAAGACGTCACGGAAAAAGCCGGCTTGCGCGTCGGCGGATTCAGTTCCGGCGCTGCCTGGGGCGACTACGATCGCGACGGGAACATCGACTTGTTCGTGGCTCGCTACACGCATCAGGATCTGAACAATCTTCCCGATACTCATGCCGACGGTGTGCCCTGCGCCTACATGGGATTGCGCGTCTATTGCGGCCCTTCCGGCCTGACCGGCGAGACTGACTTCCTCTTCCATAATCGCGGAGGCGGAACTTTCGAGGATGTTTCGAAGAAAGCAGGCGTAGACAACGAGAATCACTACTTTGGCATGCAGGCCGTCTGGGCGGATTTCTCCAACGACGGTTGGCCCGACCTCTATGTTGCCAATGACGTGAATCCAAACTATTTCTTTCGCAACCGGCACGACGGAACTTTTGAGGAAATTGGCTTGCTGAACGGTACCGCCGTGAACAGCGACGGCCGCATGCAGGGTTCGATGGGCGTCGACGTTGGCGACTTCGACCACGATGGCTTGCTCGATATCATTGTCACGAACTACATCCAGGAAGGCGTGGATCTCTACTGGAATCGTGGTGAGATGGGCTTCGACCAGATTTCTGGCAGCGCCGGGCTGCTCAAGGCGACGCGTCGCTATGTGGGATGGGGCACGGCTTTGTTCGACATGGACAACGACGGTTGGCCCGACATCCTTGTCACCAACGGCCACATCTACCCTCAAGTCGACCAGGTCAACGGAGATGTGGGCTTTCGCGCGCCACTCCTGCTCTTTCGCAACCGCCGGGATCGTACCTTCGAAGATGTTACCGAACTGTCGAATATCAATAGGGGACCACTCTACATACGGCGTGGCGCCGCCTTCGGCGATGTGAACAACGATGGCAAGGTCGACGTCCTGATTCTGAATCACAACGACAAGCCCAGCCTGCTCATCAACCGCACGCAGACGGACAACCACGCCGCACTCTTCCGGCTGATCGGGACTAGGAGCAACAAAGCCGCGATCGGCGCGCGTGTGACCGTAACGGCTGGCGGAATGACGCAATTCATGCAGGTGAAGAGTGGGTCCAGTTACTTGTCGCAAAACGACCTGCGTCTGCACTTCGGTCTCGGCCCCAGCACAGTGATGGAGAAAGTTGAAGTGAGCTGGCCGAGTGGCGCCAAGGAATTGTTCAACAATCTGCCCGCGGATTTTATCTACACCCTGACGGAGGGCAACGGGGTTCAGACGAAAAAGGCGTTCAATCCTTGAATCGCCGGGACGTTCTACTTCTTGAGCTGCTGATACAGCTTCATCTCTTGAATCGCATCCTCCGCCCGTCCCATATGCTGATAGGCAAGCGACAGTTCGTAGTGAATCTCCGGAGACGTCCGATTCGCTGCCCCGAGCACCTTCAACCGCCGCACTCCTTCTTCGTACGCGCCCGTTCGCGCTAACGCGGCTGCGTAGACAAATGCCAGCTTGGGAGTCGCGCTCATCTGATCTTCGATCGGCCGAAGCGCTTCAACTACGCCGGCGTAGTCTTCGATCCTGGACAAGCTGAACCCCAGTGCGCCCCGCGCCGCCACATCGTCCGGGTTCCTCGCCAAATAGCTTTTCAGCAGCGGCGCCGCCTCGTGAAATTGGCTCGATGAGAAAAGCGCCATCCCGAGGTTGCGATCCACCCCCGGCAACGCGGAATTCCACTGCTGCGCATGGCGGAAGTAGCTTGCGGCCGCCGCAAAGTCCTTCTCATCTCCTGCGATCGCCCCCAGATTGTTATAGGCATCCGCGATCGTGGCGCGAAGCTGGTCCGCGGCATGGGATTCCGGTGGCGGCGGCCCTGTCGCCGCGACCCTTTCCGGTGGCGCTTCTGCCTCTTCCCGCAGTATGCTGCCCGCGCCGGCGGCGCGAGCATCGGCAGTCAGCACCGTTCCGGAATGCTTTTGCATTTCCGCAACAATGGCGAGTTCACGCTTCGCTTCGTCCTGGCGGCCGGGCTGCGCCAGCAAGAGGCGTGCCAGCAGGTAATGAGCTCGCGCAATTTCCTGACCAGTCTGATTCCCGGCTTCGGCGAGCACCCGGCGCAAGGTCGCCTCAGCCTCCTTGGCGCGCTTCGTCGCAATGAAGGTATCGGCCAGCGCCACGAGCGCCAGGATATCTTTCGGTCGGAGGCTCGTCGCCCGCACCAGTTCCTTCTCGGCTTCGTCCCACCGGCCCTGTTGCACGGCGATATAGCCGAGCATGTAGTGGCTGGAGAAATCGTCCGGATTCAGCTGCAACTCGGCCCGGAATTCCGGGATCGCTTGCTCGTACCCCGCAGCCTCGTCTTCACGAAGATACGAAAGCGCCAGCTGGTAGTGGGCCCCGCGAACAGCCGGATTAATTTCCATCGCGCGACGGAATTCCGCCGCTGCCCCTTTCGCATATCCAGTCTGGCTATACGCCCGCCCCACAAAGATGTGATTGACATCCGTGTCGCCAAACTCGCGCATGATGGTCGCGAAGACCCGCTCCGCGGCCGGCTGGTCCTTCATTAACAGGCAAGACTTGCCGAGCAGGTAACCGGTGGCAAAGTCGCTTGTCTTGGCAAAAGCCGCCTCAAACTGTACCCGCGCGTCGGCATACTGACGCAGCTGAAACAGGACTTGGCCAAGCAACAGAATGGCGTCAGGGTTGTCAGGAGCCAATCGCACTGCTTGCTGTGCGTGTTCCTTGGCTTGCAGGAACTTTACTTTGCCGAACAGCGCCCGCGCATACTGCATTCTCAGATCGACGTCGTTGGGCGCGATCTCCACAGCCTCTTCGTACAACGGAAGGGCCTTCTCGATGGCGCCGGTTTTCACCGTGGCCGAGGCCAGGCTACGCAGCACTTCCCTGAGAAACAACCGGAATGACGCGGCAGCCTTGCTTTCTTCCCCAGCCTGAAGGTGCCTGCCGGCAGCGGCGTAATACGCGAAGGGATCGTTGCCGGTCTCGGCTGGCGGTGCAGGAGTCTCGCCTTGCGGAGCAGCCGAGACGACCGACGAGAGGGCCAGCAATAGGACAAACCAGCGCACGCTAGATAGAGCGCTCCCGTCGCGTCTGCCCGCAGCACTACCGCTACAACAGCCCTGCGTTCCCCGCATGTGGTTCCATGGGTTGGCCCCGTGAACGCCGCCCGCGAATCCTGCAGGCGTGGTGTTTTTCGGAACCTTGTCTCCATCATCTTCTCATACCCTGGGTGACGTGGATCGTTTCGCGCAGCGCTCACTTTTCCTGGCAAGTTTTGCGTCCATCAGTCGTAGAATATCGTTTTGCTGCGAGATGGTATTGAGGTGACCCGATGAAAACGGCTGCGTTTTCTCTCCTGTTGTCATGCGCGATCGCCACTTTGTCGGGCCCATTTGCGCTGGGCCAGATGGATCAGCAGATTCCAGAGTGGAAGCGAGAGCAGAACCGGAACCAGATGGAAGATTTGTCGAATCAAGGCGCCTCGCACCAGACAAAAATCTCCAAGGATGTGAAGGTAACGATCGAGGCGGATAAGATACGCGGTGCCATGGCCCCGTGGGTCATGGCGGTCCATTCGCTGGCATCCGATGCTCACCTCACCGATCCCCAAGTGATTCAGTTACTGCGCGCGGCAGGGATCACTACCGTGCGCTATCCCGGGGGCCGGATCGCAGATACTTACCACTGGACAACCTTCCATCCCACCAACTGGCAGGGGCTCGATCATCCCAACGTAGGCTATGCCACGGGAAGTGACCTTGGCTCTTTCATGCGATTCATGGAGCAGGTGGGCACCACGATCTTTACCGTGAATTATGGTTCCAATCTCAACGGCAATGGTCCGGGAGAGCCGGCAGAAGCGGCTGCCTGGGTTGCATACGCGAACGGAAATCCCAGTGACACGAAGGTGCTTGGCAAGGATTCCGCAGGGAACGACTGGCAAACGGTCGGCTATTGGGCTTCGATTCGCGCCTCCGCCCCGCTGCCGAATGATGACGGCAAGAACTTTCTGCGTATCCAACATCCCGCTCCTCTTGGGATCCAGTACTGGGAGATCGGCAACGAAGTTTTCCTGAATGGCTATTACGGCGGAGAAGGCCAGGAGGAGGACCTCCACGCTTCCTATCCGAAAGAGTCAAAGGACAACGAAAAGGAACGAAAGAAGAATGCTGCACTCTCTCCCGAAGCGTACGGCAAGAACCTCATTCAGTTCGCCAGAGTCATGAAGTCCGTAGACCCGAGAATCCGGGTGGGAGCGTCGCTCGATTTGCCGCTGGCTGGACAGATCAATCGCGAGGAATATACCCAGGACCCGGTCACAGGAAAATACGTCCAGAGCACGAACGTAAGTGTTGATAAGAACTTTAATCGCGGACTTGACTGGGATAAGGGCGTTCTCGCCACAGCCTGTAGTGATATCGATTTTGTGGCCCTGCACTGGTCGCCGAGCGACACGACCGAGGACTCCGGCTGGAAGAACATGGACAACTACAAACTGCTCGCGGCGCCTCAGGACACATTGCGCCAGATCCTGATGGGACTCGTTGGCCAGCTCCAGGCCGCCTGCGGGCCACGTGCGCGTAATATCCAGGTGGCGTTTACTGAGGTGAGCCCAGCTCCTTATGTCAAAGTTACTGATGAAGTAGTGCCCGGGTTATTCGCCGCTGATCTATATCCGGCTCTCGTGGAGTTCGGAGTTATTAATGGGTGCTGGTCCGAGTTACACGGGTCGAATTTCCTGGGGGATACCAACAAGCCGGGCGCGGCGTACTTCGGCATGCAAATGGCGCATGCACTGATGAATTTCAATGATGCGGTTCTGGCCTCTTCCTCCAGCAGTTCAATGTTGTCGGTCCACGCGTCCATGCGTCGAGACGGCAATTTGGGTCTGATGCTGATCAACAAGGATCCCAAGAATGCGACCACCGTCAAGGTGTCGATCAGCAACGCCTCCCTGGGCCCGAAAGGAATACGCTTCGATTACGGAAAGACGAACCCGCCGGATGGAAGTTCTGTCACTGGTAAGCCCATGGAAGGACTGGGAAACTCGTTCTCCGTCCCGATGCCGCCCTACACGGCAACCGTCATCGTGATTCCGAAAACGTAGAAGGCAAACTCAATAGTAGGTGATTGTTCGCGCCCGCACTGTGGGAGGGGAACCGGGGCGGATCGTCGTCTGCTTGGTCCAGTTGCTGTAGCTGTCGTACTCGTAAATATAGTTAGCCTTCGACTCTCGCGGGGGCGCGGGGGACGCCACGGGTGTGCCCTCTTTATTCTCGGGAACCAGATTCCCATCATCGTCGATAGAAAAGACGCGGCCTGCCGGGACGTACGGATTCATAGTGGATATTTCGCGGGTTTCAGAAATGTCCCCCTCCTCGTTGTACATAGTAGTTGTCGTCTGGTCGAAGGCAAAGCTCCGCGTGTGAACCTCGCGAACACGCTGGCCGCTGTCGTAGCTGTACCGTTTCCCAAACAGGCCTTGGCCCCTCATGAAAGTTGTCAGCCCTTTGTTGACGGCTGCCAGTTGAGAGGGATCCAGCTGCCCCAGCAACTCAGGATGATCGGCGAACAGCAACAGAACCGGGTTCTCCATGGTGGACTTCTCTTCCAGCAACTGCCCATTCGCCCCATAGATTCTCACTACGCGGCTCACCAGGCTGCCGCTGGCATCGCGGATCAGAAGCTCCGCTGGTCGGTCATTCTTGTCGAAGATTGTGGACAACGTGCCCCCACGCGGCACGCCATACCCGAATTCGGCGGCTGCCAGAGCTGAAACGTCCCCACCTACTGCTTTCGTGTCTTCAGATTTCTCTGGATTGAACGTCTTGACGGAAGTCTTATGACCGCGCTCGTCATACTGGAAGCGGGTTTCTTCGCGCGAATCAGGATTCTTGATCGTAAGAAGCCGGCCGGAGCCATCGTACTCATAGGTGATCTCTCGCGGCTTGTCTCCCGATTTGCCGAACGTGTACTTCGTCAGGCGGCCCAGGGAGTCGTAGATCCAGGTTTGGAGCCAATCTGAACCGTCGTGGTTCACGGTGCGCTGGGTAAGAAGATTTCCGTCAGCGCTGTAGTCGGTTTTTGTCGATGTGCTGAATTCGTTGTACGTAGCCTCTTCGATGCACTCTTTGACCGGGCCACGCAGGCCGGCCTTATCGCGATCTGACATAGTGGCGCTCGAATCTGCGAAGATCCCAGCCTGGGCGTGGGTTCGCGGAGAGGGTACGGTGAGCAACTGAGCGTGAGAATCGAAACGCGATAGGAACAGAAGGCTAAGGAAGGTCGTGAGCAATAACTTCTGCATAACGTCCATAGCAAGACTTCCTAATTAGGATTTCGCGCTTATGGCGCAAAGTATACCTCTATCACGGCACGCCGTGCCGTGATGAATGTCCCGCAACGGCGCCTCCCTCGGCAACTGCCCGATGTAGGATAGAGGCATGCAATCTGTTCCTTCCATTGCTGTGTGGAGGTCTCTGGCGCTTTGGTGTTTCGCCGTGGGAGCTGCGGTAGCATCGCTCGCACAGCCCGCCCCGGCTCCCATCGCCTTCGACGAAATTGCCAGCCAGGCGGGCGTTGATTTCGTCTTCAACAATTCCGCCACGCCCAACAAAAATCAGCCCGAATCGGTGGTTGGCGGCGTTGCGCTCCTCGACTACGATGGCGACTGTTATCTCGATATCTACTTCGTCAATGGCGCCGCGATTCCGTCGCTGAAAAAGGAAGGCCCGCAGTTCAGGAACCGTCTGTTCCACAACAATCACGACGGCACATTCAGCGACGTCACCGGCAAAGCCGGGGTGGGCGGTGACGGTTATGACGTCGGTGTGGCGGTCGGTGATTATGACAACGATGGCCGCCCTGATATCTACACCGTGGGCGTGACGAAGAATCACCTTTATCACAACAATGGCGACGGCACATTTACGGACGTGACGGATAAGGCTGGCGTAGCTGGCGGAGTTTACGACGGCAATAAGAAAATGTGGTCGGTCGCTGCCGCCTGGGTCGACTACAACAACGACGGGTTGCTCGATCTCTTTGTCTCGAACTACGTGAAGTGGGAAGTCAACGGAGATCCCCTTTGCCTGATGGCGAAGGTCCGCAGCTACTGCAGTCCGCAACATTACGAGGAGCTGCCCAACACTCTTTATCGCAATAACGGTGACGGCACTTTTACCGACGTGTCGGTCGAAACGGGTATTGCGCAGCATCCGGGGCGCGGGATGGGCGTGAGCATCGCCGACTATGACGGCGACGGTTTCATTGACATTTTCGTTGCCAACGACGACAGTCCAAATCAACTCTTCCACAACATTGGCGGTAAGCGGTTCGAGGAAGTCGGCGCGGCTGCCGGCGTGGCTTATACGCAGGACGGGCGAATTGTCTCCGGCATGGGGTCCAATTTCATCGACCTCAACAACGATGGCCGTCCCGACATCTGGATGACGGCCCTGCCGATGCAGACTTTTCCGATCTATCTGAATCGAGGCGATGGCGAATTCGACAACGTTACTGAGCGCAGTGGCTTGGCTTGGCAGACACTTAAGAAGTCCGGGTGGTCGAACGCCGTGGTTGACTTTGACAATGACGGCTGGAAGGACCTGTTTGCAGGCTGCTCCGATGTGCTCGACACCATCGAGCAATTCACCTCGCGGCGCTATGCGACGCCGAATGCGGTTCTCCGCAACCTGGGAAACGGAAAGTTCCAGGACGTCAGCGGGACCGCGGGGCCAGCCTTTCAGCTGCCCGCGGTTCACCGCGGAACGGCGGTTGGAGATCTCGACAACGACGGACGAATGGATGTCGTCGTCGTGGTGTTAAACGCGCCCGCGAAGATTTTTCACAACGTAACCCGCACGCCCAATCATTGGATGCTGCTGCAACTTCGCGGGACGAAAAGCAACCGCATGGCGATCGGAGCCCGTATCCGCCTTACCGCGGAAGACGGATCGAAGCAATACAGCGAGGTGACCACGAGCGTCGGCTATGCGGGTTCCAGCGATAGCCGGGTGCACTTCGGCCTCGGTGCGTCGAAAAGTGCAAAGGAAATCGAGATCCTATGGCCGAGCGGAATCCGGCAGGTACTCCAGAATGTTCAGGGAGACAGAATCGTTCCGATCGAAGAATCCGGCTCGGCGCCTTCCGTCAGGCCGCCGATGAAGTAGTCTGTTATGGAGCCGTGTTGGCGGGACCGGCAGCGGGTTCGCGCGCCTTCTTGATCCTCTCGAATTCCGCGCGTTCTCTTGCGGCATCCGTTTTTCTCCCTGCCGCCCGATAGGCCTCGGCTAGATCAAAGTGATTTTCCGGGCTCTGCGGCTCCAGCCGTACCGCAGCCTGCAGCTCCTGAACTGCGGAAGGGATTTGTCCGAGCGCGAGGTAAACGCGGCCCAGCGCATTGTGAGCGAGAAAGTAGCTGGGCACGAGTCGCACAGCTTCGCGGGCTTGGGGCAACGCCTTTTCCGGCTCCCCTTGCTTGAGGTTCAGAAAAACGATCTGCACCCGTGCCACGACCTGAGATGGATTAATCTCCAGTTCCTGCTGAAACTCCCGTAGCGCGCCTTCTGGATCGGTGTCGAGCAGGCGAACTCCGTAGGCATAGTGCAGATTCGGCTCCTTCGGGTATTGGGCCACCAGTTCCTTGAAGATGCGTTCCGCCTCTCCTGGATGTCCGGCTAAGAAAGGTTCCCACGATGCCTGCCCCGCTTTGACAATCAGGTCGCGTTTGTTTGCGGAGATTTCAGAGGGGAGAACCGGTATGCGCAGCGTATTGATGCCGACGGCCTCGATGATGGGCGGGCTGGCATCGCCGATCCAGGCGAACGTAGCCAGCATATCTCGCGCCCATTCGAACTGCCCGCCGCGGCTAAGCAGGATGGCGATGTGATAGCGGACCGTTAGAGCCATCTCCCGGTTGTCGCCGGTTCCCAGTTGCTCCGCGCGGAAGAGGTGCTGCAGCGCGTCCTGGTAGCGCCGGAGTTGGAACTCGCACAGTCCAATGAGGGCCTGGGGCTGTCCATCCGTCGCAGTAATACGACTGAGCCGCTGGAACGCTGTCAGGGCTTCACTGTAGCGACGCAGTTCGTACAAGCCAGTCCCGAGATACCACCAACCCTCACCCCATTCAGGACGAAGCGCGACGGCCTTACGGTAGAGCGAGACCTGCTCTTCTGTCCTGCCGGCACGGTGTGCTTCTTCGGCGCGACGTTTGAGTTCTGCAAACGAAGCCGTCGGGCCCTGCGACGGCAAAGGTGCGACCGATAGCATCACGATCAATAGCAGTGAACAAATTTGCGCGAATTGGCGTAGAAAACATCCCATCATGAGTCGTCGAGTGCCCCTCTGAGTACGGCTGCAGCGAGCCGCCCGTAGGCATCGAGATCGAGTATAGCGAAGGACCAACGATGACAGCCTGTCGAGGCCTCGGAGCAAAAAGAACGGGGTGGCCGCAGGCCACCCCGACTCCTTTGGGGAAGGACAGGAGACTAGAAGGTGAACTTCACCGCAAATTCCAGAACGCGGCGTCCAACCTTGCCGTACGGCTTGCCGTTGGTCACGCCGTTCTGGTTACACGCCGCCGCGCCCAAACTGCACGACGTCGGAATGGTGTAACCGCCTTCGCCATCCTGAATCGGAGCCCCTGCGCCACTCTGGAAATCCAGGTTGACGTCACTGGCTAGGTTGAACTGCGGTAGTGGATGGTTAAGGAAGTTGAACGCATTCAGACGGAACTGGACCCCCATGCTCTCCTTGATCTTGAAATTCTTGTAGAGCGAGAGGTCGTGGTTCATGTACGCCGGGCCATGGATATAGGGCCAAACCGGTTGTCCATTGATGCCCGGGATGATTGTCGTGTTGTCCTCCACAGAGAGCTGTGCAGGAACCGGCGATGTGAAGCAGTTGGGGTTGAAGTACTGGCCTTTGGCCAAGCCGACTCTCGGATCGCAAATGAGAATGGGCATGAGTCTCTGGCCGTCCGTGCCGAAAACGTTGCGATCAGCTGGATTGAACTGAGCGTTCATCGAACCGTTCGTATTCGGCTGAATGGGCGCGCCGCTCTGCACCTGCGAGATACCCGACAACTCCCATCCATTCAACAGGCCCCCGAGGAATCCGCTGCAGTGCATAACATCATCGCATTTGCCACTGCCGTGAATCAGGCTCGGAAGATGAACAACATACGCAACGTTGAAGATGTGAGTGTGATCGTATCCCAGCGGAGCGTAGTTGTTGGCGAGTACGAAGGCATCGTTGATCTGACCATCGCCGTTACCGTTGTTGGTCTGACCATCGCGGATGCCCATGACCTTGCTCCACGTGTAGTTCGCCAGGAAGGTGATCGGCCCGCGCTGCTTCTGCCAGCTGACCATCATGGCGTTGTAGTTGGAGTAGCTGCCGTGAGTGTTGACGACCAGCGCCCGGTCATAGTTCGCGTATGGACGATAGTCAGCCAAACCTGCGCCCGAATCGGGCGCGCTGCAGGTGTACAGGTTGATTTCTTCCCCGGAGCGCCCGTTGAGACAGTTGTTCAGCCAGACATTGTTCTCTGTTACGGGATTCGGTCCGAACAATGCGCCCAACGGAATCTTGTTGATGTTGGGATAGAACTGCACGTTCGTTCCGTTGCCGGCGAGAAGAGCATTGCGCGTCCGGTTGCCCTGGTATTGCAGTTCCAGAGTGGACTTCCAGGGGAGCGCTTGCGAAACGATGACGCTCCAGTTCTGGGTGTACGGAGTCTTGTTGTCACCCAGTTTCAGCACGCTGATGTTGCCATTAGCAGCGTTGGCCGGTGTGAACGTGGCCGCCGTGCAATTCTGTGCATCCGCCATCTTGAATAGGCTGTTGCCGGAGCATGCTGTGTTCCGGATTCCCTGCGGTTGATCGAGACCGCCGCTGATGTCATTTCCAGACACCTGCCAGCGGTATACGCCAAACCCGCCGCGGATGACCGTCCTTCCCGTGCCGAACAGGTCATACGCCACACCCAAGCGTGGTGCATAGTAGAAAGTAGGCGATGTCCATCCGGACAACGGTACCCGGCTGGTATTCCCGTGCCACGTCAGACCCGTCCATTGCGGAGAATCTGTCGTGCTGGGGTCATAGAGGGTGGGATCCCAGGTTGCGATACCGAACTTGTTATTCACGTACCACTGTCCCTCGTGGTCAAACCTGAGTCCATAGGTGAGGGTCATCTTCCGGGTGGCCTTCCACTGGTCCTGCGCGTAGAAGGAAACCTGGTGGTAGCGCAAATCGTTAATCGGTACGTGACTGATCTGGTTGTACCCACCGTGGCCGAGAACAAAATCAGCCATCAGGTTGCCGGTGGTGTTGTTCATGTAGTTGTCGAAGTCATACTGGCCCTGCGCCCACGAGCCGTAACCTTCGGTCTGATTGTTCGTGTTCTCATCCCAGTAGAACCCGAACTTCATCGTGTGCGTGCCGAACACCTTCGACACGTTGTCGGTGATGGAAGGTACACGCGAGTCCTTGCCGAATGCGTTGCCCGACCATCCCGTTTGCGGGAATGCTGGAGCATAGAAAATCGGGAAACAGCCGTTCGCGCTGCCAAGGGCACAGCCCCAGCTCTGCATGTTCGGGATCTGTGGCCGGACGTTGGCGTCGGTGAATGGCCCATGCGCCGTATATCCAATGCTGGCCGGGTCCATCTTCGAAGCGTCATTCGGCTGGTACGGGTTGATGAAATACGCCCATCCAAACGTGAAGTCATTGGTCAACGTCGGGCTGAATACGGTCGTTACGCTCACGTTTGCAGTACGAGACTTCTGGTTCGTGCCCATGCCGGTCGGGTACGGAATGGTGTTTTGTGGCCACCACCACACACCAATGTTGTTGATGTCCCGCTCGTTCTGCCAGGTGTAGCTGCCCGAGATCTTCGTGCTCTGGGTCACGTTGTAGTCAATGCGTACCCGGTATTCCCAGCGATTTACCGGCGAGTTGTTCAGGTATTGGAAGTTGTACGGCTGATCGAACGACGGCGCGCGATTTGGCTTCGGAAACAGCGTCGCCAGCGCCAGCGCATTCGGATCCATGATGTCCTTCGGAATGTAGCCACCGTGACTCGCAACCTTGGCTCCGTCGGGGTGATCGCCGTTTGCACAGTAGCTTCCGTACCACCACTGGCTGCTCTGACCCGGATCACATGGTACCTGCGCGGTGCCACCGTGATTTCCGTTGTTCAGTCCGAGTGAGTTCAGATAGTCCTGCGTGAAGTTCCCGCAAGGGCCGTCGATTCCCGCAGCGTTGCAGTCCGCCAGAGCCGCCCCTCCCAACATCTGATCCGTTGGAATGAAGTTCAGGCTGAGGTTCCCCACTGGCTGTTGCTTCATGTACTCATAAGCAGTAAAGAAGAACAACTTGTCGCGGTTCTTGTTGAACCCCGTTCCCGGAATGATCACCGGCCCGCCGAGCGAGCCACCGGGATAGTAGTAGCTGTCCGCGGGGCTCTGGATGCCATTGTGGTTGTTCCACCAGTCTCCGGAATTGAATGTGCCGTTGCGGGTGTAGAGATAGGCGTTTCCGTGGAAGTCTTTTCCGCCGCTCTTTCCGATGGCCTGGAACGTTACCGGCCCCTTGGCAGATTCCGCACCGTAGGTTGCGTTCAGCAGAGTGACTTCCTGCGTCATGTCCTGATTGATGTTGGCAACCTGCGTTCCCTGGTTTCCGGGATCCACGATCTGGGCGCCGTCGGTCGTCATCGAGAGGCCGCCATAGGGCTGACCGCCGCTCGCTGTGTACTGTCCGATCGGGCCGCTGTTGGTCGCCGTGGTCTGGCTGTCCCAGGCCTTCTGACCCAGTCCGGTGTTCAACCCCATGCCCGGCATGATCTTGACCAGTTCGCTGGCGTTCCGGCCTTGGATCGCCATTTCCGGCAACATCTGGCTGGTGATCGTGGTGCGGCTTTCGCTAGTGGTCAGCGGTACAACTTCCGTGTCAGCGGAGACCTCGATCTTTTCTGTCTCCGCACCCATCTTCAAGCTAATGTTCGTAAGAGTGCGGTTCTCGGCTTGGTTGAAGATGACATTCTTCTGCTCCCAGCCGCTGAAGCCCTTTGCGGTGATAGTCACCGTGTACGAGCCCGGTTCGACGCCAGCGAAATAGAAGAAGCCCTCGCCGTTGGTGACGGTGTTTCGCGTCACGGCTGTGGCCTGATCTTTGAGTGAAACTTGTGCGCCGGCGATAACGGCTCCGGCCGGGTCATACACTGTGCCGGACAAGGATCCGCGCCGGACTTGTGCGAACAGTGATGGTTGAGCTACAGAGAGAACTAACGCCCCTACCGCGATGACGATCAGAGTCATCCGCAACCAGTTAGAACCACGCTGTTCTCCTGGGTGAATTGCTCTCATCTTTTCCTCCATAGGCCACAATGCCTAGCAGTACTGCACTCCACGCGCTGAGGACCTCGACTCAACCCTGGAAGCCCGCAATCGTCCGGTCGACTCTGACCGTAGCTTCCGTACGCCCATCTTCAATTCCTGAGCCGAAGCCAAACCACTTACCCAAAACGTAAACGTTATCGACGAAAAAGACGTAAACGTTCTCACTTTTCCGGGCGGTGCCATTAAGCGGCAGATGTCTTGTATTGTCAAGCAAAAAAATCGATTCTGTAGAGAAATCTGCGCACTACGTAACTGCTATGTTTTCTTGTAGATTCTTACGAAATTGCGGATTGTCTCCAACCCCGCGTTTCCCGTTTCCTTGGCGCAAATTCGCCCGGATCTACGCCAGCACAGGGTGGGTTCTACGGGGATTTGTAGATGCCGGGGCTGGGCGACTTGTGATCCCCGTCACTCTGGTTCGACCGGCGGAAGCGCCTTTTCTTTGCGGGCCAAAGGGTCTTCCTTCGTCGCTCGCACCGGCAATGGAAGCTCGAGAGTACCGATGTACGTGGTGGTGAGATCGCCGATTCCGAGCCGCAGATAACTTGCGTCTGCCGGGACATCTAATTCCTGATGAAGCCGAAACCCGTCGGAAAGTACGCTTCGATAATTGACCGGCCGGAGATCGGCGGCCGCCGTGCTTGCTGCCTGGAGGAGACTCTTGCCTTCGCTGTCAAAGGAATTCGCCAGCAGCCGGAAATTCCCGTGCATGTTGCCCTCCGGGCCCGGATCGAACCGCAGAGAGCCGGCGGAGATCGCGTAGTCGACGCTGTAACGTTGCAGCTTGATCGTGGTGGGCGCATTCTTGCCCTGCGCGCGAATGCCGACCTCCGACGTACTCACAGTTTTTGGTTCGCCGAGTGGCACCAGGCGCACTTCAAACGGAATCTGCCGCGATTCCGGGGCGCCATGCATCATGCCTGCGAGGCTGGCGGTTTGCAGCACCTGCTCCGATTTTTCCGGCAGGCGATTCGGATCCTCGGCATAGTAGCCCGACCGATGCGCGACTCGCCGATTGTGGCCCTCGACTTTCACGTGGATCTTCCGGAATCGGCCGTCGTATTTTCGATTGCTGGGCGTGTACGAGATGGTGTAGTAATCGGAGCCCTGCTCAACCGTCGCTCGCAGCGCATCCGTGATGTCGTTGCTTCCGTAATACGCCTTCCCGCCCGTTTGTTCCGCCACCAGATCCATCGCACTGTGCTCGGAATTGCGTCGCGTGGAATCTTCAAGGCTTCTCTCTACGAATCCATCTGCAGGCACCGCGTGATCGTTCGCCATGTTGCGAGCCGCCGCCATCGCGTTCGCATCAAAGCCGCCGCCGCCAGCCTGTTCTTGCTGTCCCATTCCGAACGGCCCGCTCAGGGGAGAGCTTGGCAGGCTCTGGCTGACCGGGATTTCCGTGGCGATGTCATACACCGAATTATTCATGACTCCCCGCACGTCCACCGGGTACACCGACACATGCGCCGATGCCAGCAGGTTCATGGTTTTACTGACGAGCCGCACGAAGTTCCTCTGCGCGTAGAACGGCCCCGCGTCCAATCCTTGTGACGAAGCAAATTGACCCAGCGGAAACGCCGCTGAAAGCCAGAGCACCTTCTTTCGCCCGGGAACTCCCGCCATATACCGGGCCAGTTCCTCGAAGGCGTGAATCGTCATGTACGTTCGCATGTCGTTCTGGCTCATCTGCTCGTCCTGAATCGATCTCTCCAGCCCGGCCATGGCAATCGCAAACGACCGCGTGACGTCATTCGGCGTGTCGAGTTTCTGCGTCACGGTGCGGATGAAATTCAGGCTCGCATTGTCGAGCGATGAGATCAGCGATGCGCTCGGCTTGAAGCGCTTGTCGAGCATGCTCAGCAGCAGCTCATTCTCGTCGGTTGTGAATCCGCGGATCAGCCGCAACGGGCCGGCCAGTGTGCACAACGCAAAGCTTTCGTTGCGGGGCTTGTTCTTGATGTACCGGGTCAAGGCATCGCGCGCATGTCCCTGGTCCTGGATCGGCGTGTTGAGCATATCGAACAGGATCAATGTGGAAGAGTCCGGCTGCGTCGTGTTGCTCACGTTGCTGAAGATGTTGGGCGGACGCTTGAATTCCGGCGGTGGCGATTGTCGCGTGTCTACGACGGAATGCTCCTGGAAGAAGTTAATCTTCTGCCCGGTGCCGTCTTCAGTGACGCTGAAATCCTCCGCTTTCAGTCCTGGAACCGGATGCCCTTTCGAGTCGGTCACCACCACATCAACCACAACCGCCTCGGAGCGTGCGTGAAGCGTCATCAAGCCGTTATCCGCTGCTTTCGTGGCGGCACGATCCATCCCTGCTGGCGTCGAAGCGACGGCTCCAACTGCCTCGGGCGCTTTCAGACCATCATCCGAACGAGCAGCGTTCGAAGCAGTTTGCTTTGCCTGTGCTTCCTCATCTTCCGCGATCAACGCATCTTCCGTCGCATCGGTTGCCGCACCCGGTGGAATCAGTCCGGGCGTTCCCGCCCGCACGGCGGCGAGCTTGGCCGATTCGTCTTTGTCGAGCCTCGGAAGTTCGTAGAGTTCTAACCGCGCCTCACGGAGCACTGCCAGCGTAGCGCCATCGGGAGACAGCGCGAGGTTTCCACCATTCGACACCGCCGGCTGTGTCTCCAGATTGAATACGGGGTTCCCGGTCGCTGAATTGTAGATCTCGATCCGATGCCGGCGCACTTCGGCACTACTGTCGCCGTCGTACCCCGAGGGGTTGTTCTGCTTCTCGACGAGCACGTTGGCCAGCGCGAAGCGCGCCCCCGAAGTGGCGCGGGTGATGATCGGAGCCTTCAGCTGTTCGTTCCACACTTTGCGCCATAGAAATTGGCCGGCTGTCGTAAAACTGCTGACAACATATTTATCTTGTGCGGTTGTGCAGCGCCCGATGATCAGGGTGTGTTCTCCCGACGTCTCCAGATCCGGAATGCACGACGAGCGCACACGCGTAATCGCCATGCGTGGCTTGTCGTGAGCCCCGAACCGCACCAGCCACGTCCATCCACTCTTCAGGACCACATCGGCATAACCGCCGCTCGTTGCTTTCAGTGGAATGGGACGTTCCATGGGGAACGTTTCCGCTACCTCCAGCGTCGACGCATCTAGGAAGCGGACTTCGTATCTTGGTGCGGTCGACTTATCGCCTTGTTTCTCCACCGCCTTGCTCGCAGGCGTCCCCACCATCACTTGCTGGCCATCGGGAGTGATGTCGACCCAAAGCACCTCCGTGTGCTCGAGCAGCGGCTTTTCGTGCAGCTTCGTGTCGAGTTCGAACAGGCTCGTCCCCCGTCGCAGCAGGATCGCGCCCGTGGCAAGAGGCCACAAATACTGTTGGCGGTCGTGCAAGTACCAGTCCGCACGTTGCAACACATCGCCAGTCCTTACGTTCACCACAACCGCGCGGACGATGCGATCGTCGTGGGTCTTGGGACAGCTCTTGAGCCGGCGCACCATCTCGGTGCCTTCGAACGTGATGAGCAGACGGTTCTCATCGAAGAACGCCGTCGCGATGTGATAAGAACCATCTCGGCTTCGTAACTGCGACAAACGCCGGAAATCCAGGGGCTGGAGATCAACGCTTCGCGCGGGTCCGAGCGATGGCACTCCGGGCGCGGGATTCAGTTGCGCCGTCGCCTGGTTCGAAGACGTTTGAACAGAAGCGTTCTTTTCGTCTTTGTTGCCGGCGCCCCAGCTCAGAGAGGCGGAAGAGGGCAGGAGAAGAACAAAAATACCCAACGCGCGCGTCCGACGAGTCCAAACCATACTGCACCCACCTTAGTCTTAAACCGGCGTCAAGTAAACGCGAGGGAGGGAACGTTCACGTGGCCGGAAATTGTAGCACGCCAGTTTTTGGGCAGACGTCACGGCAGATTCCCGATCCGGTGCGCAGCACCGGGTCTGAAGCGTCTCGCTTCTAACATGGCGATGCCCGGGCACTCTCGCCGGCGTGAAATGCCCGCGCGTCACAAAAAGCCTTGACAACGAACTGACGCAGGTCTGAGAATCTGGCTCGGCATCGCTGAGAAAACGTTTACAATCGCGATGCCCGGACGCCGTCTCGATCCACTGGCGCACCTCGGCGCTCGGAACTCTTCGTATCTCGAGACTGACTCATGATCCTCGCTACTGTTCTGCTCGACGCGACCCGCCTTGTAAACCTGTCGCGGGTTGATCTCATCATCATCATCTTCTATTTCGCCCTGGTCCTCGCGATTGGGCTCTATCTCAAGCGGCAGGCCAACACCGGCGAAGACTTCTTCTTGGCTGGCCGCGAAATGACGGCCTGGGTGGCTGGCTTGGCATTCTTGTCGGCCAACCTCGGTTCGCTCGAGCTCATGGGCTGGGCGGGCAACGCCTACAAATATGGAATTTTGGCAGCGCACTGGTATTGGATCGGCGCCATTCCCGCGATGTTGTTTCTGGCGCTGGTGATGATCCCCTTCTACCACATCTGCAAGACGCACTCGGTTCCGGGATATCTCAAGCTGCGCTACGGAGAATCCAGCCGTGCCCTGTCGGCGGTTTGCTTCGGCTTCATGACCGTGCTCATGAGTGGCATCAACATGTATGCCATGGCGGTCGTTATGAAAGTCGTCCTCGGCTGGGACATGAACTTCAGTATCTGGGTCTCGTCGATTACAGTAGCCGTTTATGTTGCGCTCGGCGGGCTGCGGTCGGCGATTTTCAATGAAGTCCTGCAGTTTTTCCTCATTTGGGCCGGAGCCTTGCTGATCCCCATCCTCGGACTGATCGAAACCGGAGGGTGGAGCGGGTTGCAAGCGAGAATCCTGCAGAATCTCACCGCGTTGAACAATCCTCATGCTGGTGCCTATACCCATTTGTGGTCCACGCTTGGCGACTTTGGCAACAATCCGATGGGCATCAATTGGATCGGCATTGTCTTCGGTTTGGGCGCGGTCATCTCGATGGGTTACTGGACCACCGACTTTCTCGTGGTGCAGCGCATCCTGGCGGCGAAGGACTTGCGGTCTGCTGAACTTGCTCCCATCATCGGAGCAGCCTTCAAGATGATGGTTCCTTTCATCGTCATTCTTCCTGGCCTCCTGGGCCTCGGTTTGCTGCCGATGCGGCTGGTCGACGCGGGCCTGGCTTGGTCGCCCGCCGGACAAGCCCAAGGTTTACATGGGTATGACGAAGTCTTGCCGCTGATGCTGGCGCGTTATTGCGGGCCTGGGCTGCTCGGGCTCGGCGTGACCGCTCTGATTGCCGGATTCATGTCAGGGATGGCAGGCAACGTCAGCGCCTTTGCAACCGTGTGGACCTACGATATCTACGGCGCTCTCCTCCATAAAGATGCGACAGACGAATGGAAAGTAAAGATGGGGCGCTGGTGCACGATCATCGGCATTTTCGTCAGCATCGGTACGGCCTATATCGCCAAGGGTATGCCGAGCATCATGGACTACGTGCAGGCCCTATTCAGTTTCTTCATTGCGCCTCTGTTCGGAACGGTGCTCATCGGCATGCTGTGGAAGCGGGCCACACCGGCCGGCGGTTTCTGGGGCTTGTTTGCGGGCACCCTGTCTTCGGTCGGCATGTACGCGTGGGTGAAAATTGACCCGGGCGCAGTGCGATACGTGGCGTTCTCTATGGCGGCGCAGGATCAGGCGCAGAACATGTTCCGTGCCCTCTGGTGCGCCGTGATCGGTGCATTCGTCACTGTCGTCGTCAGTTACCTGACGAAGCCCAAGACTGATGCTGAGCTTGCCAATCTCGTCTATGGTCTTACTCCGATTCCAAAAACCGAGCACGTCTCGCTTTTTCACCGCCCAGTGTTCTGGGCGGTGGTTGTGGGTCTTGCATTCGTAGCTTTGCAGATCATCTTCTGGTAGGGAAACATGAAAAGTGGCGGATCGCTCTCAATCTGGTTTTTTGTTGGCCTCTCGCTAGGCGTCAGTGGCTTCTTCATTCTTGTCGAAGGACTTTACGAACTTGCCCATCCGCCGCAAGTCCACGTCGCTCTCTACTATTTACACGCCAATATTTGGTGGGGCGCGCTGCTGACCGTGCTCGGCGCGTTCTATTGCATTCATTTCAGGCCGGGGAAGCCTTCCTCATGAGACCGCCGGCCGCAGAGTCGAATTTCATAAGGAAGTCACATGTCGAATCCTCGTCAACGGATGACGTTTGGTCTTATTGTTGGTAACCGCGGGTTCTTTCCAGATCATCTTGCCAAGTCCGGCCGTGAAGAAATGTTGCAGGTCCTTGCTCAGGCCGGCATGGACGCGGTGGTTCTCAACCCGGAACAAAGCAAATATGGAGCTGTAGAAACCCACGACGAAGCGAAACACTGCGCCGCCTTGTTCCGCGCCAACAGCGATCGCATCGATGGTGTCATCGTCACCTTGCCGAACTTTGGCGACGAGCGCGCCGTTGCCGACACGTTGCGCCTCGCGCGGCTCGGTGTTCCAGTGCTCGTGCAGGCCACGCCCGATACTCCTGGCAAGATGACCATTGCCCATCGCCGGGACAGCTTCTGCGGCAAGATGTCGGTCTGCAACAACCTCCGCCAGTACGGCATACCGTACTCTCTGACCACGTCGCACACCGTCGGGCCGAGTTCGCCCGAGTTTCTTGCAGACCTGCAGAAGTTCGCTGCCGCCTGCCGCGTTGTGAAGGGCTTCCGCAACCTCCGCGTCGGCAGCATCGGTGCCCGCCCCACAGCTTTCAACACCGTTCGATACAGCGAGAAACTCCTCGAAGCCAGCGGCATTTCAGTCGAGACCCTGGATCTCTCGGAAGTCCTCGGCCGCATCAGCCGCATGAAAGACAACGACGATGCCGCCGTGCAGAAGCTCCAGGCCATCCAGAAATATGTCGCTACACAAGGTATTCCGCAGCCTGCTCTGCTGAAGATGGCCAAGCTCGCCGCCGTCGTCGAACAGTGGATGAAATCTGTTGACGTGCAGATCAGTGCCGTGCAGTGCTGGACCTCGATCGAAGAGAACCTTGGCGTTGTCCCCTGCACCATGATGAGCATGATGAGCGACCAGCTTCTCTCCAGCGCCTGCGAGGTGGACATTTGCGGCGTCCTCAGCATGCACGCCCTCGCGTTGGCTTCCGGAACGCCCAGCGCTTTGCTCGACTGGAACAACAACTACGGCGACAATCCGGACAAAGCCGTCTGCTTCCACTGCAGCAACCTGCCGAAACACTTTTTCCGCGACGTCCGCATGGACTTCCAGGAAATCATCGCCGGTACCCTTGGCAAGGAGAACACCTTCGGTACTTGCGTCGGTCGCGTCAAGGCAGGTCCCATGTCCTTCGCCCGCTTTTCAACGGACGATCAGAATGGCACGATTCGCGGCTATGTCGGAACCGGAAACTTCACTGATGACGACCTGAATACCTTCGGGGGTGCCGGTGTTGTCGAAATTCCGGGGATGCAGAAGCTCCTCCGCTACATCTGCGAGAAGGGATTCGAGCACCACGTCGCTGCCAATTTCTCAACCGTCGCGGATGCCGTGCACGAGGCCGCAACCCGCTACTTCGGCTGGTCCACGTATTGGCACGGGTACGACAATGTGACACACTGCTGAATAAGTCCGATATATGAAAACTGCTGTTCCGCAACGCCTCAGGTATGCGACATTTCTCTCGTTACTGATCCTCCTCGCCACCCTGCCTCTTGCCGCGCAAGTTAAGCAAGACAAGAAGGTGCTTCCGCGCGAAGGTGCCACAACTGTGGAGGAGCAGCCTGGCTCGACCACGACCCTGAGAGTCACGACTCGCATGGTCACTCTGCAGGTCGTGGCTCGCGACGCCAGAGGCCGCCCGGTGAGCGGACTCACGCCAAACGATTTCCAGATTTTCGAACAGGTGCTGCCCAAAAAGGATCAGTACCGCCAGAACGTCGCGGCATTTCAGGAAGTAAGCGTTGCGGCGATCGCCGCAGCCGACAAGGGCGCCATACAGTTGCCGCAAGGCGTGTTTAGCAACCTTGTCACCATGCAGAAGATCCCTGTGCCTCCCACCATCCTGCTGATGGATGGCCTCAACAGCAGCCTGGCTGCGCAAATGCAAGTGCGGCGCCAGATGATAAAACTGCTCGCCTCGATACCGGCCGACATCCCGGTGGCAGTCTTCTTGCTGGATCGCAATCTCCATCTCTTGCAGAACTTCACGACTGACCGGACTCTTCTGCAAGCGGCGGTTCAAAGGACGGTCACGGCCGGCGGAAGTGAATTGTCTCCACCCGACGTTCGCGAAGATGCCAACTCGCTCGCCACGTTCGTCCAGGACAACCCGCCGCCGGCGCCGCCCTCGCCTCCGGCCGGATCGGGCGGCGGGATTTCTCCTGAATTGCTGCAGCGGCAGAACGCGGCCATCACCGAGCAGGTCCAGTTTCTCCAGCAGTTCGAGCGCGAAGCCTTCACGATGCAAACCACAATTCGCGTCAGGATTACTCTCGATGCTCTTCGCGCCATCGCCCGGCACGTCTCCGGCTATCCCGGGCGCAAGAATCTCCTCTGGATTTCCTCCTCCTTCCCCCTGGCCATTTTTCCCGATTCTGATTTCAGGTTCGTCGGGATGGAGGAATATCAGGACAAGTTTGCCGCGCTGGCAAACATCTTGTCGGACGCCAAGATTGCCGTCTACCCGATGGATCCCGCCGGACTCGAGGCGGGAAGTTTCTTCGATGCTTCCGCCCGTCCCAGCGCGAGAAGCGTTGCGATTGGCACCGTGACCAGCGCTACCGTGATGCGCGAGGAGAGCGTGCGCTCCGCCAATCAGCAGACGATGACGCAACTGGCGGAACAGACCGGAGGGCGTGTCTGCGTCAACAATAACGACCTCGCGGACTGCGTAAAGAAGGCCGTAGACGACGGTAGTTCGTTTTACGAAATCGCCTACTATCCCAGGAACGGAAGTTGGACGGGCGAGTTCCATCGCATCCAGGTGAAAACCACCAAGCTGGGCGTTCATCTCGCCTTTCGGGAAGGCTATTACGCTCGGCCACCGGCCGAGGCCGAACCCGCAAAGGATTCCACCAAGCGCACGGAATTACAGGAAGCCGCCTGCCACGACCTGCTTACCGCGACAACGATCCTGCTCATGACCCAAACCGTCCCGCCTGATCGTCCAGGTGATGCCAAGTTCTTCATCGCAGTGGATCCGCGCCTTCTCACCTTTACCCCCGCCAGCGGTGGCCGCAATCTTTCGCTGATGGTTGCCGCCTGCACTTTTGACAAGAATGGCAATGCGCTCCAGTATCTGCAGCAGCCGACCGATCTGGTGGTGAATGACCAGAACTACGCGACGCTCCTGTCGCAACATGCCTTTACGCGGACGTTGGATTTCGCGCCGAACTCTGCCACGACGAGAATTCGCCTGCTCGTGCGCGACAATGCCAGTGGGCGCATGGGCTCTGTGGACCTCCCATTCCCGGCTGCTTCTGTCCCCAATGTGCTGCCGACCGCTCCTTCGAGCCTGCAACCGGCTCCTCCCAATTGATCGGAGCCTGGGCCGAAGACGAATAGAGAACGGCGCGGTGAGTGCCCACGCGCGGCAGAGCCTGTGGTCCAGGCTCTGAATGCAACCCTATGGTTTGATCTCGATCGGCGTTCCCTCCGGTACCATATCCCAGATTTCATCCATTTCCTTGTTCGTGACGGCGATGCACCCGTCGGTCCAATCCTGCGCTCGATGTGCATCGCCGAGCCATCCGAATCCGTTGGGCAAACCGTGGATCATGATGTCGCCGCCGGCCGAAAGTCCGCGCTTGGCCGCCGCCCGGCGTTCCTTATCGTTTGGATACGAGACATGAATCGCTTTGTAGAACCGGCTCTTTGGGTTTCTACGGTC
>Ga0335084_10000205_pt1 | contig 45597 bp, 47 predicted proteins | sample Lox_Sample_44_FD_206721 | JGI IMG/M metagenome (GOLD analysis project Ga0335084, IMG submission 206721) | Soil microbial communities from Loxahatchee National Wildlife Refuge, Florida, United States - Lox_Sample_4.4 | ecosystem: Environmental > Terrestrial > Soil > Wetlands | place: USA...
CCGGGCCAGGGCGGCGGCAAAGTCAACCTTGACTTCGTTCTATCGATGATGGACCGCTCCGCGCAGGATTTTAAGAGCCTCACCGCCGCGATCGAGCACGTCAAATACACCGCCGTGGTAAAGGACACGTCCACAGAATCCGGCGAGATTTTTGTGCGCAAGGATTCCAAGATGCGCATCGACTTCCAGGCGCCGGACCCGCGCACCATCCTCCGCAACGGCGACAACCTCTACATCTACACGCCGAAGATCAACCGCGTCGAGGAATACAACATCGGAAAGAATCGCGCCATGGCCGACCAGTATCTCGCCCTGGGGTTTGGGATGCGCACCGATGCGCTGCGCAAGAACTATGCGATTGCGCTCGTCGGCGAAGAGGAACTCGACGGCCACAAGGCCGCCGTGATCGAACTGGTTCCGAAGTCGGACGACGTGCGCAAGCAGATCAGCAAGATCCAGATGTGGGTCGACGAATCTTCGTGGCTGCCGGTCCAGCAGAAATTCTTCGAAGCCGGCACCGGCGACTACTTCATCTCGCACTACTCGAAAGTGATGAAGAACCTGAAACTCGGCGACGGCAAGTTCAAACCGGACTGGCCCAAAGGCACTAAGGTAGAGAAGCCGCGCGATTAGTCTCCTGCCGCGATGCCCCTTCCCTTTCGAGAAGCTTCTCTTTCCGCTGCAATCCCCAGCGATAACCGGCAAGCGTTCCGTCCGTTCGAATCACGCGATGGCAGGGCACCACGATCGAAACCGGGTTCGTCGCGCAGGCACGGGCCACGGCGCGTACCGAACGCGGCTTGCCCAACGCTCGCGCAACTTGCGTGTACGTCTTTGTGCTGCCCCGCGGGATTTTCTGCAGTTCGTTCCAGACGCGCCGCTGAAACGCGGTGGCCTGCACGTCGAGGGGCAGGTCCATGTTCGGCGCGTTGCCTTCCACCCGTTGCAGAATTTCGTTCAGCCATCCCTCGTTGCCGCCGGCGCGTACAATCTCCGCCCTGGGATATTCGTCCTGCAGCGCGCCGACCAGAGATCTTTCGCTCTCTCCCAGGTACACTGCGGAAATCCCGCGCTCCGTGGATGCGACCAGCACTTTGCCGAGAGTCGTCTGCCCAATCGTGAATCCGATTTTCATGCCTTCTCCTCCTTTGCGATACGAAGCTGGTGTCATGCCCAGGTGCGCGTTCGTCTTTTCATACAGCCGGCTCGACGACCCGTACCCGCACGCGTACAGAGCGTCGGTAATCGTACTGCCGTCGCGCAGCATGCGCTTGAGCCGGCTGAGGCGCAGCGCTTGCTCGAAATCCTTCGGCGAGAGCCCGGCGACGCGATGAAACGCGCGGCGCAGTTGCCCGGGTGACGAAGCCAGTTTTGCGGCAAGTTCGCTCAGTCGAAACGAATCTTCCCCCGGTGCTGCCAGCAGCGCCGCGGCCTGCCGCACCAGCATCGCCGCGGAATCCTGGTGCTTCGGACGGCACCGCTGGCATGCCCGGAATCCCTGCTCTTCAGCGTCTTGCGGAGTTCGAAAGAACAACGTGTTGCGGCGCAGCGGCCGCCTCGCCGGGCACGATGGCCGGCAATAGATTCGCGTCGAACGAACCGCGAAAACAAAGGAGCCGTCTGCCTGCGTGTCACGGTGCAGTGTCGCCTCCCAGTAGCGGTCCGCAGCACGCGAAGTGATCTCCACAGCCTGCGATCCGGATATTTCGTGTGACTTCATGGCCTTAGAGTAGCGCGGGCGGAAAATCCTATCTATCCGATTTCGTCCCGCAAATTGAACGCGGTATTCCCTCCATCTCACGCTTCGCCCGGAGCGGGCATGGCTTCCTCCACTTCGTGAACCGTTTTGTGCGGCGCCGTGATCACCAGGATCACCGCCGTCAGGATCACCGCGCTGGCCACCAGCGTGCGCGCCGACACGGGTTCAGCCGCGAAAAACCAGCCCAGAAACAGCGCGACCACGGGATTGACGAACGCGTATGTCGCCACGTGCGCCGCCGTGCTGTGTTTCAAGATATAGACGTACGCACTGAAGCCCAGCGCCGACCCGAAGATCACCAGGTAGACCAGCCCCATCCACGACCGCGTCGTCACCTGCGCGAAGTGGAAATTCCGCACCTCGCCCCGCGCCATCGCAAACAAGCACAGCGCCGCACCTCCGCTCACCGTCTGCATGGCCATGCTCAGCAGGGGGGACCGGGGGAGGGGGTGGTGCCGCGAATAGATGGACCCCGTCGCCCACGCGAACGACGCGCCAATCAGCGCCAGTGCGCCCAGCGGGTCAACCCTCTCCGCTCCGCCCAGATGTTTTGGCCCGATCAGCAACGCCATCCCCGCAAATCCCAGCAGGAAGCCGCCAATCACCCGGAGTGCGGGGCGCAAGCCTCCGGGCCGCAGCCAGTCCACCAGCACCATCCACAGGGATACGGTGGCCACCAGCAGCGCGGCAATCCCCGAGGGGACGGTCTGTTCTGCCCAGGACACGGTGCCATTCCCTACTCCCAGCAGCAGGCACCCGACAATGAAGGCCGTGCGCCATTGGGCCAGCGTGGGCTTTTCCCTTGTTGTGAAGCGCACCACGGGATAAAAGACCAGCCCGACCGCCAAATGCCTCATTCCCGCCAGCAAATACGGCGGAATCGACTCGACCCCCACCCGGATCGCAAAGTACGTCGAGCCCCACAGGATGTAGACCGACGCGAAAGACAGCAGCACAAGGGCGCGGTTGGCGGGAACAGAAGAGGGGGAGAGGGGGAGCGTCTGTGATCCACTGCGTGATGGTAGGGTGCTCATCCTCGAAATCCTTGGAGGAGGAAATTAGCAGGAATCCCGGTGGAGTCGAGAACCATAATGGAACGGAGGCTAGACCAACAGAGTCCACCGATCTATCCGATTTCACCTCCCGCCCCCGGGCGGAACAAAAGCCGAAGGGAGTACTATACGTACTTAGTTGGAGATAGAACACTTCCTCCGTTTTCCACAGATTGACTTCTCTCCTACAGAATGGCATTTTGGCTGCCCAACATCTTTCGGGGATTTTCCGCAAGACAAAGTATGTGCATCGCTCTGTTGGCTTGGTAGTTGTGTCATCTCTCTGAGGGGCGAGATGAGTGCTACAAACCGCGCAGTAGCTTGGGAAAACCTGTCACCGCAGCCGGAAACCACGGCAAGCGCTGCTGTTAAGCCGGCGCTGGTTCCGGAACCGCAGCCGCAAGCACCCCGCGTGCCTTCCTTGCGCGTCATGCCCCTGCTCCGCAGCCCTCAGCCGAATCGATTTGTTCGCGTGCCCACCCACGCCGTCGGTGTCCACACCGAGCACCGCGAGCGGCCCCGCGCTTCGCTGAAGCTCCCCTTGAAGCTCCGCAGCGTGGAAGGACTCATGGAAGAGTTCCCGATTACCCTGGTCACCCGCGACATCAGCTCGTCCGGCGTCTACTTTCTTTGCCCCAAGCCGCTGGCGGCCGGCACCGCCATCGAGTTGGACATTGTCTTGGTCAGCCGGCCCTTGGGTTACGGCAATGTGGTTGTCTCTTCGAAAGCCCATGTCCGCCGCTCGGAAGCCGCCAATATGCCCGGCTGGTATGGAATTGCAGCCAGTTTCGACGACTTTGCCTTCGATCGCGACGACCAGATTCCCGGTTGGTTCCCGGCCGTCGACTAGTCCCTCCCCCCACTCGCTGCCACATTTCCGCCTCCGCACAGAACGCCGCGGAACGATTCTGCTACTCTGGCTGACATGCAATCACGGAAGAAGCTGGCGGGAGTCCTGTTCGATTGGGACGGCACACTGATCGATTCCTATCACGCGGACTCGCAGGCATACCTGGCCATGTTTCGCGAGCTGGGACTGACCTGGGGCATGGCGGAGCTCGACGCCCACTACTCTCCGGACTGGTACACCGTCTACCGTGCCGCGGGAATCCCCAGGGATCAATGGCACGAAGCCGACCGCCTCTGGCGCGTGTATTATGCGAAACATCCGTCCAAGCTCATGCCCGGCACACGCCGTGTTCTGCGCTCGCTCGGGCGGCGGCATAAGCTCGGGCTCGTCACCAGCGGAGACCGCCCTCGCGTGATGCAGCAGTTGCGCAAGTTCGCGCTCACTCGCGCGTTCGCGGCGCGCGTTTGCGGCGGCGATACTGAACAGAAAAAGCCGCACCCCGCGCCGCTTCAGATGGCTCTGCAGCAGCTGAAGCTGCGGCCCGAACAGTGCGTCTATGTCGGAGACACGCCCGAGGATCTGCAGATGTCGCGCGCCGTCGGTATGACCGCTATTGCTGTACTCGGCCCCTTTCCCACCGAAAAGCGGCTCCGCGCGGCGAATCCCGAATATCTGTTGGACCGGTTGGAGGATTTGCCTGCTCTGCTGAAGCAGGTCAGCAGCCAAGCGGTTGCTTCAACCTAGACAGCTGACTCCATTCCGCGAAGGCGGGCGCGATATATTCGCTTGCCGCAGGCTCGTCCGGTCTCATAGCACTGCCTTTACGACGCAGATTTACATCGCATGGTGTTGTATCGACCTGTCGAATGCACCTGGGTAATCGGTAACTTGAGTAACGGAACGAAGGCTGGAGCTCAGGCGGCGCAATTCCGATTCTTTCCTGGCCGGGATTCTTGCCGGCGGAATTCAAGCTCCAGTGAGCCAGTGCGCCACAGCCAGCCACGCCCGCGTGTTGCCGATCCATATGCTCGTTGGTATCCACGCGACAAATGCCAGCGTGCTCCAGATATAGGAGCGATGTACCTGTTTTCGATTCACATAGTCGTAGACCATGCACCCGATCAGAATCGCAAGTTGCACTGCGAACGCCTTGAAAATAATCATGCTTGTTGTGAACAGCAGGAAAATTCGTGCCACCGCCGGCGTGATGAGCGTCACCGTTCCCGCGATCATCAGCCGTTTGTGAGTTTCCGGGCGGTTCCGGTAGAGAAACCCCGCTGCAATAATCGCGGCAAAAATAAAAAGGCCAAGCAGTTGAAACCCTAAAAATGCCAGCGGCGGAGGACCACCCGGCGGAGTAAAGCCGCGCTGCGCGGCATCCACCGACATGATCCAACCTAACACCACCATGCCGGTAAAGATCGCGAGGCTCGCATAGCCTAGCCTCTGATGAACCTTGATTTGTCTGGCCGAAATCAAGACGGATTGCGTCACCAGCACCGCCAGCCAGCTCGAAAACACGACGCCATGCACTACAAACAGTGAAGGCAAGTGCAGCTTGGCGAAGAAACCATTGAGATAAAAAGTCCGCGCAAACCCCGCGCACACCAGCGCGGCGACCAATGCCGCAACAATGAAATAAAAACGGCGGTCCCGCCGTCGGGCCATCAATGCTGGGCTAGCTGTCATCTGTTCCCTCGATGGGCGATTTTCGTTAGTCTAGCACGGGTCGTAAAGCAGCGATTTTGCTCGTAACTCCTGGTTCGTCGGAATACCCGCAACTTGGGTCCTGATGCCTCAGTGGACGGTGACCCCGTTTACCAGGCGCAACATTGTGTCGATTTGACTAGGGTCCTCATGCGCTTTTAACATCACGATTTATGAACCATGAAGAAGAGCTCGTCAAAGCGTTCATACTCCCTGTTCGCCAAGAACGCTATCTGGAGTTTCTCAAGACTCCCAAGAACAGAACCAAATTCGTTGACCAGTTAGCGCATTTCAAGCACTTGAATCCGCAGTTTGCAATTAGCATTCCCGGCAATCAGCAAAACCCTGCGTCACTTCTGAGGCTCCTCTCAGCAAAGGGAGCAGGCCTCAACTGCTGGGTCATATCTGAAAACTCGGAGACGGACGGACGTGAGATGGATTTGGAGGCCGCGCTAAAAGAGACGGTTGGAATGCAGATGGGCACGTTTCTGTCCTGCGTGCCTGGCAAACTGGCTTATTTTGAAGACGAAGAAAAACGCTACATTCTACAGCGTTGAAGCGGCCAAGGTCCCGGTACCCACTTTGCCGGGAACCCCGTTAATCACGCACAACTCACGGAGCCAGCACAGGCAGATGCTAGAATCAGGCCGATGAGCGACCGTTCGGAGCTCTTGAAAATTCCCGACGATAAGCGGGCCGGTACCAGCAGGGTTAGGTTATTCGATAAACCCGAGCGTTCACGGCTTCCCTGGGTTCTCGTCCCTTTGGTTGTAGTCCTGAATGGTTGGTTTGATTACTATCATCCGCGAGGATTTCTATTCGATATCATCTATGTCATCGCTCTTGTCGTTGCTTGGGGCCGACAGAAGTGAATGTCCGATTAGCCCGTTAATCAGGAGCTAGCAGTTTTCAACATAAATGCTCGGCTGATATATTTGCCATAATGTCCGCCAAGCCGAATTGCCTGATTCTGTGGTTGCTCGCCATCGTCCTGCTCTTAGCTTTTGACGGGCCCTCAACCTAACAATGTTCAACTACCGAGCGATCGGCGGCCCTCCTGTGGAGCATCCGGAGATTTATAAGGCTCGCGGCAATATTTTCTTCGCAGTTGCATGCGCCCTACTGCTCTGTTTTTCGTTGGTCGTCCTGGGTTTGGGTGCGACGGCGCAAAGCACGACAGACCAAAAACAGAGGCTAGTCTCTGGTTAGCGCGTTTACCAGGCGCTACTTGTGGGGCATCGGCCTTGCTATAACCTCAGATATGCTGTGAAGTACGATACGAGCGCCGTACTCGCCCTTCTTTCCGTAGCCTTTTTCTGTCCCCACCACAACCCGCTTGTGGTCACGCCACACGTATGACACATCGAAACGGCCCTCGTAAGTTGCCTCTACGCTCATACCTTTTCGGATGTCGCCAAAGAATTTGGCAAAAGCATCGTCGCGTATCAAGTCAAAGCCCGGCGAGGGCTTTACCTGGCCTGGATAAACAACAATTACTGACGTCCAAGAGGAACAGGCTTTATTTGTGAAGTCTTCAATCCAAAAATCCTTCCCCATCGAAGCGGCGTGGACCATAACCATTCTTCCAGCGTATTGTTCTGGATGTTCTGCCACGTCGCAAAGGGTTGCTTTGACCGGGGCACTTCTTTGCGTTTGTGCAGAGAAGCTAACGAAAACGCCTAGAAACGCGAAGACCGCTCGCAGGAAAGTTTCCATACCATAATGCTAACGTAACTTGGAAATGATCCAAGCGCCCGATTAGTCGCCTTACCGGCAATTTGGGTCCTGATACCTCAATGGAGGGTTTGCCCGTTAATCGGGATCTGTCGCGGAGTCCGTGATACTTTCAAGGCCGAGCGAAGCGATGAAACACTTGTGTTCATTGTTGGCCATGATAGGCGGAAATGGTTTCAAGGCTTCCGGCGCGTTTCTGCTGAGTCTCGGTGCAGCCGTTATCGTGTTTGGATTGCTGCCAGGCGCGGATTTCTTCTTTGAATTTCTGACCCTACGCGGAATCGTCCGGAAGCCGGTCCCCCGTTGGCTTGGTCGCCTATGGTTTGTTGGCGCGGGAACCTTACTCATCTACTGGGGGCTGCGTAGCCTATTGCTGCCAGTGCCTCAATAGACGGTCTACCCGTTAATCAGAACCGAGGTGCTTTGCAGTCCGGGAACAAAGCAGGACATTGCGGTGTCATAATGCACACATGCTAATACACTCTGCGCCGTGGTTGCTTTGGATTTGTCTCAGCCTCACAGCCAAGCTCTACATAATTTGCCTGCTCGCAGTGTTCACCTACTCGGCGTATAGCCTTACCCGTGCTACGGTTCGTATTCGACAGATGGGAAAATGGAAGAAGACTGACATGGGTGTGCTGGCCAAAACGAACCAAAAGGTACAAACCTTGCACGAGTTCCACGCCATGCTTTTGCTGTTATTCGGTCTCTGCTGTGCCAACGAAGTCTTCAACACGCTGCGAGCGATTCAGAACTCAGTAGTGTCTCTGTCAGCGGCCACATGGAACATATTTGTGCCGGTCATTGCATTTGCGTTTTTTGTCTTCGCGGCCCTGCTGGTTCTTCACCTCTTCCGATGGGCCGTGGCGCACAGTCTCCAATCGAAAGTTCAATACTAACGGCCACCCGCGCGCTCAACTCCTGGTAAGTCGGCTTGCCGAACTGAGGTTCTGGTACCTCAGTGGACGGTTTCCCCGTTAATTAGGACTTGTGCGAGTAGAATGATCATAAGCGAGTCGTCTCAGAACGCGGTCCAAGAGGCAGAGAATCGCCTTCACTCAGGGTTTCGCGGCAGTGGGCGGAGGCGCCCCCGTCGGCTGGCCGCCCGGCGTCGCCGCGGGCGGTGTCCCGGGCGATGCAGCCGGGAACGGCTTGAAGTTGCTCCACTTGATTGTCACGCGAATCGGGATCTCGCGATCTTGGGTCTTGAAGACGCCCTCGGCCCGCGCATAGTCCGGGAACCAGTACTTGCCCTCGACGTTTTCGCGGTACGTCTCGAACATGTCGAACGGCAGCGTCGGCGGCTTCACCGGACCCAGATCGGTGATCCATTTGCCGTAGGTCTTGACCACTTCCAGATATTTCTGGTCGACCCAGATCACGCCGTCAAACAGCGGGTGCTGCCGGTCCAGCGATTTCGGCGAAACCTGGAAGATGTAACAGTCCACCTCATCGATCTTCTCGGTGTTCAGATACTGCAGGTTGTACTTGGGGAGCTGGCTCGCGGTCACCGGAAACGAAGGAATGCGCGTGAGGAACTGCGCGTCTTCCGGCTCGAACTGCAGATACTGCAAAGAGGTGCGGGGAGCCTCCACCGCTCTCTCGTACAGCTTGCCGTCGCTCGATCGCGCTGCTTCGTAGGTGGCGATGAACTCGCCGCTGGGCCGGCCGTCGGGGCCGAATTCCTGGATGCGAATCGTCTTGCGATACGCGAATTGCGGCCGGGCCGTCTGATAGGTTTCCTCTTTCTTCGAGAAACCCTGAATAATCTCGGCCGGCGGCAGGGAGGGCGGCGCTTCGGGCTTGGCAACGCCAATGACGCGCTTCACTTCGTGCTCGGGCGGCGGAGTGAGCGGCCCGGCGGGGTTCTCCTGCGCGTCAGCGCCCTGCGGGAGAAGAGAGAGCGACGCGCCGCAGAGAATTGCGGCGGCCAGAAAGCGTGAGCATCGTAGGCGAGGAGATTTTCGGATCATGTCCGTTTAGATGCACAAGCGCGCGAAACGCCGCCCCGGGCCGGATGCAGCCAGTGTAGCGCAAACCGCCATGAGCGAAAACGCCGGACCGTTTGTTACACTGGAACCATCGAGAAGAAAGACGTGGTGGCGCGACGATACAACGTGTCTGGACGTGTGCAAGGCGTGGGTTTCCGCAACTATGTCGAACATGCCGCGGCAAAGATCGGCGTGCACGGTTACGTTCGTAACCGGCGGGACGGCCGTGTGGAAGTATTCGCCATGGGCGGGCCCGAACAGCTCAAGCAGTTGCGCGGCGCGTTGGAGCGGGGCCCGATGATGTCCCGCGTGGACGGTGTCGCGGAAGAGCCGGATGCGGTGGACGCGAACTATCTCGGAAATTTCGTAATTGAAATCACCGTGGAATGAGGAGCTCGCCTGAATGGACGACTTGAAGAAGCTGATTCGTGAAGTGCCGGACTATCCGAAGCCGGGGATCTTGTTCTATGACTTGACCACCCTGCTGAAAGACAAGAAAGGGTTTCACGACCTGATCGACCGGTTCTGCGCCCACTACACGAATCATAAGATCGACGTGGTCGTGGGGATCGAAGCGCGCGGATTCATCTTGGCACCGGCGCTCGCCTACCGGTTGGGGGCGGGCTTCGTCCCGGTGCGCAAGCCGAAAAAGCTTCCAGCGAAAACCGCGCGCGTCTCCTACGCTCTCGAATACGGCACAGACACGCTGGAGATTCATGAAGACGCGGTGCAGAAGGGCCAGCGCGTGTTGCTGTGCGACGATCTGCTGGCGACCGGCGGCACGGCGGCGGCGGCGGTGGAATTGATCCGCTCGTTAGGCGGGATGGTGGATGGCGCCGCCTTCGCGGTGGAGTTAAGTTTCCTGAGTGGGCGAACAAAGCTGCCGGGGTTGGATGTGTTCTCGCTGGTCAAATACGACAAGTAGAAAGCTATCTGTTTTCTCAAATCGCGCGGAAGGCTTCGCTACCACGGATGAAAGTGGCGATGAGCGCGTTTCTCTCGGACGCGGCAGAAGGCCAGCAGGAGCAGCCCAGCCGCCGCAAGCACAGCCAGACCGAAGTAAATGTCGAGGTAAGAAAGCAGCCTGCTCTGCGTGATGACGTCGAGTTGAAAAAGTTGAAGTGCGCCGAGCGAGGGATTGGTGTCGCCGCCACCGTTGCGGTGAATCACGGCGGCGTATTCGGCCAGGGTCCTGCGCGTGATGGGATCGATGCGATTGGCGACATCCAACAGACGGGAAGAGTGGAAAGTCATGCGATGGTCAAACAAGACGGTGACCGCGGTGACACCCATGGTATTGCCGAGCTGGCGCAGGAAGTAATAGCTGGTGGAAATGTCATCGAGATCAGGTAGAGGCGCGTTGGATGTGGCGACATTGGCGGCGCCGAGTAACGCGGGAGCCAGGGTGAGTCCCTGGAGAAAGATAAAAAGGGCAAGAACGGGCGTGGGAGAAGTGGGCGTCCAGACGTAGATGAACGATGCACAGGTGGCGCTGAGCAAACCCAAACCGGTGGCGAGGGTGGCCGGTCCGCCGACGCGGGCGAGGAGCAGGCGCAGAGTGAGGATGCACCCGACTCCGAGACCGCCGGCATAGAGAGAGATGAACTCTCCCGTCTGCGTGGCGCTGTAGTTCTGGACGGAACGCAAGTACTGTGGCACGACGAAGAGACCGGCGCCCAGGATGCCGCCGACGATCAAGACGAGGCTGAGCGAGGCGCGCAGGGCTTTCTGCCGCCAGATAATACGCAAGTGAAAAACGGGGCTCAGGTTCTCTGGGCGCGTCTCCCAACGCAAGAAAACGATAAAACAGACCAGAGAAAGAAACAGAGCACCGACGATCCAAGCGGAATCGAGCCACAAGTCGCGTTCGCCCCGGCTGGAAGCCAGTTGAAGACAGGCAAGCGAGGCGATCAGGAGCGACGCGCCTCGAATATCCACCTGCGTTTCCTGCCTCCGGCGAAACAGGTGGCCACGAGGAATGTATTTCCATACGAGAAAAGTGCCTAGGGCGAGGAACGGAAAATCGATGAGGAACGCATAGTTCCAGTGAAAATGATCGTTGATCCATCCCATGGCAATCGGATAGGGGATCTGAAACACGAAAAGGACAACATAGAGCCACGTCACCGCTTGCGTGCGGGCCGCTCCGGGAAACAACAAACCGGCGAGGATCGCGGTGCGCACCAAAAAGGCGCCGCCACCGAAGCCCATGATCAGGCGAAAAACGAGGAGCGAAGCGAGGCTGCGTTCGCTGAGGAAGCAGCCGATAGCGCCAATGGAGTAAAGACCAATGCTGAGAAGAAGGTGACGGCGCGCGCCAAAGACGCGATTCATCCAAGCGGCGATGGCGACGGAACAGAGGAATCCGAGGTTATAGAGGATCACCACCCAGCTGATTTCGTCGGAGCTGGCGGCAACGTTGCCTTGCATATCGGGGAGAAGGACGTTGATCGAAATGCGATTGGAGATCTCGATTGCGGTCACAACGCCGATGCTGAGAAGAATGGTCAAGCGGCGGGCGAAGCTGAGTTCGGCAAGCGCTTTGCTGATGTAGCGGCCTTCCACCAACTCCCACTGCTCGAGGCTGCCAGGAAATGTGCCGCTCAGAAAGCTCATGCGCTGCTCCCGGTCACCGGAGGTAGATCGTGGCTTCGACGTTCATGCCGGGCCGAAGCACGAGGCGGGGGTTGCCAGGCGATGTGACGTGGATCTTGACAGGGATGCGCTGGACAACCTTGATGAAATTTCCCGTGGCATTTTGGGGCGGGAGCAAGGCCTGACGGGAACCGGTGGCGCCGGCGATGGAGTCCACGACTCCCTCAAATTCTTCGCGGTATGTGTCGACACGGATGCGGACTTTTTGCCCGGGGGCGACGTGGGCGAGCTGGGTTTCCTTGAAATTGGCGGTGACGAAAACCTGGTCGAGGGGAACGATAGTAAAGAGGAGCTGGCCGGGAGAGACGTACTGGCCGAGGTCGACAGAACGCTGAGTGACCTGGCCACTGATTGGAGCGGCGATTCGAGAGTAGGCGAGGTTAAGCTCGGCTTGCTGGAGCGCGGCCTTGGCGCGTTCCACGGCAGCGAGAGCAGATTTGTGGGCGGCCTCGGTGATGGGAATCTGGCGCTCGCGAGCCTTGGTCTCCAGGAGTTGCGATTGCGAACGGGTGAGGCGCGCCTGCGCAGAACGGGTGTTAGCGCGCGCGATTTCGACGGCTTGTTGTGCGGCGGACAGCTGTTGTTCAGCGGCGTCGAGTTCACTTTTTGCCACACGCGCGGTAGCGTCCACCGCATCGAATTGGAACTTGGAGACATCGCCCGTGGAGAGAAGAGGAGCGTAGCGGGCGAGGTCGGCCTGAGCGCGCTCGTTGGTGGCGCGTTTAGCAGCGACATTGGCCTGGGCAAGTCGCAGATTGGCCGTGGCAGATTGCTCAAGCTGGGCCTGCGAGCTGGTGAAATCAGCGGCATCGGAGTCTTTCTGAGCGGAGGCACTGCTGGTGCTGTTGATGGTGGTTTCGCGGGTCAGATCGATCTGCAATTTCGCGGAATTGGCCTGGGCTTCGGCGACGGCGAGAGCAGCCTTGGCTTGATCGACCTCGGCCAGATAGGGACGGGGATCGATTTCGACGAGGATCTCTCCCGCCTTGACCGGTGTATTGTCGTCGAAATGAAGTTTCACGACGTAGCCCGGGACCTGAGGGGCAATCGAGCTGATGTGGCAGTCGACTTGGGCGTCGTCGGTCGAAACCCGCCCGGAGAAAACGTACCCAGCAATGAGGATCAAAGCGGCAAGGGCGAGTAAACCGAATCTCGCGGCCGGTGGAAGATGTTGCAAGCGCTGCTTCCATGAAATCGAGGCAGCCGTGGTGGGCGGAGGGGCAGCGGTCGAGACCGAGTTGTCTTGAGGCAGAGGTGTGGTCGGTGGCGCGCTCATGATTGGGCCCTTTTACTTACTATAGGTCGCTTCAATATTGCCAGTAGCGCGGGCAAGCGCCGCACGGGAGAGATTGAATCGGTATAAAGCGGAGATCTGATTGTCGCTGGCGCGGGCAAGCGCATCTTGAGCGGTGATGACTTCGACGTTCGTGGTCACACCGGCGCGAAAGCGACGCTCGGCCTGAGCTACCTCGTCGTTGGCCAGCGCGTAACCGAGGTTCGCGACGTCGACGGCGCTGCGGGCGGCGTTCAATTCGTCAAAGGCAGTCTTGACTTCGCGGACAATGCGGTCTTCCAGAGCACGGCGACTCTGGTCGACGCGTTGCTCTTCGAGCTTGGCGTTCTCAACCTGGGCATGGATGCGGCCGCCGGTGAAGAGTGGAAAATCCAGCGAGAGCAAATAGGAGTAAGCGGGAATACCGTTGTCAAAGTGCTGACCCTGGTAGAACCAGAATCCGGAGAAGCCGAGGCGGGGCAGACGCTGCTCGCGCGCGGAGTTCGTGGAAAGCCGGGCGATGCGGGATTGTGAGGCGAGCGAGCGAATTTCGGGGCGAATGGACAAGGCGTCCTTCAGCAACGCGTCCCGGTCGAGTTGGGGGAGTTGATAGAAATCGAGGCGGTCGGTCACTTCGATTTCCTGGTCTTTCGGCAACTCCAGAAGCTCCGCCAGGACGTACCTGGTGGTGCGGGTTTGCGAGTCAGCATCGATCAGGTTCTGGCGCTCATTTTGCAGCTCAACGTTGGCGCGGACCGTATCAATGTTCAGGCCAATCCCATTCTTCTGCAGGTCGCTGGCCTGCGTGTAGAGGCGGTCCGCGAGGGCCACGCGGGAACTGGCAGCGTCACGAACCGCGAGCGCACGGAGCACGAGAAGATATTGGTTGACGACGGCGGAGACCACGGCTTCGCGCGTGGTCTTTTCATCCGCCCTGGCAGCACGCCGTCCTTCTTGTCCAATCTGATAGCCGCGAATGAGAGGGAGATCCAAGAGAGTCTGCGAGAAAACGGGCCCGGCTTCGATGTACTGAAAAGGCCCGGCAGCTTTTCGGCCAGGAAGATACTCGACGCTTTGCAGATTGTATTGTTTGACCGCGCCCGTGGCGGCGATGCCGGCCTGAGGGAGCAGGGACGAGCGGGCAATCTGGCCATTGCGGTCGCTCTGAGACGTGAGGATCTGAGCGATCACGCGCTGCGGGTTCTGCTTGAGAGCGAGTTGCACCGCTTCCTTTAGAGTGAGCCGCAGCGCATCCGCAGTTCCGGGTGCCGGCTGCTGAGAAAAGGCGCACGAAGGCATGAGCACCTCGAGCAAGACACAGAGCAACACCAAATCGAGCCAGCGACGCGCGAACATGAGGACCTCCGAATGGTGAACAGCCGGGCGGCAAGGAGTAGGCATTATAGGAGAAAAACTTCGGGTTGCGGGACTGCCGGATCAGCGGTGGGGATGGCGCTGACGAAGGGCTTCGAAGAGCACGACTCCGGTGGCAACGGAGACGTTGAGAGATTTGACCGGACCCGAGGTGGGAAGCGAAACCACGAAGTCGCAGCGCTTGCGTGTTAGGTCGTGCAAGCCGTTACCTTCCCCTCCCATAATGATGCCGGTGGGCGAAGTGTAATCCACCTCGGTGTAATTCTTGTCGGCGCGTTCGTCGAGGCCAACGAGCCAGTAGCCGGCTTCCTTGAGTTCCTCCATCGTGCGAGCGAGATTGGTCACTCTGGCGATCGGAAGGTGTGCAAGAGCTCCGGCGGAAGCGCGCGCGACCGTGTCCGTGAGGCCTGCGGCGCGGCGCTCAGGAATCACAATGCCATGAGCGCCCGCAGCGAGAGCGGTGCGAATGATGGCGCCGAGATTGTGGGGATCCTCTACGCCGTCCAGAAGAACAATGAGGCCGCGCTGATCTTTCGCGGCGTTGGCCGCAGCAAGAATGCCTTCGAGCGTGGCGGGCGCGCGGGCGGCGGCGAGGGCAACGACGCCCTGGTGATCGCGAGAGTTGGCGAGGCGGTCGAGATTGCCGCGATCCTCAAAGCGCACGGGAATATTGCGCTGGCGCGCGAGCTGGACGATCTCCTCGATACGCGAATCCTGACGGCCCTTGGCAATGACGATGCGGTCGAAGGTGCCGCCGGCTTCGAGAGCTTCGCGCACGGCGTGAATACCGGTGAAACGGTCCATGAGATGAAAGTTTACAGTTTTCAGCCGGCAGTTGACAGTTTTCAGCGGGAGCCGGAGAGAACGGCACGCGGTGACGTGGCGGAGCGGTTGAGAAGCTTCGTCGCACACTGCGCGAGATGAGCTAGTCGAGGAGAGAGCAGAATTCGAGGATGCGGGTGCGGACGGATTTGATGGGGATGGCAAAGGGGAGCAGGGCGGCTTCATCGACCAGAAGAACGACGCGATCGAGCTCGCCTTCACCAACGCGACCGGCGAGGGAGAGGCGGATCGGGTGAAAAAGGTCACGGCCGCGAATGTCGAGCTTTTCTTTCAGGAGGGTGACAACTTCTTTGAAGCGGTCGGAGGTGAAAGGCACAGGTTCGAGGAGGAAAAGCGCGAGTTCCCGGATGACATCGCGGGCGGCATAACGGGCGAGGACAGCGTGGGCTTCGGGAGTTTGCAAGGAGTGCGCGGCGTCGTAAGTGAAGACAAGGCGGAGAAGTTGCTCGAGGCCGGACTGGTCGAGGGCGAAGTGTCCGAGAAGCGCGGCGGCGCGGCCGGCAAAAACGAGATGTTCGGGCGACGGGTCGACGGCGAGCCACGATTGTTCGCGGAGGATGGCAAGGACGTGATCGCGGGTGAAAGGGTTGAGATGAGAGCCGCGCTCGGCGATGTGGCCTTCGGACATGGGATGAGCGGTGATAGCGTCAAGTCTGGAAGGAGGGAGTGGCCGCGATGGACTCTAGCGTGGCGACGACATGGCAGGCAATGGCTTCGCCACGACCAACGGCGTCCACACCTTCGTTCGTTTTCGCTTTCAGGTGAATCTTCTCGGCGGGAACGCCGAGGGACTTGGCCAAGACTTCGCGCATCTTGAGAAAGTGCGGCCCGAGTTTGGGGCGCTCGAGGATTACGACGACATCGACGTGAGCAATCTTGAACGAACGATCGTCGAGGAGTTTGCGGGCGTGCTCGAGAAACAGCAGGCTGTTCGCACCTTTCCATCTGGGATCGTTATCCGGAAAATGCGTGCCGATATCGCCGAGCCCGGCAGCGCCAAACAGAGCGTCACAGAGAGCGTGAGCGACCACGTCGCCATCGGAGTGGCCGACGGGTCCTTTATCGAAAGGAACTTCAATGCCGCCGATGATGAGCTTGCGGCCTTCGGCAAGACGATGAAGGTCATAGCCAATGCCGCAGCGGACGCTCATGACTTCTTCTGCTCGCACTGCATGTAGAAGCGAGCGAGTTCCATGTCGGCGGGTTTGGTGATTTTGATATTGCGCTCGGAACCGAGCACGACGTAGACCTCGTGGCCGAGGCGCTCGACAAGGCCAGCCTCGTCGGAGGCATTGACACCATCGACGGCGGCATCGGCGAAAGCTTCACGGAGAAGCGCGGTCTCGAAAACCTGAGGAGTCTGAGCCAAGACGACGCGTTCGCGGGGGACAGTGGCGGTGATGAGGGCGACATCTTCGGGCAAGCTGGTGCGCTTCACTTCCTTGACCGTGTCCATAGCAGGAATTCCGAGGATGGCGGCTTTGCGGCGACGGGCCTCTTCGATGACGCGAGTGACCTGCTCGACGGTGACGAAGGGGCGGACGGCGTCGTGGACGACGACAAGTTCGGCGTTGTCGGAAACATGCTTGAGGGCCGCCGCCACGGAGGCCTGGCGCGAATCGCCGCCTTTCAGCACCTGCACGGGTTGCCGGATTTTCTCGGAGCGGATGCGAGCATCAAGCTTTTCGACTTCCTCCGCGCGGGTGGCAACAATAATCGAGGTGATCAGCGGGCAGGCCGCGATGCGCCGGAGACTGAGGATGACGATGGGAACGCCGTCGAGTTCGAGAAACTGCTTCGGGGTCTCGTGGCCCATGCGCGTGCCGAGACCTGCCGCGGGAAGAATGGCAGTAATTTGAGTCATCGGATTGAAAGCAGTCCGGCGAAAGCGGTGAACCTTGCGGCTTAGAACCGGGTTGCAGAAGGGAAAGTGTACCTCAAGGGAGGGCCGGAAGCGAAGCACCTGGGGCAGCGGCGGCGCGGCTACATCGAATCGCCGCCCGCATGAGCCGCAGACGCACCGGGAGAAGAACGTGGCGGGATGGAGTCGGAGCGATCTTCCAAACGACCGAAAATCATTTTGCCGGCGGGGGTCTGATGGGTGGAGGTGACCAGGATATCGACGGTGCGGTTGATGAAGCGGCGGGCTCCGTCGACAACGACCATGGTGCCATCATCGAGATAGGCGACGCCCTGGGTGGGCTCCTTGCCTTCGCGAAGGATCAAAACGCGCATGGACTCACCGGGAAGTACGGCAGGCTTCATGGCGTTGGCGAGCTCGTTGACGTTGAGAACGGAAATACCCTGCACGCGGGCGACTTTATTGAGATTGAAATCATTAGTGACGATCTTGGAGCCGGTCTGGCGCGCCAGTTCGATGAGCTTCTGGTCAACGCCGGAGACCGAAGGAAAGTCGTCTTCGAGGACGCGCAGGTCGAGCCAAGACATTTTCTGCATGCGCTGGAGAACTTCGAGACCACGGCGGCCACGTTGACGCTTGAGGGTGTCGGAGGAATCGGCGACGAGTTGCAACTCGTGGAGGACGAAGCAGGGGACGGACAGAGTGCCGTCGAGGAATTGTGTTTCGCAAATGTCGGCGATGCGGCCGTCGATCAGAGCACTCGTATCGAGAAGCTTGGATGGATGTCCGGAGGGGGAGGGGAGTTCCACGGACTTGGGCAGCGGCAAATGCGCAATGGACGGGGCTTTGGATGAACCGACGACAAGGCCGAGATAAGCGAGAGCGAAGAGTGAAGTGAATTCGAAAAAAGACTTGGTGGGTTCGGGTTCCGCTGTGCGGGAAACAACGAGGGTAATCAGGAGGGCTGCGAACAGACCGACAACACCGCCAACCACACCGCCCATGAGCCCGCTGATCTCCGCGCGGCGCAACCTGAGTTCAGCAAGGAGAATGACCATGGCCATCAGGAAACCGATACCGGCGGCGGGGAGGCCGTGGATGCCGAAGGGGCCGAGATTATAGAAGAGCAGGCAGGTTATGGCGACAAGCGCCAGGCGAATGGCCCAGAAATCCAGGGCCTGGCCGAAGATACGGGCGGGCGTAGAAGGAGCGGCGGGAGACGCACTCCCCGAGTGGCTGACCCCTGGTTGACTCATGGGACCTCACAGTACGGATGGTGTCCGTTCCAGGGCGCCAGAGGGCGAGACCGAAGGCACTGCGCTTACTGGAGCAGTTAACGTGGAGAAGTATATACTCTCGAAAATCGCGGGCGTCAAGTAAGGCGCGATTGCGGTTGGAATGACGACCTAAGGAATGTGAAAGCGGGGCACGCGGCGGCTGACGCCAGAGATGAGGTCGGAGGTAACCGTGCCAATGCCGCGGGCGATGACGTTGGCGGGATACGTATGGCCGCCGTCCGTGCCGTAAACCGTGGCGATATCGCCGATCACGCCGTCGGGCACATCGGTGACATCGAGCATAGAGACATCCATGGAAACGATGCCGATGATGGGGGCGCGATAACCGCGAATGTAGACGCAGCCGCGATTGCCGAGGGAGCGATGAATGCCGTCCGCGTAGCCGGCAGCGAGCACGGCAACACGCGAAGCACGCCTGGCGACCCAGCTGGCGTTGTAGCCGACACCAGCGCCTTCGGGAACAGAGCGAATCATGAGCAAACGCGCGCGGAGACTCATGACGGGGCGGAGAACAAGTTCGGCCTCATATTTCGCGCGAAGTTCGATCGGATCGAAGCCGGGATGGTAGCCGTAAAGAACCGCGCCGGGACGAACCATGTCGGCCCAGCTTTCCGGGCGAGAAGCAATAGCGGCACTATTGGCGATGTGCAGGAGACCAGGATCGACGCCGAGCTTGCGCAGGCGGTCGACGGAGGAAAAGAATTTTTCGAGTTGCTGCCCCGTTTCGCGACCCGTGGGAGTGTCGCTGAACACTTCCGAAGACGCGAGGTGAGTGAAGGTGCCGTTCAGTTCGAGGCGTTTGCACTTCGCAAGTTGATTGGCGAAGCAGTCGATGTCGGCGGGTGCGATGCCGAGCCGATTCATGCCTGTATCAATCTTGAGATGAACACGGACTTTCTTTTTGCGAGCGGCAGCGGCGGCGTTGTCAAATAGCGCGAGATGCTCGCAGCGATGGATGGCCGGGGTGAGATTGTAGGCGATAAGATTTCGCTCTTCTCCTGGCCAGAAGCCGCCGAGAACAAGGATCGGCCTGCGAACCCCGCCTTTGCGAAGCTCAATGCCTTCCCCAGCGGAAGCCACGCCGAACCAGTCGGAACCGAAACCTTCGAGAGCTTTGGCGACCTCGGGGCTACCGTGGCCGTAGGCATTGCCTTTGACGATAGAAAGGATCTTGCGTGGACTCTTGCGTTTTTCGGAAGGGGGATTGACGTAATCGCGGATGGCGTGGAGATTGCCGCGCAAAGCGGACAACGAGATTTCCACCCAGACGGGGCGGCCAATGAAATCAGCGGGATTTTTCCTGGAGCGAGTCATAGAACTTTCTGGAACATCTAGTGTACGGCATCCGCGCGAGGCGTCCAAAAAGCACGGGTCGCGCGGAGCGTGAACGACAACACAGAGAAGGCATGCGGCTGGCCGAAGCGCACGGCCGATGATCTCGGCCATAACGCATTGATTCTGAATTGGTTGCCGGCAGGGGCGCGGTCCTACTGTCCTCCGAAGTGAAGCGGCAAGCGAACGGGTGTGGGCTGGGAGACGCGAGTGTGTCTGGATGGCCGCTGGCAGAAGGTTAAAAAAACTACATTTCGTCGCCGCCAGCGAACTGGCTGAAGGCGTCGGGGGCGGCCTCTTCAAAGCGGGTGAGGCGGCTGCGGAAGATGAATTTAACCTTGTCGGTCGGACCGTTGCGCTGCTTGGCGATGATGATCTGCGATTCGTCGCGCTCTTCCGGCGTGAGATCCATCTTCCCCCAATTGGGACGGTAGATGAACATGACGACGTCGGCGTCCTGCTCGATGGCACCGGATTCGCGGAGATCGGAAAGCTGCGGGCCGCGCTCGTCGCGTTCGGGGGCGCGGGTGAGCTGACTCAAGACGAGGACGGGAATCTGGAGTTCCTTGGCGAGGCCTTTGAGGCCGCGGGAGATGCTGGCGACTTCTTCCTGGCGCGAATTGAAACGGCCGCGACCGGAGATGAGCTGGAGGTAATCAACGACCAGGAGTTCGAGCCCCTTGTCGCGCTTCAGGCGGCGGGCCTTGGCGCCAATCTCAAGGACACTGGTAGCGCCGGCGTCATCGACCCAGAGCGGCGCACCGGAAATGGTGCTGAGGGCGTCGGTCATCCGGCGCCAGTCCTCACGGCTGAGATGGCCACTGCGGAACTTGTGCGCATCGACCTGTGCCACGGAAGCGACGAGGCGTTGCAGGAGGGACTCCTTGGACATTTCCAGGCTGAAAACAGCAACCGGCAATCCGCCGCGAATAGCGATGTTCTCCGCGAGGTTCAAGGCCAACGCGGTTTTCCCTTGCGAGGGCCGAGCGGCCAGAATGATCAGCTCGGAGGGTTGAAGACCGGAAAGCAGCTTGTCGAGTTCACCATACCCGGTGGAAATACCGGTGATGCTCTTCCCTTCCCTGAAGATCTTTTCAAGGCGGTCAAAGCTCTGCTGGACGATTTCCTTGATGGGGACGAGGCCGGCTTTGACGCGATCCTCGGCGAGGGCAAAGATGCTGGACTCGGCGCCGTCGAGAATCGTGTCGGCACCTTCCTCGGCTTCGAAGGCGCGCTGCTGAATGTTGTGCGTGGCGTGGATCAGATTGCGGAGAACAGCTTTTTCCTTGACGATGCGGGCGTAGTGCTCGACGTTGGAGACGCGGGGAACGCCGTCGACAAGCGAGGCCAGATACGGAGCGCCGCCGGAAGACTCGAGTTCGCCGCGGCGATGCAATTCTTCCGTGAGCGTGACCAGATCGATGGCCTGCTGCGCTTCGCCGAGGGCAATCATCTGGTTGAACACCTGGCGGTGCTGCGGGAGAAAGAAATCGTCGGGCTTGATGGCTTCGATAGCGAGGTTAAGAACGCTGTTGTCGAGGAGGATAGCGCCGAGGATGGAGCGCTCGGCGTCGAGGTTGCTGGGAAGCGGGCGTTCGAGAGTGGATTCAGCAGCCATGGCGTGCGGCAAAGAGCGGCAATATACTTCGCTTTCTGTTCGCTATACCTTCCTATAAATAGCACTTTGCCGGGTGTATGACAAGGGCAACCGTCATTTTCCCCTGGATTCGGTCCGGTGATGGCGTGCGTGAGGAGTATTGTGTGCGTAACGATGCAAAGCGTCAATCGGAGTCGCTGTGCAAGACTGTGAATCGCGAAGGAAAAAAACGAGAGAATTTTTCACACGAAACTGTGACAAGATGCTGCGAAGAAATCCGGCGAAGAGGACAACTGCAATGAGAAGCAAGAGCACTTTTCGTGTGGCAGCGCTGTGGATGTTGGGGTGCTGTGCGGCGCTCGCGGGCGTCAGCGGCGCGTACGCGCAAGCTGTTGCGACGGCGACACGAGCCAGTGAGCCGACGGCGGCGCGAGAAGACGCAGACAAACAAGGAAAGGAGTGGCTGGCGAAGGGCGTGCCTGGATTGGCGCTGGCCGTGGCGGTAGATGGCAGGCTGGTGTACTCGGAGGGATTTGGGTGCGCCGATCTCGAGAGCCGCGTGCCCGTGTGGCCGACGACGAAATTCCGGATCGGCAGCATCTCGAAGCCGCTGACGGCGGTGGGGCTGATGGAACTGGTGCAGGCGGGGCAGGTAGACCTGGATGCGCCGGTGCAGAAGTATGTGCCGTCCTTTCCGGATAAAGGCGCGGTGATCACCGTGCGAATGGTGGCAGGGCACCTTGGCGGAATCCGCCACTACAAGGAAGGTGAGTTCCTGATCCAGAAGCATTACGACACGGTGTCGGAGGGGCTGAAGATCTTCGAGAACGATCCACTGGTTTCGCCGCCGGGAACAAAATTCAACTACTCCAGCTACGGATACAACCTGCTGAGCGCCGTGGTGGAATCGGCGAGCAGTGAGAATTTTCTGGCATACATGCAGGGACACGTCTTCGCCCCGCTCGGACTCGTTCATACCGTGGCGGACCAGAACCGGGAGATTGTGGAGCAGCGGTCGCGATTCTACGAACTGCCAAAAGAGGGGCCCGTGGAGAATGCGCCGTACGTGGACAACAGTTACAAGTGGGCAGGGGGAGGGTTCCTGTCGACGGCGGAGGATCTCACGCGGTTCGGGTCGGCATTGCTGCAACCCGGCCTCCTGAAGGCGGAAGCGCTGAAAACGATGTTCGCATCGCAGAAGACGACCTCGGGTGAAGAGACTGGGTATGGAATCGGGTGGAGCGTGGGGAAATCCAAATCGGGGAAGGTGGTGTACGAACATTCGGGCGGGTCGGTGGGCGGGACGTCGCAGCTGATTGTGTATCCAGAGACGCGGGTAGTGGTGGCACTGGTGACAAACCTGTCTGAGCGAAGGTGGACACGGGAAGAAGTGGAAGCGGTGGCGGAAGCGTTTGCGACAGGCGGCAAATGAATCGCGAAGAGTTACGCGCAGAAAAAAATAGGGCACGCGGGACGGCGTGCCCTGAGAGCGGGACGGAAGCTTAGGCTTCTTTCGAGATGTTGACCTGGATCTGCGCGGTAACGTCGCGGAAGACCTTGACGGTGACGGGGAAGTCGCCAAGGGTCTTGAGCGGCTCGGGCAGTTGGATCTGGCGCTTGTCGACCTCGAAGCCTTCCTTCTTGAGGCTATCGGCGATATCGCCGGAGGTCACGGAGCCGAACATCTGTTCGTTCTCGCCGGTCTTGCGGGTGAACTTGAGCGCGACAACGCCGAGCAACTCCGCCTGCTTCTGTGCGGCGTCGAGCTCGGTAGCGGTCTTCTTCGCCAACGCGGCACGAATGCGTTCGAGCGCCTTCATGTTGCCAGGCGTCGCTTCCACCGCGAGCTTTTTCGGCAGAAGGAAATTGCGGGCATAGCCGGGCTTGACGGTGACAACATCACCGCGGTGGCCGAGCTTCTCAACGTCTTCCTGAAGAATGATCTGCATAACGATCTCCTGGATCCTTTCAAAATCTCACAGCGCAACGCGAGTTTCCTCACTTTGCGGATTCCGTCTGCGAAGCGACCGGCCCTGAACGGGTCGGTGCGCCGGACGGATGTTAAGCCTTGGGGGCTTCGACGGCGCGGGGCGCCTGAACACCGGCTGCGCTGCCGGCAAAGGGCAACAGAGCGATATTGCGCGCGCGCTTGATGGCGACACCGAGCCAGCGCTGATGGCGGGAGCAAACGCCAGTCATGCGGCGAGGCAGAATCTTGCCGCGTTCCTGCACGAATTGCGACAGGATATCGGCGCGCTTGTAGTCGATGAAGTCCATCTTTTCGACACAGAACTTGCAGACCTTCTTTTTGCGGAAATACTGACGCTTTCCGCGGGGACGCCCGCCTGGGCCGCCCGGACCACCCGGACCGCCTTCGCGGCGTCCGCCACCCGGACCACCTTCGCGACGGCCAGCACCGCCGCCGTGACCGCCTTCGCGACGGGGCGCGCCCTGCGGGCTACCCTGGCCGCCACTCTGTGGCTGCCCTCCGCCTTCTCCCTGAGAAGGAGCGGCAGCGGGAGCCTGTGGTTGTTTCTGTTCCTCTGACATGCCTTCCTACCTTTCCGATGTCGCCCGGCCGTTCGCGGCGGGCGTCGAACCCAAAATCTCTCAAACTCGGACCGCCTCAGAAGGCGGTCCTCACAAAACCCAGAAAGCCTACTCGGCGGCCTGCTCGGCCGCGGCGGGTTGCTGCGGCGCGGGAGCGGTGCGGCGCGGACGTCGAGCCGCACGCTGCTCGCGCTTCTGCGAAAGCTTCTTCTGACGCTTCAGGTCTTCGTCGAGGCGAACGGTCTGGTACTTGATGACCGAGTCCTGCACGCCGAGACGGCGCTCCAGTTCGTGAACGAGCTCGCCGTGAGTCGTGCGCACTTGTTGATAAAGGTAAATGCCCTCGCGGTGCTTCATGACTTTGTAGGCGAGCTTACGGGTACCCCAGTGCTCGGTCTTCTCGATCTTCGCGCCTTTCTCGGCACAGGCGTGCTCGAGCGAGGAGAGGACCTTTTTAATTTCCTCTTCCGGCGTGGCCGGTCGAACGATGAAAACCAGATCGTACAAACGCTCTTCCATAATGACCTCGTTTCTTCCTGTTCCGGGCACGAGACCCGGGAAAATCTATTCTTCTTCCGGTGGAGGGACCCGGCGGTTGAACTTGTTCATGGCCGCCGCAATTCCTTCCTTCAATATCAACTCAACCGCATCGCCCGCCATGCCTACCATTTCGGCGGCAACTTCAAGCTGGGCTTTCTTCATGGGCCGCAAAACGTATTCGGCCAAGTCGCCCACCGGATGGTCCGGACCGCAACCGAGGCGAATCCTGGCAAATTCGGGCGTGCCCACTCCTGCGGTCACCGACTTCGCACCATTGTGCGTGCCCGGACTCCCTCGTTCGCCGATGCGAATCATGCCCCATGGCAGATCGCGTTCGTCGAACATGACCAGCAGATCCGAGGGCTCGACTTCGTACCGAGCCATCAAGCGGCGAACGGAATTGCCGCTGAGGTTCATGTACGTCTGCGGCTTGGCAAGAATCATGTCCTGCCCTGCCACCTTGCCCAACCCCACGAGCGCCTGATCTTCGGGACGCTCGACGCGGATGGAACTGCGATTGGCAATCTCATCCACCGCGAGAAAACCCAGGTTATGCGGTGTCCACTGATATTCCGGGCCCGGATTGCCAAGGCCAACGATGAGCCGCATAAGTAGAGCCAGTCGCAGGAAGAAGGACTACTTCTTCTTTTCCTGCTTCTCCGCCGCGGCTGGTTCGGCGCCTTCCTCGCCTTCGACTTCCTTCTTGCCCTTCTTGATGACTTCGGGTTCGGCAGGAGCAGTGCCCGGAACGGCAGCTTCGGCCGGCTTCTCTTCCTCGACGCGAAGAGCGACGACGTGCGCCAGCACGGTCTGGGCGTCGGTGAGGAGCTTGATCTTGGTCTTGTCGACCGGCAACTCGCCGGCACGCAGGCTCTGGTTGAGCATCAAGGCGCTGACATCAACCTTGAACTCAGTCGGGATGTCCGCCGGCAAGCATTCGACTTCGACTTCGCGGGCTACCACTTCGTAGACGCCGCCCTGGACCTTGACGCCGGCAGGGTCGCCGAAGGTGTGCACGGGAACCTTGACCTTCATGCGAACGTCCATGGCGATGCGGAGGAGATCCACATGAATGAGCCGGCCCGTCACCGGATCGACCTGCCAGTCTTTCACGATGGCGGGTTCCTGCTTGCCGCCAAGATCGACCTGAAACAGGGTGTTGTGGCCGGTTTCGGACCGCAAAATCGCCGTGACCTGCTTGGCATTCACGGAGAGCGTCACCGCTTCTCCCTTGCCGCCGTAAAGGACCGCGGGAACACTCCCGGTGACACGCAAACGACGTGCTTCGTTCTTGCCTCGTTGGGAGCGAGGCGCCCCTTGAACCACGATCTGAGCCATAGCTTCTTTCCCTTCCTGAAAAATCCTGCGGCGTCAACGACCGCCGGACAAATTCAAATAAACAATTCGCTGATGGAAGTCTCTTCATGAATGGAGCGGATGCCACGTGCCAACAGGCTCGCCACACTCAGAATGGTGACTTTTTTCAATTTCCTTGCGGCTTCGGAAACCGGAACGGAGTCCGTCGCCACAACTTCGGTAATCTTGGAATTCTCGATGCGCTCGACGGCGGGTCCGGAAAACACGGCATGCGTGCAAGCGGCATATACGGCCGTAGCCCCTTCGCGGATGAGAGCGTCGGCGGTCTTCACGAGAGTTCCCGCGGTATCGATGATGTCGTCAACGATGAGAGCGCTCCGGCCTTTCACATCGCCGATGAGGTTCATCACTTCCGTGACGTCGAGGTCGACGCGGCGCTTATCGACGATGGCCAGAGGGGCGTCGAGTTTCTTCGCGAACGCGCGGGCACGTTCCACGCCGCCCGCGTCCGGAGAAACGACCGTAAGATTCGGCAGCTTCTTGTGACGGAAGTAATCCACCAGCACGGGCGAGCCGTAGAGGTGATCGACGGGTACATCGAAATAGCCCTGAATCTGCGGCGCGTGCAGATCAAGCGTGAGCGCACGGCTGGCGCCCGCGGTCTCGAGAAGGTCGGCGACGAGCTTGGCAGATATCGGGACGCGAGGCTTGTCTTTGCGATCCTGACGGGCGTAGCAGTAATACGGAAGGACCGCGGTGATCCGCCAGGCGGAAGCGCGCTTGAAGGCATCAATCATCAGGAGCAATTCGAGGAGATGGTTATCCACGGGATAGGAGCAGGGCTGCACGACAAACACATCGGCGCCGCGGACGTTCTCCAGAATCTGGAAGTAGATTTCGCCGTCGCTGAAACGGCCAAGAAGCGCCTGGCCGAGAGGAACATCCAGGTGCTGGCAAATGGACTGAGCCAGCGCCGGATTCGCAGTTCCGCTGAAAATTTTGAAACGCTCGTCGTTCACGAAGCACTCGCAGGGTCACCGCTCTGCGGCAACACCGAAATGGCCATGAGCCGAACCACTGAACTGAGCCGATGGTAACGGGGGTCAGAAACGAGAGACGCTGAGGGTCAGACGACGACGGACGCGATCTTCATAAGTCGCGCATACCTGGCCCGCGAAACAGATTCGCAGACAAAGGTCTGATCGTGCGGAAACCCGACAACGGCTCGGCGCGCCTTTGCTGGGCTCGGGAACACTCCAAACACCGCCGAACCGCTACCAGCCAGCAAGGCTTCTGACGCCCCTCCCTGGAGCAAAGCCCGACGGATACGAGCCAGTCGGGGGTAGTGCCGGAAGACCGCCGCTTCGAAATCATTCGAAAGGGCTGTTCCCTGCACACTCCAGCATAGAGCACAGAACTCAAATAGTTTACGGTTGGCAGCGAATTTTGTCAACGAAGCCAGCTCCGGGGCGTGCAGCCAACGATAAGCATCGGGCGTCGGAACGTGAATATCTTTCGGTGAAACGACAACCAGCATAAGCCTCGGGACATCCGGAAGCGGGTAGATTTCATCGCCTTTGCCAACTCCCAGAGCCCTGCCACCAAGAAGGAAGAAGGGGACGTCCGCACCAAGCCCGGCGGCGATGGCCAAAAGCCGGTCGGAGTCGAGCCTTCTGCGAAGAAACTGAAGATAACCGAGCAAGGCGGCCGCCGCGTCACTCGAGCCACCGCCCATGCCACGACCCGCGGGAATGCGCTTGGTCAGTTGAATCTCCACGCCGGACTTGATCTTGAGTTCACCGCGCAAAGCATCGACAGACCGATAGACCAGGTTCTTCTCGACCGCTTCGCCGGACAATTGGTCGTTTCCCGCAATTTCGAGCTGAATACCCGGCTTCCGGCTTGCACGGAAGCGGAGCGTGTCGTGGAGCGAGATGGTTTGGAAGACCGTGCGCAGCTCGTGGTAGCCGTCGGGACGTTTGCCGAGCACGTTAAGGCGCAAGTTTACTTTCGCAAAAGCTGGGATCCGGATATCACGCATCGAGTGGGCTACGGTTTATCGTCGACGGTCGGAGCTTTCTGGGCCACACGGTGTTTGACCTGGCTGAGCTTCTTCTCAACCTCGGCGACTTTATCGCTTTCCAGGTCTGCGGGCAAGGAGCGGCGCCACTCCGCAAGGGATTTCTCCCACTCGGTGGCGGCCTGGTCGAGATGCCCCTGCTTGGCGTAGACGTCGGCCAGGTGGGAGCGAATCGTGGGATCGTGGGGCTCGCGTGCGACGGCCTTGCGGAGAGTGGTTTCGGCTTCGTCGAGCTTGTTCAGCTTGAAGTAAACCCAGCCGAGGCTGTCGAGGTAAGCGCCATTGTGAGGATCGAGCAGGACAGCACGCTGAATCAAGCCGTGAGCTTCCTCAAGGCGGATGCCGCGGTCAGCGAGCATGTAACCATAGTAGTTAAGGACCTGTGCGTTGCGCGGATTCACGTCAAGAGCCTTCTTGAATTCCTCTTCCGCCTTATCGAATTCTTTCTGGCGCTCGTAAATGGCGCCGAGCAGCAGCCAGGCGATCTCGTTGTCATGGGGATCGGAAGAGAATGATTCGGCCTTGCGGGCAGCCTGTTCGGCATCGGCATAGCGATGGCCGCGCTCGTAAACCTGAGCAAGATTGAGATAAGTCTCGCGGTCGCCGGCATTTCCTTTGAGGTCAGCCTCCAGAATCTTCGCGGCATCCTCGGTCTGCTGATTTTCACCGAGCAGCAGGGCCTGCGTGGCGCGAATCGACAGATCGTTCGGATACTTGGCCAGAGCCTCGCGACCGGCAGCGAGCCCTTTCGGGAGGTCCTTGGCAACGCGATAGGTGTCCATGATCAGAGGCCGCGCACGGCGGTCCTCTTCTTCGCCAAGGTGCGAGAGTTCCTGGAACGTGTAGATGGCGGCTTGGTAATTTTGCACGTCGCGATACAACATGCCGAGCTGCTGATAGAGAATCGCGAGCGAGCGGCGCCGCGCGGGAAGAACTGTGGACTGCGACTTCAAACCCGAAACCGCATCGGAGAGCACGCGAATCGCGTCTTCGTAGCGCCCCTGCGATTCGTAGATCATCGCTTCGTTATAAAGAATCTCGAGGCTGCCCGGATTGTACTGGCGGGCCTTCAGGAGATTCTCCTCGGCCTTATCGAGTTGGTGCAGCTCCCGGTAGATCTGGGCAAGGCGCAGGTAATTGTCCGAATCATCAGGCATCAGATCGACGAGCTTCTGATACACGCCGAGGGCATCCGCATATTTCTCTTCAGAGAGCAGGGTCTGGCCAAGGCCGCGAAGGTGGCTCAGTTCGGTGGGATCGAGATCAACCGCCTTGCGGTAAGCGGATTCCGCTTTCGCGTAATCGTGGATTTGCGTATAAGCGTCACCGAGCAGATCAAGTAGGGTGGGCGACGCGGCATGCTCATTCATGCTTTCCAACAGCTTCACCGCTTCGTCGCCCTTGTTCTCGTCAAGAAGAAGTTGGGTCAGCTGCTCGACGGCGGCTTCGTTGCCGGGATCGTCCTTGAGCATGGTATTCAGGACATTTTCGGCTTTATCCGGATCGTTGTGGAGGCGGTAGAGGCGGGCCAACCAAAGGGAGGCTTCCTGATCGGTTGGATCGAGGCGATGCACCTCCGCGTACTCGGCAATGGCCTTGGCCACGGTCTCCTGCTGGACATTGGTTCCGTTGATGTCGCCGAGGCTGCGGAGATAGATGCGGCCGAGGAGGCGATGCGTGGCGAGGTCGTTAGGATTGCGCTTGAGGACCTCGTTGGCTTCGGCGACGGCTTCGCGCACGCGTTGCGCCTTCCAATACATCTCGGCTAGGCGCTCACCGATAGTAGGGGAGGTCGGGTCAATCGCGTAGGCGCGCTTATAGGCCTCGATAGCGCGAGAAGCGTACTCGGGCTGGCTGGTTTGTTCGTATTGCAGCTCGTAAAAGTGACCGATGGTGAAGTTGTAGTAGGCGTCGGCCCGAGGGGAATGCTCCTTCGCAGGGGGAGGATCGTTGGGTGAGGTGATTTGCGCGAAGGAAGGAGCCGTTGCGAGTGCGGCAAGGACAACGGTAAAACCAAAACGTTTTAAGGTCATAGAAAAACCACGAGCAGCCAGTATCCCATGCAGGCAAAAGACGGTCAAAAGCGAAAAAGGACAGGATTTCGCCGGAAAATCCGCCCCAGAAGGTGGGATGCGGGAAGAAAGAGAAGGGTTGAGGAAGAGGCTTGCATTATTTCTATAGTTCCGGAATAATGGAACTATGAACAAACCCGATCCCTTACTGGTCTCCAGGACTGCCGACCGTTTTGCCGCACTCGGTGCCGAGCCACGGCTACAAATCGTGAGATCACTGCTCTCGGCTCACCCAACTGGAATGAACGCGGGAGAGATTCAGGACGAACTGGAGATTCCCAGTTCCACGCTCTCGCATCACCTGGACAAGTTGCGGCAAGTGGGTCTGGTGGAAGTGCGCCGGTCAGGAACTTTCCTCTGGTACACGGCAAACACGGCGGCACTACAGGAAGTACTCGGATTTTTGTATGAGGAATGCTGCACGCGGAACCGGGTCGTGCCCGCCGAATCCGTCGTGCAGATTTCGAAATGAACGGAGCGCAACCATGAGCGACAAGTCGATTCAGGAAGCGGTGAAGGAAAAGTACGGAGCAGCGGCAAAGCAGGTGAGCCAGGGCAAGACGGCCTGTTGCGGAGGAGGAGCGGAATTGAGCGGGTGTGACCCGATCACGCGAAATCTGTATAGCGATTTGGAAAAATCCTCCTTGCCTGTCGATGCAGTGGCGGCTTCTCTTGGCTGCGGCAATCCGACGGCGCTGGCGCAGCTGCGGCCCGGTGAGACCGTGCTGGATCTAGGTTCGGGTGGCGGAATCGATGTGCTGCTGTCTGGAAAACGGGTAGGTCCGGCAGGAAAAGCATACGGGCTGGACATGACGGATGAGATGCTGGCCCTGGCGCGCGACAATCAACGGAAAGCCGGCGTGGAGAATGTGGAATTCCTGAAGGGCAGCATCGAAGAGATCCCTTTGCCGGACAATTCGGTCGACGTGGTCATCTCGAACTGCGTGATCAACCTCTCAGGGGACAAGGATCGGGTGCTGCGAGAAGCATTCCGTGTGCTGAAACCGAGTGGACGACTGGCCGTATCTGACGTCGTGATCCGTGGCGAAGTGCCTGCGGCAGTGCGAAAGAGCATGGAGCTCTGGGTGGGATGCATCGCTGGTGCAATGCAGGATGAGGAATACCGGCACAAGCTTCAAGCTGCGGGCTTCGATGGGATCGAAGTGGAGCCAACGCGCATTTATCAGGTCGAAGAGGCGCGCAATTTTCTGATGGCCGCAGGACTGGATGCGGATGTCGTGGGGCCGCTGATCAAAGACAAGTTTATGAGCGCGTTCATCCGCGCGACAAAGCCGCAGGGCCGGGCGTGCTGCGGGCCAACCTGTTGCAGCTAGGATGAACTTATGGAGCCACCCTTCAATGTGCTGTTTTTGTGCACCGGGAACTCGGCCCGGTCGATTCTGGCTGAATCCATCCTGGACCATAAAGGCGGAGGGAATTTCCGGGCCTTCAGTGCGGGGAGCCATCCAGCGGGACAAGTAAATCCTCATGCGATTCGGTTGCTGGAATCCGTGGGATTCGCGACAGGCGGATTGCGGAGCAAGAGCTGGGACGAGTTTGCGAGGCCTGGGGCACCGCAGATGAATTTCGTCTTCACTGTGTGCGACAACGCCGCAAACGAAGTCTGTCCCGTATGGCCGGGGCAACCGATCACCGCGCATTGGGGAGTGCCCGATCCGGCTGCCGTCAAAGGGTCCGAGGCACAGGTTGAGCGTGCGTTTCAGGATGCCTTTGTGGCGCTCGATCGAAGAATCGGACTCTTCTTAAGCTTGCCCTTGGCAAGCCTAGACACTCTCGCAATCAAAAATCACTTGCAAGCGATCGGGCGGGATCGTGGGCACGGCTAAACCGGCCGAAACCTCTTGTGTGGGGCTCCAGAAATGAAACGGCTGAATATCTTCGAGCGGTATCTGAGCGTGTGGGTGGCACTTTGCTTGATCGCCGGCATCTTGATCGGCAGAGCCTTTCCTTCTGTTGTGGCAACAGTACGCGAAGTGGAATTCGGCACAGGGAGCCAGATCAATCTGCCGATTGCCGTGCTGATCTGGCTGATGATCGTGCCGATGATGATGAAGATCGATTTCCTGGCGATCCGGCAAGTTGGGAAGAATCCCAAGGGGCTGCTGGTGACCTTGTTCGTAAATTGGATGGTGAAGCCTTTCTCGATGGCGGCCGTCTCTTGGTTCTTTTTTCGGCACGTCTTTTCACACTGGCTCTCGCCGGCCGATGCCAACCAATACGTGGCGGGGACGATCATTCTTGCGGCGGCACCATGTACGGCGATGGTGTTCGTCTGGAGTTACCTGACCGACGGCGACCCGGCGTACACGCTGGTGCAGGTATCGCTGAACGACCTGCTCATGTTGGTGCTGTTCGCACCGATCATCCGGTATTTGGTGAGCGGGACCACTTCCCTGTCGGTGCCGTTCCGCGTGTTGTTCTATTCGGTAGCGGCCTTCATCGTGATACCGCTGTTCGTCGGCGTGGTGTTGCGCGCCGTTCTGATCCGGCGACGGGGAAAGGAGTGGTTCGCGAACGAGTTTCTGCCAAAGCTCGCGCCGATGACGATTCTCTCGCTACTGGCGACCCTGGTACTGATTTTCGCCTTTCAAGCGAGCAATCTGATCAGCAAGTGGTTTCATGTATTGCTGATCGCCGTGCCCATCTTGCTGCAGGTGTACTTCAACGCCGGCCTTGCATACGGCCTGATGCGTCTGACGCGCGTGCGGTATGAAGTGGCAGCACCTGGAGCATTGATCGGAGCCAGCAACTTTTTCGAGTTGGCAGTTGCGACTTCCATCGCACTCTTTGGCGCAGGGTCGGGTGCGGCACTGGCAACGGTCGTGGGCGTACTCATCGAAGTGCCCGTGATGCTCTCGGTCTGTTCAGTGTGTAACCGGACGCGACATTGGTTCGACCCCGTACCGGGTCAGGCTACACCGAAAAAAGAGGTGCTCTCAGTGTAAGAAGTGGCGCATGTCCGTGAAGACCATCGCAAGACCCAGCCGGTCTGCTGTGGCGATCACCTCGGGGTCTTTGACGGATCCACCCGGCTGTATAAACGCGGTCGCACCGGCCTTCGCGGCTTCTTCCACGCCATCGGGGAAAGGGAAAAAAGCATCCGAAGCAACCACGGAACCTACTAATGATTGCTGCGCCTTGGCGACCGCGATCTTGACCGAATCGACACGGCTCATCTGACCGGCGCCGACACCCAGCGTGGCGCCGTCTTTCGCAAAGACGATGGCGTTGGATTTGACATGCTTGCAGACTTTCCAAGCGAATTGCAGGTCGGTGAGTTCCGTCCCGGTAGGAGGGCGCTTGGTAACGACGCGCAATTCCTTGCCGGCCAGAATACCGAGGTCGGGCTGCTGGATGAGTACGCCGCCTGAGATCCGTTTCAACTGCAGCGTGCGGTCCAGGTCAAGTCCGCCATGGGGGAGTTGCAGGAGACGGAGATTTTTTTTCGCGGCGAAGATTTCCTGGGCGCGGTCGGCGAAGCCTGGAGCGACAATACATTCCACAAACAACTTGGAAACAGCCTCGGCGGTGGCCCCGTCCACGATGTGATTAAAGGCGAGAACTCCACCGAACGACGAGAGTGGATCGCACGCAAAGGCTTTGGTGTAGGCCTCTTCGAGCGATGCTTGCTCGGCGACGCCGCAGGGGTTGTTGTGCTTGATGATGACGGCGGCGGGGCGTTCGAATTCGGCGACCAGGCTGCGCGCGGCCTCGAGGTCGACGTAGTTGTTGTACGACAGATCTTTGCCCTGAAGCTGTTTCGCGGCGGCAAGACCTTCGGGTGTTTTGCCAGTGGGGATATAGAGGGCGGCGGACTGGTGCGGATTCTCGCCGTAGCGGAGTTCCTGTTTGCGGAGCAAGGACAATGTGAAACTTTCCGGGAGAACCGGCTTGGCCTGCACTTCGAGCTTGTCGCCAAGCAGGCTGAGGCGCTCGAGGTTGGTGGCGATGAGGCCGTCGTAGCGCGAGGTGGCGACGAAGACTTTGCGCGCGAGTTCGAGGCGCAATTCGAGAGTCGTTTGGCGGCTCGTCTCGAGTTGGACAGCGACGCGAGAGTAGTCGGCGGGATCGGCAATGACGGTGACACTTTCGAAATTCTTGGCGGCGGAGCGCAGCATGGTAGGTCCGCCGATATCAATGTTCTCGATAAGCTCTTCCGCGGGCAGGTATACCTTTGCGGCTGTCTGTTCGAACGGATAGAGGTTGACCACGACGAGATCGATGGCAGCGATGCCGTGTTCCTTGGCTTGCCGGAGATCGTCGGCGTTCTCGCGACGGTAGAGCAAGCCGCCATGGACCTTGGGATGAAGAGTCTTGACGCGCCCACCCAGCATCTCCGGCCAGTTGGTAAAGTCGGAGACATCTTTGACCGGAATGCCATGCTCGCGGAGGAGTTTGGCGGTGCCGCCGGTGGACAGGATTTCTATCTTGAGGGCAGCCAGCTTCGAGGCGAATTCCACGATACCAGTTTTGTCAAACACGCTGAGCAGCGCCCGCTCGACGGCCATGAGGTCCTCCAATGGGGATGGAACCTAATAGTGTAATTGGAGCGGGCGGTTTTGGAGAAATGGCGAGCTGTGGGAAAAATCGGAGTGCCGCGTTCAGGATTTGACCAGGGCTTTGAGCTTGACCTGGCCGTCGACGGTTTCGACGACATACTCGACATCGCGGCAATTCTTCTTGGATTGCAGATCTTTCGTTTTCTTGCGGACAAATTCATTGAAGCCTGAGCGGGTAAGTCTAGCGGTCTCCTCGCCGGCCTGCTTCTTGGCTTCCAGAAACGCCTCGTAGAGCTGATCGACTTTTTGCTTTTCGCTATCAGGTTCGGAGAAGGCCACACGGAAAGCGCGAGGCTCCGGGGGAGCCACACCAGGGCCACTGGCGGTGGCCGTCTCGCTTTGGGCGGAGCTTCCGGCTTTGGTTACAGCTCCAGACTGGGCTCGAGCCCGCTCGGCTTCGATGGCTTTGGCGGCGGCGCCAAAGTGGCGTTGGACCGTGCCTTCTTCGCGCTGGGCCATGCGTTTGCGAAAGATGTCCTTATATTTGGCGTACGTCTGCGAAAGGTTGTTGAAGCGAAAGCGCTGGCCGTACTTCATGTCGCCGCCGCGCTCGGCATAGCGCTTGACGATCAGCTCAATGCGCCACTCGACTTCGGTGGGAGGACGCTTGCGTCCGCCGCCGAAGAACATGTCGTACTCGATCTTAAGCTGGCGGATGTCGCGTTCGAGCTGTCCGAGTTCCTCGTCGATTGTGGCCATGGCGTGGGGAGCCTCGAACCCACATCGTAGGAGGCACGACCGCGGGCGTCAACGGAGAATCGCGGCAGGGCGGCGGAAGGAACACGAGCACGGGGAAGGCTGGCCAGAGGGACAGGAGAGGGCGCGCGATGATTGCAGGTGCCGGTTCCCTGTGATGAAATGACGCCATGACAGTTCCGGCAAAACTGGCGACTTCGGCGAACCAAACCACCTTGCTGCGGAAGCTGCCATCGGTCGACGAGCTCTTGTCGCGTCCGCGAATCACGGAATTGCGCCACGGCCTGCGTCGCGAATACCTGGTGGAAATAGTCCGGGAAGTGCTCGCGGAAGCGCGACGAGAGATCACCGCCGGGGTGGCGGGACACGAGGCGGCGGAGCCCGAATGGCTGGAAGGCAGGATCGTCGCCGCTATCGAGAAGGAACTGGAACCATCCTTGCGGCCGGTAATCAATGCTTCCGGCGTTATCCTTCACACAAATCTGGGGCGCGCGCCTCTGACCACTGAGGCGATCGAGGAAATTCGGCGTTCGGCGACACAGTATTCGAACCTGGAGTACGACATTGCGGCGGGAGAGAGGGGAAAGCGCGACGCGCACGTAGCCCGGCTGCTGTCCCGACTGACGGGAGCCGAAGCGGCAATCGTAGTGAACAATTGCGCGGCAGCGGTGCTGCTGTCGCTGGCGGCGCTGGCACGGGGCGGCGAAGTGATCGTGTCGCGGGGCGAACTGATCGAAATCGGCGACGGGTTCCGCATTCCGGAGATCATGGAGCAGAGCGGAGCGATCCTACGCGAAGTGGGAACCACGAATCGCACCCGAATTACCGACTACGATAACGCAATCAATGATAAAACCCGCGTGTTGCTGCGCGTGCATCCTTCGAATTTCACGGTGAGCGGGTTCACCGAAAAACCGGAGGTGAGCGAGTTGATCGCGCTGGGCGAGCGGCGCGGGCTGCCGGTCGTGGAAGATCTGGGATCCGGTTGTCTGGCGAATCTGAGCGAAATGGGAATCAGCGAGCCGACGGTGGGAGAGAGCGTTGCGGCGGGATTTTCGCTGGTGCTGTTCAGCGGAGACAAGCTGCTGGGCGGACCACAGGCCGGGATCATTGCGGGGAGAAAAGAGCTGGTCGCGCGAGTGAGACGGCACCCGTTGTTTCGCGCGCTGCGCGTGGACAAGCTGACGACCGCGACGCTGGAGGCGACCCTGAGAGCGTATTTGCGCGGCGCTTGGGACCAGATTCCATCGCAGCAAATGATTCGCGCGACACTGGAACAAGTGAGCGAGCGGGCAAAGCGGCTTGCGGAATCGCTACTGCCCCGCCTGGCGGAGCGGGAGGCGTCGCTGGATATCGTTGAAGGAAATTCGCTGGTGGGGGGAGGGTCCACCCCATCGCAATCTTTGCCAACCAGGCTGGTCCGCGTCGAAAGCAAACGGTACTCGGCAGGTGAACTTGAGAAGCGCCTCCGCGGGGCGCCTGCGGGGATTCCGGTGATCGCGCGGATCGAAGAGGACCGTCTACTGATCGACTTGCGAACGGTTTTCGTAGAGCAGGAAGCCGCCTTGCGGGAATCGTTGGTTGCGGCACTGAGTTAGTCATGCTTGCCTTCCAGGTAGTTCGCGGGAGACTGAGACAAACACAAAGACCGATACCGAAATTGAGGCGCGGATGGGCGCTGGTTCGCGTGCTCGCGGCGGGAATCTGCAACACAGATGTGGAAATTCTTCGTGGATATCACGCCTTTCGCGGGATACCTGGGCACGAGTTCGTAGGCGAAGTGATTGAAGTGGCGGGCGTTTCCCGAACGGTGCGAAAGAAATGGCTCGGGGAAAGAGTCGCGGGCGAGATCAATGTATCGTGCTCGGCGTATGGGCTTAAGCCCGTTTGCGATTTCTGCCGGCGGGGATTGAAGACGCACTGCGCCCGGCGAACGGTACTGGGAATCGTGGCGCACGACGGCGCGTTCGCCGAATATCTCACGCTCCCGATCAAGAATCTGTACCGGGTGCCGGCGAATGTGAGCAACGAGCAGGCAGTATTTATCGAACCGCTGGCGGCCGCGTGCGAGATTCTGGACCAGCTTCCCGTTCGGAAGTTCGGCAGCGCGGCTGTATTGGGCGACGGCAAACTGGCTCAACTGATTGCGCAGGTACTGCATGCGTCGGGATGCAATGTGACGCTGTACGGAAAACACAAGGCGAAGCTAAAGCTCGCGCGGCGAGCAGGCATTCGCGGCAAGGAGGTGCGTGGCGACGGGCGGGGCCTGAGGGAAGTGAGAGAAAGCTTCAGGCTGGTGGTGGAGGCGACGGGGTCGCCGAGCGGACTGGCGCTGGCACAACGGATGACGGAACCGCGAGGGACGCTGGTTCTGAAGTCGACCTTTCACGGCGCAGCGAACGTGGAGATGTGGCCGATCGTGGTCAAGGAGATCACCGTGGTGGGGTCGCGCTGCGGGCCGTTTGCGAAAGCAATTGCGCTCTTGCGTAACCGAAAAGTCGACCCGACGCCGCTCGTCTCGCGCAAATATCCTTTGAAAGAAGCAGAAGTGGCGATCCAATACGCGCAACGGCCAGGCGTGATGAAAGTCCTGCTCGAAATTGGTGACTAGAGACGGTTGATGCAGGAAGCGACACAGGCCGCGCCGAAACCGTTGTCGATATTGACGACCGTGACGTTGGAGGCACAGGAATTGAGCATGCCGAGGAGCGCCGCGACACCGCCGAAACTGGCGCCATAGCCCACGCTGGTCGGAACGGCAATGACGGGCACGGCGACTAGACCTCCGACGACGCTCGGAAGCGCTCCTTCCATGCCTGCAATGCAAATGATGACGCGCGCGTCTGTGAGTTCCGAGCGGTGCTCAAGCAGGCGATGAATGCCGGCTACGCCTACATCGTAGAGGTGATTGGCGCGGTTGCCCATCATGTGCGCGGTAAGCAGGGCTTCTTCCGCTACGGGAATGTCACTGGTCCCAGCGGAGACAACCAGGACTGTTCCCTTCCCGCGAATCATGGAATCGCGCTCGATGGTAATGGCACCGGAAACGGGATGAAATTCGGCGGAACGGCTTGCGCGCTTCACGGCGGCGAAGATCTTCCGGTCGGCACGGGTAATAAGGATATTATGGCGAGAGTCTTTGTGGCGCAGCATGGCGCGAACGATTTCGGCGACGTGCTGCGGAGTCTTGCCCCGGCCGAAGATGACCTCGGCATAGCCCTGGCGAAGCGCGCGGTGATGATCAACCTTCGCAATGCCAATATCTTCGAAGGGCATGTGTTTCAGGCGCTCTACTCCCGATTCGGGGGTGACGGCACCTTGGCCCACGGATTGCAAAAGTTTCAGAATTTCCTCGGAGTTCATTGTGTTCGTCCAGAAAAAATCTTAGCACTAGCGCCGCGAAGCGCCTATGCTTGACTTGCCGGTCGCCCGCTGGGAGACTGAAGTTTCCACGAAAACCACCATGGCCAACCCTCAAGCACGAATCATCACAATTGGTGTGACCGGAGCCAGCGGCGCAATTTTCGCGCAGAAAACACTGTCGCTTCTGGAAGATGACGCGAGAGTGGCCAAGATCCATCTGGTCGTAACGGAAACCGGGCAGCGGCTGTTCTCCGAGGAACTGGGAATCACGTCCGGGGACCTGAAGAAACTGCCGGCGCGGATTCTGGGGCGGGCTTCGAGAAAGATCGAGACGGTGTCGAACAAGGACGTCGGCGCACACATCGCATCGGGGAGCTACGCCGTGGATGCGATGATCGTGATCCCCTGCACGATGGGATGCTTGGCGTCGATCGCGACCGCCATGAGCGACGACCTGGTAGCGCGGGCCGCGGATGTGATGCTGAAGGAAGGCCGAAAGCTGATTTTGTGCGCGCGCGACACGCCTTTGAACCGCATCCATCTGGAGAACATGCTGCGGGCGCAGCAGGCCGGGGCGGTCATCATGCCGGTGGTGCCGGCATTCTACTTCAAGCCCAAATCGATCGACGAAATCGTGACTCAATACGTCTGCCGAGTGCTGGCGCAGGCAGGGCTGCCGCAGGAGAAAATGTACCGGTGGAGTGGCAGCGGCGCGGGGCGAAAGGCGGAATCGTAAAGCATGGCCGGCCGCATTCGCACCGTGCTCGAAATGATCAAATTTGAGCACTCCGTTTTTGCCCTGCCGTTTGCGTTGACGGGAGCGTTGCTGGCGGCGCGCGCGACCTACCACAGCTGGCCATCACTTCGGCAAGTGGCGTGGATCATTGTGGCCATGGTGGCGGCGCGGTCCGCGGCGATGACCATCAACCGAATCGTCGATTTGCGGTACGACAGCCAGAATCCCCGAACGAAAACCCGCGCGCTGGCCACCGGGGCATTGTCGGTTCCGTTCGCATGGACATTCACCCTCGTCGCAGTGACGGTGTTTTTCCTGTCGGCGTGGGAACTGAACCTGTTATCGCTGGAACTGGCGCCGGTGGCACTGGGAATCCTGGCCTTTTACTCCTACACGAAGCGGTTCACATCGTGGTCGCACTTGTTCCTGGGATTTGCGCTGGGAATTTCTCCGGCAGCGGCGTGGATCGCGGTGACCGGGAGCTTCGACTGGCGCATGTTGATCCTGTGCGGAGCGGTAACGCTGTGGGTGGGCGGATTCGATGTGCTGTACGCTTGCCAGGACGTGGATTTCGACCGTGAGGCCGGTTTGTTTTCGATTCCAAAACGATTCGGAATTGCGAGAGCGCTGCGGATTGCCCGGGCAATGCATGTGGGTGTAGTGATATTGCTGAGTTGCCTGGCAATGAGCTTCGGATTGCCCTGGCCGGCATGGGCGGGGATCGCGATTGTGGCGGGGTTGCTCGGTTACGAACATTCGCTGGTCAAGGCGAACGATCTGAGCAAGCTGAACGCTGCGTTTTTTGCGGTGAACGGCTATATTAGTATATTGTTCCTGCTGTTCTGGGGCGCGGCGGTGGCGGTTTGGCGCTTCTGAGCGGGTTGAAAATCGAGAAAAGGCCGGAAACAAAGACGTGGCAGAACTGAGACTGACCGATACGAGTTTGCAGCCGATCGCGGACAAAGTGCGGGCGGGCGAGCGCTTGTCATTCGACGACGGCGTGGCGTTATACCAGACGCCGGACCTGCTGGCGGTCGGGTGGCTGGCCAACTACGTGCGGGAAAAACGCCATGGGAATGTCACGTATTACAACGTCAACCGGCACATTAACCCGACCAATATTTGTGTAGCGCATTGCAAGCTGTGCGCCTTCGGACGCGACCCGGGCGCCCCGGGGGCGTACAACTTCTCCCTCGAAGAAATGTATGAGCGGGCGTCCAAGGGCGTGAAGGAAGGCGCCACGGAAATCCATATCGTCGGCGGACTGCACCCGGACTTGCCGTTCGAGTATTTCCTGGAACTCATTCGTGGGATCAAGCAGCGGCAGCCTCAGGTTCACCTGAAAGCGTTCACGATGGTCGAGGTGCACTACTTCGCGCGTATCGCCAAACTGACCGTCGATGAAGTGCTGGTGAAGATGAAAGAAGCGGGGGTGGATTCGTGCCCGGGCGGCGGCGCGGAAATCTTCCATCCGCGCGTGCGGCGCATTATCTGCGACCACAAGGTCAGCGGCCGGATGTGGCTGACCATGGCGAAGAAAGCGCACCGCATCGGACTGCGATCGAACGCGACCATGTTGTACGGCCACGTGGAAACGGCTGAGGAAAGAGTGGATCACTTGGTGCTGCTGCGCGAGGCACAGGATGAAACACGCGGCTTTGTGGCGTTCATTCCGCTGGCGTTCCACCCGGAGAATACGCCGTTGGCGCATATTCCCAAGCCGACTGGCTATGACGATTTGCGAAACATTGCGGTATCGCGGCTGATGCTGGACAACTTCGACCACATCAAGGCGTACTGGATCATGCTGACGCCGAGCATCGCGCAGATTGCGCTGCGGTTTGGTGCGAACGACATGGATGGAACCGTGGTGGAGGAAAAGATCTACCATGATGCCGGCGCAACAACTGCCGAGTTCACGCCTCGAGGCGAACTGGAACGATTGATTCAGGCGGCCGGCCGAGTGCCCGTGGAGCGCGACACGCTGTACAACCCGATTGATCGCAGCAAAATGGCGCCGATCGTACCACCAACGCCGCCGGGCCTGGTTTCACTTACGTTGAATGGCTAGGCTCCGCATTTCCCATTTTGTCCACACGCGCAGATTGAGGTAAGTTTTCGCGATTGGACCCTTGTCCAACGACGACGCTCGCCCGAGGAAAACACCTTGCGAACAATTGTTTTGCTGATCGTTTCCAACGTGTTCATGACTTTCGCGTGGTACGGGCACCTGCGTTACAGGAACGTGCCGCTATGGAAAGTCATTGTCGCGAGCTGGGGAATTGCATTCTTCGAATATTGCTTCCAGGTGCCGGCGAACCGTATCGGGTCGTATGAGTTCAACGGCGCACAGTTGAAGACGATTCAAGAAGTGATCACGCTGACGGTGTTTTCGGTGTTTTCGATTACCTACCTCCGCGAACCGTTCAAGTGGAACTATGCTGCAGGCTTTGCCTGTATCGCCGCTGGAGCATTCTTCATCTTTCACAAGTGGTAGAATTCTCGGGTCGCTCCGTAACCCGCCCGGTCCGCCATGAATCCAATCCCCACGGCAGCGAGCGACATTCAAGGAGGCGAACACCATGCAACGCAAGGCATCCGCGGTATGGCAAGGCGATCTGAAGTCCGGCAAGGGATCGATTTCAACCGACAGTGGAGTATTGAAAGAGACGCAGTATTCGTTCAGCACTCGCTTTGAAAGCGGAGCCGGGACGAATCCGGAAGAGTTACTGGCGGCGGCGCACGCGGGCTGTTTCACGATGGCGCTTTCCGCTCAACTGGGCAATGCCGGGCTGACGGCGACGAAGCTCGAGACCACCTGTACGATTACTCTGGAAAAGCTGGCTGACGGTTTTGCCGTCACCAAGAGTCATCTCGACCTGGTGGCACACGTACCCAACGCGGACAAAGCGAAGTTCGACGCTGCGGTGAAGGCCGCGGAAACGGGCTGCCCGGTCTCGAAGCTGTACAAAGCCGAAATCACCGTAAGTTCACAGCTGGTGACTTCGAAGTCCGCATAACTCCCGGGAAACAGCAATGCGAGTACAATGCTCGGCATGATTCCCGCTCCGGGTGTGTTCATTAGCGGTGTCGCTATTTTTCTGATTGTGCTTTGGGACGCGTTCGAAGCGATCATCCTGCCGAGACGAGTCACTCGCCGGTTCCGCTTGACCCGGTTCTACTACCTCTTCACATGGAGGACGTGGAAGCTGTATGCGCGGGCGCTGCCGCGGAAAACCAGAGAAACGTTCTTGGGTTTTTTCGGGCCGATCTCACTGTTTGTGCTGATCGGAGTATGGGCTGCCGGACTCGTTCTTTCCTTCGGAATGATGCAGTATGGCGCGGGCTCGGCGGTCAATTCTTCCGGAACGATACCTAGCCTGTACACGGACCTCTATCTGAGCGGGACGACCTTTTTTACGCTGGGGCTTGGCGACGTTGTGCCAAAGTCTGGCTTGGCGCGTTTTCTGGTAGTGTGCGAGGCGGGATTGGGGTTCGGATTCCTGGCGGCGATGATCGGGTATCTTCCGTTCATCTACGGCGCGTTCAGCAATCGCGAGACGAACATCGCGCTCCTGGATGCACGCGCGGGCACCCCGCCGACGGCCGGAGAACTGCTGCGGCGGCACGCGTATCACGGTGGGGAGCAGGCGCTGCAGAAATTGTTGAGCGAATGGGAGCGTTGGTGCGCGCAACTCCTGGAGTCGCACTTGTCTTATCCGGTGCTCGCGTACTTCCGGTCGCAGCACGACAATCAGTCGTGGATCGCTTCGTTGACCGCAATTCTGGATACCTGTGCGCTGGTCATCGCGGGCGTGGAAGATGCTTGCTCGAAGCAGGCGGAACTGACGTTTGCGATTGCGCGCCATGCGGTGGTGGACCTGTGCCAGGTATTCGGAGCCCCACCGCGGCCGCCGGCAAGTAACCGCTTGCCACCTGAGACGCTCGAAAAGTTACGCACAAAATTGGCGAAGCATGGCATGCCTCTTCTGACCACGCCGGAAGCGGCGCAGAGATTGGAAGAGCTGCGCCAAATGTACGAGCCGTATGTTCATGCACTCGCGCTTCACCTGAATCATTCGATGCCGCCCTGGGTCCCGCACAAGAAGGGCCGGGATAACTGGGAAACGACGGCGTGGGCGAAGACGAGCGGAGTGAGCGACGAAAACCCGGCTCACCTGTTGCACGACGATCATTTTTAGAACGGCGGTCTCAGCTGCTCGAGAGGATCGGAGACAATCCCATGAAGGCGATTCAAGTTCACAAATTCGGCGGCCCGGAAGTGCTGGAACTGCGGGAAGTGCCAACGCCAAAACCCGGCGCGGGAGAGATCCTGGTGCGCGTCCATGCGGCGGGCGTAAATCCTTACGACACTTATATGCGAAACGGCACGTATGCCATCAAGCCGGCGCTGCCCTACACCCCGGGGTCGGACGCGGCCGGAACCGTCGAAGCAGTCGGTGACGGTGTGAAGAAATTCAAGACGGGAGAGCGGGTTTATACGGCAAAGACGCTGACCGGCGCGTACGCCGAATACGCGTTGGCCGACGAGTCCCAACTGTATCCCCTACCCGCAACTATTTCGTTCGCGCAGGGAGCGGGGTTGTGGGTGCCATACGGCACCGCGTACACAGCGCTCTACCATCACGCAAAGGCCCGCGCCGGGGAAACGCTTCTGGTGCACGGCGCGAGCGGAGGCGTCGGCACCGCCGCCGTGCAAATCGCGCGCGCTATGGGCATGAAGGTCATGGGAACCGCCGGCAGCGCCAGGGGACTCGAACTGGCGAAGAAGGAGGGTGCGCAACACATCTTCGACCATTCGAAGGCCGGGTATGCCGAAGACATCTGGAACTCCACCGGAGGACTCGGCGTGGACGTCATTCTGGAAATGTTAGCCAACGTAAATCTGGCGACGGACTTGAAGCTCCTTGCGAAGGAAGGAAGAGTGATTATTATCGGGAACCGCGGCGACATTGTCATCAATCCGCGAGACCTAATGGCGCGACGCGCATCGGCGCGGGGTTTTACCTTGTGGGCGGCCACGGAACAAGAAACTCGAGAGATTCACGCCGCCATTGCGGCTGGCTTGGAAAGCGGGGCCATGCGGCCGATTGTCGGGAAAGAGTTGCCGCTGAAGGATGCCCCACAGGCGCACCAGGATGTGCTCGCCCCCGGCGCGTACGGCAAGATCGTGCTAGTGGCGTAACAGGCGCGGTCAGATTCCGCCGATCATGCGGAGGAGAATCCCAAGCGCGGCGCCGCCGAGAACAAGCCACGTTGAATTCACCTTGTAGCGGAAGACCAACAACGCGCTCACCAGCGCAATGAAGCCGACCGGCAGACTGACGAGAGTCGCCCGGGCAAATTGCCAGCCAACAAAGGCCATCAGTGCAACCGCGGCAGCGTTCACGCCATCCAGGAACGCGCTGGCTACCGGCGACTTGCGCAGCTTCGGCAAAAACCGCGAAGTGGCCGCGACGTAGAGGAACGCGGGCAGAAACATTCCTGCCGTCGCCAGTGCCGCACCCTTCCAGCCGGCCAGAAGGAAGCCGATGAACGTGGAGACCGTGAAAAACGGACCCGGTGTGGCTTGGCTCACCGCAATCGCGTCGAGCAGTTGCGCGTCGGTCAGCCAGTGCAAGCGCAGAACGAGGTCGGCACGCAGCACCGCGAGAAGCACGTAGCCGCTGCCAAAAAGAACCGCGCCGATCTTCAAGAAGTAGAGCAGCACGGCTGAAAGCGTGAGCGAGCTTGCTGCCGTAGCGGAAGTGGGCAGGACCAGCATGGATAGCGCGGCGTTCGGTCGCGCGAATCTCGCTCCCTCGCGAATCAGCATCCACAGAATTCCAGCGCTGGCTAGCAGCGCAAGCACGGGCGCGCCGAATGCGGACGCCGCGATGACGCCAACCGCCAGGAATACCAGGGGGATGCTCTTTAGGGCGGTGCGCGCAAGGTTCCAGACCGCCTGTGCGATCAGTGCGACGACGACGGGCTTGATCCCAACAAGCAGTCCCGCGACTTGCGGCACGGAACCGTAGGCTTGATAGGCCCACGCGAGGGCAACGACAAGAAACGCCGCGGGCAGAATGAAGCAGCAGCCGGCCACCAGCAAGCCGAGAGCACCGCCCCGGACTTCACCAAGGTAGATGGCAAGTTCCGTGGAGCTGGGTCCCGGCAGAAGATTGACCGCACCGAGCATGTCGACAAAACTCTCACGCGAGAGCCACTTTAGGCGACGCACAAAACGCTCTTCCATCATGGCGATATGCGCCGCCGGGCCGCCGAAAGCGACAAAGCCAAGACGAAGGAATTCCTTTGTCAGTTCGACAAGGGATCC
>Ga0335084_10000206_pt1 | contig 45363 bp, 46 predicted proteins | sample Lox_Sample_44_FD_206721 | JGI IMG/M metagenome (GOLD analysis project Ga0335084, IMG submission 206721) | Soil microbial communities from Loxahatchee National Wildlife Refuge, Florida, United States - Lox_Sample_4.4 | ecosystem: Environmental > Terrestrial > Soil > Wetlands | place: USA...
TCCGTGTAGCCAGTGGCGAACAGCGTCTGCCGTCGTTTGCCGTCCTGCTTGTAGAGGCGCTTCGTGTAGCGCCAGAAGCCCCAGAAGGTCTCGTTCCCGGACTTGTCGACGTCCGCGTACGTCTTCACGGGCGGCGTCCACGTGCGGCCGCCGTCGCTCGATTCCGCGCGCACGGTCCACGCCTCGCCCTGGAAGTCGCGGTAGTGGAAGCCCGGCAGGCGGCTGATGGCGTACAGAAAGAGCTTCCGTCCCATCTTCACGAACTTGGGATCGCGGATGTCCCGCTCACCGGGCAGGTTGCTCGCGTTCACCTCGCTGAGCGGCTTGAACGTCCGCCCGCGATCGCGCGACTCGAAGATCTTGAGCCGCGCGCGCGCCGATCCGATCTGACCCTCCTCGCCGCCCCGGAACATGAGCAGGATGCGGCCGCCGAGACGGATCATCTCGGTGTTCTCACTGTGTAGCCCGTCCGAGTAGATGATCCGCTGGTTGCTGGCGAAGGTGCCGGGAGCGGCGTGGGAAGGGCTTCCGCTTCCCGCCAAGGCGAGCGTCAGCCAGACGATCGACGACCAGGCTCTCGTGTGCATCGGTCCCCCTCCGATCAGCCGATCGTAGCCGGACGGACGGTCACGCGCAGCACGCCGAATGTGACATCGTCGTGACCGAGCAGCGGGACCCGGAGGCGCCGGCGGGATTCGACCCCACGTTGTCGGCGTGAAGCGCCACCCGAGGACGATCGCTGGGTGTGGCTTCTACGGCCCCTCTGCTCGAATGCCGGCGATCGTCACCGTCAGAAGCCCGCGCCGAGATAGTAGAGGCCGATCTTCCGCCCGATGCGCAGGCGGGCATCGTTCGTGAGATGGCCTGCCCAGTCGGTGAAGTCCGCGCAGCTGTCGACCTCGGGCGAGTAGCCGATCACGATGTCCGGCGCGTCCTGCGCCACGATGGCGATCGCCTGGTCGATCCGGGGGTGGATCGTCGAGGAATGGTTCGGATCGCTGAGAGTGCCGCAGATCATGTGGTTCGGGCCGCCGAGCATCGGCTGCAGGATGATCTGTCGGACGTCCGGGAGCATGACGCGGATCGTTGCGATCTCGGCGCGGATCTGCTGCACCCACCAGTCCACGGTCGGATTGCCGTTGGGGTTCGCGACCGTGAGTAGCACGCGGTCGACGATCGATTGATCGGTGCAGGGTGAGTAGATCGCATTGTACCAGCCGGCGAAGTTCGGATCCTGCCACTGGACGCCGGCACCAGCGTATCCGCGCAGCTCCCAGAGATCGTTGTTCACCACCGTCTCGAAGGTGCCACCGGAGCCGGCGAGCCACCATTGACCGGTCTGGCTGAAACCGAGACCCATAGTGCAGCGGAAGACGTAGAGCGTCGTGCTCGTCGTCGTGCCGTCGACGATGGTGGTTGCGGTAACGGTCGACGAGGTGACGACGACGGTGGTCGTAGAGACGGTCGTCGAGGTATCGACGGTGGTGGTCGTGGTCACCGTGGTCGAGGTGTCGACGGTGCTGGTCGTGGCCACGGTGGTCGAGGTGTCGACGGTGCTGGTCGTGGTCCCAGTCGTCGAGTCGGTGACGGTGGTGGTGCTGGTGCTGGTCACGGTCGTCGCCGGGCGCGACGTGGTCGTGGTCGTGGCGCGGTTCGCACCGGTGCATTGCATGGTCCCGTGCTGATTCGAGCAGATCCCGGAACAGCATTGGGCAGCGCTCGTGCATGGCGTCAGCACCGGCTGGCAGGTCTGTGCGGGCGCCGGCGTGCGCAGCCCGAGCAGGAGGGCGACGGCGAACAGCGTGCGGGTGATCAGTTGGCCACGACAGGGCCGGGCCCGGCGCACTTCACGACCGTGCTCCAGGCCGGCCGCGTGCTCTCTGCGACCCGTGTCTCGTGCCCGCATGATCGCCTCCGTGTCTACCGCTGCGGTGGCGTGTGTGCGCGAGCGTTCCACGTCTGGCCCGCGCTGTCTAGGCGATTCATTGCCAATCTTGGTGTCGGGTTGGGTGTGATCCCGACCAGAACCAGCCCTGCCCGGGCACCTCACAGGCGGGAGCGGAACGGTCTCAGATCCAAGATCGCCTGCTGCGACCGGTCCGAGTACCCCGATTCCGCCGACTAACCATGCGGAAATGCGACGACGGCGATCCCGTCTGCGGCCAGCCCGGGAATCGGGGCGGTCGCGAGCGCGATGCCCGCACGACGCCGGCCATCCTCACGAGCTGGCTCAGGCGAGAGACGCGGACTCCGGTTCGGGTCGTTTCGTTGGGTTCGGTGACGCCGAGGCTCGCGTTCAGAACCCCGCGCCGAGGTAGTAGAGTCCGATCTTCCGCCCGACGCGGATGCGGGCATCGTTCGTGAGATGGCCCGCCCAGTCGGTGAAGTCCGCACAGCTGTCGACCTCTGGCGAGTAGCCGACGACGAGATCCGGCGCGTCCTGCGCCACGATGGCGATCGCTTCATCGATCCGCGGGTGGATGATCGAGGGATGGTTCGGATTGCTGAGAGTGCCGCAGATCATGTGGTTCGGGCCGCCGACGAGCGGCTGCAGGATGATCTGTCGGACGTCCGGCAGCATGACGCGGATCGTTGCGACTTCGGCGCGGATCTGCTGCACCCACCAGTCCACGGCCGGGAAACCATTGGAGGTCGAGATCGTGAGCAGCACGCGGTCGATGATCGACTGATCGGTGCAGGGCGAGAGGATCGGGCTGGTCCACCCGACGAAGTTCGGATCCTGCCATTCGACGCCGGCACCCGCGGATTCGCGCATCTCCCAGAGATCGTTGTTCACCACCGTCTCGAAGGCGCCACCGGAGCCGGCGACCCACCATTGGCGCGTCTGGCTGAACCCGAGGCCCAGGGTGCAGCGGAAGACGTAGAGCGTCGTGCTCGTCGTCGCCCCGAAGACGGTTGTCGAGGTGGTGCTGGTTGTGCTGGTCACCGTCGTCGGTGGGAGCGACGTGCTCGTGGTGGTCGTGCCGCGGCTCGCACCGGCGCATTGCATGGTCCCGTGCTGATTCGAGCAGATTCCGGAGCAGCATTGGGCGGCGCTCGTGCATGGCGTCAGCACCGGCTGGCATGCCGTGGTCGTCGTCGTTCCGGCGACGATGGTCGTGGTGACGGTCGTCGAGGTGTCGACCGTGGTGGTGGTCGTAACGGTCGTCGAGTCGGCGACGGTGGTGGTTGTCGTGGTGGTCACGGTCGTCGAGGTATCGGAGGTGGAGGAGGTGGTGGTCGTGGTCGCGATCACGGTCGTCGAGGTGTCGGTGGTGGAGGAGGAGGTGGTGGTGGTCGCGATCGCGGTCGTCGAGGTGTCGGTGGTGGAGGAGGAGGTGGTGGTGGTCGCGATCGCGGTCGTCGAGGTGTCGGTGGTCGAGGTCGAAGAGGAGGTGGAGGAGCTCGAGGACGTGGACGTGGAGGAGGACGTGGTGACCGTCGTCGATGGGAGTGACGTCGTCGTTGTGGTCGTGGCGCGGTTCACGCCGGTGCATTGCATGGTCCCGTGCTGATTCGCGCAGACACCGGAGCAGCATTGGGCGCCGCTCGTGCACGGCGTCAGTGCCGGCTGGCAGGTCTGTGCGGGCGCCTGCGTGCGCAGCGCGAGGAGCAGGGCGGCGGCGAACAGCCTACGGGTGATCATTGGATCTTCCTCATCATGCTTCGATCGGAGAACACCGTTTCCCTACGGTGGTGCGCCTGTGCGCGAACGTCCCACGTCCGGCCAGGGCTTGTCTAGGCGCCTCGGTGCCAATCTTGGTGTCGGGTTGGGTGGGGCCCCGACTCGAACCGGCACCCTCCTAGGCACCTCGCAAGCGGAGGCGAACGGGTTCAATTTCCAAGGTGGCGCTGCGATGATCCACGTGCCGATCCCCGCGAACTAACTATGCGGAAGGACAACGACGGCGATCCCCGTGTGCGACCAGCGCGTTACCGCACCAGTCGTCGGCACAGATGAGGCTCCGATGGGCGCGTCCTCCCGGCCCGACGCCCCCCCTTACGCCATCGGGGCACGACGCAGACCATCAACGTCCGCGCGACACGCGGAGCCGCGCGTAGAAGGTGTCCGTGACGCCATCGGTCTGCGACACGAGCGTCTGGGTCCACACGGCTCCGAAGCCGTTCCTGCCGATCGGGACGAGCCCGAAGTAATCTCCCAGGGGGAAAGCGCCGGGAGAAGGGGCGGGGCGAAGGTCGAAGGGCCCGGCCACGTGCGTCTCCGACCACGTCGTCCCTCCGTCGTGCGAGTGTCGGAACCACAGGTCGGTCGTCAGCTCCTGGTCGCCCGGCACGTCGTTGCGGAAATCGAAGTACGTCACGCCGACGAGGCCAGTGGGGGATACCGCAATCGTCGGCTTGAAGGCCTGCGTCGTCTCGACCGCGACCGGGCCCGGGTCCGTCCACGTGAGGCCCCCGTCGACCGACTTGACGAACAGGATTCGGGAGGACGACGTCGACTCGATCAGATGCCACGCCACGTAGAGGGCTCCATCGGCGCCGACGGCCACGCTCGCGACCTGCCAGGAATTGCCACGTCCGAGCCCCGTCCCACTGTCTGGGTCGGTCAGAACGTTCGCCGGGATGTCCGCCACGTGGATCGGATCCGACCAGGTGTCGCCCTGGTCCGTCGAACGAGCCACCCACACGCCGGTTGGGCCGACCGGGCCCGACAGTGGGTTCGCGACCCGGACCTGATCGAAGACGTCGACGAGCGTTCCATCGGGCAGCACACGGATCTGGCTCGCGATGGGATCCAGGTCCGCCTGCGGGGTGATCGGGATCATCGCGGGCGGCGTCCAAGTGGTGCCCCCGTCGGTGGTTCGGGAGAAGAGCTGCGGCGACCTCAGCTGCAAGAACAGGATCTGGTTCCACACGAGGTACGCCGTGCGGGGGACGTACGGATTCGCGGTGATGACGGGTAAGTCGACGGCGGCGAAGGGAAAGGGTCCTTGCCGGTCGATGGTGACCGGGTCGGACCAGGAGAAGCCGCCGTCCGTCGAAGCATTCACGAGCAAGCTCCACGAGCTCGGGTTCCCTTCGGAGACCGCCGAGGAGAGATACGCGATCCCGTCCGGTCCGATGGCAACGTCCGGGTCGAACGCATTGGAGTAGGTTCCACCGGTGCACCGCGACAGGCCCGGCACCAGGACCTGCGTCCAGCGTCGACCGCCGTCGCGCGACGCGGACACCACGGTGCTGATCTCGTCGTCCTGGCTGTAGATGGCGATCAGGTTTCGCCGGCGGACGGGGTTCACCATCAGTTCCGGCGTGTACTCCGCCCCCTGGTCGGTCGTGCCGAGGCCGCACCCGTCCGGCGCGAACGGGCTCGGTCCGGAGATCTCACGCAGGACGCGGACCCGAGCCTTCGCCGCACGCGCCGGCGTCGGGATCACAAGCGTGGGGAGCAGAAGACCGCCGATGGCGATCAGCACACCGAACTGCAACCGTCGCATGGATCACCTCCGCCGGGCAGGCGTAACCACCGGCGGAACAGATGTTCCCAGACGACGTCAGGGACGCTGGTTTGGACTGGCGATCGGTCCCGGCAGCTCGACTGTGACCATGCCGTCTTGCTCGACCACCCCGCGATAGGCGGTGAGCTGCCGGAAGCCAGAGCCGTCCGGTCGCACGGCGAAGAGCTGGTCGCTGACCGGGCTAACGCCGAATTCGTCGCAGGTCGAGTCGAAGACGACGGTCCCCGTTCGCGGATCCTCGCCGCCGAGCGCCAGCAGCGCGGTACAGCTTGGGGGCGGATCACCGCCCTGGCATCTGCCCGATGGCCGGGTGTGCTCGCCGAATGACGTGATCTGACGCAGGTGTCCACCCAACGCATCCAACGTGAAGAGCTGGCACGCGTTCCGGGGATTGCGTCCGACCGGGTCGGCGGACGCGCCGACGACGACGTGATTCCGGTCGCGAAGCCGCTGCGCGAAGATCGTGTCGCTTCGGCGGAAGTTGGTGAGCTGGAGAGCGTTCGCGCGGTAGTGGATGAACACCTCGCGAATAGGGCCGCCCGGTGGCGGCATGTCGGTCATCCGGTTCAGCTGGAAGATCACGAGGTCGGTCGTCAAGCCGGCGAGCTGAAAGTCCGTGATCAGTGTGCCGCCGATCGATGCCGGCGGATCCAACGAAGCGTATCCCCCGCCGTTCCGACGGATCGTGAAGAAGAGGAAGCTCCCCAGCCCCGCGTCGTAGTACGCGCCCCCCACCCGCCCGTCGTCGAGAAAGACCGCGGCGACGTCGAGCCCGCCAGGATTCCTCCCCACCTGCGACGTCCTGAGCGTGGTGAGCTGATGGCGGACGTCGGGCTTCGCGAGGTCGAGCCGGAAGATCTGCGGCGCTTCGGGCCCGTCCTCGCCGGGTCCGAGGTCGACGAACACGATGCTCTTGCCGTCTGGACTGAACGAGAAGGTCTCTACCTCGCGGTCGGACGGAAACCCCGTCTCTCCTCCAATGACGCGAAACGATGGCACGCGGAGTTGGGGCCCCAGGTACTCGCGCCGGGTGCCATCCGCGCGGACGCGATAGATGCCCTCCTCGGTGAGTTGCGCTCGCGGTGAGGCGATCGGAGAACCGAGGATCTTCAAGGTGCCGATGAAGTCGTCGGTGACCTGATAGATCACGGTGTCGCCGCCCGGGCTGACCGCGAAGCCCTGGATGTTGCCCCATGCCATTGCGGCGCCACCATCGCGCGTCACGCCATACACCCTGCACCAGCTCAAGGGATCCGGCGCGGCCTCGTTCGCGTCGACGGAGATCGCGGTCACCGGAGGGCAGTCGCCATGGCGGATCTCGAGCCGCTGCCGTGCAGTCCAGTGGCCGCCGGTCGAGTGACACTCGTTCACCACGGCTGCGATCGTGCCGATCCGCGCGGCCCCCGCGGCGCACCCAGTGACGGCGCGGCACGCGTCGCGGCAGCTCCCGCGGTCCTTTCCGACGGCGTCGGGGCAACGCTCGGCCCGACATGCCGCCATTCGCGCCGCGCACGACGCCCTGCACGACGTCGCCGCCGCGGCCGGCGGGCCCAGAAGCACGATCAGCAGAGCGGCGAGCGTCGCGACCATCGGACCCTTCGTGCGAACCTCTAGCGGAGGGCGTCCGGCTGCGTCCAGACGTTCGAAGGAGTTCACCAGAGCCATCGGCCGGCAGACGTAACCTTCCATGGAACACATGTACCGGCCGGGTTCTCTGGACGGTTTCCGGTCCTGCTCACGCCGCCGTCCGTACGCGCACGTCGCGCCGAGCCACTTGCACGCCGCGTGCAGGCGCTGTCACGGCCGACCGCCGCCGACGCTAGTATCCCCAGGGGTGGCACTGGCGTCCGTGCGGCCAAAGCGACGCGCGGCAGCGGCGACGTTCTTCGCGACCGACCAGCGAAACGGAGAGTGTCCCCGGCGGGATTCGAACCCACGTTATCGGCGTGAAAGGCCGACGTCCTAGGCCAGACTAGACGACGGGGACCAAGTAGAACCAAAACTTCTAGCCGCTCGCCCGGCCGGGAACAACCAAACCTGTGCTCGGCCTGTGCTCGAACGCGGCCCGACCTGGACCCGAGGAGGATGGGAGCAGTGGCGATCTTTGCCGTCCCGTTCGCGCACCTCGTAGGTGGTGAGCGGTTCGGTCGCGGGACCTCGCACGACGGCGCCCGATGTGATGTCGTACCTGGAGCCGTGGCACTGGCACATGAGCGTCGTGCCCGTGAGCAGCCCCGCCGAGAGCGGGCAGCCTTCGTGCCTGCACAGGTCGTCAAAGGCGTACAGCTTGCCTCCGGCCCGGGCGACGGACACGCGTCGTTGGAGATCCTCCAGGTAGTACGGGTTGACGTAGCTGTCGGGCAGCTTCTCCGCGTCGTCGAGCGTGCGGAACGCTGGTGTCGTCATCTCGGTTCACTCCTTCCTCTCTCCTGCCGAAGTGCTGGCGACCGTATCGCCGATGGCGTCAACGCGGTCTAGATACACCTCTCGATCGCGTACGGTGCCCACTTCGGCCGCCGCGGGCATCGTCCGCGTCGGCGCGTCGCCTCGCGCGGCTCAGCAGGCCGCCGCGCGCGCGGGCGCGGGCGGAGCTCCCTGGATGGTCATGACGTCGCCCTCGGGCGCCAGGACGAGCCGGCGCTCATGGTACGCCGCGACACCTGGACGGTGGGCGATGCTCACGATCGTCGTGTCCGGGAGCTGCGTTCCGAGCTCGCGGTAGACGTGAGCCTCGGTCGCTTCGTCGAGGGCCGACGTCGCCTCGTCGAGGAAGAGCCATGGCGGGGCGTGAAGAAAGGCGCGCGCGAGCGCCACGAGCTGCTGCTCGCCGGGCGACAGCACCTGCGCCCAGTGCTGCTCCTCCTCGAGCCGGTCGACGAGCTTGCCGAGGCGGCACCGTTCGAGCGCCGACACGATCGCCGCGTCGTCCACGGTGCCCGGCTCGGACGGATACGCTACCGCCTGCCGCAGCGAGCCGATCGGCAAGTAGGGTCGCTGCGGGAGGAAGAGCGTGTCCCCGGCGTCGGGTCGTCGGATCTCACCAGTACCGCATGGCCACAGTCCGGCGACGGCGCGGAAGACCGTGCTCTTCCCGCTGCCCGATGGGCCCGCGAGGAGTACGCGTTCCCCCCGGCTGATCACCACGTTCGCGCCCCGCAGGAGCATGGCGCCCGCCGGCAGGGCGATGTCGACGTCGTCGAGGGCGATCTCGTCGGGTGAACCATGGACGATCCGAATGCCGCCGCTCCCACTCGCATCGACGGAGGCGACCCGCATGCTTTCCGCGAACGCGAGCACACGAGCCACGCTGGCCTTCCACTCCGCGAGCTGGCCGTAGCTGTCGACGAACCAGCTGAGCGCCTCCTGGACACGCCCGAAGGCGGACGCGATCTGCATGAGCCCGCCGAGCTGGATCGCCCCAGCGAAGTAGCGCGGAGCCGCCGCCAGGATGGGAAAGACGTGGGCGGCCTGGCCGTAGCCCGTCGTGAACCAGGTGAGGCGCTTCTGTGCCCGCAGGAGCTGCCACCAGTTGTCGACGATGGCCGCGAAACGCCCGCGGAGGCTGCGCCGCTCGAGCGGCTCTCCTCGGGAGAGCGCCACCTCCTCGGCGGTCTCCCGCAGCCGCACGAGGCTGAAGCGGAAGTCCGCCTCACGGCGCTGCTGGCTCGCGTGCAGCCGCACGAGCGCGCGGCCGATGCGGTGGGTGAGCAGGCTGCCGGCGACCGCGTACAGGACGGCCGCCCACACCAGGTAGGCGGGGATCGTGAGCGTGCCGCCGCCGAGCCGGATGGTGAGCGGGCCCGAGAGGCCCCACAGGATGCCGACGAACGAGACCAGCGTGACCACGGCGTTCAGCAGGCCCATCGCGAGCGCGAGCGTGCCGCCGGCGAGCGCCTGCAGATCCTCGGCGATGCGCTGGTCGGGGTTGTCGGGTCGGCGTTGCGTGCGCTCGAGGCGATGGTAGGCGCCACCGCCCAGCCAGGTGTCGAGGAACTGGTGCGTGAGCCACCGGCGCCACCGCATCTCGAGGAGCTGCGTCAGGTACTGGCGGTAGACCGCGGTGGCGATGAAGGCCGCCGCGAACAAGCAGAAGCGACCGAGCTGGTGGGCGAAGGCGGCGGCGTCCCGCTGCTCGAGCGCGTCGTAGAAGCTCCGGTTCCAGGCGTTCAGCAGCACGAGCACGTAGACCGCGCCCAGGTTGAGGAGGACGATGACGGCGAGCAGCCCGAGCGCGCTCCGACGCTCCTCCGATCGCCAGTAGGGAAGCAGCAGCTGCCAGGCATCCCGGGCGAACCGGCGAACGCGGGAGGGTCGTGGATCGCTGTGCATCTCTCGACGTTGGGTCCGTCCTGGATTCGACCTGGAACGTACGGCTTCGATGTGAGCCGACGATGAGGCGCGGATTAGAACTTCCTCATCCAGATGTCCGAGGCACGACGACGCGAAGCGGATCCGCTCGTCCGGGCGACTCTCTCGCCGCACGTGGCAGTGCGTGGCAACCCTGACGGCGTGAAAGGCCGACGTCCTAGGCCAGACTAGACGACGGGACAGGGCGATTCGCGGAGTTACCAGGCGAGGGCGGGCGGCGCTACGGGGGAGCGACCCGAAACGCTCGTCAGCGCTGGACCAGGAAGACGCCGATTGCGATCAGCAGCGCGCCCGTCCACTGGACCGCGTTGATCGACTCGTCGAAGATCCAGCGCGCGGCCACGATCTGCACGCCGAGGATGCTCGCGGCCGTCGTGAGCGGAAACGCGACGGCGAGCGGCATGTAGCGGAGCAGGCCCGTGAGCGTGAGGACGGTGACGAATCCGGCCAGGTTGCCGACCACCTGCCATGCCACGACCGCGCTCCAGGTCGGGCTGTGCGCCGAGACGCGGAACGACGCGTTGGCGACGATGCTGAACACCACGTTCAACGCGACGAGCGCCGTCGTCATCGCCGGTCTCATGCCGTGCGATCGATGTGCGCTTCCGATCCGGGTTCGACCCAGCCGGAGCTCGGCTCGCCTGCCGGCTCACCGGCGTTCGCCCGCTCCTCGGCCTCGTCGCGGATCGGGCCGGCCGCCGGCAGCCGGTGCCACAGCCCGGCACCTGCCGTCATGAGGCACACGAAGGCGAGGGCGGTGATCGCCGGGATGGGAAGGAAGCGCAGCATCCCGTCGATCGGCGCGAGCGGCTGCCGGGCGGCCACCGTGGCGGTCGCCAGCGTCGCCATCGACGCGACCAGCGACGCCGTAACGAGAGACGAGCGGCCGCCGACGAGCAGCTGCGCGAACCCGGCCAGCAGGCACATCGTGGTGAGGCGGAGTCCGAAGAGCGCGCTGTTGTTCGACATGCTGAACGACGCGGTGCCGGTCACGGCCATGAGGCCGGCGAAGACGATGGTGTAGGTCGTGGAGCCGATGAGCGGGCGCATCCCCGGCCATGCGGTCCGGCTCAACAGGAGGAACACGAGCACTGCGAGGGGAATCGCCATGGGAACGTGGTCGACCTGCGTCCTCCCTTCGGCGCGGATCGCGGCGCGCGCAGCGTCGCGCTGGCGCGCCGCAGCGCTACTGCCGTGGACGAGGGAGCGCCCCGTCGCGTGGGAGAGCGGACCGATGCCGAGCAGGCTCGCGATCGTGGGCCCCACGTCCCGGGACCGTCCGGCCTGCGTGCGGTGTACGGCGCCGGCGCCCCACACCACGATGGGAATTCGCATCACCTCGCGCTCGGTCCCGCCGTGCCCGCCCTCGTCGAGGTTGCCGTGGTCGGAAGTCACGATGAGCGCCTCGTGCGACGGATCGATCGAAGCGGCGATGCGCCCGATCATGTCGTCGGCGCGGGTGAGGGCCGCCCGGAATTCGGGCGCACGCACACCGTAGTCGTGCGCCGCCCAGTCGACGTAGGCGGCGTGCGCGAGGACCAGCTGCGCCCCGGGCGGCGGCTCGAGCTCCTGGTCCGAGACGCGGGTCTCGTCGACCCACGAGGCGTAGGTCGCTGCGAGCGTGTAGTCGGGATCGGTGGTCATGATGGCGGTCCGGAGCCCGGCCAGCTTGGCGCGGCGGAACACCGAATCGAGGGCCACCTCGTCCGGGAACCCGTTGCTGAGAATGCCCGATGCCGCCGGCTCGATGCCGGACGCCTGCGCGACCAAGTTGGGGCCGCTGAAGGTGGGGAACTCGGACCGTGCGGAGACGTCCTCGCCCTCGGCACGGAGGCGGTTCAGGCTCGGCATCTCGCGCGACAGGTCGAGCCGCAGGCCGTCGATCATGATCCAGACGACGCGCGTGGCCGGCCCGTGGGCGTGTGATCGGGGCGCCGGCCGCACGTTCAAGACGGCGGGTCGATCGATGTTCAGGCTGCTCTCGTAGCTGAACGCGGCATGGGCCATCGCCACGCCGAGGACGGCTGCGCACAGACGAGGGAAGACCGGCTGGTCGCCTCGTGCGAAGGGCATCGGCAGGTGCCGGAGCGAGTTCGGGATCCTGGGCACGGCGTCGATGGGCAGTGGTTTTGCTCGGCTGGCGCTCGATTGTCCAGAGCGGGTCGCCACGTCCGCGCGCTTGCCATTTGACGCCACGGGCGACACGGCGAGCGCGAACGCCCGCAGCCGGCGCGACGCGACGGCGATTTGCATGGGCCGCCGCCCGTGGTGTTGATTGCCCGGTCGTGGAGATCAAGTTCACCGCGGAAGAAGAAGCGTTCCGGGCCCAGGCGCGGGCCTGGCTCGAGGCCAACGTCCCGCGCGAGGCGCGCCCGGAGATCGCCGACCTCGCCGCGCGCCGGGCCTTCGACATGGCGTGGCAGCGCAAGATGTTCGACGCCGGCTGGGCCGGCATCAACTGGCCGAAGGAGTTCGGCGGGCGCGGCGCCTCCTTGATGGAGCAGCTCATCTGGTACGAGGAGTACGCCAAGGTCGGCGCGCCCGAGGTCAACACCGGATTCGTGGGCCTGAAGCACGCCGGACCGACGCTCATCGCGTGCGGCACGAGCGAGCAGAAGGCGTTCCACCTCCCGAAGATCCTCGGCGGCGACGTCGTGTGGTGCCAGGGCTTCTCGGAGCCGAACGCCGGGTCGGACCTGGCGGCGCTCCAGACCCGCGCGGTCGTCGACGGCGATCACCTCGTCGTCACCGGCCAGAAGATCTGGACCAGCTTCGGGCAGATCGCCGAGTACCAGGAGCTGCTGGTCCGCACCGACCCCGAGGCGCCCAAGCACAAGGGCATCACCTGGGTGATCTGCCCGATGGACGCGAAGGGCATCGACATCCGGCCCATCAAGACCCTCGCCGGCAACGCCGACTTCTGCGAGGTCTTCTACGACAACGTCCGCATCCCGCTCGCCAACGTCGTGGGCAAGCTGAACGACGGCTGGCGCGTCGCCATGGCGACCCTCAGCTTCGAGCGCGGGACGGCGTTCATGTCGGAGCAGGTGCGCCAGTCGGCGCGCATGGCCGAGCTGATCGAGGTCGCGCGCACGGTCCCAGGCCCCAACGGCAAGGCGCGCGCCATCGACGACGACGAGATCGCGCGCCGCCTCGCCCTGGCCCGAGCCGAGGTCGAGGCCATGCGGGCGATGACGTACCGCTCGCTCAGCCTCGCGGCTCGCACCGGGATGCCCGGCGCCGAGGCGTCGATGATCCGGCTCTTCTTCTCCGAGCTGATCCAACGCATCGACCGGCTCGCCATGGACATCATCGGCGCGGCCGGCGTCACCGGCTTCAATCCGAACGGCAGCTCGCGCAACGAATGGGGCGAGGACTACCTCACCGGGCTCTCCCAGACGATCGGCGGCGGCACCAAGGAGATCCAGCGCAACATCATCGGCGAGCGTGTGCTCGGCCTGCCGCGGTGAGGGGAGAGGGACGATGGACCTGATGCTCAGCAGCGAGCAGGAGACGATCCGCGATTCGATCCGCGACATGCTGCGCGAGCGCATGCCGCCCGAGCGCGTGCGCGCCGTGATGGCGACGGACACCGGCATCGATCGCGCCTTCTGGCACCAGGCGGGCGAGCTCGGCTGGTTCGGCCTCGCGCTCCCCGACGCAGTGGGCGGCGCGGGATACGGGCTGCCCGAGGCGATGATCCTCTTCACGGAGCTCGGGCGCGCCCTCGCGCCGGGACCGTGGCTCGGGTCGACGCTGGCGGCCAAGGCCCTGTCGAAGGCCGAGACGTTGAAGAGCACGCTCGACGGCGTGCTCACGGGGACGCAGCCGGTCGCGCTGGTCGACGACCCGGCCGACGCCCTCGGCACGGGCACGACCCTCGACGGCACCATCTCGGGCGTCGCCGACCTCGGCGTCGCCGACCACGTGCTCGTCGTCGGATCGAAGGACGTGCGATTCGCTGCGGCCCGGGCGCGCGGCTTCACCGTCGCCGTCGAGCTCAGCATGGATCCGACCCGGCGCCTCGGCACGCTCACCGCCCGCGGCGCCGAGGCCGAGATGATCGGCGCCCACGCCGCGGCCCTCCGTCGCATGGCGACGGTGCTGACGGCGGCCGAGGCGGTCGGCGTGGCCGAGCGCACGCTCGAGATGTCGGTCGAGTACGGTAAGGTCCGCCAGCAGTTCGGAAAACCGATCGGCACCTTCCAGGCGATCAAGCACCGCTGCGCCGACATGGCCGTGCGCGCCGAGGTGGCGCGCGCGGTCGTCGTCTACGCGTCGGTCGCGGTCGAGGAGGGCGAGGCCGACGCCGACTTCCACGTGCACAGCGCGAAGGCGCTCGCGACCGATGCCGCGATCCAGAACGCCACGGACAACGTCCAGAACCACGGCGGCATGGGCTACACCTGGGAGTCGGACGCGCACCTGTACTTGAAGCGCGCGCGCGTGCTCGAGCACACGTGCGGGAGCCGCATCGCCCACCTGGACGCGCTCGCGGCGCCGTGGCGCGCGGCCGGCTGACATCCAGCTTCCCGGCCCTCCGGCACCGGAACTTCCGGCGCTACGCCGTCGGCCAGACGATCTCGCTCGCGGGGTTCTGGATGCAGAGCGTGGCGCAGGGCTGGCTCGTCTTCCGGCTCTCGGGCTCCGAGCTCGCGCTCGGGACGGTGGCGTTCGTGGGCTATCTGCCCGTGCTCCTCTTCTCGCCGGTGGCCGGCGTCGTCGCCGACCGCGTGAGCAAGTACCGCCTCATCCTGGCGACGCAGACGCTCGCGATGCTGCTCGCGGTCGTCCAGGGTCTCGTCGTCTGGACCGAGGTCGCGACCGTCCCGATCGTCGCCGGGATGGCCTTCTGCATGGGCGTGATCGGCTCCTTCGACCTCCCGACGCGGCAGTCGTTCATGGTGGAGATGGTGGGGCTCGAGGACCTGCCGAGCGCGATCGCGCTCAACGCATCGGTGTTCAACACCGCCCGGGTCGTGGGGCCGGCGCTGGCCGGGGTCCTGGTCGCGGTGGCGGGCGAGGCCCCGTGCTTCTTCCTGAACGGCGTCAGCTACCTCGCCGCGCTGTGGGCGCTCCTCGGGATGCACCTGCCCGCCGCGAGGCCACGGGCCGGCGCGGGGCGAGCGTCGGGCCTTCGCTCGGGGCTCGCCTACGTGCGACATCGCCCGGTGTTGGCGAGCCTCCTCGGCACGCTGGGGCTCGTCTCGGCGCTCGCCCTCCAGTCGAACGTCCTGATGCCGTCGCTCGCCGAGCGCGTGTTCGGGCGGGGCGCGCGCGGCTTCGGAGTGCTCCTCACGGCCTACGGCGTCGGCGCCGTCATCACCGCGCTCCGGCTCGCCTCCCGCACGTACTCGGCCGTCGAGCAGCGCCGCAACCTGCTCCTCGGCCTGTGGGGCATGGCGACGGGCCTCCTCGTCGTCGCGGCGAGCCCGAGCTACCCGATGGCGCTCGTCGGACAGCTCGTCGCCGGCTTCGGCATGCTCCGCTACACCGCCACGACCAACGTGCTCGTGCAGACGCTGACCGAGGATCCCTACCGCGGCCGCGTTATGGGGATCCACACGATGATGTTCGCGGGCGCGGCGCCGTTCGGGGCGCTCGCCCTGGGCTCGCTCGCCCGGGCGATCGGCCCGCAGCCGACCCTCGTCGTGTCGGGCGCGGGCGCCCTCGCAGCCGCCATGTGGCTGGCGACCCGCCCCCGCTTCCCTTAGACGGGCCGGGCTGGTAGCACAGAACTGACCGGTCAGTTCTGGAAACTGACCCCCCAGTCATAATGGCGCGTGACGACAAGCGACAGCGGATCCTCTCCGCCGCGGCGACCGTGTTCGCCGAGCGCGATTTCCACCGCGTGCAGGTGAGCGACGTCGCCGAGCGCGCCGGGGTCGGGAAGGGGACCGTCTACCTCTACTTCCCCACCAAAGACGATCTCCACCGCGCCGCCCTCGAGGGCAGCCTCGACGGCATCTGGACGGACATCGAGACCGCCGCCGGAGCCGGGCCGTCGGCCGAGGACGCGCTGCGCGACATCGTCCTCGTCGTGCTCCGCTTCTTCTGGAAGCGCCAGCACCTGCTCACCATCATCCAGCGCTACGAGGCCTTGAACGGCCGTCGCGCGAAGCTCCGCCGCGAGCGCGTCGTGCGCGCGGTCGAAGACGTCCTCGCGCGCCACCGCCTGGCCGGCGGCGCGTCGGAGCGGCACCTGGCGGCCGCGTTCCTCCTCGGCATGGCGCGGGCCGCGATCCTCGAGCACGCCCCGGGCGATCGCCCCGACGCGGTCGCGACGCGCCTCGTCTCGACGTTCCTGCACGGCATCGGCCGCGCGCGGGTGGCGCAGCGGGGGGCCGCGTGACGCGCCTGCTGGTCGGTCTCGCGCTCCTCGCCGCCCTGGGCGGCGCCGGGTGCGGCAGCCGCTCCGAAGCCGAAGGCACCGCGGGCGCGACCAAGCCCGAGCCGGTCACGATCACGACCGCGCCGGTCGCGACGCGCATGGTCGAGCGCACCATCTCGGTCGTCGGCACGCTCACCGCCAACATGCAGGCCGAGGTGGCGGCCGAGGTCGAGGGTCAGGTGACCGGCATCGAGGCCGACCTCGGTGATCGCGTCGTGAAGGACCAGGTCCTGGCGCGCGTCCGCAGCGACGTGCTCGAGGCGCGGCTCGGCGAGGCCGAGGCCAGCTACGAGAAAGCGCTGGCCGACGAGGCCCGGGGTCGTCCGTTGAAGGACGACAAGATCATTTCGGCGCAGGAGTACGAGCAGGTGCGGACGGCACTCGCCGTCGCGAAGGCGCGCCGCGAGCAGCTCCGCATCGAGGTCGAGCGCGCCACCATCCGCGCCCCCTTCGACGGCTCGATCGCGGCGCGGCTCGTCGACGCCGGCAACTACGTGCGGCCCGGCACCACGGTCTTCCGCTTGGTGCAGGACGATCCGCTGAAGTTCCGTGGCGAGATCCCCGAGCGCGACGTGCCGGCGGTCGAGGCCGAGCAGCAGGTGCGCGTCAGCGTGGACGCGTACCCCGGCGAGGCCTTCCAGGGGCGCGTCTCGCGCGTCGGGTCCGCTTCGAATCCGCAGGCGCGCTCGCTCGCCTTCGAGGCGTTGGTGCCGAACACGGACCATCGCGTGCGGCCGGGCTTCTTCGGGCGTGCCGAGATCATCGTCCGGCGCGATGAACGTGCCGTCGCGGTGCCGCGCAGCGCGGTCACGTCGTTCGCGGGCGTCACCAAGATCTTCGTGGTCGAGGACGGCGTCGCGCACGAGCGCGAGGTGACCCTCGGCGTCGACCTCGGCGACGGCTGGGTCGAGATCACGCAGGGCGTGACGAAGGGCATCCAGGTCGCGACCAGCGGCCTCTCGAAGCTCGCCGACGGGACCGTCGTGCAGGTGCGCGCCGACGCGCCCCCGGGCGCCTGATGCGCTTCGCCGACGTCTTCATCCGTCGCCCCGTCTTCGCGACCATGCTGGTCGGGGCGTTCGTCATCCTCGGCCTGTTCAGCTACCGAAGCCTCGGCCTCGATCTCTTCCCCAACATCGACTTCCCGATCATCACCATCACGACGACGCTCAAGGGCGCGGGCGTCGAGGAGATGGAGACGGGTGTCACGAAGGTCGTCGAGGAAGCAGTCAACACGATCGACGGCATCGACACGCTGCAGAGCACGACGCGCGAGGGCGTGTCGTTCGTGATCGTCAACTTCGTCCTGGAGAAGTCCCGCGAGGTGGCGGCGCAGGACGTCCGCGACAAGGTCTCGGCCGTGCTGTCGCAGCTCCCCGCCGGGACCGATCCGCCCGTCATCGACAAGTTCGACGTCGACGCGGCGCCCGTCATGTCCGTCGCCGTGTCCGGACGCCGGAGCCTGCGCGAGGTGACCGAGCTCGCGCGCCGCCAGGTGAAGGAGGTCATCGAGACGCTCCCGGGCGTCGGCCAGGTGCTCATCATCGGCGGCCAGGAGCGCGCGATCAACATCTACGTCGATCCCGACCGCCTGACGGCGCAGGGGCTCTCGATCGGCCAGGTGCGGCAGGCCGTGGCGCAGCAGAACGTCGAGCTTCCCGGCGGCCGCATCGACCAGACGCGCCGCGAGCTCATCGTGCGGACGATGGGGCGCATCGAGGAGGTGCGCGACTTCGACGACCTCATCATCGGGCACGCGAGCGACCGGCCGCTCTACGTGCGCGACGTGGGACACGCCGAGGACGGCGTCGTCGAGCCGCGCGCCCTGTCGCGTCTGAACGGCGAGAACGCCGTGCAACTCATCGTTCGCAAGCAGTCGGGCGTGAACACCGTCGAGGTGATCGATCGCGTGAAGGCGCATCTGGCCCAGCTCCAGTCCGTGCTGCCCGAGGACGTGCAGATGCGCGTCATCCGCGACCAGTCGCGCTTCATCAAAGCGTCGATCGAGACGGTGACCGAACACATGTGGCTCGGCGCGGTGCTGGTCGCGTTCACGGTCATGCTGTTCATGCGCGACTGGCGGAGCACGCTCGTCGCCGGGCTCGCGATCCCCACCTCGATCATCTCGACCTTCACGTTCATGCGCTACATGGGGTTCACCCTGAACAACCTCACGATGCTCGGGCTCGTGCTCGCGGTCGGCATCGTGATCGACGACGCCGTCGTCGTGCTCGAGAACATCTTCCGGCGCATCCAGGACGAGGGCGAGACGCCGAAGGTCGCGGCGTCGAACGGCACGGCCGAGATCGCGCTCGCCGTCCTGGCGACGACGCTCTCGCTCGTCATCATCTTCCTGCCGGTCGCCTTCATGGAGGGCCGCGTCGGGCGCTTCTTCCACAGCTTCGGCCTCACGACCGCGGTCGCGATCCTCGTCTCCCTCGTCATCTCCTTCACGCTCACGCCGGCGCTGTCGGCACGCGTGCTCCAGCGCCGGCCGGCCGAGAAGGCGCACGGCGGCCGGCTCTATCGCCGGATCGAGAGCGGGTACACGCGGCTGCTCGCGTGGTCGCTCGGGCACCGCTGGATGGTCGTCGTGGCGGCGGTCGTGCTCGTCTTCACGACCGTGCCGCTCATGAAGGTGGTCGGGAAGACGTTCCTGCCCCAGGACGACCAGAGCGAGTTCGAGATCTCGATCCGGACGCCGGGCGGGTTCACGCTCGCCGAGACGTCCCGCGTGTTCGATGAGATCGAGCACCGCCTCTGGGGTCTCCGTGGCGTGACGAACGTGCTGTCGACCATCGGCGATCAGACCGGACGCGTGAAGGCGGGCGAGGGCGACGTGACCTCCGGGTCGATCTACGTGCAGCTCCAGGACCTCCGCGATCGCAAGTTCTCCCAGTTCGCGATCATGGACGACACGCGCAAGATCCTCACCGACTACCCGGACCTGCGCACGAGCGTGCAGGGCATCAACCCGCTCGCGAGCGGCGGCTCGCGCATCGCCGAGGTCGAGCTGAACCTCCGTGGCCCGGATCTGGCCAAGCTCCAGGGGTACGCCGATAGCCTGGTCGCCGGCATGCGGTCGCTGCCCGGCCTGGTCGACGTCGACACCAGCCTCGCCGTCCGCAAGCCCGAGCTGCGGCTCTTGATCGACCGCGAGAAGGCGTCCGACCAGGGCGTCAACGTGCAGGACATCGCGGCGACCGTGCAGACCTTCATCGCGGGTCAGCCCGTCTCGAAGTTCAAGGAGGCGGATCAGCAGTACGACATCTGGCTGCGCGCCGAGGCGGGCAAGCGCCGCACGGCCGAGGACATCGCGGACCTGACCGTCCAGTCGCGCTCCGGCCAGCTCGTACGCCTCGGGAACCTGATCCACCTGCGCGAGGAGGTCGGCCCGGCGCAGATCGATCGCATCGACCGCCAGCGCTCGATCACCATCCTCGGGAACCTGCTCCCGACCCTGCCGCTCGGCGACGCGATCGCACACACCGAGCGGGTCGCGAAGTCGCTCGACATGCCGGCGCTCTACAACATCCAGTGGGCCGGCCGGGCCAAGGGCCTCGAGGAGAGCACGCGCAACTTCGGGATCGCCTTCGGGCTGTCGTTCCTGTTCATGTACATGGTGCTGGGCGCGCAGTTCGAGAGCTTCCTGCACCCGATCACGATCCTGCTCGCCCTGCCGCTCGTGATCCCGTGCGCCATCTTCTCGCTCGTGATCCTGCAGGAGCCGCTCAACATCTACAGCACCCTGGGGCTCTTCATGCTCCTCGGCGTCGTGAAGAAGAACGGCATCCTCCAGGTCGACTACACGAACACGCTGCGCGCCCAGGGCGTGCCCCGCGACGAGGCGATCCTGCGCGCGAACCGCGTGCGTCTGCGCCCCATCCTCATGACCACGGTCATGCTGGTCCTGGGCATGATCCCGATCGCGCTCGGGCAGGGGCCCGGGTCGGGGTCGCGCAGCTCGATCGCGCGGGTCATCGTCGGCGGCCAGCTCCTCTCGCTCCTGATCACGCTCCTCATCACACCGGTCGCCTACTCGCTGTTCGACGATCTCGGGGCGATGGGGGTCGGGGCGGGCCTCCGCAACCTCCTCGCCCGGTTGCGTCGGCTCGTCGCCCGCGCGACACCCAGACCGGCTGCCTGACATCCCAGCCCAGGGGAGGCCGCGATGAGTGTCACCTACGAGTCCACGGACGGCGTTGCGACCATCACCCTCGACGACGGCAAGGTGAACGCGATGGCGTTGCCGTTCTTCGAAGCGCTCGGCGCGGCGCTCGATCGGGCCGAGCACGAGCGGCCGGCCGCCGTCGTGATCGCGGGGCGGCCGGGCTACTTCTCGGCCGGCCTCAACCTGAAGCTGCTGCCGACGCTGCCGCCGGACGAGTTCAAGCGGACGATGCTCGCCTTCGGCGGCATCATGCTGCGCGTGTTCACGTTCCCGATCCCCACGGTCGCGGCCGTGACCGGGCACGCGATCGCCGGCGGCGCCTTCCTCTCGTTCGCGTGTGACCTGCGCTACTTCGCCGAGGGGCCATACCGGCTCCACGTGAACGAGGTTGCGATCGCGCTCCCGCTGCCGACCTGGGCGCTCGCGATCGCCACTACCGCGATCCCGCCGCGCTGGCACACCGAAGCCATCATGCACGCGCGGGCGTACACGCCCGAGGAGGCGCTCGGACGCGAGCTCGTCGACGGCATCGTGTCGCCCACCGAGAGCGTCGTCGCGACCGCACGCCAGGCCGCGAGCCGTCTCTCCGGCCTCGACCTGGGCGCCTACGCGGTCGCGAAGAGCCGCATGCGCGAGCGCGTCGTCGCGTGGGCCCGCAAGAACCTCGAGGCCGAAGCCACCGGCAGCGCCGAACGCGCCCCGCTCTAGGGTCCGACCCCAGACACGGAGTCTCGGGTCGGCTACTGGACGCCTGGTCCGAGCGCGAGCGACATCGGGTCGACGCCGAGCGAGCGGATCGCGGCTTCCCACATCTCGTCGGCGGGCGTGGCGAAGACGAGGTCGGGATCGGGCGGCGCCGTGAGCCACGCCGATTCCGCCAGCTCGGAATCGAGCTGGCCGGGCCCCCAGCCGGCATAGCCGAGGAGCAGGCGGGCGCGTGTGTGCTCTATCTGGTCGGGCTGCGCCTCGAGCAACGTGCGAAGGATCCCGAGCGACGCGGTCAGATGGAAGCCGTCACCGATCTGCTCGGTGTCGCCGCCGCCTGGATCCGCCCCGAGGAGCAGGAAGCCCCGGTGCTGCTCGACGGGACCGCCACTCCACAGGCGCATCCCGCTGTCGCCCGACAGAGGCGGATTCAAGGCGACGGCCTCGGCCGCGCGCGTTTCGGTCGGCCGGTTGACGACGAAGCCCATCGCGCCCTTCGGCCCGTGCTCGCACAGAAGGACGACGGAGCGCGAGAAGTTCGGGTCGCGCAGCTGCGGCATTGCGACCAGGAGCGTGGGGGCGATGGAGGCCTCGCCGTCGGCCATGGCTAGATGCTTCCGACCCGCTCGTCCCTTGTCAACACGGTTGCCCGAGAAGCCGTCGAGAAGGCTTGCGAGACGCTTGGGACATTCGAGCTCACGCGTCGTCCGGTCGAACCCGATGGTCTAGCGCGCGGCTCCCGTGGCCGAGCGGCGTCGAGGCCGCCAGCGCGCGCGTGACGTACGTCTTGGCGCGCTTCACGGCGTCCACGAGCGAAAGCCCCGAGGCGAGACCCGCCGCCGTCGCCGCGGAGAGCGTGCACCCGGTGCCGTGCGTCGCACCGACGTCGATGCGGGGAGCGTCGAGCTCGTGGATCGTGTCGCCGATCGCGAGCACGTCGTACGCGCGATCGGAAAGGTGGCCGCCCTTCACGAGCGCGGCCCGTGCGCCCATCGCCACCAGAGCCCTTGCCGCCTCGCGCATCTCGGCACGCGTGCGAACGGGACGACCCGTCAATGCCTCGGCCTCGCGGAGGTTCGGCGTCACCACGCTCGCGATCGGCACGAGGCGGTCGCGCAGCGCGTCCAGCGTCGAAGCATCGGCGAGCGTGTCGCCCGAGGTCGCGACCAGGACCGGATCGACGATCAGGGCCGGGATCGGCCGCGCTCGCAGGACCTCCGCGACCGCAGCCACCACGCCGGCGTTCGGCAGCATGCCGGTCTTGGCCGCCGCGACCGGAAGGTCGTCGAGGACGGCGGCGAGCTGCGCCGCGACGAACGCGGGCTCGACGTCGCGGCGGTCGCGCACGCCGACCGTGTTCTGGACGGTGAGGCTCGTCACGACGGCCGCGCCGTAGACCCCACAAGCGTGGAACGTCTTCAGGTCCGCCTGGATTCCGGCGCCACCGCTCGGGTCCGAGCCTGCGATCGACAGCACGACGACGGCCACCGCGCTCGCGCTACACCCCGGCGATCCGCTATGCAACGCGCGATGCAGATCGAGGTGTACCCGACCGACGCGGACGCGCTCGACGCCGCGGCTGCGCTGGCGGCGGAGCACGTTCGCGCCGCAGCCGGCGACGGTCGCGCCGTGGTCGCCCTGGGCAGCGGCCGCGCCGGGCGTGGCCTCATGGTCGCGCTCGCGGGGCGAGGCGATCTCCCGTGGTCGCGGGTCGAGTGGTGCCTCGCCGACGAACGCTGTGCGAGCGCGCAGGATCCGCTCGGCCACGCGAAGATCGCGCGCGACAGCCTGTTCGTGCCGCGTGGCGTCGCCGCGGCGAAGATCCACGCGCCGTCGATCGAGGGCGACTCGCCGGAGGAGATCGCCGCGCGCTACGCCGAGGCGCTGCGCGCCGTGGCAGGGGACGCCGTCGCATTCGACCTCGTCCTGCTCGCGATCGGTGCGGACGGGTCGCTCGGCGCGCTCGCGTCCGATGCCGCCGCGTTGACGGCCACGACGCCGGTCGCCGTCGTGGCGGGGGATCCTGCGCTCGTCTCGCTGACACCGGTGACGCTAGCGCGCGCCGGACGTGCGATTGTGACGGCCGTCGGTCCGCAGACGGCCGGCGCCGTCGCTCGCGCGCTCCGCGACGGGGCGGGACCGGCCGCGCTCCTGCGGCCGTCCGACCGCGTGACGTGGGTCGTCGATCGGGACGCCGCGGGCGAGCTGCTGAAGGACGCCCGGCCGGCCGACGCGCGCGGGTAGCGGGCCCGCGGCTCAGTGCGTCTTGGTCGGGTGCGCCGGCGGCGCGGCCCTTCGCCGGAGCGCCTGGCGCACCTCGCCCTGCAGATCGCGACGGAAGAGGAGCAGCTTCGCCTGCTGCTCGACGGAAAGGATCTTCTGCGCTTCGCTGAACGTGTGCTCGGGCAGCGTCGCGAGCTCCCGCTGCACGGTGTGCGCGTCCGCCACGAGACGCGACAGGGCGGCCTCGTCGGGCGGCGACTTCGTGAGCGCGGTGCGGAGCTGGGCTTCGAGCGTGTCGCGCTTCTGCGACAGCTCGACGCGTCGCTCGTCGGCGCGGCGCAGGATGTCGCGCATCTGGAGCGCCTTCGTGTCGGAGAGCCCGAGCGCGTCCACGACGCGGAGCATGAGGTACGTGCGCGCGCGATCGCGCTCGGGCGAGACGTCGGCGCCGGCGGAGGAGGCGCGCAGCCCGAGAGCGAGCAGGGCGGCCAGGGCGACGACGCCGAGACAGCGCGTCGTCACGACTGCTCTCCCAGGAGCTCGGCGAGGCGGTCGAGCTCCTCGTCACCGAGATCGTGGACCGAGAGCAGGTCGCTGTCGGCGTCGTAGATCGTGCTCGCCGGTGCGATCGCCGGGAGCAGGTCGTGCAGGTGCAGCAGCGCCTCGTCGTCCAGATGGTCGATCGAGCGTGACAGGGGCGGGGGGCTCGGCGGGAACACCGTGCGCGTCACCAGCAAGGCGAGCACGACGGTGGCGACGGCCCCGGCGACCCGCAGAGACCCCCAGCGCGCCGCCACCTTCGCGGGCGCCGGTGCGGTCCGGACCTGCCGCATGATGGCCTGGCGCTGGCGCCGCCAGAAGTCCTCGCCCGGCGTGGATGCGGCCGGCGCGGAGAGACCGATCGACACGTGCCGCATCGACGCGAGGTCGTTGCGGCAGAAGGCGCAGCGCGCGATGTGGTCTTCGACCCGGCCACGCTCGCCCAGCGGCAGCGTTCCCATCGCCGCATCCACCAGGGCGGGGCGCAGCCGGCGACACGTCCAGCGCATCCAGGGGATCGTCATGGGGTTCTCCTTCCGAGCCATTGCTGGAGACGGCGGACGGCATGGTGGAAGCTCACCTTGGCGGAGTTCTCGGTGATCCCCTCGGCGCGGGCGATCTCCGCGAATGGCAGGTCGGAGAAGATCCGGAGCGACAGCACGCTGCGCTGGCGCGGCGGGAGATCCGCAATCAGGCGCCGCAGCCGCGCGCCCAGCTGCACGTCGCCGGGCTCGGTGGCCACCCCGAGGCGCTCTTCAGGCACGCTCTCGAGCGCGACGTGGCGCCGCTCGGCGCGCAGGATGTCACGACATTGATTCATGGCGATGCGGTGGAGCCAGGTGGCGAAGCTCGCCTCGCCTCGAAACGATCGCAACCGCTCGAAGGCGCGGACGAAGGTACGCTGCGTGGCCTCGTCCGCGGCGTCGTGGTCGCGCAAGACGCGCTCGGCGACGGCATGGATCGTACGCTGATGACGCTCGACGAGCGTCTCGAAGGCCTGCTCGTCCCCTGCGAGGGCGCGAGCGACGAGGGCTGCATCGTCCACGCTCGGCGCACGACTACCACGGGCGACGAGCGCGGACGACCGAAGCGAACCGGACAGAGCGTGTTACTTGGCCGGAGCGGGCGCCTTGCTGTCGGCCTTGGGCGCCTTCGCCTCTTTCTGACCCTGCGAGCTCTTGTGCTTCTTGCCGTGATGCTTCTTCGTGGTCGTCGTCGTCGTCGCGTTGGCGGCGGCGACCGAGAAGACCATGGCGGTCGCGAGGGCGAGGGCGGTGAGGGTACGCATCGGTCAGTTCTCCTTTGGGTTGGCGCGGCCCGTCAGTGGGCCTGCGTTCGACGGAACAGACGGCGGGGCCCTCTCAAAAAGTTAAAGGACCCCCCTTGCGTCGCCCGTATAGCGCCGCTATAGCCGCGGCGATGGCGGAGCGGACCGTGGCGATCCGGCACAGGGAGGCCCCCGCGGGGTCGACGCGCGACGCGATCCTCGCCGCCGCCGAGACGATCCTCGCCCGTGGCGGGGAGGACGCGCTCTCGATCCGCGAGCTCTGCGCGCAGGTCGGGGTGACCGCGCCTACCATCTACCACCACTTCGGCGACAAGGATGGCCTCGTCGCCGAGGTGGTCGACGCCTGCTTCGCCGAGTTCGATCGCGCGATCGCGAGCGGTCCGATGCCGGCCGATCCGGTCGAGGCGCTCGCGTGGGCGTTCGATCGCTACGTCGCGTACGGCGTGGCGCACCCCGCCCACTACCGGCTGCTCTTCGAGCGCCGGCTGCCGAAGCCGACCCCCTCGGGGATCGCGTCGTACGCGCGCCTGGAGCACCTCGTCGAAGCCATCCGGGCCGCAGGTCGCCTGCGCCTTCCCGTCGCCGACGCGGCGCCCGCCTTCTGGGCCGCCGTGCACGGCGTGACCATGCTCGTCATCGCCGGCTTCATCGCGCGCGAGGCCCCGGCCGTGCACCACGTCCGCGACGCGCTCGTCACGCAGCTCACCATATCGGATGCCGCGCCCCGGCGGGCGCGAAAAGGAGGCTCACGATGACGCCCGAATCGGATGTCAATCCCTTCCTGCAGGGGAACTACGCGCCCTGGCGCGAGGAAGGCGACGCGCCGTTCCTCGAGATCGAGGGCGAGCTGCCGCGCGATCTCGAAGGAACGTTCTACCGCAACGGTCCCAACGCTGCGTACGAGCCGCTCGGGCGCTACCACTGGTTCGACGGCGACGGGATGATCCACGCGATCACGCTGCGCGACGGTCGCGCGTCGTATCGGAACCGGTGGGTGAAGAGCGCCGGGCTCGCCGAGGAGCGGGCGGCGGGGAAGGCGACGTTCCGGGGGCTCCTCGAGATCACGCCGACCGAGGCGCCGCGTTTCAAGAACACCGCCAACACGAACATCGTCTGGCACGGCGGCAAGCTGCTCGCGCTCATGGAGGCCGCGCTGCCGACGCAGATGGCGCCGTGCACGCTCGAGACGCTCGGCGAGTGGGACTTCGGCGGCAGGCTCGGCACCGCGATGACGGCCCACCCGAAGATGGACCCCGAGACGGGCGAGATGCTCTTCTTCGGGTACTCGCCGTTTCCGCCCTACCTCGTCTACCACGTGGCCGACCGCAGCGGCGCGCTCGTGCGCAGCGAGCCGATCGATCTCGCCTGGCCGTCGATGATCCACGACTTCGCGGTGACGAAGGACCACGTCATCTTCATCCTGTGCCCGCTCGTCTTCAGCTTCGAGAACGTGAAGGAGCGCGGCGGCGCCTTCTCGTGGGAGCCCGAGCGCGGCACGCGCCTCGGCGTCATGCCCCGCAGCGGCGGCAATCGCGACGTGAAGTGGTTCGAGACCGACGCCTCGTACGTGTTCCATCCGCTCAACGCGTACGGCGAGAACGGAAAGATCGTCCTCGACGTCGCGCGCTACAACAAGCTCGTGTTCATGAGCCCGAAATCCGCCCGCAAGCCCGAGTGGGAAGGCGACAGCGCGGCGCACATGCACCGTTGGACGCTCGACCTCGCGGGCGGCGGCGTGAAGTCCGTACCGCTCGACGACGTGTCGTGCGAGTTCCCGCGCGCCGACGAGCGCCGCCTCGGTCGCAAGCACCGCTACGGCTACGCGGCCGTCGCACCGGTGGCGGGCGAGAGCGGCATGCCCGCGTGGTCGGCCGTCCGCCGTTACGACCTCGAGCGCGGCACGACCGAGACGCGCGACTTCGGGCCCGGCAGCGGCGCCGGCGAGCCGCTCTTCGTCCCTCGCACGGCCACGAGCGCCGAGGACGACGGCTGGGTCATCGTCCTCGTCTACGATCAGAGTCGCGACACGAGCGACTTCTACGTCCTCGATGCCCGCAACATCGCCGGCAAGCCGATCGCCAAGGTGAAGCTCCCGCACCGCGTCCCCTACGGCTTCCATGGCAACTGGGTGCCTGGGGCGTGAGGTGGTGAAGGCGGAGCCGGGAGCGCGGGGCGGGCGGCGAGGGCTCCACTAGGATGAACGGCAGGTCAAGTCTCGGTAGAGGCGGTTGATCGAGCGTTGATCACCTCCCACGTATGGAAGTGGGGCGACGCATGGTCGGGTGCGCGCAGTCGATGAGGACAGTTCGGCGACGGTAGATCACGCTAGGATGCGCGGATTGCCCAAGGGCAGAGCCGCATGACCGTGAGCCGTCGGGAGCTGCCTCGCTCTTAGCGCGCGAGTTCGGCGAAGCCTGATCGCAAAGCGAAATCGAGGATTCTCCTTTTCGAGGCCGCCTCATCGATTGCGCGCACCCGACCAGGATGTTGTCGTCATGCTGCTGCAGCCTCCGTGCGTGCGAGGGCCCAGACGAAGCCGCAGAGCTCGCGGGCGACGGCCGTCACGGCGACCGTCGACGGTTTTCCGCGACCGAGCAGGCGGCGGTAGCGGCGCGTCAAGCGGTGCAAGGCGCGCTCGGTGATCGCTCGCACCGCCGGGGGTTGGGTGCGGAGCAGGCGACGTGCGCGATCGGTGTTGCGGGCGGTGTGGCGATAGCTCCACGCCGCCTCGATGAGGAGACGGCGGGCCAGACTGTTGCCCGTCTTGGTGATGTGCCCACGCCGGTGGCGGGGGCCGCTGGTATGCTCGCTTGGCACGAGTCCGACGAAGGCCATGAGCTCGCGCGGCGTCGCGAATCGCCGCAAGTCGTAGAGCTCGGCCATGACCACCATGGCGCTTAGCGGGGCAACGCCGCGCAGGCAGCTCAGGCGGGTGATCACCGGGGCGAGCTCGGGTGTGGCCGCCAGCTCAAGGATCGCGCGCTCGAGCTGCGTCAAGCGCTCGTCGAGCGTGGCCACTTGCGCGCAGTAATACTCGAACACCACCTGGGTCGGCCCGGCGAAGCGCTGCGCACGCACCCAGGCACGAAACTGCTTCGTCCACTGCCGGCCGGGATGGCGCTGACCCTGGCGGAGGAGGAATTTCACCAGCCGCTGCCGTGCCGCCGTGCGATCACACCGCGCGTCGTCGCGGGCCCGGATCAAATCGCGCACCGCTTCCTGCGCGACCGTCGGTACGGTGATCCGCGTGAGGTCGCCCGCCCGGTAGTATCGCGCGAGCTTGTCCGCGTCGCGGCGGTCCGTCTTGATCCGCTCTCCCGGGCGCCGTGGAATCAGCGCCGGCGCGACCACGTCGCACGCGATTCCCAGTGCGGTCAGCTGTCGCTGCAACACATACCCGCACGGCCCGGCTTCGTAGCAGGCGCGCACCGGCGGGCTCGCGGGTAACCGTTGGACGAAGCGCCGCACCGCCGTCGGCGTGTTGACGATCGTCGTGACACTCCCTTTCGTCGCGTCGCCATCGTAGCGGGCAATCGTGATCGACGCGGCGTGGACATCCAAACCCAACCAGATCATGCTTTTCATGGCCGGCTCCTCCGTATGCGGCTCTAGCCGCGGGTGGCGAGACTCCCGAGACTAATCCGCGAACGTGCGGATGTGAGCCGGCCGTTCATTTGGTCTTAGTTCGCCGCGCGGCGATCCCAGCCTGCCGAGCATCGCGACGATGGAGCGCCGCGCGGCTCAAGGGCGCTCCGACCTCGCCGCCCACCCCGCGCAGCCTCGCTACGCCTCGGCAGCTCCCCCCGCCCCAGCGCACTCGCGCGAGGGAATGTCGCGCTCCGGCTTCTGCCCCGGGGAATGACGAAGGGGAAGGGGACTGACGGTGTGCCGTGCGTCGCGAGGTCGGGGGCGAAGCGGAGGCGCCTGCGAAGTGGCGCGACGAAACGTTCGGTGCTGACGTCGGGAGTGTGTTTTCGCGCGGCGTAGCCGAAGCCGCAGCTTCGCCCTCGACCTCGCGGACCCACCGGCACCGACGCCCGCCGCCTTCGCCGTCAGACCTTCGTCGATCCCAGGAGGTTCCCGCCGAGCCGCGCGTGCCCGACGCGCGGGTCGCCGATCACGTTGATGACGGACGCTCGCCCCGAGCGGAAGGCGCGTTCGAGCGCGGGCCGGATCTCCGCCGGCCTGGTCACGTGCTCGCCGTGGCAGCCGATCGCCTCGAACATGCGATCGTAGCGGAGCTCCGGCAGCATGTCGAAGGGATCGACGCGCCCGCGCAGCATCGGCATCTGATCGAAGGACGGGCCCCACGAGCTGTTGTTCCACACGAGGGTGTGGACGGGCAGCTTGTGCTTGAGCGCCGTCTCGATCTCCATTCCGCCGATCCCGAGGCCGCCGTCGCCGATGACGACGATCACCTGCTTGCCCGGTCGCGCGAGCTGCGCGCCGATGCCCATGCCGATGCCGTGACCGACCGGTGCGAGCGGACCGGCGTCGACGATCTGACCGGGAAAGCGTGCCGCGAACCACTGCGAGAGCCATCCCGAGAGCGTGAAGCTGTCGATGACGAGCGTCGCGTCGCGATCCATCACGTCGAGGAGCTCGCGCGTGAGGCGCGCAGGATGGATCGGGCTCGCGTCATGCACCTCGGCTTCCTGCACGCGCAGCGCCTCGTCGAAGCGCGTGCGCGTCGTCGCGACCTCGGCGAGCCACGCGCCGCCGCGGCGCCGCGCGCCGTCGAGACCGAGCGCTTCGGCGCGCGCGAGCAGCTGCGCCAGTACGAGCTTCGGGTCGCCGACGATCGGGAGGTCGGCCGGCACGTGCCAGCCGACACGCGACGGCGTCGGATCGACCTGGATGTACGTCGCCTCCGCGCTCCACGTCGGCGGCTCGCCGAAGTGCTCGCCGCTCCAGAACTTGAACCCGATCGCGAGGATCACGTCGGCACGGCCCGTGAAGGGCTTCTTCCAGGCACCGCGCACCGCGAGCGGATCCTCTTCGGACACGGCGCCCTGTCCGGCGCGGCGCGTGTAGACGGGGATCTGCATGCGCGTCGCGAAGGCCCGCAGCTCCCCCGCCGCGTCGGACCAGAAGATGCCGTCGCCGGCGACGATGAGCGGACGCTCCGCACGCGCGAGCCGCTCGAGCGCGCGCTCGATCGTGGCGGGATCTCCGGCGCTCCGCATCGCGTCCTGGGGATAGATCCGCGCGCCGCGTCGCTGCCCTGCGACGTCGTCCTGCTGGTACAGGACGTTGGTCGGGATCTCGACCAGCGTCGGACCCGGCGGCGGGCTCATCGCCTCGCGGAACGCCATCCGCAGGTCGACCTCGATCGTCGACCAGTCGAGCACGCGCTTGGTGAACTTCGAGAACGTGCGACAGATCTCCGAGCCGTACGCCTCCTGGAAGGATCCGAGGTAGTCCTCGGTCGTGGGATGCTGGCCCGCGATGCAGACGACCGGGCTGCCGGTGAGGCCGGCCACGCAGAGCCCGGTGACGGCGTTCGTGAGACCGCACCCGGCGGTGACCGAGAGCAGACCCGGGCGCCCGCTCGTGCGGGCGTACGCGTCGGCGGCATAGGCGCACGACTGCTCGTGGCGCATGTGGATCATCTGCACGTCGTGCTCGCGGAGGTGGGAGAGGATCGGCCAGATGTGCCCGCCGTTCACCGTGAAGAGGTAGCGGACCTCCTGCTCGCCCAGGATGCGACCGACGAGTGCGCCGCCGTCGAGCCGCGCGTCCCCGGGTTGGGGGAGCGCACGGCCGATGGAATTGCCCATGCTTCGCGTGTCGTCGGGCATCGGCGATTCACTCCTTCTTGTGCCCGCCGGCGCGGCGCTCCTGCCGGCGCTCGAACTCGTCGACCAGACGCTCGAGCCGCGCCGCGGCGTCCTCGACCTGCTTCGCGGCCGCCTCGCTGCGATCCGCCGCCGCCTCGGCGCGGGTGGCCGCCGCTTCCGCACGGTCGGCGACGTCGCCGTCGGCCGCGGCCGTGCCGGCGGTCATGACCAGCACCAGCAATCCGGACGCCGCCCAACGCATGCGCGGAGCGCTATCCGGCGATGCCCGAAGGTGTCAACCGTCTACGACCTTTGGGCCGGGGGATGACACCACCGTCGCCCCTGGCTACGATCCGGCGCGAGATGACGGGACGAGATGCGCTGCTCGACGCGTTCGACCGGCTCTTCCAGGCGGCCGCAACCAAGCTCCAGCTCACGGTCACGCCGGAGGAGCGGGCCGAAGCGAAGACGCAATTTGCCGAGCGTTTCGCGGCCATGCTCGATCTGACGGGACAGTTCGAGACGCCCCCGCTCCCGCCCGAGGTCCTGTCGGAGATGGAGGCGCAGATCGCCCGCATCTCGCCGGTGGAGCTGGCGGGCGTGCTCGCCGCGATACCGCTCGCCCAACAGGGCCACGAGATGCTGCGCTCGGTCGCTTTTCAACACGCACAGCAGAAGATGCTGGAGCACCTCGCCATGCAGGCCGACACGCGCTACGGCGGAAACTGACTACGCCGGGATATGCATCTTTCTCGTTGACGCCACCGGAGGGTGCTGGTAGCTTCGCGGCTGAGTGCAGCAGGCGCCGAGCAACGTGATCGCAGTGGATTTTGCGAGGCGTCGCCGCGCGCGCCCGAGCCCGGCGCCCGCCGCCGAGTCGCCCGGCGTCGCGACCGCGCGCCAGCTCATGGGCTCCGCGCGCGACTTCCTTCTCTTCTGGCGTCCGCCGGCCCGGCGCTCCTCGGCGGAGTACCTCGGCGGTCGGTGGGACTGGGGCTGGACCCTCTTCGTGTGGACCAACGAAGCCGCCGTGGGGCCGCTCCGCATGGACCTCGGCAGCCGCGGCTACCTCGCGCAGTGGCTCACGCGCGAAGGCTTCCTCTCGTTCCTCCACCGCGCGACCGACATCGGTGGTCTCCTGCTCGACGGCGAGCTCGAGGACGGTGGAGAGAAGATTCGCTCCGAGCCCCACCAGCTCGTGCGCCGTACCGACGCGCTCGCGGTGCTGGAAGGGCGGAACGAGGAACGGGGCGGCGTAGTCGTCCCACGCCGCCCCGTACGTTGAGCTAGTAGGTCAGCTCGTCGAGGAACGCGCCCGACGGCGAGCACGACGTGGGACTCTTGCGCTCCTTACACAGGGCGATGATCGGCTGCTTGCAGTCCTTGATGCACATCCGCTTCGCCTTGCCCTTGAGCTCGAGGCACGAAGTCCTGCAGGCGGTGAGCTCCGTGTGGCACTTCTTCGGGCATGGCTTGGCGTAGGCCCCGCTCGCGGCGAGCCCGAGGCAGAGCGTCAGCGCCGTCAGTCCTAGAACGATCTTCCGTCCGATCACTGGATGTTCCTCCCTCATTTTTCCACCGACCCAAACCGGTCGACCCAGTTCAGGGGTCGCAGTTTATCGCGCAGGAGTCAAGCTTTGTGGCCTGTTTGAGACTCGGAAGCGCGCTTCCTAGCCTCATCGTGGGTGGCGGGAATCGTGGCCGAGGGAGCGCAGATCAACTTCGTGCGGGCCATCGGGGAGGCGCTCGGCGGGGCGCATTCCCCCGAGCGGACCGCAGCCGCCGCCGTCGAGACGCTCGTGCGGCATCTCGCCCTCGATCGCGTAATCGTGTGGGGTGCGAGCGGCGCCGATGCGCGCTTCGCCCTCCTCGCCGCCACGCGCGATCTGGGCGAGCTCGTGCCGGTTGCGCGCCTCGTCCAGGACGTGGCGAGTCGGGGCGAAGCGGTCCAGCTCTGCGGGCAAGCCGCGGCACCCGGCGCGTTGCCGCCCGAGCTCGCCCGCTGCGGCGCCGTCCTCTTACAGCCGCTCCGCGCGCGGGGCGGCGTCCTCGGGGTCGTCGGGGTGGGGATGCGCGAGGCCGGCGGCATCTCGCCCGAGATCGTGGCGGCGATCGATCTCGTCGCGCCACAGATCGCGATGGCGCTCGAGAACGCGTTCCTGCGTGCGGGCACCGATCTCGCGCCGCGCGCGCACCGTGCCGACGCGCCCGGCGCCGCCGCGACGTTGGTCGGCGTCAGCCCCGCGTTCCGCAAGGTCGTGACGGCGATCGAGCGCCTCGGCGACGTCGACGTGACGGTGCTCCTCCTCGGCGCCAGCGGCACCGGCAAGGAGCGCGTCGCGCGCGCGCTTCACGACGGCGGGCGCCGGCGCGGCGGTCCGTTCGTCGCCGTCAACTGCGCCGCGCTTCCTGAATCGCTCCTCGAAGCCGAGCTGTTCGGCATCGAGCGCGGCATCGCGACCGGCGTCGACCGGCGGCCGGGGCTCGTCGAGCGCGCCCACGGCGGAACCCTGTTCCTCGACGAGATCGGCGACATGAGCCCCGGCGTACAGGCGAAGGTGCTGCGCGTGCTGCAGGAGCGCGAGATCGTCCGCGTCGGCGGCTCGCGTCCGATCGGGGTCGACGTGCGGCTCATTGCGGCCACCAACTGCGATCTCGAAGCAGCCGTCCGCTCCGGCACGTTCCGCGAGGATCTCTACTTCCGGATCTGCGTCGCACCGCTGCGCCTGCCGCGCCTCGCCGATCGCATCGACGACATCCCCGTGCTGGCGGAGCACCTGCTGGCCCGCTTCGGCGCGAAGCACGGGCGTCCCGAGCTTCGCCTCGCGCCCGACGCGCTCGCGTGGCTGGCGACGCGCCCGTGGCCGGGGAACGTCCGCGAGCTCGAGAACGTGGTCGAGCGCGCCGTCGTCATGGCGACGGGCCCGCTCATCTCGATCGAGGACCTCGATCCCGACCGCGAGGCGCCGCGCAGCGCGGCGGTCGACTTTCGCGGTACGCTGGAGAGCGCGGTCGGCGGTGCCGAGCGCGCCCTCATCGAGCGTGCGCTGGTCGCGACGCGCAACAACCGCACGCAGGCGGCGCGGCTGCTCGGCATCGGGCGCCGCACGCTGCTCTACAAGCTGAAGCGCTACGGTATCGGCGACGCGCCCATGCGCGCCTGAGCGCGCGCATGGCCGGCGGCCTGCGCCGGACGCTGCGCACCCGGCGCGTCGTCAGCCGCGTTGCCAGGTTGCGCGGGCCCCCAAGGCGCACGGCGGATGCGCCTGCGCACGCGCATGCGCAGCACGAAGTTGCCCGCTCGGCGGTTTCTGCCGCCGTTTTTTGCTGGACGCCTCGGCACGCCTCGTGCGATGACCCGTCGTCATGGAGGTGGCTACGGTGCCGGCGCTCGCGCTGGTGCCGCGAGTCGTCATCCCCGAAGTGGTGACGACGGCGCGGTACACGACCCCGTGGGTCGTGCCCCACGTCCCCTTCGCCGCCCGCCCGCCACGCCGCCCGTACGAGCCCTCGGCTCGGGCGTATGCCACGGGCGAGCTCGTCGACGTCTACGGCTGATCCGCGTCGAGCGCCTCGAGCAACCGATCGAGCGTGACGAGCGCGCCCGGCGTCCGGCCGCTGCGATCGAGGTAGAGCGCGCTCGCGCCGGCGGCGCGCGCGCCGCCGACGTCGGCGCGGACGTCGTCGCCCACGTGACAGATCTCGCCCACGTCGACGCCGAGCGCCGCAGCGGCGGCCGCGAAGATGGCGACGGCGGGCTTTGCGGCGCCCACCTGCGTCGACCAGAGCACGCGATCGACGGCGCGCGAAAGGCCGAGGCCGTCCAGGAGCGACGGCAGGCGCCGGTCGAAGTTCGAGACGACGGCCGTGAGAAGACCACGTGCGCGCGCGGCCTCGAGACAGGGGCGGGCGTCGGCGTAGACGCGCCACGCACCGGGCGTCGCATAGTGCGCGAAGAGGGCGTCGAAGCACGCCTCGAACCCGTCGGGCGACGCCGCGGCGCCGAGCGCGGCCCGAACGACGGCGCGCCACCAGTCGCGCTCGCGGCGCGCCAGCTCGTGTGCCGCGACGCCGGGGAACGCCAGCGGCGGCGCCTCGGCCAGGGCGCGACGAAAGGCCGCGTCCACGTCGGCGGCGCGGACCGAGATCCCGAACCGCGCCGCCGTCCGTGCATACGTGTCGCCGACCGCCTCGGCCGGCGCGAGGAGCGTGCCGGCGGCGTCGAAGGTGACGGCGCGGATCACCGGCCGTCGTCGCGCCAGCTCCGCAGCTCGGCGCGCAGCGCCGTGCCGTCGTCCTCGACGACCACGTAGCCGCCGTCGCGGAGCGCGCCCGGATTCACGACCAGCGTCTGGCCGACGCGGTCCACGCCGCGCCCTTCGTGGATGTGCCCGACGATCGCGACCTCTGGCCGACGCGTCTCGATGAACGTTCGGACGGCGGGGCTGCCGACGGGTGTGCCGTTCATCAGGCGGTCGAGGCGGGTGTCGTACGGCGGCGTGTGGCAGATCATGAGCCGTCGCGCCGCGTCCGCCACCACGGCGTGGCCGCGCGCGAGCGTGTCCGTGAGCTCGTGCTCCTCGAGCTCGGTCGGCGTGTCCATCGGCGTGATGTTGGAGCCGCCGCAGCCGAAGACGCCGAGCGGGCCGAGCAGGCGCCCCTCGCCGTGCAGCGAGATGCCGGCGTCGCGGAAGGCGTCGATCACCGAGAGCATGTCGAGGTTGCCGGTGACGGCGAGCACGCTGGGGCAATGGGCGCGTACCGCGTCGACCACGCGGAAGGCGTCGGGCGGATCGCCGAAGTGGGTGAGGTCGCCGGTCAGGATCGCGCCGTCCGCCTCGCGGAGCACGGGGCCGAGGCGCTCGATCGCCCGAAAGGCCATGTGGATGTCGCCGAAGCAGACCAGGCGCACGCGAAGCCGTCCTAGCCGAGCCGGCGATCGAAGTGAACCCGCCCGGTCAGGGGACGAATCCTGGGCGCCGGAGCAAGCCGCAAGCGCTTTTTCCCTCGCTATCGACGAGGCGCCCTTGTTACGCTCGCCACCGATGACGAGGCTCGTCCTCGGGACGCTGGTCGGGCTGGCGGTGGCCGGCGCACCCGTGGCGGCGGCCGATCCGCTGCCGGTGCCGACCGTGGCGCTCGTGGTGAAGGACGATCCGGTCCCACCGATCGACCCCAAGAAGCGCTTCTTCAAGTTCCGTTCCGGGACGCGGCTCCAGCCCACGAACCGGATCGTGCCTCCGCCCGTCGGCAGCGCCGGCGACCCCACCATGTTCGGCGCGACGCTCACCGTCAGCAACGTCGGCGGCGACCCGCAGACGGTGACGATCGACCTGCCCGCGGCGCGCTGGAAGGTCATCGGGACGGCGACGCTCCTGAAGGGCTACCAGTTCCACGACGACGACGTCAGCGACGGGCCGGTCTTCCGCGTGTTCGTCAAGCCCGACAAGCTCTTCGTCGTCGGCGGACGAACCAACTGGACCTACGTCCTGTCGGCGACGCCGCAAGGCGGGGTCGCGGTGCGGTTCGACCTCGGCACGGGCGTCGCGTGGTGCAGCGAGGCGCCGGCGAAGACGCCGGCGACGATCTACGACACGCCGGCGAAGTTCGTGGGCGTGAAGGGCAGCATCCCGGCGGTCTGCGCGCCCTGAGCACGCGCGAGGACGTCCGTTGACCCGCGTGGGCGTGCTCGATGGGGCGCGCGCCCGCGTTGCCGCCGTGCGGTCGGGGTGGTAGGCGGTACGCGCGTGGCACAGGTGATCGTGCTGGCCGAGGTGGCGCGGGCGAGGCGGCAGCGCGCCAGGCGTGCGATGCACGCGACCTGCGTGCGGATCCTGGCGGCGACGGTCGCGGCCTCGCGCGAGGCGCTCGCCACGGCGCCGCCCGGCGAGTGGGGTGTGCGCGCGGCGCGCTTGCGCAAGCTGGAGGAGCTCGCCGCCTACGCGGCGGCGCTGGGCTAGGAGCGTGACGGCGGCGTGGTGGGTTCCGGCGGCGGCGGCGGGCGGCGCGCTCGTCGTCGGCGCCATCCTGGTGCTCCTGTGGCAGCTCCGGAGCGCGCTCGCCCGCCGCGACGACGGTGCCGGCCTGCTCCTCCTGCAACAGCAGATGGACGCGTTGCGCACGCAAATGGGCCAGGCGCTCACGGGACAGGGCCAGACCGTGGGCCAGCAGCTCGCGCAGCTGACGGCGCAGGTGAACGACCGCCTGCGCGAGAGCCTCGAGGTCGTGCAGCGCTCACAGACGAGCGTCGGGGAGCGGCTGGACAACACGGCACGCGTCGTCGGCGAGGTGCAGAAGGGCCTCGGCGAGCTGCGCGAGGCGACCGCCAAGGTCTACGACGTCGGGCGGAGCGTCCAGACGCTGCACGACATCCTGCGGGCGCCGAAGCTGCGTGGCGGGTTCGGCGAATACTTCCTGGCCGACCTCCTCGCGCAGGTGCTGCCGGCCGAGCACTTCACGCTGCAGCACGGCTTCCGCAGCGGCGAGCGGGTCGACGCCGTCATCCGGCTGGGCGACGGGCTCGTGCCGGTCGACGCCAAGTTCCCGCTCGAGGACTTCCGGCGCATGCTCGACGCCGCCGACGACGACGCGCGCGCCCGCGCGCGCAAGGGATTCGTGGCGCGCGTGCGCAAGCACGTCGACGACGTCGCGGCCAAGTACGTGCTGCCCGACGAGGGCACGTACGATTTCGCGCTCATGTACGTCCCCGCCGAGAACGTCTTCTACGAGGCCGTCGTGCGCGACGAGGCGCGCGAGCTCGTGAGCTACGCGCTCGAGCGCAAGGTCATCCCGGTGTCGCCGGGCACGCTCTACGCGTACCTGCAGGCCATCGTGCTCGGGCTTCGCGGCCTGCGGATCGAAGCGCGCGCCAAGGAGGTGCTGGATCAGCTCGCGCGGCTCGGCGGCGATCTCGAGCGGCTGCGCGACGACATGCGGCTCGTGGGCCGGCACCTCGGCAACGCTCAGCAGGCGTTCATCTCCGCCGATCGGCGGCTCGAGCGCTTCGAGCAGAAGCTCGAGCTGGCGGGCGGCATCGAGACGCAGGAACAGGACGAACGGCCGGTCGTGGCGCAGCTCGAGCTGCGCGCGCCGTCGACGCCGTCGTGACGAGCGAGGAGGGCGCATGATCACCGTACCAGCGATGCGGCTCCGGCAGTTCGGCGTGACCCTGTACCAGGCCATGCTCGGCGCCCGCGACGTCGACCGGCTCGTCCGCTTCGAGGTGCTGGGCTACGACGCCGGCGCGGCGACGAAATCCGCCAAGCGCCGAAAGGTCAAGTCGTCGCGCGTCAACTGGGAGCTGCTGGAAAAGCGGATCGCCGAGAGCCCCGAGGCCTACCAGCGTCCCGTGATCCGCAAGAAGATCGCCGAGCTCGTCGACTACTACGGCCAGTGCGCCGAGGCGGGGAACCTGCCGGCGATCGCGGGCGCCGTGCTGCTGGTCGCCGATCGCCGCCTCGACTTCACGCCCACGAGCACGCACCGCGTGCTGGGCGTTCTGCAGATCCCATCCGAGGAGGGCGTGCTGCGCGCGCTCGACGGGCAGCACCGTCTGCTGGCGCTCCATCAGATGATCGAGGACGGACGCGCCGACGACGTGCAGGTGCCGGCGATCATCTTCGACAAGCTCGCGCCGGACCAGGTGGTCGAGCTGTTCGTGACCATCAACGCCAAGCACACGAAGCTGAACCCGTCGCACCTGATCAGCCTCGCAGGACGCCGGCTCTACCCCGACAAGGCGCTCGCGGCGGGGCACGACATCATCCGGGCCTTGAACGAGCAGTCCGATTCGCCGCTGCGGGGCGAGATCAAGCTCTTCGGCGTCGGCCACGGGCGCGTCGCCCAGGCGCCGCTCGCCGAGGAGCTGAAGAACATCTTCACCGGCCTGGACGCCCTCGGCGGCAGCCAGGCGGCGCGATTCCAGGAGAACGCGCCGCGTTTCTTCCTCAACTACTTCAAGCAGATCGCGCGCGTGTTCCCGAAGGCGTGGGTGGGCCGGAAGTACAGCATCAAGACCGCCATGGCGCTGCGCGCATTCCTGCGCGTCGTGCCCGACGTGATGCGCGCCGTACGCAGCCAGACGCAGGACGTCGCCGACGCCCATGCGATCCACCGCGCCATCGCGCCGTGGAGCGACCACGTCGGCGACACGCGCTTCGAGACCGAGGGCGAGTGGCGCGCGAAGCTCGCCGGCGGGACGCGCGGCACGGTCGAGCTGCTGGCGCGCGAGCTCCGCAACGCGCTCCGCTAGCCCCCGACGCCTCCGATCGATGCACGACGAGCCGCTCCTTTACGACCTTACCGACTCGCCGTTCTGCGCGAAGGCGCGCATCTGCCTCCAAGTGAAGAGCGTGCCCTACCGGCGCGTCACGCTCACCATGAAGAAGCTGCGCGAGCTGCGCCGCCTGAATCCGCTCGCCAAGGTTCCCGTGCTGCTCGATCGAGGTCAGGTGGTCGCCGACTCGAGCGCCATCGCACGCTACCTCGAGACCGAGCACCCCGAGCCGCCGCTCCTCCCGTCCGATCCCGCCGCGCGCGCCTACTGCAATCTGGTCGAGGACTGGGCGGACGAGTCGCTCTACTTCGTGGTCGGCGCGTTCAAGTGGCTGAATCCGGCCAACCGCCCGGCCGCGATGGAGCGGACGATCGTGGAGCTCGGCGGCGGCGCCGCGAGCCCGCTCGTCGCGCGGCTCGTGGCGCGCCAGATCGTCGGACGCTATCGCGTCTGGCGGTACACGCCCGCGTCGATGGGCCACTTCGAGGAGCGCATGCGCGACAGCCTCGGCTGGCTCGCGGAGCTGGTCGCGGGTCGCCCGTTCCTGCTCGGCCGCTCGCTCACGATCGCCGACGTCGCCGTGTACGCCCAGCTCGCGTGGATGCGGAGCTACGCGGAGGCGCGCCTCCTCGAGGGCGCGCCGGCCGTGGCCGAGTGGCTCGCGCGGCTCGACGCGATTCCCGCCGTCGGCGAGGGAGCGGGCGTACGCTGATCCGCGCTTGACCCGTCTCCGCGGCGCGTGTGAAACAAGCGCCGCCATGGCCACCTTCGTTCCGCTCTGCGCGACGTCCGACATCGCCCCGGGAACCGGCAAGACGATCTCGATCCGGGGCAAGGAGCTCGCGGCGTTCAACTGCGACGGCACGTTCCACGTGATCGACAACGAATGCCCGCATCGCGGCGGGCCGCTCGGCGAGGGCGAGCTCGAGGGCTGCATCCTCACCTGCCCATGGCACTCCTGGCAGTTCGACGTCAGGACCGGCGACAGCATCACCGACGACTCGAAGGTCGCCGTCTACGAGTGCCGGGTCGAGGGCGGGCAGGTCCTGGTCGCGCTGTAGCGACCCGACGGCGGCGAGACGGCCGCTGGCCCGGGGCCGGGCTGCGTTCGACGACGTGCTGGCCACGGCGCATCGCTCGCCGGTCGTCGTGAGCCACGGCCAGCTCATCGGTCTCGTGCTGCACGCGATCGACCCGGCGTTCGGCTTCGCCGCGTGGGAGGCGATGACGAACCCCGACGTCTTCCTGGTCGAGCGCGACGCGGCGGGCCTCCGCTTCCGCCGTCTATGGGCGTGACGGGGGCTTGCGGAAGTTCGGCGGCCGGCGTTCCATGAACGCGTTCCGGCCCTCCTGCGCCTCGTCGGTCGCGTAGTAGAGCTCGAGCGCAGCGAAGCCGAGCTCCGTGATGCCGGCGATGTGCTCGCTGTCGGCGTTGAAGGACTGCTTGGCGAGCTTGAGCGCCGTCGGGCTCTTCTCGAGCAGCTCGCGGCACCACTTCTCTGTCTCGGCGCGCAGCTCGGCCGCCGGAACGACCGCGTTCACGAGACCCATCTCCTGCGCCTGCGCGGCGGTGTACTGCCGGCAGAGATACCAGATCTCGCGCGCCCTCTTCTCGCCGACGACGCGCGCGAGGTAGGCCGTACCGAAGCCGGGGTCGACCGAACCGACCTTCGGCCCCACCTGGCCGAACTTCGCCGTCTCGGCCGCGATCGTGAGGTCGCACAGGACGTGCAGCACGTGGCCCCCGCCGATCGCATAGCCGTTCACCATCGCGATGACGGGCTTCGGGATCGCACGGATCGTGCCGTGCAGGCCGTGCATGTCGAGGCCGATGCCACCCCTCTCCCCATATCCGGCGCCGGTGCGCTCGCTCTGGTCGCCGCCGGTCGAGAACGCCCGCTCGCCGGCGCCCGTCAGCACGACCACGCCCACGCTCGGGTCGTGCCACGCGGCGCGGAAGGCGTGGATCAGCTCGTCGACCGTCTTGGCGCGGAAGGCGTTCAGCACCTTCGGACGGTTGATGGTGATCCACGCAACGCCGTCCTTCGCCTCGTAGAGGATGTCCTCGTAGCCCATGGCCGGCTCTCGCGCGCCGGCTCGGCCCTTGTCAAGGCGACGAGGGGCGGGCAGCCTCGCCCCGATGGCCGAGACGGCGCTGCACGCCCACCTCGCCGCGCGCGGCGCGGTCCATGCGGACGACCGCGGCGTCGTCCTGCCGCGCCACTTCGGCGACCCGGAGGGCGAGTACGCGGCGCTCCGCCGGGGTGCGGCGGCCGTCGACGTCGGCTTTCGCACGGTCGTGCGCGCCACGGGGCCGGATCGCGCGACGTTCCTCCAGGGTATGCTGACGAACGACGTTGCCCACCTCGCATCCGGCTCGGGCTGTCCCGCGTTGCTGCTGACGATCCAGGGGCGTGTCACGGCCGACCTCCGCGTCGCGGCCACCGACGACGCGCTGCTGCTCGACGTCGACGTCCGGGCGTGCGACGCGATGATCGCGGCGCTCGGGAAGCTCATCATCGCCGACGACGTCGATCTCGAGCCCTGCGCGGATCTCGCGCTCGTCGGCGTCGAAGGGCCGACGGCCGCGAGCGTCCTCGGCGCGACCGCCCTCGCGCCGTTCGCGCACGTCGAGACCACGATCGGCGGCGCGCGCGTGCGCGTGCTTCATACGGGCGAGGTCGGCGGGTTCACCGTGCACGCGCCGGTGGCCGATGCGGCGCGCGTCTGGGACGCGCTCGTGTCGGCGGGCGCGCGGCCCTGCGGCATGGACGCGCTCGAAGGGCGTCGCGTCGAGCTGGGCGTGCCCCGCGTCGGCCTCGACATGGGCGAGAGCACGCTCGCGCTCGAGGTCCCGGTCGAGTCGGCGATCAGTCAAACGAAAGGCTGCTACCTGGGACAGGAAGTCATCGCGCGCGGCACGGCGCGCGGGCACGTGAACCGCCGCCTGGTCGGGCTCCTGCTCGATGGTCCGGCGCCGCCGCCCGGCGCGCCGCTCGTGCGCGACGCCAAGGAGGTCGGGCACTTGACGACGGTGGCAACGGCATTCGGCGCCGGCAAGCTCGCCGCGCTCGGCTTCGTGCGCCGGGAGGCATGGGATCCGGGCACCGAGATCGCCGTGCGCCACGGCCACGCGGTCACGATCGCCCGCGTCGCCACGTGGCCGCTCTCTTGAGCGCCCGCGGCGCCCTTGCTACGGAAGGCCCCATGCCCACGCAGCTCGGAAAGCGGTACCTCTGCGAGAAATGCGGCGTCGAGGTGCTGTGCAACAAGCCCGGCACCGGCGCGCTCGTCTGCTGCGACGGTGAGATGAAGCTGAAGGAAGCGAAGCCGCTTCCGTCGTCGGATTGAGCCGTCAGCGTCGTCTTCGACAACGCTCGCGTCCGCTCGCTCGACCCGCAGCGGCCGATCGCCGAGGCGATCGGTGTGGCGGGCGGCCGCGTCGTCGCGCTCGGCACGCGCGCGGCCGTCGTGCGGGCCCTCCCGCGCGCCGAGCGGATCGACTGCGGCGGCCGCACGGTGCTGCCGGGCCTCATCGATCCGCATCTGCACCTGTTCGCGGTCGCAGCCCGTCACGTCGAGCTCGACTGCGCGGGCTTCCGGCGGGTGCGCGATCTGCTCGCAGCGGTGGCGCGTGCCGCCAAGGGCGCGCCGCGCGGCGCGTGGGTGCGGGGCGGTGGGCTCGACGACGCGCGGCTCGACCGGCTCCCGACGGCGGCCGAGCTCGAGCGCGCGGCGCCGCGAAACCCGGTGCGGCTCCGTCATCGAAGCCGTCACGCGTCCGTGTTGAACACGCGCGGGCTCGCCCGGCTCGCCGTGGCGACGCCCGGCGCCGATCGCACGACCGGGCTCGTTGCCGGCGCCGAGCCGCTGGTCAGCCGCGCCGTGGGGCCGCTCGCGCACGACGCGATCGAAACGGGACTCGTCGCCGCCGGGCGCGAGCTCGCGTCGCTCGGCCTCACGACCGTCGCCGACGCCACGCCGCGCACGTGGGCGGGACTCGCCCCGCTGCGCCGCGTGATGGCGCGCGGCGAGTTCCCGCTCCGCGTCATCGCCATGCGCCCGCCGGGTGCGCGGCCGTGGCGTCCGTGGAAGCGGCTCGTCCCGGGGGCGGTGAAGGTCATGGTCGAGGAGGGACCGGACGGCCTGCGACCCGATCCCGCCGGGCTCGCGCGCCGCGTCGCGCTCGCGGCGCATCGGAGCGACCAGGTCGCCGTGCACTGCGTCGGCATGGCGACGCTCGTTGCCGCGCTCGACGCATTCGCCGCCTTGCCGGCCCGCGTGCGGGCGCGGCGGCGGCATCGCCTCGAGCACGTGGCCGAGTGCCCGCCGCCGCTGGTGCCGCGCATCGCGGCGCTCGGCCTCACGGTCGTCACCAATCCCGCCTTCGTGTACTGGAGAGGCGACGTGTACCGCGCCGAGACCGAGCGCTCCCGACACCCCTGGCTCTATCCGGCGCGCAGCCTGCTCTCGGCCGGCGTGCGCTTGGCAGGCGCGTCGGACGCGCCCGTCGTGTCGCCGAATCCGTGGCTCGGCATGGGTGCGGCCCGCGCGCGGCGCACCGCGAGCGGCGAGACGTTCGGCACGCGCGAGCAGCTCGTCGCCGACGAAGCGCTCGCGCTGTTCACGACCGGCGCGGCCTGGGCGCTGCACGCGGACATGCTCGGCCGCCTCGTTCCCGGCGGCCCCGCGGACCTCGTGGTCGTCGACGACCGGTGGCTCTGCGGCCGCGGCCCGCATCACGCGGCACGCGCGTGGCTCACGATGGCGAACGGCAGGATCGTATGGCACGCGTGAGACCGTACCGGACGATTCGCTTCGAGAAGCGCGGGCGCATCGCGACGGTCACGCTCGATCGTCCCGAGTCGCTCAACGCCTACGACGTCGCCATGCGCGACGATCTCTTCGCGGCGTTCGGTGCGATCGACGAGGATCCGGAGGCGCGCGCGATGGTGTTGCGCGGGGCCGGGCCGGCCTTCTCGACCGGCGGCGACCTGCGCGAGTTCGGCAGCGCGCCGTCGCCGGTCGTCGCGCGCGCCGTTCGCTACCAGCGCGACGTGTGGGGACGCCTCCTGCGCCTGCGCGCCGCCACGATCGCGGCGGTCCACGGCTACGCCGTGGGCGGCGGCATGGAGATGGCGCTCCTGTGCGACGTGCGTGTGGCCGCGTCCGATGCCGTATTCGCGCTGCCAGAGACGGGGCTCGGCATGATCCCGGGCGTCGCCGGCACCCAGACGCTGCCGCGGGTCGTCGGGCTCGGGCGTGCCCTCGCGACCATCCTCGGAGGCGAGCGCCTCGATGCGCGCGCGGCCGAGCGCATCGGTCTCGTGCATCGCGTCGTGCCGCGCGCGCGGCTCGACGCGGCGGCCCAGGCGATCGCGCGCCGCCTCGCGGCGATCGCGCCGGGGCGCGTCGCGGCGCTTCGCCGCTGCGTGCGCGCGGCGCACGACGTGCCGCTCGGCGACGGCATCGCGCTTGAGCGCCGACTCGCGCTCGGGCTAGAAGCCGTCGAATGAACACCGTCAGCTTCCTCGCCATTCCGGCCGGCATCGTGCCGGATCAGGAGGCGATCGTATCCGGCTCCGAGCGCTTCACGTATGCCGAGACGTTCGCGCGTGTGCGCAAGCTCGCCGGCGCGCTCGCGGCGCTCGGCGTCGGGCGCGGCACGCGGGTCGCGGCCCTGCACACGAACACGCATCGCTACGTCGAGGCCTACTACGCGACCGCCATGCTGGGCGGCGTCTTCATTCCGGTGAACTACCGGGCCAAGCGTCCCGAGCTCGAGCACATGCTGAAGTCGAGCCAGGCCCGGGTCCTGTTCGTCGGCGAGCGCTATCTCGGCGAGGTCGACGCGCTGCGGGGCTCGCTCCCCGAGCTGCGCACCCTCATCGGCTTCGACGTCGAGCGCGGCGAGGTGCAGGGCTACGAGGGCGCGCTCGCGGCCGCGCGAGAGCACGAGGAAGAGGCGGAGGTCGACGACGACGACACGAGCATCCTCATGTTCACGAGCGGCACGACCTCGCTCCCGAAGGGCGTCATGCTGCGGTACGGCGACTTCTCGGCGTACGTCACCGCCAACGTCGAGCTGGCCGACGGCACGCCGCGCGGCGCCGCGCTGCTCTGTGCGCCGCTCTACCACATCGCG
>Ga0335084_10000207_pt1 | contig 45282 bp, 35 predicted proteins | sample Lox_Sample_44_FD_206721 | JGI IMG/M metagenome (GOLD analysis project Ga0335084, IMG submission 206721) | Soil microbial communities from Loxahatchee National Wildlife Refuge, Florida, United States - Lox_Sample_4.4 | ecosystem: Environmental > Terrestrial > Soil > Wetlands | place: USA...
CACCCAAGAAGCCCCCCACGTGGGCTGAGTTGACGCGGGAGCAGCAGCAGGTGCTTGCGCCCCTCGCGTCCGACTGGGACAAGCTCGAGCCGGAGCGCAAGACGAAGTGGCTCGGCATCGCCAAGCGATATCCGAAGATGAAGCCCGCCCAGCAGGCGAACGTGCAAAGGCGCATGCAAGCCTGGATCAAGCTCACGCCGGAGGAGCGGCGAGCGGCGCGCGAGAGCTACAAGAAGATCGAGAAGCTGCCGCAGGCGAAGAAGGACGACCTGAAGCAGAAATGGGAGGAATACAACCGCCTGCCGGAGCAGGAGCGGCGCAAGTTGGGCAGCGCCCCGCGCAAGCCCCCAGCGGCTCCGGGCGCCCCCAAGTCGCCCAGCGAGCCTGCATCCTTGCCCACCGCCTCCCCTGCATCGCCCGAGGTCTCTCCCGCGACCGCGCCGGCCCCCGCCACAAGCTCGGCAAGCCAGTAGCCGCCCCAGGCGATGGAGCCGGGCGCTCGTCCCTCTCCGGGCCCAACCTTGCCGGGTATTGGCAGACGATTTCTGTCTATCCTGTACGAGGCCCTGCTTGCATTCGCAATCGCATTTCCTGCCGGCATCGCGTTCTATGGCGCAGCCCAGGAACGCCTCGTCGGGGCGACGCGGCTGCTGTTCCAGATCTATCTATTCCTGGTCCTGGGAATCTATTTCATCGCTTGCTGGAGCCGCGGGGGGCGGACGTTGCCGATGCAGACGTGGGGGATGAAGATCGTGCGGCGCGACGGCGCTCCCGTCGGGGTGGGTCGCGCGGCCTGCCGCTATGCCCTCGCGTGGTTGTCGCTGCTATTGCTCGGCACCGGCTTCCTCTGGGCCTGGGTCGACCGCGATCGACAGTTCCTGCACGACAGGCTGGCCGGAACCCGCATCGTCTCGACCGGCGATGCGGGGGTCAAGGGCTAGGCCCTGCGCTCTATCGGCGTTCCGCCCACCACATCATCAGCATCGCTGCCGTGAGGAAAAGCACGCTGGGCAGAACGGCGGCAAGAAAGGGCTGCCAGTTCTGAAGCAAGCCCAAGTGCGAGAAGAGGCTGTTCAGGAAGTGGAAGAAGACCCCCAGCATGATCCCGGCGAACACCTTCATCCCCAAGCCTCCCGCACGAACGTGAACGTAGGCAAAGGGCAGCGCGAGAGCCATCATGACCAGAGACACGAACGGATACATGAGCTTCTTCCACATCGCGATCTCATAGCGCTCGGCCTTCTGCCTGTTCTCGGTCAAATGACGCGAGTACTGATACAGGTTCCAGGCTGACATGCGGTCGGGCACGATGAACAAGACCGCGAGGATGTCCGGAGTGAGAACCGAGCCCCAGTCCATCTCCGCCACGCGCTGGACGCTGCTCCCTCCTGAAGTGAAGACGGTGTTGACGATATCGCGCAGGCGCCACACGTTCTTCCCGAGATACTGCCCGTGTTTCGCGAAACTTATCGACTTCAGGCGATATTGATCGTCGAACTCGAATACCCGAATGTCGGACAAACTCGTGTCCGGCTGCACCTCGCGTACGTTGACGAACCTCCGCTCGTCCTTGACCCATAGGCCGGTGTGGAATTCGCTCGCCACTATCGAGCTCGTCGCCGAGAGCTTGAGCTGCTTCGCAGCCTTCTCTGAAATGGGGGCGATCAGCTCTCCGAATATCAGCGTAGCGACCGCAAATACGACGCCTATGCGAAGCAGAGTGCTCATTGCGCGCAATGGTGCCAGCCCGGAAGTGCGCATCACGGTGTATTCCGAGTTGGAAGCGAGATGCGAGAGCGTATACAGCGTCCCGATCAGGACCGCCAATGGAAACAGCTCGTAGACATGGCTCGGAACAGTCAGCGCGACGTAGGCAAGAGCGTGCTGCAGTCGGTATCCGCCCTTGCCGAGATCGGTCAACTCCCCGATCAAGTCGAAAAAGGCGAACAAGGCGAGGAACGCGGCGAATACGAACAGTGTCGCCGCGTAAATCTCCCGCGCGAGATAGGTCCGCAAGGTATCCATGTCAGCGCCTTCTGCCCAGCAGCGAACCGACTCGGATGCGCCGGTAGAACATGACCCCGAGAACCCCCAGCATGCCGGCGTGAACCACCCACCACCCGATGCCGAAGCCGACTCGGCCGGAAGAGACCCATGCCTGGACGATGCTGAGCACGTTCGCGTAGACCATGTAAGTGAAAAGCGCGAACAGGAGGTTCACCGAGCGGCCGGCCCTCGGATTGACGAAGGACAGGGGAATCGCGAGCAGGGCCAGTATGAGCGCGGAAATCGGCAAACCGACGCGCCAGAGCAATTCGGCCAGACGAGCGTTGGTCGGTGTCAGGATCAGTCCAAATGTCGACATGGCCTTGGTCGAGGTTTCTTCCGGCTGTGTTTCCCGCGGCTCGACTCTCATGGCGTAGCGCTCGAAATTCATGATCTTGAAATCGAGATTCCCGGGAACGCCTTCATAGTGACGCCCGTCCAGGAGGACGACCATGCGATCTCCATTCGTGGCCGACTCCCGGTATCCACGCCTGCTGACAGTGATGCCCAGCTTGCCCTCTTTCATCTGGGCAATGAAAACGTTCTGCACGTTGGTCTCGTCGCCAGCGACTCCCTCCACGAAGAAGACCCGGTCAACCCCAGGGGCCTCGAGGAAGACTCCGGGTGCAACGCGCGAGACTTCGTCTCTCACCTTCATCTGATGTCTGTACTCCTCGGCCTTGCTGATTGCCCAGGGCGACAGGAACAGCGACAGCACGGCAACAAGAGCGACCAGTGGTGCGGAGAACAAGAGTACCGGGCGTATCCATGAAAGAAGCGAGAGCCCTGAGCTGAACCAGATCACCATCTCCGATTCTCTGTAGCTGCGCGAGAGAGTCATCAGGATCGTGATAAACAGCGTCAACGAGAGGAGTATCGGCAGATAGTTGAGCGCGGAGAACGCCAACAGCGCGGCCACACCTGCGGAGAGGATGTTTCCGACAGCCGCCTGGCCAAGCAAACGTATCAGCTGCGTCGTCAGCGTGATGGCGAACAGGGCCGAAAAAACCGCGAGAGCGAGATTCCCGAATTCACGCAGCAAGGCGCGCTGAAAAATCATAGTTCCGGGGCGGCGAAGCAGCTCGAAAATGAGCCGAGAGACGGCGCGTCGCTTTGACTTCGGCGAAGCAAACCGGAGATAATCCTCACACTTTTGCCTGAGTCACGGCCGAATGGAATTTAACACAAAAATCGCGGCACCGGAGAGGCAAGCGACCGCGTGCGTCGTCGCCGGCGTGTTCGAATCGCGCAAGCTCTCCTCCGCGGCCGCAGCGCTCGACAGGGCCGCGCGCGGCCAGTTGCGCGAGATACTCCGCTCCGGAGACATGGACGGCAAAGCGGGGACCACGCGCATGTTGTATCACGTGCCCGGCGTCGCCGCGCAGCGCGTCCTTCTCGTAGGACTCGGCAACGAGAAGGCGTTCGGCGAGAAACAGTATCGGGACTGCGCGCGCGCCGCGCTCTCGGCGATTCGCGACACCGGGACCAGCGATGTTTGCCTCTATCTTTCCGAGCTGCAGGTGACTGGCCGCGATTCCGCATGGAAGGCGCGCCAGCTCGTGCTTGCTGCGGCCGACGTAGCCTATCGCTTCGATCAAATGAAGAGCAAGAAGGCGGAAGGGCGCGCGCTTGCCCGGGTGTCCGTCGCGGCGTCACAGAAGCACGACGCTCCCGCTCTGCAGCGCGGCGTGGCCGAGGGAAGCGCCATCGCAGCCGGGATGTCTCTCACCCGGGATCTCGGAAACCTTCCCGGGAACGTGTGCACTCCCGCATACCTCGCGGAAAGCGCCGCGAGGCTCGGGCGCGAATGGAAGCTGGCGGTCGAAGTGCTCGAGAAAAGAGACATGGAAAAGCTCGGCATGGGCTCCCTGCTGTCTGTGACGAAGGGATCGCATCAGCCCCCCAAGTTCGTGATCCTGCGCTACTGGGGCACGGGCAAGAAGGAGCGACCCGTCGTGCTCGTGGGAAAGGGGATCACGTTCGATACCGGCGGTATTTCCCTGAAGCCGGCAGCCGAAATGGACGAGATGAAGTTCGACATGTGCGGCGCTGCAAGCGTTCTGGGAACGCTGCGCGCGGTGGCCGAGCTCAGGCTCAAGCTCAACGTGGTCGGGCTGGTGCCGACGTGCGAGAACATGCCCGGGGGCGCGGCCACCAAGCCGGGGGATGTCGTAACCAGCATGTCGGGCCAGACCGTCGAGATCCTCAACACGGATGCCGAGGGGCGCCTCATCCTGGCCGACGCGCTGAGCTACGCCGAGCGCTTCGAGCCTCAGGCGGTGGTCGATATCGCCACGCTCACCGGTGCCTGCGTCATCGCGCTCGGTCATGTGTGCTCGGGTTTGTTCGCCAACAGAGACAAGCTCGCCCAGGAGCTGCAATCGGCAGGAGCGGAGTCGTGGGACCGCGTATGGCAGCTGCCGCTATGGGACGACTACCAGGAGCAGCTCAAGAGCAACTTCGCCGATTTCGCGAACATCGGCGGGCGCCCCGCAGGCAGCGTCACGGCTGCGTGTTTTCTGTCGAAGTTCACCCGCAAGTACGACTGGGCGCACCTGGACATCGCCGGGACGGCGTGGAGGTCGGGCAAGGAAAAGGGTGCGACGGGCAGACCCGTTCCTCTGCTGACGACTTTCCTCATGAAGCGCGCCAAGGGATAAGCTCAGGGAGAAGGCTATATATCCACCGTGTCCCCGGCACCAGCCCATTGCTCATGACGCGCATCGACTTCTATTCCAACGCGGAATCCAAGCTTCAGGTCGCCTGCCAGGTCGTCGCCAAGGCGGTCCGCGAGCAAATGCCGGTCCTGGTCTACGCGCCTGACCAGAACACGGCTCGCAGCTTCGACAAGCTGCTGTGGACTTATCAGGCGATTGGTTTCGTACCCCATTGTCTCGCCGGCGACGCGCTCGCCGCAGAGACCCCGGTGGTCATCGCGTTCGATGACTCCGAGGCCGCCCACCACCGAGTCATCCTCAATCTTCACCTGGAGTCGCCGCCGGCCTTCAGCCGTTTCGAAAGGCTGGTCGAGATCGTCGGCATGGACGACGACGATCGGCAGCGCGCCCGCAGCCGCTTCCGCTTCTACCGCGACCGCGGCTACGAGATACACCATCACGACCTGGCGAAATCGACCCCATGAGCGAGCCGGAAGACCTGCTGGGAAAGGCCGATGCGTTCCTCAAGCGCTACCACCCGTCGAGCGCCCCAGGCAGGCACGACGTTCCGGTTCTCACCGAGGTCATCGAGGAAGGCCGTGAAGCCCCACCGGGTCCGCCTGCGGCGGCAGCCCAGAATGCCGCAACCAGGCCCGATGTTGCAGAGATGGAGCAAAGACTGAAGCAGAGCATCCTCGATGCCGTCGCGTCGTACGTAACAAAATCGGTCGAGGAGCCCCTCAGGGCGCACCTGGAGGCTCACCTTCAGACCGCGCTCGCCGCCCTCAGCGCCCAGCTCAAGTCCGATCTGGAAACGCTCATCCGCGAGACCGTCGCCCGCGCCGTCGCCGCAGAGATCACTCGCCTGCGGGGACCTTCGCGGGGCAGCTGAAGCTATAATCCCTCAGAGCGCGTCGAACCGGGCTCCTGCAGTGAGCACCGCTCGGCGCGTTTTTTCGTTCTGACCGCAAATGGAACTCGCAAAGAGCTTTGACCCGCACGAGGTCGAGAGGCGTTGGTATCCCATCTGGGAATCCCGCGGCTATTTCGCGCATTCCTCCGTTTCCGGCAAACGGCCGTACTGCATCCAGCTGCCGCCGCCGAACGTCACCGGCACTCTGCACATGGGACACGCGTTCCAGCAGACCCTCATGGACGCTCTGATCCGGTATCACAGGATGCGCGGCTTCGACGTGAACTGGGTGGTGGGCACCGACCACGCCGGGATTGCCACGCAGATCGTGGTCGAGCGCCAGCTCGATGCCGAAAGCAAGAACCGCAGGGACCTCGGCCGCGAGGCGTTCGTCAGGCGCGTATGGGACTGGAAGCAGCAGTCGGGCTCGACCATCACGCGCCAGATGCGCCGCCTCGGAGCGTCGGCCAACTGGGGCTTCGCCGATTCCGAAGGACAGAATGCCGGCTACTTCACCATGGACGAGCGCATGTCGCGCGCCGTCGTGGAGGTGTTCGTGCGCCTGCACGAGCAGGGGCTGATCTACCGCGGCAAGCGCCTGGTCAACTGGGACCCGGTGCTGGGCACCGCCGTGTCCGACCTCGAGGTGGACAGCGAGGAGGAAAACGGGAAGATCTGGGAGATCCGCTATCCCCTCGAGGACGGCAGCGGCTCGCTGGTCGTCGCCACCACGCGCCCGGAAACCATGCTCGGCGATGCGGCCGTCGCGGTGAATCCGAAGGACGAGCGTTACGCCAAACTCGTGGGCGCGCGCGCGAAGCTGCCTCTCACCGAGCGCACCCTCCCCGTCATCGAGGATGAATACGTCGATCCGGAGTTCGGCACCGGCTGCGTGAAGATCACGCCGGCGCACGATTTCAACGACTACAGCGTCGGCCAGCGCCACAAGCTGCCGCAGATCGCCGTCATGGGTTTGGACGGCAAGATCAACGAAAACGCTCCGCAGGCCTATCGCGGCCTTGACCGCTTCGAAGCGCGCAAGAGGATCATCGCCGACCTCAAATCGCAGAACCTGCTCGTCTCCGAGAAACCCTACAAGCTGCGCGTACCGCGCTCCGGCCGCACCGGCGTGATCGTCGAGCCCATGCTCACCGACCAGTGGTTCGTGAAGATGGAAGGCTTTGCGAAGCGCGGCCTGGATGCGGTCGCGAGGGACGACGTGAAGTTCTTCCCCGAACATTGGACCAGCACCTACAACCAATGGCTCGAGAAAATCCAGGATTGGTGCATCTCACGCCAGCTGTGGTGGGGCCATCAGATCCCGGCCTGGTACGACGGCGAGGGCAACATCTACGTTGCGCGCAGCGAGGAGGACGCGAAGCGGCAAGCCGCGGCGAAAGGCCGGCGCGTCGCGCTGAAGCGCGACGAAGATGTGCTCGACACCTGGTTCTCCTCGGCTCTCGTTCCGTTCACCTCCCTCGGCTGGCCGGAGAAAACTCCCGACCTGGAGCGCTTCCTGCCTTCCAACGTACTCGTCACCGGCAACGACATCATCTTCTTCTGGGTCGCGCGGATGATCATGATGACGCTGCACTTCACCGACAAGGCGCCCTTCCGCCACGTCTACATCAACGCCATCGTGCGCGACGCCGAAGGCGAGAAGATGTCGAAATCCAAGGGCAACACCATCGACCCGCTCGACCTGATCGATGGCATTTCCTTCGATGCACTAGTACAGAAATCGACTGTTGGGCTGCTGAAGGGCGAGCACAAAGAACGGATCGAGAAGTACGTGAAGAGCCACTACCCCCAGGGCATTCCCGCCTTCGGCGCTGATGCAGTGCGCTTCACCTTCGCCTCCCTCGCGAGCTTTGCCATCACCCTCAACTTCGACCTCAACCGCTGCGAGGGCTACCGCAACTTCTGCAACAAGCTGTGGAACGCGACACGGTTCGTGCTGATGAATACCGAGGGTCAAGATTGCGGTCAGGACGACAAGGCTCCCGTTACCCTGTCTTACATCGATCGCTGGATCGTCAGTCTCCTTCAGCGGGCCGAAAGCGATGTCGAGACTGCATTCGCGGAATATCGATTCGACAATGCGGCGGCCGCGATATACCGCTTCGTCTGGGACGAATACTGCGACTGGTACGTCGAACTCGCGAAAGTGCAACTCAGATCGACTGATCCGCTGGTACTGCGCGGCACGCGAAGAACGCTTATTCGAGTCCTCGAAGCGACGCTGCGGCTGGCTCACCCGATCATTCCATTTATCACCGAGGATCTCTGGCAGTCCATCGCGCCGCTTGCGGGAAAATCCGGCGAAACCATCATGCTCGCGCCGTATCCACGAGCTCAACGCGAGAAGATCGACGAAGCGGCCGAGCGCGACATGGCGGTCCTGAAGCTCTGGACAGACAAGACCAGAAACCTGAGGAGCGAGAGCAACGTGCCGCCCTCGGAGAAGATCCGTTTTTACACGACGGAGTTCCCCGCGGTCTCCGATCGCACCACGACCACGAATGCGTTGACGTTCTTGGCGCGTCTCAGCTCGTTCGAGCAGGTGTCTTCACTTCCACAGTCCGATTCTCCGGTCGCGATCATCGACACCGCACACTTGATGGTTCAATTTCAGGTGGATGCCGCCACCGAGCGCGCTCGCCTGCAGAAAGAGATGTCACGCCTCGAGGGCGAGATCGCGAAGGCCAGCGCCAAACTTGCAAACCCAAGCTTCGCCGAGCGTGCGCCCGCCGCCGTGGTGGCTCAGGAGAAAGAACGCCTCGCGGCGTTCAGAGCGACCTTGGAGAAGCTCAAGCCTCAACTGGACAGGCTTAAGGCGTAAGGGCTCGGCCGCTCTCCCGTGATCCCCGCGCTGCGAGCCTTTCGCTCCACGAACTTTCGCATCTTCTACGCCGGGCAGGGGCTGGCCCTGCTCGGAAACTGGATGCAGAGCGTGGCGATGAGCTGGCTCGTGTATCGCGTGACCGGCTCGGCGCTGCTGCTCGGCGTGACCGCCGGCGCGCAGCAGCTGCCGGTGCTGTTTCTTTCGCCGATCGCAGGCGTCTGGGCCGACCGCGTCAACCGCCGCCGCCTGCTGGTGATGATCCAGTCGCTCGCCTTCGCGCAGGCCCTGACGCTCGCCGCGCTCACTTTCGCCGACGTGGTCCGCGTCCCCTTCTTGATCGGCCTCGCTCTGCTCCTAGGCATCATCACCGCGTTCGAGACGCCAACGAGACAGGCCTTTCTCCTGGAGCTGATCGACCACCGGGAAGACCTGCCGAATGCCATCGCGCTCCAGTCGATGCTGTTTCAGGCGGCGCGCTTCGTCGGACCCTCCGTCGCCGGATTGGTGCTAGCCCTGCTCGGCGAGGCGTGGTGCTTCCTGGCCAACGCTCTCTTCTATCTCGCCATCATCGGAACCTACGCTGCGGTGCGCGTGAAGCCGCGCGAACCGCCCCGGACCGGGGTGGAGTGGTGGCGCCAGCTCGCCTCCGGATTCGCCTACGCGTTCGGGTTCACCGGAACCCGGCGCCTGCTCCTGCTGCTCATGATGGTTGGGCTCTTCTCCGCGCCCTGGCAATCGCTGATGCCGATTTTCGCTGCAGAGACCTTCAGCGGCGACTCGCGGACGTTCGGCTTTCTGATCGGCGCGGTGGGCCTGGGAGCGGTAACGGGCACCTTCGTGCTTGCGGCGCGCAGCTCGGTGCGGGGCCTTGGCCGGGTTGTCGCTTCGACGACCGTGACGGCCGGTGCGGCGCTGATCGGCTTTTCCCTTTCGGAAACGCTATGGTTGTCGCTCGCTTTTCTCGCCCTTTTCGGGGCCGGGCTGGTCGTCACCGCGGCTTCGATCAACACGATCCTGCAGACGCTCGCGGAAGAGGACAAGCGAGCGAGGATCATCAGCATGTACGTCATGTGCTTCCTCGGGTTCGCGCCCATCGGCAATTTCATCGCGGGCGCGCTCGCGGAGTCTATCGGGGTCCACTGGACCCTGTTCTCATGCGGCGTCGTCGTCGCCGCGGCCGGGAGCGTATTCGCTCTGCGCTTGAAGAGCTGGGCGAGCGCCGTAAGGCCGGTCTACCTCAAGCAGGGGATCATCCGCGATCGCTAGGCGCGAGCTCACTTCTTCTTCATGAAGAAGGTGAAGACCTTGTCTGCCTCGGTATGAGAGAGCAGTTCGTTCCCGGTCTGCTTGGCGAAAGCCTGGAAATCCTTGACCGCCCCGGGATCGGTGGCCAGGACACGCAGCACCTGCCCGCTCTTGATGTCGGCCAGAGCCTTCTTGGCGCGAAGGATCGGAAGCGGGCAATTGAGTCCTCGTACGTCCAGGTCCTTGTCGAAGGTCGTCATCGTCGTCCGATTGCGCTCAAAGGGCGAAGACTATACCAAACCGCCCGCCCGTTGAAGCGGGACCGGCGCTGGGGCGTGCCCCGGACGCGGCCGGGTTGCTGAATCGGATTTCGGTACTTAAACTGGGACGCCGCCAGCAAGTTACTGGAGCAGCTTTGGCCAAAGAAACACCACAACCTGATTCGCAATGGCTGGTCTTTGTCGCCAGCCTTCCCATGGACGATCCCGCCTCCAGGATGCGGGTACTGCGCACGCTGGAGGCGATGGGTTGCGCGCTGCTGCGCGAGGGCGTGTATCTGCTGCCTGACAAGCCGGTCAACCGTCAGGGACTGCAGCGATTGTCCGAGCACACCCTTCGCATCAGCGGCTCGGCCCACGTCCTGCATGTGACCAGCGCTGACGCCGAGCAGGGACGATCATTCAAGTCGCTTTTCGACCGCGCGGCGAAATACGAGGAGCTGATCAAGGTGATCGAAGGGCTGCGAGCAGGGTTCGGCATTTCCGAGCCAAGCGCGATCGCCCGGGTGCTCAACAAGCAGCGCCGCGAATTCGAGGCTATCAGCGCCTTGGATTTCTTCGATTCACCCTTGAAGGAGCAAGCCGCGCGCGTGCTGCGAGAGACCGAGGCCGAGGTACGCAAGAGAATGTTCCCCGACGCGGCCAAGTCGGGCGGACGCCTGACCCAGACCGGGCGGTACTATTTCAAGCGGGTCTGGGCGTCACGCAAGCCTCTTCTGGCCGACCGGCTCGCGTCGGGGTGGCTGATACGGCGGTTCATCGACCCGGAGGCAGTGCTCATGTGGCTGGACAAGACCCAGCCGTGCCCCTCGACTGCGGTCGGGTTCGGTTTCGAGGGCGCGACCTTTTCCAACAGCAGGGACAAGGTGACGTTTCAGGAGTTGCTTGTGCGTTTCAGCCTGGACGGCAACGAAACGCTCGCCAGGATCGGCGCGCTGGTGCACTACCTCGACGCCGGGGGCGCCGCGCCCGTCGCCGAGGCGGCGGGCGTCGAAACTCTGCTCCAGGGCGCGCGCCGCCGCTGCGGCAGCGACGAGGAGCTGTTCACCGAGACAGAAAAGACATTCGACCTGCTGTACGAGGCTTACTTCGAAGGCCCAGCAAAAGACTCGCCCTCTCGCTAGCGAGCCCTTTTCTCCTCGGCTTGCAGCGAGCGCAGATCCCGCAGACGGGCCTCGACTGCCGACAACTGGTAGAAGTCGCCGTCGCCGCTCTTTTGAGCGAGCTGGAGCTGCTCGATCGCAGCCGGCAAAGTTCCCTGCAGGATGTAGGTTTCGGCAAGCGCTTGATGGTGCAACAGGCGCTTGCCCGATGCCGCGTAGGACTTGGCCTGGAGGCCGTATAGCCTGGCGTCGCGCGGATAGCTTTTCACGAGATCGGAAAGCCAGGCGAGCGCCGCCGCATGCTGGCCCATGCCCTGCAACACGTCGACGTAGGCGTAGTGAAGGGGACGATAGTTGGGAAATCGCGACAGAGCCGCACGAAGCACGTCCCCTGCTCCAGGCGCATCGCCCGCGCCGAGACGAATGCGCGCCAGCAGCAGAGCCACCATGGGATGGGGCCCCAGAAGCTTTTGCGCGGCTTCGGCCTCGGTCGCGGCTCGGCGATAGTCCTGCGAGCGCGCCAGGGCATTGGCGAAGCCGTAGTGTGCCGCGGCTTCGTTGGCATAGCGATGCTCGCGCACCTGCTCGTCGAAGTGCGCCACGGCCTCGCGCGGCGTGCCCTGCCCGGCGACGAGCCTGGCGCGGACAAGGTAGAACTCGACGCTGTCGGGCGACTGCTTGTAGACGGCATTCTGGGCGCGGTTTTGCATGTCGGCGATTCGCTCGCTGGTGAGCGGGTGGGTTCTCAGGTAGGCCGGGGCGTTGTTCTCGTACAGCCGCGTCGCCTTCTGCATGCGTTCGAAGAACGTGCCCATGGCACTGACGTCGAAGCCGGCCTGCTGAAGATACTGAAAGCCGACGCGGTCGGCTTCCCGCTCGAAATCGCGCGTGTAGTTGATCTGCGATTGCACGCTGGCCGCGCCGGCCCCCGTTATGACCGCCTGGGTTACGTCCGGGCGGGACCGCGCGGCGAGCAGCCCCAGAACAACCGCTGCGAGCACGGGGATCGACATCTGTTCCTGCTTTCCCAGCAATCGCGCGAGGTGGTGCTGGGTCACGTGGGCCACCTCGTGGGACAGCACGCTGGCGAATTCCGATTCGGTTTGCGCGGCGAGCAGCAGTCCCGTGTGCACTCCGACGAATCCTCCCGGCATGGCGAAGGCGTTGATGGTGTTGTCGCGAACCAGAAAGAACTCGAAGTCCTGCTGTGCGTCGGCTGTCGCCATCACGACGCGCCGCCCGACCTCGTTCACGTACTCAGTGAGCTCGGGATCGTCGAGGTAGGTCGGATCGCGGCGAATTTCACGTATCGCCTGCTCTCCGATCTTGCGCTCGATGGCGGGCGAAAGGAGTCCGCCGGACGTGTCACCCAGCTCCGGAAGCGCCTGCCCGGTCGCTCGAGGGACAAGCAGAATCAGGCTCAGGCAGGTTGCCGCTATTCTCATGGATAATATGATACCGCTGCGCGGCAGTGGTTCCCTTGGGGAACCGTCCGCTCGGCGCGTGTTTCAAGGGGCAGGAGAATGAGTCGTCCTGGAAAATTCACTCACTTCGACGCGTCGGGCCAGGCCCATATGGTGGATGTGGGAGGGAAGCCGGAGACGCGACGCGTCGCACGAGCGAGCGGCACGATCGGCATGTCCCTCGAAACTCTGAAGCTCATCCTCGCGGGCGGTGCCAAGAAGGGCGACGTTCTCGGCGTCGCACGCGTCGCGGCCATCCAGGGAGCCAAACGAGCTGGCGAATTGATCCCCCTGTGCCATCCGCTCAACCTCACGCGCATCGCCGCCGAATTCGCCGTGGACAAGCGCGCCTCGACGGTCCGGCTCGTCGTCACGGTGGAAACGCTGGGCCGGACCGGGGTGGAGATGGAAGCGCTGACTGCGGTCAGCGTGGGCCTGCTGACGATCTACGACATGTGCAAGGCCGTGGACCGCGCGATGACCATCGGGGAGATCAGGCTGCTCGAGAAATCCGGCGGACGGTCTGGGCACTATCGGCGCATGGACTAGTCAGGCCGGCCTCCCGCCAAGCTACGATCGACTTCAGGGCGATGCGGTTCGGGCGCGTTTACCCGGCGCGACGCCAGCGCTCGAAGATTCCAGGCGCTCGATCTCGTAGTCTGCGCCGTTGAAGCCCAACTCGGATGCCCGCCGGTACTCGGTCATTGCCTCCGGGATCCGGCCGAGGTGCTCCAGGACGAGCCCCAGCCTGTGGTGCCCAAGCGCGCCTTCGGGCCTCAACTCGACCGCGCGTGACAGATACGGCAGGGCCAACTGGTACTCGCCAAGCATGAAGTGGATGAAGCCGCGGGCGAAATAGCAGTGCACCGTCCCCGGATATTGTTGCATGCACCTGTCGGCAACCTCGATGGCTTTATCCGGCCTCCCCCCGTAGGCGTACTCCCTGCCCGCCATATACAGGGTACGCGAGCCCCAGGGAACGGGCTTCGCCGGAAGCTTGAGGTAGGCGTCCTCCCATAGAAGCACGGGCCTGGAGAATGTCACTAAACGGTCGTATGCCTGGTACAGGAGTACGGGGATCGCAAGCGCGGCGGCGGCCACCCCTGCCCGCAAGGGAGCCGCACTGAGGAGCGCCGCGATGGCGATCATCACACCGGGTGCCCAGAGATAGCTCCGATAGAGCACGAACGGCTCTTGAAATCGCACAGTACTGAACTCGACCAGGAACAAGATCCACGTGAAGAGCATCCCGAACCCGACCATTCCGATTCGGCCTCTCCGCAGGAGAAGGAGAAAGCCAACCGCGGCAAAAGCGAGGAAGGCGAAGACCTTGAGAAGGATCCAGCCGGCCGACCAGGTGTCGAAGAAATCGACCCGGACATCGATGGACATCGCACCCGTAGCCGGCCAAAGCCAGAGTGCGAGGTACTTGAAGAACAGCCCCGCCTGGGTGACCACACTCATCGGCCAGGACAAGTCGGCGATGGCGTGTCCGAAGGTGCCCTCGAGCTGGCTTGCCAGGCCGCCGAAATCGGGCTCGTACGCCGCGCCGATCAGCCATTTCCTGCCGAACGTCACGAAAATAGCCGCTGGAGCGCAGGCTGCCAGGTAGATTGCGGCGTGACGAAATGCAAAGCGCCGTTCCCCCACCAGAACTGCAGCGAGTGCCGCCGCGCCGGGCAACAGAACGCTATGCTCCTTGGACAGAACGGCCACCGAGTACATGAGCGCGGCTGACAGCGCGTCGCTATGCCGGCCACGCGTCAATCCGCGCAAGAACAACACGATCGAGAGGAGCGAGAACAGGGTGGCGAAGACGATCGTCCGCTGCACCAGATATCCGGCGCCGTAAACCGCGACCGGGTGGATCGCGAACACGGCGGCTCCGACACACGCCCAGAGTGCTGCTGTCGACTCGGTTCGCAACCCCGGCCTGTCCGAGGGCGAAACAGCACGCAGCAGGTCGTAGATCAGCTTGCACAGTGCGAGCGCACAGGCAAGGTGGAAGACCAAGCTGACGATGCGGTGCGCCCGCATGCCGCCCACCTCGATTTCGGTGATGGCAAGCGAGAAATACGGCGGGAGACGCATGTCCAGGCCGAACGGGTGGGTCGCGTAATACGCGAACTTATACCCGGAGAAGAATTGCCAGTCGTCGAATACTCTCGGATTGTCCAGGAAAGGCCAGTACAGGCCGCCGGCGAGAGCCACGACCAGAGCGACGCCCGTCCAGGTGAAAAGAGTTCGGCGCATGGAAAAAAAAAGGTACCCCGAAGGGTACCTTTTTTGTCCAGCTTGAGTTGCGACTAGCCGCGGCAGGAACCCGGCAGGAACTTCGGGTTCAGGTTGGTGCCGTCGATCGTCGAACCGCAGCGCCAGGCGTAGACGGTCGTCCCGCCCACGTCGGCCTTGGTCAACATGGTCGTCGCGTCCTTCATTGGAGCCAAGGTAACGATCGAGCCATTGATGCCGGCGCTCGCCGCAAAGCCCTGGATCGCGATCTGGACCAGGCCATCCACGGTGGTGTGGATGCTCGCCACGTACTTCGAGGCTCCGCCCACGGTCGCCGCAGTGACTTCACAGCCCCAGGAGTCGGCCGCCTGCGTAGCGCTGTTGCCGCTTTGGTAGATCTCGGTCACCGAAGTACGGCACGCGCTGGCCGCCAGAATCACCTCGGAGATCTTCGCCCGGTTGCTGTAGTCCTGGTACGCGGGGAGCGCCACCGCGGCCAGAATGCCGATGATCGCGACCACGATCATCAACTCGATCAAGGTAAAGCCCTTCTGCAGCGTTCTCATGAGTTCTCCTTCCTTGTGACGCCAAATTGGCGTTGCGTGCTTCTCGGAGCAAACCGCGTGCCTGCCCCAGGTAAGATCCTATCTTATTGTAATTAATGCACTTTAATGCCTTCCTTAAGCTTCCCGCGAAGGAATGCACGGTCCGGCTATCCCTCATTAGGGCACAGAGTGACGCTACGCGTCACCCCCTTCGCGACCAGAAAGAAAAGGAGGGAGGCGCGGGCGGAAACCTGCTCGACCCCACTGGGGTATTCTTCCTCAGTGGCAAAATCAGGCTCCGATCTCGCGAACGTTGATGCTGTTCTCGTCCAGCAAGTTTGACACCCTGGTGCAGGGGCTGAGGCAACGGATCAGCGTGCGTTTCCCGCCGGTGATCGCCAACGACCCGGAGCGCGCCGTTTCGCGGACCCGAATCGAGGAAATACTGGACGAGATTTTCGCCGAGACTCTGCAACCCGACAGTGAAGGCCAGATCGGGTTCCTGAGCAAAGCGCGGCTGAGAAACGCATTCAAGCGGGAATTGCGGGAAATTGGGTACGACGAGAAATTCGTCGATTTCGCCACCGACAAGCTCATCGGACGGCTGGTGCGCGCGGCCGGATAGGGACGCGACGCAGGTACCTGTCGAGGGATAAATCAGGGCGCGAACCCGGGTATCTTGCTCTCGTCGACCTCGTCGATCTGATCCCGGGGGAGAAACTGCTCGGCGTAGCGTAGATACACCTTCTTGCGAACAAATATGTCGAACAAATCCGGATCGATATGGCCGTTCAGCCTGAAATTGCCGAGAATCCTGAGCGACTCGGAGAGAGTCTTGCCGCGCTTGTAGGGTCTGTCCTTGGCGGTCAGCGCCTCGAAGATGTCGGCGATCCCCATGACTCTGGCCTGCACGGACATCTGGTCGCGCGTCAGTCCCCGTGGGTAGCCCTTTCCGTCCATGCGCTCGTGGTGGCCTCCGGCATACTCGGGCACATTGCGCAGATGCCTGGGCCATGGAAGCGCCTCTAGCATCTTGATCGTGGCAACGATGTGATGATTGATCGTTTCACGTTCCTCTAGAGTAAGGGTACCTCGAGCGATCGTCAGATTCTTGATCTCATCCGGGGTGAGAAAGTCCGCGGTATTCCCCGAGACGTCGATCCATTTTCGGCCGGTGCCGATGCGATTCACCCGCTCCCGGGCCTCCGCCTCCATGACCTCGCCTCCGATATTGCAATGACGAAGGAATTCCCGCTCGCTATCGAGCTGGCGCCGGCTTTCCGCGCAGTCCCGGTCGATCTGCATGAGTTGCTCGTGCGCGGCACTCTCGCTCAGCCCTGGTTTGCGAAGGACCTCGAGCTTGCGCTTCAGGCCCTCGATGTCCACGTCGCGTTTCAACACCTCGAAGCGCGTGTCCACCAGATTGATGCGATCGAAGATCGTTTCGAGCTTGGTTGCCTTGTCCACGACGTGCACCGGGGTCGTCACCTTGCCGCAGTCGTGCAGCAAGCCCGCTATCTTCAGCTCGTAGCGGTCCTTGTCGGTCATCTTGAATTCCTGAAGCGGGCCGTCGTAGGTCTCGTTGACGGCCTCGGCCAGCATCATCGTGAGTGCCGGAACACGCTGACAGTGGCCGCCGGTATAGGGGGACTTCTCGTCGATCGCGGTGTTGATGAGCGCAATGAAAGACTCGAACAGCACTTCCAGCTGGTTGATGAGATGCCGGTTCGTGAGCGCAATCGCGGCTTGGGACGCGAGCGACTCTGCTAGACGCTGATCCGAAGACGTGAATGGCCCGACCTCGCTTGCTGTATGGGCGGTGCGGTTGATCAACTGGAGCACGCCGATGATCTCGCCCTCGTGGTTCTTCATCGGCACGGTGAGAAACGCCTTGGAGCGGTACCCCGTCTTCTTGTCGAAATTGCGCGTGCCCGAGAAGTCGAAGCCCTCCTCCGAATACGCGTCTGCGATGTTGACCGTCTTGCCGGTCAAGGCGGCGTACGCCGCGACCATCTGGTTGTTCGGCTTGCCGTCCTTGCCGTACAGGTGCACCGGGTAAAAGGGTATGGGATTGCCGGTGGTACCGCCCATGGCGATGTCCAGCGCCTCGTTGCGCATGATCGCAAACCGGAGCCGGGGGCCTTCATCGGAGGGTTCCAGCACATACAGGGTGCCCCCGGCCGCGCGCGTGATCGTTTTTGCGGCGAGCAGGATCTTCTCCAGCAGGTGGTCGATATCCCTTTCCTGCGAGAGCGCGGAGCCTATCTCGTTGAGTTGCTCGAGACGGCGAAACAGATCCTCGTCGGTCTCCAAGATCCCCCCGGGGCGGCTGTGGATCAGGCAGCCTGGCGCCGCCTTACTTGATGCAGACCGCGCGGACCTGCGGCATGTCGGTGATACCCTGAAGCACCTTTTCGATCCCGTCCATCTTCAGGGTCCGCATGCCTTCCTCAAGACTGACGGCCAGGATCTCCGCGACGCGTGCATGCTCCTGGATCAGTTTCTTGATGGGGTCCGACGCGAGCAGCAGCTCATGCAGGCCGACTCGCCCTTTGTAGCCCGTATTGCCGCAAGTATCGCAGCCCTTGGCCTTGTAGAGAGTAAACTGGCCCTTGTCGTTCGCGTAGCTCTTGGCGAGGTCCCTGTAGACGTTCTCGTAGGCGGACTTGGCGTCCTTCTTGAACGGTCCTGTGTTGAGGAGTTCCGAGCAGTACTCCTGGAGAAGGTGCTTCATCTCCTCTCCGCCGGCAACGTAGGGCTGCTTGCACTTGCTGCATAGCCGCTTGGCGAGCCGTTGCGCGAGGATTCCCAGCAGCGCATCGGCGAAATTGAAGGGATCCATGCCCATATCGAGCAGCCGGATGATGGACTCCGGCGCGCTGTTGGTGTGCAGTGTCGCGAAAACCAAGTGGCCGGTGAGGGACGCCTCGATACCCGTGCCGGTGGTCTCCTTGTCGCGCATTTCGCCGACCATGATGATGTCCGGGTCGGCGCGGAGGAATGATTTCATCACGGCCGCGAAGTCGAGTCCCGCCTTCTTGTTGACCTGAACCTGGCGCAGGCCCTTCTGCGTAATCTCAACCGGGTCCTCGGCGGTCCAGATCTTGGTATCCGAGGTATTGAGGAAACCCAGGACTGAGTGCAGCGTGGTGGTCTTCCCGGAACCGGTCGGGCCGCAGACGAAGAAAAGCCCGTAGGGCTTGCTTACGGTGTCCTTGAGCTTGGGCAGGTTCGAGGGCGACAGCCCGAGCTTGTCGAGCGGGATCGGCTCCCCTGCCGCAAGGATACGCATGACCACGTCCTCGACGCCACCCTGGGAGGGGATCGTCGCCACCCGCAGCTCGATGTCGAGCGGACCGAATTTCTTGAACTTGATCTTGCCGTCCTGCGGTTTGCGCTTTTCGGAAATATCGAGGTCGCACATGATCTTGATGCGCGCGACGATCGCATTCCGGTAAGCGCCCGGAACTTCGATGTAAGGGAACAGCGAGCCGTCTTTCCTGAACCGGATCTCGGTTTTCGCCTTGCCCGGATAGGGTTCGATGTGAATATCCGAGGCCCCCTGGTTGTAGGCGTCGATGATGATCTTGTTGACCAGCTTGACCAGCTCGTTGTCCGCCGCCGCGGAAACATCGTCATCCCCACCGGCCTCTACCGGCCCTTCGTCATCCTCGAGGCCAGAGAGCATGTCTCCGATGTCGCCGCTGTCGACCGCCTCCGCCCCGTAGAAGGCCTTGAGCGTGTCCTTGAACTCCTTGAGGGTGGTGACGCGATACACGAGCTTACGGCCCGGAAAGACATTCTGGACGATACGTGAACTCTTTATCCTCTCCGGATCGAGACAGAGGATCACCAGACCTTCCTTCGAGTCCTCGATGGGAACCCATTGATTGGATTCCACGTACTCGCGCTTGAGGTTCTTCAGCAGATCCATCGGCTTGATGCGATCCGGCTTGAATGGCTCGTAGGGCGTTCCGAAGAATTTCGCCAGCGCTGCACCGATGGCAGGAAGCTTGACCTGGAACTCCTCGGCCAGCACGTTCTCGACATCGACGGCCTTCTTGCGCGCGGAGCGCGCAGCCAGCTCGAACTCCGCCGCGGAGATCACAGCGTCGCTGACGAGAAAGTCATATTTCGTCTTGAGAACCTGCGGCTTCTGACGCTGCTTGAGAGCGATGGCGAGCGTCTGGCAGAGCTCGGTTACGCCCTCCTCGGCCAGCTGGCCGAAGGGCACGCCGGCCTTGTTGTTGATCAGCTGGACTACGCCGACCAGCTCACCCCCAAGCTCTGCAACCGGCGCAACCAGCATCTGCTTGGTCCGGTAACCGGTGCGCTTGTCCACCTCCTGCAGGAAACGCAGGTTAGGGTTATGGGTCCTCAGCTCGCTCTCGTCGTAGACATCCTTCAGGTTGAGCATTTTCTTGGACAGGCCGACGAAGCCTGCGATCGAGTGCTCGGCGATCGGAAGTTTCAGGTCCTTGAACGAGTTCAGCCCGGTCTTGACCTTGGAGACGATGGTCTGCTTGTCCTCGCCGACGGTGTAGATCGTGAGCCGGTCGGCGTTGAACAGGGTGCAGATGTCCGCGCTGACCTCCAGCATGATCTCGTCCACGTTGCTCGTGGCGTGGATCTTGTTGGTGACCGTCTGGAGGTTCTTCTGGAAATTCAACCGGCTGTTGACGTCGCCGGCCGCGCCCACGTGCGTCTGTAGTACCGCGCTCATTGGCAATCCACCCTAGTATCCAGCACCCGAAATAGCCTCAGAATCAATTACTTTACCACCGTTCAGTCCCCTGTGGCTCGACCGTCCCCGCAACCCTGACAAGCGAAAATCACACCCGCCCGTCACCGGCGCTTCGCATCTCCCCAGAGGCCGCCGGCGAGCACGAACGCCCGGTACCCGCGTTGCGCAAGGAGAAACGCCCCCGCGGCGCTGCGACGCTCGCTCTGGCAGTAGAGCACGTACTCCTTTCCCTTGTCCAGGGCACCGAACGCATTGCGGATTTCCGACAATGGAATGTTGATGGCCCCCGGAAGTTTGTCGTACTGGTACTCCGACGGGTAGCGTACGTCGATCCATTGAGCTCCGCTCGCCACCTTCGCGCGCGCCTCTTCGGCGGACACTCTGTGCAGCAGCGGCTCCCTCAGCAGCTCGACGAAATCCTTCTTTGCAAGCCTGAGCAGGGCACCGTCGCTCTTCATGGTCACGGTGGCGTTGCGTTTGACCTCCGACACCAGCGCTTCCTCGCCGAACGCATCCCCGCTCTTCAAGTCGGCGAGCAGCATGGACACGCCCCCGACCATTCGCTCTACCTTGCACCGCCCGCTCTCGATCACGAAATAGAAGTCGCCTTCCGCCCCCTCGCGGATCACGACGTCGCCTTTCTTGACTTCGATGCGCTCGAACCGGCGCAGCAACTCGTCGATATGCGCAGGGGGCAGGTGCGAGAAAGCCCCGTACTTCAGGCTGCTGGCGCTGAACATCCCGGACATGACGGCCCAGCTGGCAGATGAACGGCCCTTTTCGGTATTGTTCCTCGCTGGGACTTCTGCAGACGCAACCTGATCCCACGTAGCCATGACATCCAGCAGGTCGTCGTCAATACGCAGCAACTCCACGTCGGTGATCGCCTTGGCGCTGGTGAAGACTTCGCCTCGATGAGCGAGGGGATACCGCGATCGGTCTGACCCTCCCACCAGTACCTTCGACGAACCGTCCGGATACGTCAGCACCAGCTCTCCCCGAAGCAGAAAAACCGCCTGACCGGCGATGTTGCGTACCAGGAACGGATCCGAGTTCTTTCCGACCGGCTCCACCTGGCAAAGACCTGCGAGCTCGTTGAGCCTGGTATCGGGTAAGGACCCGAGCGGCTCGAAATTTCTCAGCACCTCGACGCTTACCCTAGCCGCGCACATCGCCCGTTCCCCGCTCTCGGACAGTGCATCGCCCCGATCTCTTTCTCAAAACTCGAACACCTGATTGTTCTGCAGCATCCGCGGCCGGTACTGGCCGGCGTCCTCCTCGATCTCCTGCATCGTCAGCTCGATTTCTCCGGGTTTGAGGTGCGTGATGTAGATTTCCGCGCTGCGTTCGAGTTTCGCCAGCTCCTCGGCAAGCATGCTCGGGCACAAGTGCTTTGAAATGACCGCCAGCTCCCTTTCGCGGTTGCAAAACGCTGTCTCGATGATCAGGTACCTGAGGTTGGAAATCCTGTTGACGACCGACCAGAGGGGATCGTTCGTCGTCGTGTCGCCGGTAAACACCAGGCTGCCCTTTCCCGAGTCCAGGTGGTACCCGACCGCCGGCACGACGTGATTGGCCGGAAGCGCCGTGACTTTGCGCTTCTTCAACTCCACCGTGTCGCCGACCTGGATCTCCCGGTAGCGCAGAAAGGGTTTGTCCGGGCTCGGGATCTGGGAAAAATCGGGCCAGATGCTCCAATTGAAGATGTGGTTACGAAGAATCTCCAGCGTCGCCGGAACAGCCCAGAGCGTCAGAGGCTGGTCGCGCATGCCCCCGACCGTATCCACCATGAAAGGAATGCTGGCGACATGGTCGAGATGCGAGTGCGTGAGGAAAACATGATCGATCAGGGAAAGCTCCGTGAGCGAGAGGTCCGCCACACCTGTCCCGGCGTCGACGAGAATGTCGTTGTCGAGAAGCATTGAGGTCGTGCGCAGATGCCGGCCCCCGATTCCACCGCTGCAGCCCAGAATCCGGAGCTTCATGGCTCGGCGTCCATCGCTATTTCTCGTCGAACACCGTGACCCCGTCCCAGTCGGGTGGCGGGGGATTGCGACGCTTCACCGCCACCTCGCTTGCGTACATTTTGTAGAGGGCGCAATCGGGGTTCACGCGCTGGAGGTTCAGCAGGCCGACTTCGACTTGGTCCCACTGCCGGGCGCGGTACTGGCGGAGCGTCTGGTGCCATAGCTTGAGCTCGTCGAGCACCTTCTTTTCGACGTGGGTTTCCATCCCGATCGGCTCGTAGATCGTGATCGCCTCATCCTTGCCCTTGACCTTGATCTTGTCGATCTCCTTGAAAACCACATCCTGGACGAGCTTGCGGCTCGCTTCTCCGACCAATATGCCGACCCCGTAGTGCTTGGTCCTTCCTTCCAGCCGGGAGGCGACGTTCACGGCATCGCCCATGGCAGTGTACGCCTTGCGCTGCTTGGACCCCATGTCGCCTACCCGGACGCTTCCGGAGTTGACCCCGATGCCGATCTTCAGGGTCGGCCAGCCCCGCGCGGTGAACTTCTGATTCAAGATGTCGCACTGGCGCAGCATCTCCATGGCCGCGAGAATGCCGTTGCGCGGGTGGGTGTTGTCTTCCACGGGGGCATTCCAGAAGGCCATGATCGCGTCCCCGATGTACTTGTCGAGCGTGCCCCGATACTTGCCCCGGATGATGTCGCTCATGTCGGTCAGATACTCGTTGATGTATTCGCGCAGGTGCTCGGGGCTCAACGCCTCGGAGATACTGGTGAAGCCACGCACATCGGAAAACAGAATGGTGAGCTCGGCATTGCGCGGCTCCATCGTATACTGCTCCGGGTCCTCCGCCATCTTGTCCACGAGCTCGGGCGGGACATACTGCCCAAAGAGCTCGGTGAATTGCCGCTTGGAGCGTGCTTCCACGAAGTATCCATAGGCCATGTTGACCGTGTATAGCGTTGCGGTCATGAGGATCGAAGCCGCAAGCGGCAGCACCAGGCCCGAGTACGACCACAACGCCACGTCCAGCAGGGTAATCAGCACCACCCCCGCTAGGGCCGCGGCCGAAGCCCACAGCGGTGCAAGCAGCGGAATCAGGAACGTCAGCGCGATGCCGCCGATGACAAGCAATATCACTTCCGCCCCCAGCATGTAGGGCGGTTTTTGCTTGAGCTTGCCGTCGAGCATGCCCGCGATCAGGTTGGCGTGGATCTCCACGCCGGGATACACGTTGTCGACCGGCGCCGAGCGAAGATCGAACAGGCCCGGGGCGGTCGCCCCGATCACCGCGATCTTCCCCCGAAGCTTCTCCGGCGCCACCCTGTCTGCCCAGATGTCGGAGAACGAGATATAGGGGAAACTGCTCCTTGGACCCCGATAGGGAACCAGCGACGCAAGTTCCTCGTCCACAGGGATCTTGAGCGGGCCGACCTCGAGCCACTCTACGCCCGTGTATCCCCGGGTGACAAAACGGTCGGGGATGGCATTGATGGTGACACCGGGCAGCTTGATCGTCGCGGTCTTGTTTCGCGCGGCTTCCTGGATGCCCAGGTACATCCGCACGATCGCCAGGGAAAAGGACTCGTAGTACTTTCCCTTGTATTCGGCGAGCATCGGCACGCGTCGCGACACCCCGTCGTCGTCCACGCGCGGATTGAAGTGCCCGGCACTGACCGAAGATTGGAATTCGGGCAGGTTTCCCGTATATCCGCGCCAATCCAGGACCGTGATCCTCCTCGCGCTGAACGTCTCGGCGGGAAGGACGGGCTCCGGAAGGGCGCCGCTCTCGACGGCGTTCTTGTCGCTGTTGAAGTAGTAGCCGAGAACCACCGGCCGCCCACGGATGAAATTCGCGAACTTCGTGTCGTAGTCGAGCTCGGGGCGCAGTTGAGCGAGAGCCGACTGGAAAGCGCCGATGTCCTTGAGCCGCGTCTTGCCGAGCCTCTCGAGCGCCGGGAGACCGGAGCTCTCGTCCGGCTCCGAGAATACGACATCGTAGGCGACTATGAGGACGCCGTACTTATCGAACAGCTTCTCAAGGAGAGCGGTCTGCTTGTCTCGGCTCCAGGGCCAGCGGCCCAGTGCGCGCGGGTCCAGGCTGCGCTCGTCGATGTCCAGGATGACGACCCTGTCATCGACCGTGCCCGGCATGGTCAGCCGGAGACGGTAGTCGTAGATGATATTGTCGAGCTGGGTAACGAACCTTATCTGGTAGAGCTTTGCCGCGTGTCCCAGAAACACCAGCGTAACGAGGAGACCAAGCGCAATCCGGACGATGTGCTGCTTCAGGCTTCCTCCCTGCGGCAGGTCCCGGAGCCCGGGCTCAGGCCTTGATGAAGAATTCCATCTTGACCCCGGCGAGCTCGATCACGTCGTGGTCGTTCAACGCGTGAGCCTGGGCATCGAGCGGCTTGCCGTTCACCACGGGGAAGCTCGCCCCCTCGACGTGGGTGATGAAGAAACCCTGAGGCCTGCGCGTGATGACGGCCACCTGCACCCCGGGCTTGCCGAGCGTCGTAAGGGGCTTGGTGAGATCAAGCTCCTTGCCGGCGTTGGCCCCTGAAAGAAGCTGCAGAGCCGCGGATTTTTGCGAGGCAGCTGCCGGCTTGGCCGATACCGGAGGCATGGTCGTAGCGGGCCCCGGCCCTCCGACGGTGTCCCCCATGGCCTTCGCGACGGCGGGCGCCGGTGCGGGTGCCGCCGCGGGAGCGGCGTGCGCAGGAGCGGGTGCAGCGGGGGCCGGAGCGGGCTTGATCGCACCCGGCCGGAGCACCATCGTCTTTTCGAAATCGGCCGCCTTGGCGACTCCGGCGGGCGTCTCGTTCACATACTTGAGCTTGTACTTGCCCAGTTCGATGATGTCGTTGTTCTGAAGAAAATGCTTCTTGATCGACTGACCGTTCACGACCGTCCCGTTCGTGCTTCCCAGGTCCTCGAGAAACGAGTCTTGCAGGATAGTTACGATCACGGCGTGTTCCCCGCTTACCGCGAGGTTGTCGATCTGGATGTCGTTATGCGGTTTGCGGCCGATGGTGGTACGTTCCTTGGTCAGGTTGATTTCCTTGAGAACCAGGCCGTCCATGCTCAGTATCAGCTTCGCCATAGCAGTATCCCTCTGCTCAACTATCTAAACCAGCTCATCATCTTGCCCATGATGCTGCGCGGTGCGGGGAATTCCCGCAGCACCCGAACGAGTATTACCGAAATATTGTCCCGGCCCCCGTTGTCATTTGCTGTCTGCACCAGATGCTGGGCGCACAGCTTCAGGTTGGAGCTCAGCGTCTGCAACGCCAGGCCGATATCTTCGTCGCCCACCATATCACAAAGGCCGTCCGAGCAGAGCAGATAGATGTCTCCCGGCTGGGTGTCGTGATCGTGTATTTCGGGCTCGACCGTGGGGTCGATGCCGAGCGCGCGCGTGACGAGGTTTTTGTTCTGCGACTGCTTGGCCTGCTGTGGCGTGATCACGCCGCTGTCGATCTGCTCCTGGAGGAGCGAGTGATCCTTGGTGATCTGCTTTAGCTCGTCGCCCCGCATCCGGTACAGGCGCGAATCGCCGATGTGCGCCACGGTCATCTTGTTGTCGTAGAACAAGGCCACCACCAGCGTCGTCCCCATGCCGGCATACTGCGGTTGGCTCTGCGCCGCCTGATAGATCGAGGTGTTCGCCTTGGCTATCTGATCGTGCAACAACTGGTGCGCGATCAGCTGTCCGCTGGATGCGTCGGTTTCGTACGGGGTTCTTTTCTCCAGCAGCTGTTGCAGTTCGGTAATGATCACCGTCGTCGCCATGCCGCTTGCCACCTCGCCTGCGTTGTACCCCCCCATGCCGTCCGCCAGCACGACAAGACCCTTTTCCCCGTCGGAGGCGATCGAATCCTCGTTGTGGGCGCGCACCATCCCCGGATCGGTGCAACTCGCGATCTCTAGCGCCCCCGACAATGTCATGGTCCCCAATTCGGATCTCAGAGGCTGATGTCGACCCCGGTGCCGGTCGCAGGCGCGCCGGCACCGCCAAAGGCGGCCCGCAATTCGAAAGCGAATTCCTCCCCTGTCTGGTGCCGCTGGTCGGCATCCTTCGACATGGCCCTGTCGAGAAAGGCAACGAATCTCGGGGGGAGAGAGGGGTTGTACTGCAGGATGTCCGGCGCGTTCTCGTTGGCGATCTTGTACATGAGCTGCGCCATCGAGTCGCCTTCGAAGGGGAGCCTCCCGCAGGAGAGCTGGTACAGGCTCACGGCCAGGGAGAACAGGTCGCTGCGGCCGTCGATCTTCTTTCCTTGCAGCTGCTCGGGCGACATGTAGGACGGCGTCCCGAGCACCATGCCTGTCTTGGTCTTGGAGGAGTCGGTGATCCTGGCAATGCCGAAGTCGGTCACTTTGACCACGTCGCTTTCCGGCTCGTACATGATGTTCGCGGGCTTGACGTCGCGGTGCACGACGTTTTGCTTGTGCGCATACCCGAGCGCGTCGGCCACGCGGGCAATGATCGACACCACCTTGTCGATCGGGAGCAGGTTGCCCGGCTTGGTGAACGGCACGAGATCCTTGCCCTTCAGGAGCTCCATGGCGATATAGCACAGGTCGTGCTCCTCGCCCGCATCGTAGATGGTCACGATGTTGGTGTGGCTCAGGCGCCCCGCCGTCTCGGCCTCGCGGAAGAACCGCTCCTTGACCTCGGCCAGCTCGTCCGCTTCGAATTCCTGCGAAAGGGCCATGGTCTTGATCGCAACCACCCGGCTGATCTTGGGGTCCCTGCCCTGGTACACGACGCCCATTGCACCCTTGCCGAGCTCCTTCTCCACCTGATAGCGCCCGAGCATCGGCTTCTCGGTCCCGCCGCCGAGCGCCAGCGTTCCGCCCGGATGGCTCTGCGTCCCGCCGAGAATGACCGTCTCCGACATCTGCTTGGCGCGCGAGAGCCTCGCCTCGAGATCCCGGAACTTCGGGTTGTGGCCGGCCATATAGCCGAACACCGCCTCGGCCTTGTTGAACTGGCGCTTGCGCTCGAAATCCAGGGCGAGGTTGTAGAGGTTGTCCATGACGGTGTCGTCGAGCGGCACCTTGCGGAAGTAGTCGAAGGCCATGTCGAGCTGGCCCTGGCCCTGGAACGCCAGGCCGAGCATGCGGGCGTTCGCGGCGGATTGCGCGTCCGAGACTTCCTTGCCGCGCTCCGTGACCATGAAGCGCTTCGTGACGAGAAGCACGTGCCCCACGACCAGAAGGGTCAGCGGCAACATGAACTGCAGCCACATCCCCTGGCCCGTCATCAGCACGAAGTGGGCGGCGAGCAGCACTGCCACGATGCCGGCGGTAACGCCCGCACCCAGCCCCGCCGAGAGACGCGGCAGCAGCGCAATCAGATAGGCCGCGACCAGCAGAAAGACCAGCCTTTCGACGATCCATCCCCAGGTCGGTACGACGAAGAAATGCCCCTGCAGGAGCGAGGAGACCGTGTGCGCCAGAAGCTCGACGGATGCCGTGGCCGGACTCACCGGCGTGACGAAGATGCTGCCGACGCCGGCCGCGGTCGGGCCGATGAGCACGATCTTGTCGCGGTATTTCTCCGCGGGAATCTTGCCGCTGGCGACGTCGTAGAACGAGTCCTCCTGGATCGCCGGCTTGCCGTCGCGGTCCTTGTAGAAGTAGGTGAACATCTGCATCGTGGGATCGGCGCTCACCCTGAAATTGCCGATCTGCAGCGCTTCACCCGGACGGATCTGGATGTCCTTGGCGCTCAGGTTGAGGCTCTTCGCGACTAGCATTGCCGCCACGGACGGGTAGAACTCGTCGTAGTACGTGACCGCCAGCGCTTCGGTCCGGATCGCTCCGTCCACGTCGGGCACCGCATTGAGATGCCCCACGGCCGCCGCCGCCGCGCCTAGGCTGTCGACGACCGGGATTTCCACCCCGCTGGTCGATAGCGGCCTGTCGTCGCCGATCCCCTGGATTGCAAGCGCATTCTTGCGCACGAAGTCAGGAAGGGGTTTGTCGGGCTTGCCGCGCGGCTCGCCGAAAGTGAACAGCATCGGCAACACGACGTTGCCTGCCTTGGCGAAGCTGTCCGCCAGTTTCCGGTCGGTGTTCAGGGCTGCCTCCGCTTCCTGCAAGGTCGCACCCATTTCAACGACGTCCGGTGACACCCCTCGGGGCGGCGAACTCGCGTCTGTGCCTGCCGGGACGATCCGGTGGTAGGTGTCCAGGAGGCGGTTGATGTAAGTCAGCCCCGGATCGAGTTGCGGTTCGGAAAAAAACACCGTGTAGCCGATGACCTTTGCTTTCGCGCTCGCCAAACGCTCGATCATCTTCGCGTGAATCTCGCGCGACCAGGGCCAGCGGCCGATATTGTCGATGCTCTGCTTGTCGATCGCGATGATCGCGACCTTGTCGGACGGCGTTCGCGAGGAGGCCTTGACGCCCCAGTCGTAGGCGGCGCGCTCCAGGCCCTGAATCAGCTGGCCCCCCCCTACGAACAAGAGCACGAGCGACACCACCAGACCGAGAAACCAGTCTTTTTTCCAGAAGCCCGCTTTGGTCATCGCTTCTCCCGCTTGTTCTTATTGTTGTTAAGCGAGGGATCTGCCCCCGTATTGCATTCGCATTTTACGCCACCCTCTTCTCTGCTTCGGACGGACCTCGACCACGGGGTTCGGCGCCAGCGTCCTCCCAGAATCCGGTAAGTTGCTGAATAAACAGAACCCTGGGCGGCATTCTTACAGTGAATGTTGGACCCGTCAAATCCAGTTAAGGGCCGTCTGGGAATCGATACCGCCTTCGATCCGGAGACGGACCGAGGGGGGCGCAGTGCGACGGGTGAACCCGGCTAGGCTAGCTGCCTAGCAGGGTACCTACGGCAAGGCTGTTCTGGGCTACGAATTCCGCAGAGGAGACCTTCTTGCCTTCTTCATGCTTGGCCTTGAGCACCTCGATCCGCCCTCCCTGGGCGGTCACGAAGAAGCTGTGCGGGCCGACCTCCGAAATCTCGCCGATCTTGCCCTTGACCGCGCCGAAAGTGCGGATCAAGTGCTTGCGGCTGTCGAAAATCTGCACCTTCTTGCCGTTCAGCGTTGTCCAGGCCCCGGGAGCCGGGTTGCAGCCGCGTATCACGTTGTAGACGAAATCGACGTGGTTCGCCCAGTTGATCTTCGCCTCGGCGGCGCGGCACCAGCCTTCGTAGCTCGCCTGGCTCTCGTCCTGCACGGTTTCGCGATGCTTGCCCGCCACCACCAGGTCGGCCGCTTCCAGCATGGCCTTCACCCCCATCGGGAAGAGCCGGTCGAAATAGACGCTCCCGAGCGTGTCGTCGGCGCTGATCGGCGTCTCCTTTTGCAGGATTACCGGGCCTTCGTCGAGCCCGTCGTTCGGCCGGAAGATGGTCAGCCCGGTCTTGGTGTCGCCGCGGATGATGGGCCAGTTGATCGAGCTCGGACCCCGGTACTTGGGCAGCAGCGACGGATGGTACTGGATGGTGCCCTTCTTCGGGATCTTGACGAATTCCTGAGGGGCGAATTGCAGCACGAAAGCCATGATGCCTATTTCGGCATTGAGACCCCGCATCGCTGCTGCGGCTTCGGCGCTTTTCAGTGACGGAAACTGGAAGATCTTGACACCCTTCTCCTGGGCCGCGGTTTTCAACACATCGGCCTTCGCGCCTTCCTTCTCCGGCGCGCAGAAGACGCCCGCAACTTCGTCGCCGCGCGCGAGGAAGGCTTCGAGGACGGCTTTGCCGAAATCCTGCTGTCCGATGATCGCGATCTTCATGGTCACGCCGCTTTTTTCGGAGGGATCGAGAACGCGCCAGCTTGCTTGAGGCTCGCAACTTTCGCGTCGTCGTAGCCGAGAACCTGTCGCAAGACCTCGTCGGTGTGCTCGCCGAGCGTCGGCGAGCGCTTGATCACCGCGGGCGAAGCCGAAAGCTTGATAGGCATGCCGACGTTCCACCACTTGCCGCGCTGAGGGTGGTCGAGCTCGACCCACATGTCGCGGCCACGCACGTGCTCGTCGGTCGCCAGGTCCTCGGTGGACATGATCGGGCCGCAGGGAACGTCCAGGGGATTGAGGATCGCCATCAGCTCGCGCTTGGTGTACTTCTCGGCGAACTTGTTGATCAGCGTCCACATCAGGTTCTGGTTCTTGCGTCGGTCGCCGATCTTCGCGAAGCGCGGATCGGTCGCCATGTCGGGCATGCCGACGTCGGCTCCGATGCGCTTGGCGAGGTCTTCCCACACTGCCTCCTGCACCACGACATAGAGCCAGTCGTTGGCACCGTGGGGCTTGCAGTGGATGGCATTGCCGAGCTGGCCGCCGCCGGAATCGTTGCCGGCGCGCGGCACATCGCCCATTCCCTTGTACGTAGGGACCGAATATTCGGAGAGATCGCCGCGCGCCAGGCGCTGATGGTCGCGGAACTTGACGCGGCAAAGGTTCATCACGCCGTCCATCATGGCCACCTCGACGTATTGCCCCTGTCCGGTCTTCTCCGCATGGCGCAGCGCCGCGAGCAGGCCGATGGCCAGGTGCAGGCCGGTGCCCGAATCGCCGATCTGCGCGCCGGTGACGAACGGCGGGCCGTCAGGCACGCCCGTCGTGCTCATCGCGCCACCCATCGCCTGCGCCACGTTCTCGTAGGCCTTGAAATCGGAGTACGGCCCGCTCGAGCCGAAGCCCTTGATCGAGCCCATCACGATCTTCGGGTTGAGCTCGTGGATCTTCTCCCAGGTGAAGCCGAAGCGGTCGAGCACGCCGGGGCCGAAGTTCTCCATGATGATGTCGCACTTCTTCAGCAGGTCGACGAACACCTGCTTGCCCTCGGCCGACTTCATGTTCACGGTGATCGAGCGCTTGTTGCAGTTGAGCATCGTGAAATACAGCGAGTCGGCGTTCGGCACGTCGCGCAGCTGGCCGCGCGTCGCGTCGCCCTGCGGGTTCTCGAACTTGATCACGTCCGCGCCCATCCAGGCGAGCAGCTGCGAGCAGGTCGGACCTGCCTGGACGTGTGTCATGTCGAGAATTCGGACTCCTTTGAGCGCTTCCATGGTCGAATCTTATTTCTTTTTCGCGGTGGGGTTCAGGCTCGTGATACGGCCGCTCTCGGTGCCGGCGGTCTCGTCGATCACGGCGTTGATGAGCGTCGGTTTCTTCGAGCGGATCGCGTCTTCGATCGCTTTCTTCAGCTCGGCCGGAGTGGTCGCGTTTACGCCCACGCCGCCGAAGGCCTCGATCAGCTTGTCGTAGCGCGCGCCCTTGACGAACACGGTGGGCGCCACGTCCGGGCCCCCGGTCGGATTGACGTCGGTGCCCTTGTAGACGCCGTTGTTGTTCATGACCACGATGCACACCGGCAGGTTATAGCGGCAGATGGTCTCGACTTCCATGCCCGAGAACCCGAAGGCGCTGTCGCCCTCGACCGCGATCACCTGCTGCTTGGTCACCACCGCGGCGGCGACACAATAGCCCATGCCGATTCCCATGATGCCCCAGGTGCCAACGTCGATCCGCTTCCTCGGCTTGTACATGTCGACAATGCTGCGCGTGAAGTCGAGCGCGTTGGCGCCCTCGTTGACGAACATCGCATCCGGGTTGGCCTTGACGATGTCGCGCACCGCGTTCAGCGCGCTGTGGAAACTCATCGGCGAAGGGTTCTTCGCCAGCGTCTCGGCCATCTTGGCGACGTTCTTGGTCTTGCGCTCGTCGATGGCGTTCAGCCAGTCGGCGGATGGCTTGGGCCAGCTCGAGCCGATGCCGGACAGCAGCGCCGACACGCACGAGCCGATATCGCCCACCACCGGCGCGTCGATGCGCACGTTGCTGTCCGCCTCCTGCGGCGAGATGTCGACCTGGATGAACCTCTGGCCGCCCCAGTCCTTATGTCCCTTGCCGCCCCAGGTCTTGCCCTTGCCGTGCGACAGCAGCCAGTTCAGGCGCGCGCCGATCAGCATCACCACGTCCGCCTCGGGGAGCACGAAGGAGCGGGCTGCCGACGCGCACTGCTCGTGCGTATCGGGCAGCAGGCCCTTCGCCATCGACATCGGCAGATAGGGAATTCCCGTCTTTTCAACCAGAGATCTGATTTCCGCGTCGGCCTGGGCATACGCCGCACCCTTGCCGAGAATGATCAGGGGCTTCTTCGCGCCTTTCAGCAGTTCGAGCGCGCGCTTCACGGCTTCCGGAGCCGGAATCTGGCGCGGCGCAGGGTCCACGACCTTGATCAGCGAATTCTTCCCGGCGGCGGCGTCGATGCTCTGTGCAAAAAGCTTGGCCGGCAGGTCAAGGTACACGCCGCCCGGACGACCCGACACGGCGGCGCGGATGGCGCGCGCGAGGCCCACGCCGATGTCCTCGGCGTGCAGCACGCGATAGGCGGCCTTGGCGACCGGCTTGGCGATCGCGAGCTGGTCCATCTCCTCGTAGTCGCCCTGCTGCAGGTCGACGATCTCGCGCTCGCTCGAGCCGCTGATCAGGATCATCGGGAAGCAGTTGACCGTCGCGTGCGCGAGCGCGTTGAGGCCGTTGAGGAAGCCGGGCGCGGACACGGTCAGGCAGATGCCGGGCTTCTGCGTCAGGAATCCGGCGATCGAGGCGGCATAACCCGCGCTCTGCTCGTGGCGGAAGGAAAGCACGCGCAGGCCCGCGGCCTGTGCGCGGCGGGTGAGGTCGGTGATCGGAATGCCGGGCAGGCCGTAGATGGTATCGAGGCCGTTCAGCTTGAGGGCATCGATGACCAGCTGAAAGCCGTCGGTCACTTGCTGTGCTTGCGCATCGGGACCGGACGCGACTTGCGGCTCGACTGTTCCCATGATGGTCTCCTTACGTGCAGTGCCCGGCCAGATAGGCGCCGGGGATCGAATTGGACCCAAAGTCTAGGATTGTTAAGGCCTTTCCACCTTGACTGTAGTCAATAAATCCCGCCTAATTGCCCGCTCACCCACCGCATGCCGTCCTTGCCCGTGTCGGCCATCCTCAATCACCCGCAGCGCAACACGATCCGCCTGCAGCTCAAGCAGAACCTGATCCTGCGCGAAATGCCGGTGCCCGCCTGGGACGACCTCGAGCCGCAGCTGGAGGTCGCCGAGTACCGCAAGGGTGAGCCGCTGGTGAGGCAGGGCAGCACGAGCATGGAGCAGTTCTTCATCCTGGACGGGATCCTCAAGCGCGTCGTCAGCAATCCCCAGGGCAAGGAGATGATCCTGCGCTTCGCGGCCGAAACCGACATGGACACGTCCTATGCCGCATGGCGCATGAAGACCCCCATCCCCTACAGCATCGCGGCAGTCACGAAGGTGCGTGTTGCGCGCCTGTCCATGCCCCACTGGGTCGAGTTCCTCGAGCGCCACGACGAAGTGAAACTCCGCTTCGAATACGAGGTGATGCGGCTCATGTCCGAAGTCATGGCGCACACCATCACGCTGCATCTGCTCGACGCCCCCGGGCGGCTCGCGCGCTTCATGCGCAAGCACCAGGACCTGCTCGGCCGCATTCCCAAGAAGGAACTGGCGTCCTATCTCAATCTCACGCCGGAGACCCTGTCGCGCCTACGGCAGCGCGTCGCTTAAGCCGTCCGCTTCCCCTGCAGCGTGCGCAGCAGCGTCCTGATCAGAGGCCAGAAAAGCAGGAGCAGCGCGAGCGCGGTCAGGCCTCCAACGAGGCCGTTCGAGAAGAACACCATGAGATCGCCCTGCGAGCCCTTGATGGCGTTGCGGAAGTTCTCTTCCGCCCTGTCGCCCAGGACGAGCGCCAGCACCATGGGCGCCAGCGGATAGCCGAGCTTCTTGAAGGCGTAGCCGATCACGCCGAAGACGACCATCAGATAGACGTCGAACATCGAGTTGTGCACGGTGTACGCGCCGATCGCGCAGATCACGATGATGACCGGCGCGATGATCGAAAACGGAATGCGCAGGATGGCGGCGAACAGCGGGACGCAGGTGAGCACGACGATCAGCCCGGCAATATTCCCCAGATACATGCTGGCGATCAGGCCCCACACGAAATCCGGCTTCTCCACGAACAGCAGCGGCCCGGGCTGCAGGCCCCAGATGAGGAGGCCGCCGAGCAGCACCGCGGCGGTGGGCGAACCCGGCACGCCGAGCGTGATCATCGGCAGCAGCGCCGACGTCCCGGCGGCGTGCGCGGCAGTCTCCGGCGCCACCACGCCCTCGACCTTGCCGTTGCCGAAATCCCGCCCGTCCTTGGAGAGGCGCCGCGCGAGGCCGTAGCTCATGAACGACGCAGGCGTCGCCCCGCCCGGCACGATCCCCATGAAGCACCCTACCGCGGAGCTGCGCAAGGAAGTCGCCCAGTAACGCGGCAATTCTTTCCAGGTTTCCAATACGACTTTCATGTTGATCTTGGCGTTCGCTCCCTTGAACGCCAGGCCTTCTTCCAGTGTCTCCAGAATCTCGCCGATGCCGAACAGGCCGATGACCGCGATCAGGAAATCGAACCCCTTGAGCAGCGAAGTAAAGCCGAAGGTGAGGCGCAACGTTCCGGTGACGCTGTCCAGGCCGACCGCCGCGAGGGCGAACCCTATCATCATCGACGCGACGGTCTTCGCCGCGTTGCCGCCGCTCATCCCGACGAAGGCGCAGAAGGTGAGCAGATAGACCGCGAAGAACTCCGGCGGACCGAATTTCAGGGCGAATCCCGCAACGACTGGCGAGAGGAAGGTGATCATGATCACCGCGATCAGCGCCCCGACGAATGAGGAAGTGAACGCCGCGGTCAGGGCGCTGCCCGCTCGCCCCTGCTGGGCGAGCGGATGCCCGTCGAACGTGGTTGCCACCGACCAGGGCTCACCGGGGATATTGAAGAGAATCGAGGTGATGGCCCCGCCGAAAAGCGCACCCCAGTAGATGCAGGAGAGCAGGATGATCGCCGAGGTAGTGCCTCCGGGCTGCTGAGCCATCGAGAAAGTGAGCGGCAGCAGGATGGCAACACCGTTTGCGCCGCCCAGCCCGGGAAGCACGCCGATGATGATTCCCAGGATCACTCCGACGAACATCAGCACCAGGTTCAGCGGCGACAAAGCGACGCCGAACCCCCCCAGCAATGCATTGATTTCTTCCACCCGATCTCCTATGCGCGGCGCGGCCCGCCCGCTCGCCCGTTCGCGTTCAACCCAAGCCCAGGGCTGCCTCCAGCGGCCCCTTGGGCAGGGGCACCTGGAACCACACCTCGAAGATCAGAAAGAAAACGACGCTCACGCCCACCGCGACCGGGACGATCTTGACCCAGGGGTACTTGCCCAGCTGCCACATGAAGTAGGCGATATACAGGGTCGACGCCAGGTAGAAGCCCAGATAGGCGATCAGGGAGACGTAGACGACGGTCGGAACGAGAACCGTGAGGATCTTTTTCAGCTCCTCGCGCGACACAAACGACTCGTCCGAAAGCGCCGCATTGCGCCAGCCGCGCAGCAGGATAGTCACGGCCGAAGCGCAGATCAGCAGTCCCACATACAAGGGAAAATAGCCGGGCTGGGGTCCGTCGTCCCCCCACCTCGCACCCAGCCGGTAGCTGTCGATCACCACCACCAGGCCGAAAAGGAGAATGGCGGCGGCAACACCGATTTCCACGGCGCGTACCGACGCCGCCGAACGATCCGTCCCGTTATCCACGCCACCCGCCTCCTCGATCCGCCCGCCGGGCCCTCGGCGCGCGGGGAGTGCCCCGCGCGCCCGCAAAAGCTCACCTCGCGAGGAATCCTGCCTCTTTCATGAGCAGGATGTGCCGCGCTTCCTCGCGCGCAACCCACGCTTCGTATTCCTTGCCGTTCAGGGTCGTCTGGTTGAACGCGCCCTGCTCGAGAAAATCCTTCCACTCGGGCGTATCCCGCACCTTCTTCAGAAGGTCCACGAAGTACTGCACCTGTTCAGGGGTCACGCCGCCCGGCATGAAGATTCCGCGCAGCATGACGTACTCGACGTCGAGCCCCGTCTCCTTGCAGGTCGGGATGTCGTACCAGGACATCGTCTTCGTGACCTTGGTCTTGTAGGGCATGCGCTTGGAATCGAACACGCACAGCGGCCGCAGGGTCCCCGCCCTCCACTGCGCCACCGCCTCGATCGGATTGTTCACCGTGGAGTCGATGTGCTTGCCGACGAGCTGCACCGCCACCTCGCCGCCGCCCCGGTAGGAGATATAGGTGAACTTGGCGCCGGTCTGCCGCTCGATCGCGACCGTGATGATCTGGTCCTCCTGCTTGGAGCCGGTGCCGCCCATCTTGAACTTGCCGCCCCCTGCCGTGACCGCGGCCACGTACTCCTTCGGGGTCTTGTAGGGCGTCTCCGCGTTCACCCAGAGGACGAAATTGTCGAGCGCCATCATCTGCACCGGCGTCAGGTCGCGCCAATTGAAAGGCGTGTGCGTCGCGAGCGGCGTGGTGAACAGGTTCGACAGGGTGATGATCAGCTTGTGCGGGTCGCCTTTCGACTCCTTGACGTCGAGGAAACCCTCGGCGCCCGCGCCGCCGGCCTTGTTGATGACGACCATGGGTTGCTTCATCAGCTTGTGCTTGGCAACGATGCCCTGGATGAAGCGCGCCATCTGGTCGGCGCCGCCTCCGGTCCCCGCGGGAATGATGAATTCCACGGTCTTGCTCGGCTCCCAGGCCGCGAGGGCCGATTGCGGAGAGCCGACGGCCGCAAAAACGGCCAGGAATGGGGTGCTCCAACGCGAAAACTGCTTGATGTCGAACCGCATGTCTTTTCCTCCTTTAGGACGACCTCGTGCTCCCCGACCTCCGTACCGCGCCGCCTATTATATTGCGCGGACCTGTTTGGACCTTGACTGGAATCAAGCGAGTTTCCCTCGTCGACCCGTCTAGTCCTCCTTCTTTTCGGGCTTGGAGCGCCCGGCAAGCCATTTCCCAACGACGACCACCAGCGCCGCGCCTACCGCGGGCGCAACATAGTAGCTCTCCAGCCACGGCAGGTTCGCGTTGACCCAGGCTGAAATCGCCGGATCCGTCACCGCCATCTCTCCCGCGGTCCAGCCGAGAATGGCGGCGCCGAGCGTAATGATAACCGGCCAGCGCTCCATAAGCTTCATCAGCATGGTCGCGCCGTAGACGACGAGCGGAATGCTGATGATGAGGCCGAGCACGAGCAGCGTGATGCTGCCCTTGGCCGCCGCGGCAACGGCGATGACGTTGTCGGTGCTCATGACCAGGTCCGCGATCAGGATGGTCTTGATCGCACCGATGAGGTGCGAGCTCGATTGCACCTCGCCGTCCCCGTCTTCCTCGGGTATCAGCAGCTTCACCGCGATCCACAGCAGCGCCGCCCCTCCCGCGAGCTTGAGGTATGGGAACTCGAGCAGCTTCACCGCGACGACCGTGAGGACGATGCGCAGCACCACCGCGGCCCCGGCGCCCCAGAATATCGCCTGCTTTTGCTGCCTCGGCGGCAGCGAGCGCGCCGCGAGGGCGATCACCACGGCATTGTCGCCCGACAGGATGATGTTCACCCAGATGATCGTCCCCAGCCCCAGCCAGAACTGGGTCGTCAGCAGCTGCTCCATTCAGGTCCCCCCTCTCGCCGGCGCGAAATCAGAACAGGCCGACGACTTTTCCTTCCACCAGGTCGATCTTCACCGCCGAAGGCACCTTGGGCAGGCCGGGCATGGTCATGATGTCGCCGCAGATCATCACGATGAACTCGGCGCCCGCCGCGAGGCGCACCTCGCGGACGTTGATCACGTGATCCACCGGGGCGGCCCGCAATTGAGGATCGGTCGAGAACGAGTACTGGGTCTTTGCGACGCACACCGGGTAGTGTCCGTAGCCCTCCTCTTGCAGCTTCTTGATCTGGTTGCGCACCTTGGCGTCCGCGGTGACTTCGGAGGCGCGGTAAATGCGCTGCGCGATCGCGCTGATCTTCTCCCATAGCGAATCGTTTTCGCCGTACACGAAATGGAAACTGTTCTTGGTTTCGCACAACCCCACGACGATACGCGCGAGCTCCGCCGCACCCTTGCCGCCGTCGCTCCAGTGGGTGGCAATCACCGCCGGGACGCCGAGCTTCGCCATTCTCGCCTTGATGAAGTCGTGCTCACGCGGCGTATCGTAGGTGAACCGGTTGATCGACACGACGCAGGGGATGCCGTAGTGCTTGCTCACGTTCTCCACGTGCCGCTCGAGGTTGACGATGCCCCGCTCCAGCGCGGCTATGTTCTCCTGATTCACCGTCTTCAGGTCCGCGCCTCCATGGTATTTCAGCGCCCGCACCGTGCCGACAATGACCGCCGCGCTCGGCTGCAGTCCGGATTTGCGGCACTTGATGTCGACGAACTTCTCGGCACCGAGGTCGGCGCCGAAGCCCGCTTCGGTCACCACATAGTCGACGAGTTTCATCGCGGACTTCGTGGCGATCACGGAATTGCAGCCGTGCGCGATGTTGGCGAACGGACCGCCGTGAATGAAAGCCGGGTTGTTCTCGAGCGTCTGCACAAGATTCGGCTTGATCGCGTCCTTGAGCAGCACCGTCATGGCGCCGTGAGCCTGCAGGTCCCGCGCGAGCACCGGCTTCTGGTCGCGCGTGTAGGCGACGACGATCTTGCCGAGGCGTTCCTTCAGGTCCTCGAGCGAGTTCGACAGGCAGAAGATCGCCATGACTTCGGAGGCGACGACGATGTCGAATCCGTCCTGGCGCGGATAGCCGTTCCCCGGCCCGCCGAGGCTCACGGTGATGTCGCGCAGGGCGCGATCGTTCATGTCGACGACGCGCCTCCAGGCGATGCGGCGCACGTCGATCCCCAGCTCGTTTCCGTGATGGATGTGGTTGTCGAGCATCGCCGCGAGCAGGTTGTTCGCGAGCGCGATGGCGTTGAAGTCGCCGGTGAAATGCAGGTTGATGTCTTCCATCGGCACCACCTGGGCGTAGCCGCCCCCGGCAGCGCCCCCCTTCATGCCGAACACCGGCCCGAGCGAGGGTTCGCGCAGGCAGATCATCGCTTTCTTGCCGATGTGGTTGAGCGCGTCGCCAAGACCGACGGTCGTCGTGGTCTTGCCCTCGCCCGCCGGCGTGGGCGTCATTGCCGTGACGAGAATGAGCTTTGCGTTCGGCCGTTGCTTCAGGCCGTCGAGATATTCGAGCGCCACCTTCGCCTTGTAGTGGCCGTAGGGCTCTAGGTGCTCCTCGGGAATGCCGAGCTTCGCCAGCGCGATCTTGGAGATGCGTTCGAGTCTGGCTTTCTGCGCGATTTCGATGTCGGAGGGCATCTGCTGCTCCTTTGGGCTTTCCGAAGCGTCTCTTATTGCGGACGAGCACTATACGGTGTGTGCATTTGCCCGGACATTGACGGAGGTCAAGAGCGGATACGTGTCACTGCTGTAGCCGGACCTCCCGGTCCCACTCGAGCGCCTTGAGATTGAAGCGCGCCTTTCCGTAGCCCGGCCGCAGAATCAGCGCGGAACGGTACTCATTCTCCGCATCGTCGACTCGCCCGGCAAGATAGTACGCATATCCCAGATTGTTGCGCGCGCGGGCGTTCCACGGAGCCTCGTGCACGCTCGACTCCCACAGCGCGATTTCGCTGGCGTAGTCGAGCTGCCGCGCGACGCAGGACAACAGGCACAATCCGAGCAGCACTCCGAGCGCGGCGCGCACTGCGGCAGCCCGCGGCCGCGAGGACGAGACCTGTGCGCTCAATCCGAGGAACAGTCCCCAGCCGGAGAGGTAGAGCTGGCGGTCATTGGCGACGTCCAGGCGCGGCACGATCGAATTGGTCGGCGCGAGCTGCAGGAAGAACCACAGTATGCCGAACGCAAGCCAGGGACGCGACCGCAAGCTGGCGACACCGAGCGCGAGCAGGGCCGCGAGCAGCGCCGCCTGCACGCCAAGCTGCACGTTCCATTCGGCAAGCGGCATCAGCGCGGGATCGATGTTGTAGCCGCGCAGCCCAATCAGCCGCGAAACCAGGTAGGCAATGCCGCCCACCTGGGTGAGCAGGTTCCCGCCGGCGTCCCGCTGCGTGAATCCGTAGCTGAGCAGCTCGAAATAGCGCGGGTGAAGCAGCGCCACGGCCGTGCCCGCGACCAGCACCGCCCAGTGCGCCCATTGCCGTCGCAGTACTTCCTTCCAGAACGGCTTCCAGCCGCGCCGGTCTCCTCTGCAGAGCTCGCACAGGAGCAGCGCCGCGGGCAGAGTCGCCGCGGTCTCGCGCGTCGCCAGCGCGAGCACGAACAGCAGCGTCGAGACCGCCCAGTGCCCGCGCCTGAGATACACGAGCAGCGCGCCGAGATAGAAGCTCGCCATCAGCGACGACGAGCGCCCGCTGATGTACGTCACTGCTTCCGTCTGCGCCGGGTGCAGCGCGAACAGCAGCGCGGCGATCAGCGCCACGCCGCGCGACCGGTCCGATTCCCCTTCGCCGAACCAGCGCGCGCACAGTCTCGACCCGATGGCGTACAGCAGCACCGCGTTGAGCGCATGCGCCGCAATGTTGAACAGGTGAAAGCCGAATTCTCCCGGGCCGAGCGTCCAGTTGAGGACGTAGCTGGCCTTGAGCAGCGGCCGCACGCCTCCGCCGGCGCGATCGAGCAGCGCCTGCCAGGAATGCACCGTCGGATAGTTGACGATGACGTTGTAGTCGTCGAACTGGAACACGCCCGCGAACGACGGCAGATACGCGATGAACGCGACGATCGCCAGCAACCATCCGTCGCGCCGGGCGCGGTCCGGCATTCCCGGAGTCATTGCGCCCGGGCCGCGAATGCGCGATCGAGCAGGCCCACCGCGTGCCACCAGCGGTTGCGGGCGTTGAGCATCACCACCAGCACGCGCACGCCGTCCCGCTCGGCGAGCGCAACCAGGCAGTTTCCGGCGAGGTCGGTGTGTCCGGTCTTCAGCCCGATCGCGCCGGGATAGCGACCGATGAGCGCATTGGTATTGTCGAATTCGAAGGAGCGCTTGCCGTCGGCGCTGCTCACCGCCGCGCGCGCCTTCTCCGCGAGCCGGAGGTACTCCGGATGCCGCATGACCTCTTCGGCCAGCCGCGCGAGATCGTGCGCGCTGGAGTACTGCAGCTTGTGGTCATGCCCGCAGGGATCGGCGAAGCGCGTATCCCGGAGGTCGAGCGCCAAGGCGCGACGGTTCATCAGCTCGACAAAATGCTGCGTGGTCCGCCCGAGGTCGTCTGCGAGCGCGCGGCAGGCGTCGTTCGCAGAGCGGATCACGGTCGCGGCGAGCAGGTCCCGGACGCGCCACTTTTCGCCGGGCCTGATCCCGAGGCGCGTTCCGGTCTCGGATGCGACGCCGTCGCTCACCGCGATCACGCGTTCGGGCTCTCCGCGTTCGAGCACCAGCAGGGCGGTCATCATCTTGGCGAGGCTCGCGGGCGGCAGGCGCTCGCCGGCCCTGCCCGCCCACAGCAGGCGCCCGTCGCGCTTGACCAGGTAGGCGTCCGCGACCTGCGGGTAGCGGTCTTCCTCGGCGTGCGCGCAGCCCGCCGCAAGCAGCGCGACGAGCGCGAGGCGACGCAGCACGCCGGCTTATCTCCCGAACAGGCCCTTCAGCTTGTTGATGCCCTGATCGACGCCCTGCTGGACGGCGTCGCCGGCGGGTGATTTCTTCTTCTCCTGTGCCGAGGCGCCAGGGGCAGTCTTCGCACCGCGCGCTTCGTCCGTATCCAGGTTGGCAAGGTAGCTCGTGCACAGCACCGCGTATTTGCCGCCTTCCTTCGACGTGTAGTCGCGGCCGGTGCAGTGCTTCTGCGCCAGCGGCTTGGCCTCGTTGGGGCAATAGCGGCCGAGGAAATCGAGCGATTCGGTCTTGAGTGCCCCCGGGCATAGCGACGCCTTGACCCTGTCCGCCGACAGGCCGCACGCCTCAGCCACGTTCTTGTCGCCACCGGCCTTCGCGAACCCCTCCTGCGTCTGGTAGCGCTTGCAGAATTCGGCGGTCTTCGCGGTGCACGCCGACTGCACCTCCGGGTAGGTCTTGGCATAGCTGCTCATGACGCTCTTGCAGGTATCGTCGCTCTTGCGGTAGCAGCGCCCGTACATCCCGAGCTTTCCGAAGTCCATGGTCTCGACCGCCTTGCCGCATTCCGCGATCTGCGCCTCGTTGTTTCGCTTCATGGCTTGCTCGCCCTGCGCCCGCGCAGCATCGGCCTGCGCCTTCATGGCGGCGATCTGCCCTTCGCGCTCGCTCCTCGCCTGCTCCCGTTCGCTCCTCGCCTTCTGCGCGTCGCAGGTGCCGACCTTCCTGCCGCTCATGTTCATGAGCATTTCCTGGCCGCCGTCCTTCATGCGCATCGTGCCCTTGTATTCCGTGCGGGACGGGTTGAAGACGTATTCCATGACCGCCGACCGGTTCTTGGGGCAGCTCATTGTTATGGTCAGCTTGTTTGCGGATTCCTTGTAGTCCGTCACCTTGCATCCCTCCGCGTCCTTGCGCTGGGTGACGTTCTTGCGCATGTCCTTTTCGTAGCACTGCTGCTGGGTGTTGCTCCCCATGCCGGCGGGCATCCCGGGCACGTTCATCTGCGTGGTGATTTCCCACAGGTCGTCCGCGCCGGCGGCGGGCGCGGCAAACGAAAGAGACAGCGCGCCGGCGAGCGCGAGCGAGGTCATGACTCCGGTAATTTTCATGCTTACCCTCCCAGGGCGGCGCGGCCCGGCGGAGGCGCCAGGCCGACGATGCGAGTCTACCGCAACGTTCCGCCGAACGAGCGGATAGGGATCAGATCAGCGCCGGAGCTCCGCCAGCGCCTGTCCGCCCCCGAAGCTCGAGTGCACCGGCGTCGGACCGCCCTTGGTGACTTTCACCGCGCAATATTTGAACTCCGGGATCTTGCCGAACGGGTCGAGCTTCGGGTTGGTGAGCATGTTCGCCGCCGCCTCGTAGTAGCAGAACGGGATGAACAAGGCGCCGACCGGCGTGCCTTCGTCCGCGCGCGCGTATAGCGCGATTTTCCCGCGGCGCGATTCGACGGTGACGATCTCGCCCGCTTTCACCCCGAACCTGGCGAGGTCGGCCGGATGGAGCGACGCGACCGGCTCGGGCTCGATGTGATCGAGCACGGTGGCGCGGCGCGTCATCGAGCCGGTGTGCCAATGCTCGAGCTGGCGGCCGGTGATGAGCACCATCGGGTATTCGTCGTCCGGCCGTTCATCGGCCGAGATCAGGTCTGCGGGAACGAACTTGCCGCGGCCGGTGGTCGTCGGGAAGTGCGTCGTGAATACCACGGGCTCGCCGGGGTCGCCTTCTTTCTCGCACGGGTAGGTCACCGAGGAATCGCGCTCGAGGCGCTCCCAGGTGATGCCCGCGATCGAGTCCATGCACTGGCGCATCTCGTTGAACACGTCGCGCGGGTGCGCGTAGTTCCAGGAAAGACCGATGCGCCTGGCCAGCTCGTTGAGGAGCCAGAAGTCTTCCTTCGCCTCCCCCGGGGGCTCGATTGCCTTTCTTCCGAGCTGCACCATGCGATCGGTGTTGGTCACCGTGCCGACCTTCTCCGGCCAGGCGGTCGCGGGCAGCACCACGTCGGCGAGATACGCCGTTTCCGTGAGGAAGATGTCCTGCACCACCATGTGATCGAGGGAAGCGAGCGCCTCGCGCGCGTGGTCGACGTCGGGGTCGGACATCGCCGGGTTCTCGCCCATGATGTACATGCCGCGGATCTCGCGCTTCTTCGCCGCGTTGATGGTCTCGACCACGGTGAGTCCGGGCTTGGGGTCGAGCTCCATGCCCCAGAGCTTCTCGAAGCGCGCCTTGGCCTCGGGCGTGGCGACGCGCTGGTAGTCGGGATAGAACATCGGGATCAGGCCTGAGTCGGAGGCGCCCTGCACGTTGTTCTGGCCGCGCAGGGGATGCAGGCCCGAGCCGGGCTTGCCGATCTGGCCGGTCGAGAGCGCCAGTGCGATCAGGCAGCGCGCGTTGTCTGTGCCGTGCACGTGCTGCGAGATGCCCATGCCCCACATGATCATCGAGCCCTTGGAGGTCGCGTACAGGCGCGCGACTTCGCGGATGGTCTTCGCGTCGATGCCGCAGATGGGCGCCATTGCCTCGGGGGAGAACTTCTTCACGTTCTCGGCCAGGGCCTCGTAACCCGAGGTGCGGTCGCGGATGAAGGCCTCGTTCACGAGCCCTTCCTCGACGATGGTGTGCAGCATCGCGTTCAGCAGAGCGACGTCCGTGTCGGCCTTGAACTGCAGGCAGTAGGTCGCGTGGCGCGCGAGCTCGCCGCGGCGCGGGTCGGCGACGATCAGCTTCACGCCGGCCTTGGCGGCGTTCTTCATCCAGGTCGCCGCGACGGGGTGGTTCACCGTGGGGTTGGCCCCGATCAGGAAGATCACCTCCGCCTTCATCACGTCGCGCACCTGGTTCGACACCGCGCCCGAGTTGATGCCTTCCATCAGCGCCGCGACCGACGAGGCGTGGCACAGGCGCGTGCAGTGATCGACGTTGTTCGACCCGAAGCCGGTGCGCACCAGCTTCTGGAAGAGATAGGCTTCCTCGTTCGTGCCCTTCGCCGAGCCGAATCCGGCCAGCGCCTTCTTCCCGTGGGTGTCGCGGATGTCGCGAAGGCCCTTGGCGGCGAAGTCGAGCGCCTCTTCCCAGCTCGCCTCGCGGAAAACCTGCGACCAGTTGTCCGGGTCGACGACGAAGTTCTTGTGCTTTTTCACGCCCGGCTTGCGGATGAGCGGCCGGGTGAGCCGGTGCCTGTGCTGCACGTAGTCGAAGCCGTAGCGTCCCTTCACGCACAGGCGGCTGGAGTTGGCGGGGCCTTCCCTGCCCTGGACCCACAGAATCTTGTTGCCCTTGACGTTGTAGGTGAGCAGGCAGCCCACGCCGCAGTAGGGGCACACCGAGTCCACGGTCTTGTCGGCCTGCACCTTGCCGACGTCCCGGGCCGGCATCAGGGCGCCCGTCGGGCAGGCCTGCACGCATTCGCCGCAGGCGACGCAGGTCGAGTTGCCCATGGGGTCGTCGAGGTCGAAGACGATCTTGGAGTGCTCGCCGCGGAAAGCGTAGCCGATGACGTCGTTCACCTGTTCCTCGCGGCAGGCCCTGAGGCAGCGCGTGCACTGTATGCACGCGTCCAGGTTGACCGCGATCGCCGAGTGCGACAGGTCGGGCTTCGGCTGATGCCGCGACTCGAAGCGCGGCTTGCCGACTTTCAGCTCCTTCGCCCAGTGATCGAGCTCGGAATCGAGCGTGTAGGACTTCTCCGGAATATCCGCGAGCAGGAGCTCGAGCACCATTTTCTGGCTGGTGAGGGCTCGCGCGCTGTCG
>Ga0335084_10000209_pt1 | contig 45182 bp, 43 predicted proteins | sample Lox_Sample_44_FD_206721 | JGI IMG/M metagenome (GOLD analysis project Ga0335084, IMG submission 206721) | Soil microbial communities from Loxahatchee National Wildlife Refuge, Florida, United States - Lox_Sample_4.4 | ecosystem: Environmental > Terrestrial > Soil > Wetlands | place: USA...
GCTGGCCCAGGCGCTCGAGGGGCCCGAGCCGGAGCGGCCGGTCCTGGTCGACGTGCGAAACGCCGAGGAGGTCCGGGTGGCGTCCATCCGGGGCTCGCTCCACGTGCCCATGCACGAGCTCCCGGGCCGGGTCGACGAGCTGCGCGAGCTGGCCGGACGACCGGTGGTGGTGCTCTGCCACACCGGGGTCCGCAGCTACCACGCCGCCGCCTTCCTCGAGTCGGTGGGTATCCCCGCGGCCTCGCTCCGTGGCGGCATCGAGGCCTGGGCGGTGGACGTGGACCCCCGCGTGCCGAGGTACTGAGGCCCGTGCCGCGCCCGCCCCCCGGCCGCCGGCGCGAGCACCCCGCGCGCGACGTCTCCCACTCCCCCGGCCCGCGAGGACCCGGACCCTCCAGGGAGCAGAGGGGCTCCCGGCGTCGCGGCGACCGACCGAGATCGACCGGAGGCGAGGTCGACGAAGGAGGACAGCCCGGGAAGGCCGACCGTCCCGATCGACCGCTGCGGGAGGACCTCGTCATCCAGGCCGCGCTGGAGGCGTACGGCGCCATCCGTCACGAGGGCTGGCTCGCCGATCGCGGGCTCGACCACGTCCTCCGGGTGAAGCGCCACCTCTATTCCAACGAGCGCCGGGCGGTCGCCGAGCGCGTCTACGCCCTGCTCCGGCGTCAGCGCACGGTCGACGCGCTCCTCGAGCGAACGGGGGCCTCCCTCGCGCAGCGCTCCACCACCGAGCAGGACCTGCTCCGCCTCGCCACCTCGCGGGTGCTCCACGGAGAGTCCGCCGAGCGGGTGGCCCGGACCAGCGGGCTCCACCCTGACGAGGCGAGGCTCCTCGAGGCGCTGCCCGCCGCTGCCGCCGCCCTCCAGGCCCTCCCCCGCCCCGAGCGCTTCGCCCTCGACGCCTCGCTCCCGGACTTCCTCGCCGCCCGGTTCCTCCGCCAGTTCGGGGACCGTGCCGAGGCCGAGGCCGCGGCGATGAACGAACGGGCTCCGCTCACCGCTCGGGTGAATCCGTTGAAGACCACCCGCGAGGCGCTCCGGGAGCGGCTCCGCGCCGAGGGGGTCGAGGCCCGCGAGACCCCGCTCTCGCCGCTGGGCCTGTTCCTCGAGACGCGGTTGAACGCCTTCTCCCTTCCCAGCTTTCGCGATGGGCTCTTCGAGCTGCAGGACGAGGGCAGCCAGCTCCTCGGGCTCCTGGTCGACGCGCCGCCCACCCGGGTGGTCGACGCCTGCGCCGGCGCGGGCGGCAAGACCCTCCAGCTCGCGGCGCAGATGCGCAACCGCGGCGAGCTCTTCGCCCTCGACGTCGACGCCCGGCGGCTGGAGGAGCTGAAGCGCCGGGCCCGGCGCGCCGGGGTGCACAACGTCCGGATCCGGCCGCTCCCTGCGAGCGGCCCGGACGTCGCGCCGGCGCTTGCCGACCTGATGGAGCGCGCAGACCGGGTGCTGGTCGACGCCCCCTGCAGCGGCAGCGGGACGTTCCGCCGCAAGCCCGATGCTCGCTACCGCCTCACCGAGGCGATGCTGGGCCAGCACGTGGAGCGACAGCGCCTGCTGCTCGCCCAGTTCGCACCGCTGGTCCGCCCCGGCGGTCGTCTGGTCTACGGGACGTGCAGCGTCCTCCAGGAGGAGAACGAGGGAGTGGTGGCGTGGTTCCTGGAGCGCCACCCGGAGTTCCGACCCGTGCCGCCAGCGGACCGCCTCGGCCCGGAGCTCGGGGCCCGCGTCAGCGACGGCGACTTCCTCCGCCTCTCGCCCGGGCGGCACGGGACCGACGGCTTCTTCGGGGCAATCCTCCTCCGCGGACGCTGAGCCCGATCGCTGGCGCGCCCCCGCGCGCTTCCGCGGGCGTCCCCCCGGTGGGGGGTTCGGCAGGCCCGGCGGTATGGGTCCGGCAGTTTCTGGTAGAGGGGTGCGAATGACCGAAGCGGTCCGCTACCGCGTCTCGATGTCCCGACCTCACTCGCACCTGTTCGAGGTCGAGGCCCAGTTCCCGCCCGCCGACACGCTGGATCTGGTGCTGCCGGTCTGGACCCCGGGCAGCTACCTGGTCCGCGAGTACGCCCGGCACGTCCAGGAGCTCACGGCATCGGACGAGCGCGGGGATCGCCTCCCGATCGAGCGGGTGGACAAGCGCACCTGGCGGTTGCGGCCACATGGCCGGCCGGCGCGGGTGCGCTACTGCGTGTACGCCAACGAGCTCACCGTCCGGACCAGCCACCTCGACGGGACCCACGGCTTCTTCAACGGGGCCACGCTCTTCCTCTACGCCGAGGCCCTCCGGGACCGCTCGCACCATCTCGCGGTCGACGCGCCGCCGGGCTGGAGCGTCTTCACCGCGCTGGAGCGCACCGACGGGGGCTGGCAGGCACCGAGCTACGACGTGCTGGTGGACAGCCCGGTGGAGATTGGCCCTCACCGGCCGATCCGCTTCGAGGCCGGCGGAGTGCCCCACGAGGTGGTGGTCTGGGGAGGAACGGTCGATGGGAGCAAGCTCGCCGCCGACCTCGCCGCGGTGTGCGATGCCGAGGCCGCGCTCTGGGGCGGGCTCCCGATGCCGCGCTACCTCTTCCTCCTCTACCTGGTGGACAAGGGTCGAGGCGGCCTGGAGCATGGGGCCTCCACCGCGCTCATCTACCCCCGGGCGCAGATCTCCACCTCCAAGGGATGGGAGGACTTCCTCACCCTCGCCGCGCACGAGTACTTCCACCTCTGGAACGTGAAGCGGCTGAAGCCGCGCGCCTTCGTTCCCTTCGACTACGCGGGCGAGAACTACACCCGGCTGCTCTGGGCGTTCGAGGGCATCACCTCCTACTACGACAATCTCCTGGTGCGCCGCGCCGGCCGGATGAGCCCGGCCAGGTACCTGGTGCGCCTCGGTGAGGCGTTCTCCGCGCTCGCCGCGACTCCGGGGCGGCGGGTGCAGACGCTCGAGGAGGCCTCGCTCACCGCCTGGGTGAAGTACTACCGCCAGGACGAGCACAGCCCCAATAGCGCGGTCTCGTACTACCTGAAGGGCGAGCTGGTGGCGCTGTGCCTTGATCTCGAGCTCCGCCGCCGCACCCGCGACGCGCGGAGCCTCGACGACGTGATGCGGCTGCTCTGGAGCCGCCACGGCGACGGAACCGGCGTGCCGGAGGAGGGCGTCGAGGCGGCGGCATCCGAGGTCGCCGGCTCGGATCTCAGACCCTTCTTCGACCGTGCGCTGCGCAGCACCGACGAGCTGGACACCTCCATGCTGGAGCACGTGGGGCTCCGGCTCCGCAGCCGCATCCGCGAGTCGGTGGGTGACAAGGGGGGCACGCCGCCCCGCCTGAAGGAAGGCGACACCCGGGCGCGGGGCTGGACCGGCGTCGTCGCCCGAGGCAGCACCATCGCCAGCGTCCTCGAAGGCTCTCCGGCTCAGGCGGCCGGCCTCTACCCGGACGACGAGGTCATCGCCATCGACGGGGTGAAGGGCGACGCCGCCGCCCTGGTCTCGCGCGCGGATGAGCGGATCCCCGGCGAGGTGCTCAAGGTCTCGGTGTTTCGGCGTGAGCTGCTGGTCGAGGTGCCGGTGACGCTGGAGCGCCGCCCCGAGGACGCGGTGTGGCTGGCGCCGGTCGAGTCGCCCTCCGACGCCCAGCGCGCCGCGTTCGAGCGGTGGGTCGGGGCGCCACTGGACAGTCCAGCCTGAGCGTCGCCCCGCCTGGCCCCGTGCTCCGGCGCACTGGCACCCGGAGACACTTCCAGGCTGTCGGTCCGCGCGTGTAGCGTTCGCTCCGTCACGATGTCCGATCTCGAGCGGTTCCTCGCGCAGCCCATCGGCCAGCTCCGGGAGCGCTTCCTCACCCGTGGACGTCCGGTTCCCGACGGGCTCCTCGAGGCTCTGGAGCGGGACGAGCGGCGGGCCGCACGGGAGCTGGCGCGCGCCATCCGCGCCCGGCGGGAGAAGAACCGCTCGGAGGGCCAGCGGCTTCGCAATCTGCTCCGCTTCGAGGTCGAGCTCTGGGAGGCGGGGCATCTGCACGTCGCCGGGGTCGACGAGGCGGGCATGGCGCCCCTGGCGGGGCCGGTGGTGGCGGCGGCGGTCATCCTCCCCAGGAGCTACCGGCTGCGGGGCATCGACGACAGCAAGGTGCTCGACGCCGAGACCCGCGAGCGGATGGCTGCCGAGCTGAAGCGCGACGCGGTGGCCTGGGCGGTGGGCGTCGCCGAGGTCGAGGAGATCGACCGGCTCAACATCTACCACGCCGGCCTCCTCGCGCTCCGCCGGGCGCTGCTCGGGCTGTCTCCAGCGCCGAGCTTCGTCCTGGTGGACGCCCGCCGCATCCCCGAGTGTCCGGTGCCACAGCGAGGCATCGTGCACGGGGATGCGCTCTCGCTCACCATCGCCGCGGCGTCGATCATCGCCAAGACCACCCGGGACGCCCAGATGGCCGATCTCGACGCCCGGTACCCGGGCTACGGCTTCGCCGCGCACAAGGGCTACCCCACGCCGCAGCACGAGACCGCGCTGCGCGCGCTCGGCGCCTGCCCCATCCATCGCCGGAGCTTCGCCCCGGTGCGCCAGGCGCTCGGGCTCGACCCCATCCAGGAGCTGCTCTTCGAGGCGCCGCCGGTTCCCCCGGAACCGTCCGGCCCGTGAGCCACGACGTCGACATCGACGCCTGGCTCTCGGCGGAGGGCTTCGATCTGCCCGACGGGAGGGCGGCGGCCCGCGATTCGCTCGAGGCGGCGGGCCTGACCCGTGCGGGCAAGGCCCGGATGAGCGCGGCGAAGGAGGGCCGCGCCCGGGCGGTGCTCGCCGAACGGCTGTTCAAGCACTGCGCGACCCCGGCCTGCGTGGCCGCCGCCTCGCGCTCGGGGAGGACGCCCGTGCGCACCGCCCACCGGATCGCCTGCGCCTCCTGTGGCGGCTCCGACAACCGCCGGGCGGAGGTGGCGCTGGTGACGGCCTGCGAGGGCGCCGGCATCCGCCGGCTGGCCATCGTCGGCGGCTCGCCCTCGGTGCGCGAGGAGCTGCGCGATGCGCTCTCGGGACGCCTCGAGCTCCGGCTGATCGACGGCACCGAGCGGCGCACCCTGGCCCAGGCCCGGCTCGATCTCGACTGGGCAGATCTGGTGCTGCTCTGGGGCGGATCGGAGCTCGACCACCGGGTCAGCACGCTCTACACCGGCGCGCCGCCGCCGCTCCGGCGGAAGCTGGTCCACACCTCGAAGCGGGGCATCGCCGCGCTGCTGGAGGCTGCGGTGGTGCACCTCTCACGCCATGGGTGATCGCCGGGCAGGGTTGCTCGGGCTGGGGCTGGTGCTGGCCGCGGCCGGCTGCAAGCCGACGTGGCCACGCTACGAGGCACCGGACGGGACGTTCAGCGCCGAGCTGCCGCCTCCCATCCGGGCCGAGGCCGAGCGAACGGAGGGCAACCAGCGGCTGCTCTCGATCGAGTCCCGCGGCACGGAGGACCAGGCGTTCCTGGTGCAGCGCCGCCGCCCCACCCCCGGACGGCGGCTCGATCCCCAGGGTGTGCTGGACGGCTTCTGCGCCGAGTTCGCCCGGGCGCGGGGCTACCAGATCGCCGCCGACGCGCGCGGGAAGCGCTCCGACGGGCGAGAGGCCCAGACCTGCGCGTTCCATGCCCAGGGGCTGGAGATCCGGATCCAGGTCGTCGCCGCGGGCCAGTGCGTGTACACCCTGATGGGCATGTGGCGCGGAGCAGCGCCGGACGTCGACCGGTTCCTCGACGGGTTCCGGGTGGCGAGGGACTGCGAGGCGGACGAGCGACCCTGAGGCGCTGACGCGCTTGACCTATCCACGTCGCTGGCCTCGGCCCAGGCCGCGGCAGGTGCGGTCGAGGGGGTGCGGCAGCAGCTCTTACTCGTCGTCCTTCCGCAGCGCGGCGAGGACGTTGAGGTCCTCGAGCGTGGTCGTGTCACCGGTGGTCTGCCGACCGGCGGCGACGTCCCGCAGCAGCCGGCGCATGATCTTCCCCGACCGGGTCTTGGGCAGTCCCTCGGCAAAGCGGATCTCGTCCGGACGGGCGATGGCCCCGATCTCCTTCGCCACGTGGGCCGCCAGTGCCTGCTTGATCGCCGCCGTCGGCTCGATGCCCTTCTTCAGGGTGACGAACGCCACCAGCGAGGTGCCCTTCAGCTCGTCCGGACGGCCCACCACCGCTGCCTCGGCCACCCGACCCTCGGACACCAGCGCGCTCTCGACCTCGGCGGTGCCGAGCCGGTGCCCGGCGACGTTCACCACGTCGTCGACCCGGCCCATCACCCAGAGATAGCCGTCCTTGTCGATTCGCGCGCCGTCACCGGTGAAGTAGATGCCGGGGATCTCGCTGAAGTACGTCTTCGCGTACCGGTCCGGATCTCCGTACAGGGTGCGGAGCATCGCCGGCCACGGCCGGGTAATGAACAGCTTGCCACCCGAGCCGAGCGGCACCGGCTTGCCGTCCTTGTCCAGCACCTCGGACTTGATCCCCGGCAGGGGCAGGGTGGCGCTCCCGGGCTTGGTGGGGGTCGCTCCGGGGAGCGGAGTGACCATGATTCCGCCGGTCTCGGTCTGCCACCAGGTGTCGACGATGGGGCAGCGCCCGGCGCCGATCACCTCGCGGTACCAGATCCACGCCTCGGGATTGATCGGCTCACCCACCGTGCCCAGAAGGCGGAGGCTGGACATGTCGTGCTTCTTCGGGTGCTCGTCCCCGAGCCGCATGAACGCCCGGATCGCCGTGGGCGCGGTGTAGAGGATGGAGATCTTGTGCCGCTCGATCATGTCCCAGAAGCGGTCGGGCCCCGGAGTCGTCGGCGCGCCCTCGTACATGAAGGCCGTCGCATGGTTCATCATCGGGCCGTAGACCACGTAGCTGTGTCCGGTGACCCAGCCCACGTCCGCGGTGCACCAGTAGACGTCCTGGTCCTTGAGGTCGAACACCCACCGGGTGCTCAGCGAGACGTAGACGGAGTAGCCCCCGGTGGTGTGGAGCACCCCCTTCGGCTTCCCGGTCGAGCCCGAGGTGTAGAGGATGAACAGCGGGTGCTCGCTGTCCACCCACTCCGGCTCGCAGGTGGCCGGCTGCTTCGCCACCAGCTCGGACCACAGGACGTCCTTCTCACCCTTCGCCGGCGGCGTCTTTGCGGTGCGCTGGACGATGATCACCTTCTCCACCGTCGTCATCTCCGGAAGCGCCGCGTCCACGTTGGTCTTCAAGGGGACCGCCGCGCCCTTCCGCCATCCACCGTCGGAGGTGATGACCACCTTCGCCCCGGCGTCGTTCATCCGTTCCCGGAGCGCCTCGGACGAGAATCCGCCGAACACCACCGAGTGCACCGCGCCGATCCGCGCGCAGGCCAGCATGGCGATCGCCACCTCGGGGATCATCGGCAGGTAGATGCCGACCCGGTCCCCCTTCTTGACACCGATCGACTTGAGCCCGTTCGCCAGCTTGCACACCTCGGAGTGCATCTCCCGGTAGGTGAGCTGGCGCTGGTCCCCGGGCTCACCCTCGAAGATCAGCGCCGTCTTGCCGCCGTGGGTGGCGAGGTGCCGGTCGAGGCAGTTGTAGGAGAGGTTGGTGGTCCCCCCGATGAACCACTTGGCGAACGGCGGCTTCCACTCCAGGACCTTCTGGAACGGCGTCTTCCAGAAGATCTCCTCCTTGCCGCGCGCGCCCCAGTACCCCTCCGGATCGCGCTCGGCGTGCGCAGCCAGCTCGCGGTACTGGTCCATCGACTTGATGTGCGCCCGACGCGAGAACTCGGGTGGGGGGGGGAAGACGCGGCCCTCGGTCAGGACCGAGGTGATCTCCGGGGAGGGTGAGTCGGCCATGGCGGCGCTCCTCTGCTCGTTCAGGGACAGACGCTTGCGGTGGTGCTCAAACTGGCCTCGTACTCGAACCAGGCCTGACAGATGCAAGTTTCGGGTCGGGGCGTGGAGGTGGTGATGCGGATCACCCCCGAGAAGAAGGTCGGGTCCATCGGGTTGGTGGTGGCGTCCAGGTGCACGTCCACCAGCTGAAGCTGACAGGACTGGCCCCCGATGGGCAGCAGGATGTTCGCCGCGGATCCGTCGGCGCTGAAAGCCTCCTGGTTGTAGGCGAACTGGCCGGCCATCGAGATGTCGAGCAGCTCGCCCTGGCTCGGAGAGGAGAAGCGGAAGTCGAGCTCCACCACGTTCCCCGAAATGGTCAGTCGTACCCCGAGGTTCGCTGCGGTTTCGGCGAGCAGCTGGCACTCGTCCCGGATGATTCCTGAGGGCCGCACGGGGTTCAGGGCATAGCACCCTTCCTCCTGGTCGTGCGTCCGCCCCCCACAGCCAATCCAGGAAGAGGCGAGGACCACCAGTGCCATCCGTGCATTCATCCGAGCGGACTGGTCAGTCTAGAGACGCAGCGGCAGGGCTTCAATCGGCACTCCGGCCGGGCCAGGCCGCTGGTAGGCTTCCCCCGGACCTCATGCGAGCCCTCCTCGCGCTGCTCGCCCTGGGCGTGCTCCTGACGGCCCACGAGCTGGCACATCTCCTCGCCGCGCGCGTCTTCGGCACCCGGGCGGTGGTCTTCTCCTTCGGGATCGGCCCCCCGCTGTTCGGTTTCCGCGCGCTCGGTCAGCGCTGGGCGCTGGGCGCGATTCCCTTCGGAGGCTGGCTGAGGCTGGAGGGCGAGAACCCTCACGACGCGGCGCGTGCCTCCGGCGTCCCGTTCGCGGCGCTCTCGGTCGGACGTCGGATGGCCATCTTCGCCGCCGGGCCGCTGGGGAGCTGGGCTCTGGCGGTGCTCCTGCTCGCCGGACTCTTCGCCGCGGGAACCCACCAGCCGATGGGCACGGCCGTGGGTGCGGTGGAGCCGGGGTCCCCAGCGGCGCGCGTCGGCTTTCGCCCCGGCGATCGCATCGTCTCGGTGGACGAGGAGCCGGTCCATGCGTGGTCCGAGCTGGTCGAGGCCCTGACCCGCAGCGAGGCCGGCGCGGCGGCGGTGACCGTCGCCCGCGGCACCGAGACGCTCACCCTCCAGGTCGAGCCCGAGCTCGACGCGGATGGACGGGCCCGCGTCGGCCTCCGGCAGCTCTACGCCTTCGAGCGCCTCCGGCCCACCCAGGCTCTCTGGCGGGCGGCACTGCACACCGGAGTGGTGCTGGAGCGCATCCTCCGCGAGGCCGGCGAGCTGCTCGCCCAGCCATGGGGGGGCTCGGCCCGGAACCACACCGCCGGGGCGCTGGTGTGGAGCGCTGCGGAGGCCGCTGGCAGCAGCGCCGACGCGCTGGTCCGCAGCCTGGCCGCGCTCTCGCTCGCGCTGGGGCTGTTCTTCCTCCTGCCCCTCCCGGCGCTCGACGGCGGGCGGATGCTGCTCACCCTCTGGGAGGGGGCGATGGGGCGCCCCGTCGACGGACGGGTGCAGACACTGCTGCAGACGGTGAGCCTCGTGGCTGCTGTGGCGGCGGTGGCCTGGCTCACCTACGGCGAGGTCCGACAGGTTCTGTCGATGAGCCTGGGGCGCTGAGCACCGGCCGGTGGGGAGGAAGCTCCGTTGTGCGTCCCACCCCGGGCGTGGCATGCCAGGGACGTGACCGACGCCGCACCCCGCTTTCCGCCGCAGATCCGCTACATCATCGGAAACGAGGCAGCCGAGCGCTTCAGCTTCTACGGGATGCGGAACATCCTCACGGTGTTCCTCGTCGACTACCTCCTGACCCGCCACACCGGGAACCGGGGCGATCAGGCGCAGGCGGTGTTCCACACCTTCGTGATGGGGGTGTTCCTCTTTCCGCTCCTCGGGGGCGTGCTCGCCGACTGGTGGTGGGGGAAGTACCGGACCGTGCTCTGGCTCAGCCTGGTGTACGTGGCCGGACACGCCTGCCTGGCCTTCTTCGAGGACAGCGAGCCGGGCTTCTACACCGGCCTCTTCCTGATCGCCCTCGGCTCGGGCGGCATCAAGCCCTGCGTGGCGTCCTTCGTCGGCGATCAGTTCACCGTCGCCAACCGCTCGCTGGTGCCGAAGGTGTTCGGCTGGTTCTACTGGTCGATCAACCTCGGCAGCTTCTTCGCCTCGGCCACCATCCCCAAGGTGCTGGAGCACTTCGGTCCGCGCGTCGCCTTCGGCATTCCCGGCGTGCTGATGGCCATCGCCACGCTCGTCTTCTGGGCGGGCCGCAAGCTCTACGTGCGGGTACCTCCCAGGGAGCCCGACCGGAACGCCTTCCTCTTCGTCCTGCTCTCGGGGCTCTTCGGGAAGGCGCCGGGCGGCTTCTGGGAACGCGCCCGCGCCGCGCATCCCCTCGAGGCAGTGGAGGGCGCGCGCGCGGTGCTGGGGGTGGCGAGCATCTTCGCCATGATTCCTCTCTTCTGGGCCTGCTTCGACCAGAAGGCCTCCCTCTGGGTGCTCCAGGCGCGGAGCCTGGACCTCCAGGTGGGCTCGATGACCCTCGCCCCCAGCCAGCTCCAGGCGGTGAATCCGCTGCTGATCCTGCTGCTCGTCCCCCTCACCACCTACGGGCTCTATCCCTGGCTCGAGCGCCGGGGCCTCCGTTTCACTCCGCTGCGGCGGATCGGAACCGGGCTGGTGCTCACCGCGACCTCCTTCGTCGGGGTGGCGCTCATCCAGCGCGCGCTCGAGTCCGGGAGCCGTCCCTCCGTGCTCTGGCAGGTGGGGCCCTACCTGGTGCTGACCCTCTCGGAGATCCTGGTGTCCATCACCGGGCTGGAGTTCGCCTACACCCAGGCGCCGATCCGGATGAAGGGGACCATCATGAGCCTCTGGCTGCTCACCACCTTCGTCGGAAACTTCGTGGTGGTGGTGGTGAAGAAGCTGGGGCTGGTCCACGGCACGGTGGAGTTCCTCTTCTGGGCCGGCCTCACCTACCTGGCCGCGCTGGGCTTTGCGCTCATCGCCCGCCGCTACGTGGTGCGAGACCACTATCTCCCCGACTCGACGCAGCCCGCCCCGGCCGCGGCGGTGCCGGGCGCGGCGGCTCGACTGGCCTAGAGTGCCTCAGAACGACACGCCGATCGACGCCACGAAGAACTCGTCGATGCCGCCCGGCTGGAACCAGTATGCGGTCAGGTCGAGCTTCCAGAACGTCACTCCCAGCAGCGGGCCGAGCACCACCTCGCGGGCGGTGTGGAAGACCCGCGTACGCTGGACGACCATCCCGGCGCGGAGCCACTCCCATGGCCGGACGTCCAGCTCGGACCAGACGTAGACGAAGCCGCCGGTGCCCCCCTGGATGTCGGTGACCCATTCCCCCTGTGAGCTGAAGGACAGCGGGCCCCAGCCGAGCGCCAGCTCCAGCCCGAGGATGGGCCCGCCCGCGTCGCCGAACATGCAGCCGAGGATCGGGGTGAGCTGGAGCTTGACCGTCTCTCCGAACTCGAAGTTCCAGCCAAGGAAGGCCGACGCGGTCCTCAGCGCCTCGTAGTTGTACCGGGCCTCGAGATGCAGGGGCCCGTGGTCCGCAGTGGCGGTGACCAGGCCGAAGTTCTGCTCGTCGTGGATGAAGTACCAGGAGAGGGAGGCCCCCAAAGCCCATGGCGCAGCCTCCCCTCGTGGCGCCGCCCCCTGGGCGACTGATGCGGCCGGGAGCAGCAGGGCCAGCAGCGCCCACCAACGTCCTTTGGCCCAGCGACTCATCCGCCCAGCGCCGAGACCGCTCCGACCAGCACCACCCCGATGCCGAGCATCGCCAGGCCGACGGGCACCGGGCGCAATCCCGCGTACCGGCCCACCGCGAACCCGCTGAGGAAGAGCAGGGCCAGCGAGAGCGCGCGGGAGATCACCATCGCCAGGGTGACGTCGTGAACCAGGAGGAAGGGCAGCGCCACCGGGAAGGTGCTGGCCACGACCAGGAGGAACACCCCGAGCGCGCCGAGCAGATCATCGCGGTGCACGCCCGGACGGGCCGGAAGGTCGGGGTGCCCGATGATCTTCTGCCGCAGCCCCTCGAGCTCCGTCGCGCCCAGCGTTCCGACGAAGGGCTCGGGGAGAACCTCGGTGAGCAGCGCGCCGGCCGCGGCCGGATCCGCGTGCTCCCGGAGCGCCCGGGCGAGGAGCGAGCGACGGCCGCGCTCGAAGACCGTGTTGAGGACGTACATCACCGCGTCCACCAGGCCCCAGGCGATGTTGCAGGCCAGGGTGCTGACGAAGAGCGCCCGGGTCTCGTGCGCCGTGGCGTGCGCCACGCTCAGCGCGCCGGTGATGGTCAGCGCCATGATGAGCCCGAAGAGGACCTCGGACGCGCGCTCGAAGGGGCTGAGCACGCCTCGGATGACCTGCCGCGGGGGCTTCCGGCTCTTCACGCGCACCCTCCCCTCCGGGTCCTCCGGGGGCATTCGTCGAGCTGGGGGAGGTCCCATTTGCGCCGCCACGGGCCGGCGCCTTCCATGAGACCTTGGTCCGATGGCCGGGGTGGGCGCTCCCTGGGAGCTTCAGGCGTTCCCGGAACCTCGAGGGACAGGAGAGGACTTCGATGAGCGTGCGAAGAAGCGTGATTCTCGGAGCGTGTCTTGCCGCGAGCCTGGTGGCCGCCCAATCGCCGCCACCCGCCCCGGCCCCTGCAAAGCCGGCGGCCCCGCCGGCCGGCCAGCCGGCACCGGCGGCGGCAGCACCCGCGGCGGGCCCCGCTGCGACCGCCCCCCCGGTGGTCGCAGTGAAGGCGGGCTCCCCCTGCAAGCAGGACGTCGAGTCGTTCTGTGCGGACGTTCAGCCGGGTTCGGGCCGGGTGTACCGCTGCCTGGCCGAGCACGAGGGTGAGCTCTCCAACAGCTGCCGCGCACGGCTCGCCGAGGTCCGTGCGGGCGGCGCCGAATGCAAGGAGGACATCGCCAAGTTCTGCGCCGACATCCCACACGCCAAGGGCAAGCTCGCGGAGTGCCTCACCCAGCACCACGACGAGCTGAGCGAGGCATGCAAGGCCCTGTCCTCGGCTGCCAAGTCCGCGGCGAAGCCCGCGCCGGCGGCGGCTCCCGCTGCAGCTCCAGCCGCGGCGCCCGCTGCAGCTCCGGCCGCCGCTCCGGCGGCAGCCCCAGCCGCGACGCCAGCGCCCGCGCCGGCCCCGCCCGCGAAGAAGTGAGCGGGGACCCCGAGACCTAGGGCCCCAGGCCGACCCACTCCTCGCCGTCCTCGAATTGCTCCTTCTTCCAGATGGGGACGTCGGCCTTGAGCCGCTCGATGGCGTGCCGGCAGCCCTCGAACGCCGCCGCGCGGTGCGGGGCGGACACGGCGATGACCACGGCTGCGTCGCCCGGGACCAGGGTCCCCACCCGGTGCACGATGGCCGCGCGGCTGCCCGGCCATCGCGCCTCGATCTCCCGGCCGATGGCGGCCATGGAGCGCTCGGCCATCCCGGGGTAGGCCTCGTAGCCGAGGGCGCGGACCCTTCGCCCGCGGGTCTCGGAGCGCACCGTGCCAGTGAAGGTGACCAGCCCTCCGCGCTCGGGTCCTCCGACGGCGCGCACCACCTCCTCCAGCTCGAGCGGCGCATCCGACAGCCGGAAGCAGTCCGAGCCACCCGCCACCGGGGGCACCAGCGCCACCTCGGCCCGGTCCGGGACCGGGGCGTCCAGCGACTGGAACTCCTGGTTCACCGCGACCCGGAGGTGGGGAAGCAGCGGCCGCAGCTCCGGGTGGCGGGCCGAGAGCTGCTCCAGCAGCTGCCGCACCGGGCCACCCGCCCACTCCACCGTCTCCTGCGCCGTTCCGGCGCGCTCCCGGGCCGCGGCGAAGTAGAGGACGGTGAGCGCCACCCTAGAACTCGAAACCGAGCCCGAAGGTGAAGTAGCGGGCCGAGAGGTTCAGGCCGACCTTCCCGAAGTCGTCGAGCTTGTCGTAGTTGTACTCGGCGAAGATGTAGGTGTGGCGGATGCCGGTGTCCGTGTGCATGTCCTTCGCCATCTGGGTCGAGAGCACGTCGAGGATGAATGCCAGTCCGACGGTGAAGCCATAGCCCCACTTGAGGCCCGAGCCGGTTTGCCCGTTCACCACCTCGGTGGTTCCGCCCTTCGTCACCCGCCACGGCGTCGCGAGGAGCGCGAGCTTGACGTAGGGGACGAAGGGAATCCGCCACCTGGACCAGGTGACGTCGAACCGGTACGCCACCGGGAGCCGGAGCGGGAAGATGAGCAGCGCCGTCTTCTCGGTGGAGGGCTGTCCGTTGTTCGCGTCGTTGGTGACGAGGATCGCCGGGGCGTACAACTCGGAATAGCCGGCCGCGAAGCCGACGCTGACCGCTCCGTAGCCGTGCCAGGCGATGAAGTCGATCTCCCCACCGCCGAACAGCATGCTCTTGTTGCCGTAGATGGTCTGGTACGGGTTCGACGAGAGCCCTGGCTCGTCCCCCACCCGAGGAACGAGCGTCCCCATCTTCAGCTCGAAGAGGAAGCCGATGGGCGGCTCCGGCGGCGGCGGCGGCTGGATCTGCACCACCGTCTGCGCCGAGGCCGCCGACGCTCCGAGGAGCAGCGAGAGGAACGCGGCCCTCACCGGCGCCTCCGGACCAGCGCTGCCAGCACGCCCAGCACGCCCAGGGCACCGAGCACGGAGGGAACGGCGGCGTCCGCCGAGCTGCAGCCGCCCAGCTCGTGCCCGCCCGCGTCCTTGTACTCTCCCCAGAAGCCGTTCGAGGCCTGAGGCGTCGCGGTCTGGGCGTCATTGTAGCCAGAGGGATTCTCCACCACGTCGATCGACTGGGCCTCGACGATGTACGTGACGCCGTTCTGCAGTCCGGTGATCGACTCGTTGGTCTTCTTGGCGTCGAGGTTCGCGGCCTGCCGCCAGGCCGGACCGGCATCCGCGGCGGGGGCCTCCGCGTAGCGGATCTCGTACCGGAGGAGCGTCTCCCCCTGAGGGTCGAGCTGGACCACGATCTTCGAGTCCTGCGCGAGCAGGTTCATCCCGGGAGGAACGGGCGGCTTCGAGTCGTAGTTGAGGGTGAGGTTGGTCGAGGAGCCGAGCTGGCTGTCGCAGCTGGTGGCGCCTGGCGCGCGGTACTGGAGGTAGGCGCAGACCGCATTCTTGATGTCCTGCCCGTCGGGGCAGTTGCCGCCCAGCCCGGGGATGTCCCGTCGGCGCTGACTCGGCACCGTGCCACTTCCCGTGGCGAGGGTGGAGAGGTCGACCGTGTCGATCACGATGTCCTGGGTCCCACCGTCCGCTCCGGACGTGTTCGGCGCTCCGCTCGGGCACCCCGAGGCGTTGGTGACGAAGATCTGCATGTTGCCGCAGGCGTTCGACGAGCTGAGGCCCGACGAGGTCCAGGTGACGGTGTACTGATCGTTGCCGTTGCACGACCCCTGGTTGAACGGGAGGTTCGTGAGATTGGTACCCGCGCCACCGAAGCCGAGGGTCACCGTCTGGGCCAGAGCCTGGCTCGACAGCACGAGCAGAACCAGTCCCGCACGAAGGGGGGTGGGCATCCGCCCGAGGGATAGCAAGGGTGGGGCCAGCTGTCGCGCCTCACACCCCGGGGGCACGAGCCGTGGCGGGAAGGTCAACGCGACAGGCGACCCGGGGTCCGTCTGTCAATTTGTCACAGGCGCACCGCTCACCAGCTTGGCCACCTCGAGGCAGAGCCGGGCGGTCGCGCCGGCGTTGTCGACGGCCGCGACCAGTTCCAGCGCGTCCGGGCTACCGGCAAAGGCGCGGATCCGGCCGACGTGGATGGCGTCGTCCGCGGTCACCAGCATCGGCATGGGGTAGACGCGCTCGGCCGGAGCATCGAGGACCTTCACGCCGGGCGCCGCCTGGAGCAGCTGCCGCGCCTCGGCGGGAGTCATCGCCCGCCCCAGGCGCGCATGCAAGAGCACCAGATCTCCATAGAACGTCGGCACCCACACCGCCGTCCCGTCGAGCGCCGGCGCCGAGCGGCCCCAGAGGAGCCCCGTCTCCGCGCGCCACGCCAGCTCCTCCAGCGTCGAGCCGCTGCCCTCGCTGAAGGGGCCCACCTGGGGCACGAGGTTGAAGCCCAGCCGGTGCGGGAAGTGCGCGGGCTCCAGCTCGCGCCCGGCGAGAAGCCCGGCGGTCTGCTGCTCCAGCTCGGCGACGCCATCCCTCCCCGCGGCGGAGGCGCAGATGAAGGCCGAGCAGTGCACCTCGCGCAGACCGGCCGCGGCGCGCAGCGGCTCGAGACAGCCGAGCACGACCTGGGTCACCGGCCCGGGCACCCGGAAGCGCCGCGCGCCCGGCACCCGGCCCAGGCCCGCCCCCGGCACGCGCGGAAACACCACCGGCGTCCGGAGGTCGGAGACGAAGGCCCGGCTGGTGTCCACCACCACCGCCCCGGCCGCCTCTGCCACCTGGGCCAGGGTCCGCGAGACGTCCGCCGGGGTGGCAAGGAGCGCCAGACGCGCGCCGCGCAGGGTGTCGGCGCTGGCGACCTCGACCTCGAGGGTCTGGTCACCGAAGGGAAGCTCCTCGCCCGCCGAGCGCTCCGAGGCCAGCAGCCGCACCCGGTCGGCCGGATGCCCGGACTGGGCCAGCGCGCCCACCAGCTCGCGCCCCACCACCCCGGTGGCCCCCACCACTGCCACCTCCCAGCTGCGGTCCATGGGTCAGGCCTCCTCGCCGCGGATGCGTGCCCCGGGCGCCGGGCCGGGGAGCGGCGGGAACCTCGGGTTTCGCTCGGCCTCCGACGCGCGGACGTAGTGCGGCTCGAGGGCAGAGAGGGTCTGCAGGTCGAACGCCGGAAGCTCGCCGGCGAGCCTCGCCACCGCCCACGCCGAGGGGATGTCGGGCGTCTCCAGCAGGCGCACCTCCGGGATGCCCGCGGCCAGCAGCGCCTCGCGCCCCTCGTGAACAGCAGGTCCGAGCACGCGCGCGGTCGGCTCCGAGGCGAGCCACCGGCCGAGGTCGGCCTCGGTGCAGGCCTCTTCGGCGGCGAGCGCCTCGACCTGCTCGCCGGTGCGGCGGTAGCGGCCGAGGTACAGCTCCCCCCGGCGTGCGACCGCCACCGCGCCGAGCGGGATGGCCTCGGGTCCTTCCAGCGCGAGCGCGGCGAGCGAGGACGCGCCAGTGACTGGGACACGACGGGCGTAGGCGAGCCCCTTCACCGTGGCCAGACCGATGCGGAGCCCGGTGAAGCTCCCGGGCCCGAGGCCCACCACGAAGCCGCGCACGTCGGCCAGGGTGAGCCCCGCCCTGGCGAGCAGCGCCAGCAGCGCCCCGGGCAGCAGGTCGCTCATCCTCGCCGGCGGACCGAGGCGCTCCGCCGCGAGCGGCGCGGGGTCACCCTGCCGCCCGACGGCGACCGAGAGGGTGAAGGTGGAGCTGTCGAGCGCGACGATCATCCAGGGGAGGGGGTGCTTTGCGCGCTCCGCCGGGCGGACGCAACCCTCGATCGCCCACCGAGGGCCCCGGCCGCCTGGGGGGGCCTCGTGGATCCAGCCACTTACGTCGGCAGCTCGGGGCCGGACCCGGCCTGCTCCGCGCTCCCGCCGCAGCGGTCGAGGCGAACGCGGGCGACGCCGCGCCCCTGCATCCCCAGAGCGCGGGCGGCCGTCTCCGACACGTCGACGATCCGGTTGCCCGCGTAGGGACCGCGATCGTTCACCCGGACCTCCACCACCCGCCCGTTCTCGAGGTTGGTGACCCGCAGGCACGTCCCGAAGGGCAAGGTCCGGTGGGCGGCGGTCAGCATTCCGGGCCTCAGCACCTCGCCGCTGGCCGTCGTCCGGCCGTACAGCCCGGGCCCGTACCAGGACGCCTCACCCTCCTCGCTGGCGCCGTCCGGCCGGAGATTCCTCGCGCACCCCAACACCACCAGCAGCAGCAGGCAGGTCCGCGGCACGCGCAGCCTGCCCGCGGGGGATGCCCGAGGCCTCAGCGGGTGAGGTCGTTCACGCAGACCAGGACCATGAGGACGATCAGCGCCACGATGCCCACCGCGTTGGCGATCTCCCTCGCCCGCATGGGGATGGGTCGACGCCGCACCGCCTCCCACCCGGCGGAGAGCAGCTGGAAGCCGTCCAGCGCCGGGATGGGCACCAGGTTGATGAGCCCCAGGTTCACCGAGATGAGCGCCATGAGGTTCAGGAAGTAGTCGAGCCCCGCCTGCGCCGCCTTCCCGGCGATGCCGTAGATCATGATCGGCCCGCCGACGTTCTTCAGCGACACCTGGCCGGTCACCAGCTTCGCCAGCCCGGTCGCGGTGTCGGCGACCGCCTCACCCAGCCGGTGGGCCGCGGTCAGCAGCGCCAGCCCGGGCCCCACCCGCACCTTGGCATCGGACCCCTTGTCGCCGGGAGACCCGGACTCGAAACGAATGCCCAGCTCGAACGCCTCGCCGTCGCCGCCGGCACCGTCACCCGCGGCCTTCGCCGGACGCATCCGCACCTCGGCCTCATGTGGCGTGCCGTCGTGGATCCAGGCGAGCCGGAAGGGCCGATCCTTCAGCTCGGCGAGCCGGCGGAAGAGCTGCTCCCGCGAGCGAATCTGCTTTCCATCGATGGCCTCGAGGCGGTCTCCCCGGGCGATGCCCGCGTCGGCGGCCGCGCTCCCGGGCAGCACCCGGCCCACGTAGAGGAGCGAGTACACGTCCGCCGGCTCGAGGCCGAAGGCCGCCATGCCCGTGCCGTCCTGCCGCGGCACCCGCACCGTCTCCACCTGGGGCACGCTCGCCTCGAGCCCGGGCACGTCGGCGGGCACGCGGCGGAGGATCTGCAGGGTCAGCTCCGGGCCGGTCGCGGCGGTGACCTCCCGCTCGAGCGCGGGCAGGTCCGCCACCGGGTGTGCGTTCACCGAGAGCACCCGGTCGAGCGTCTGGACTCCGGCGCGCCCGGCGGGACCTCCCGGTCGGACCGCGACCACCGGGGGCGCGCGGTTCGGGGCGATGCCGATCAGCCCACGGTTGCGGCTGGCCCCCTCCGCCGACGGCGTCACCACCAGCTTCACCGGCCGCCCGTCACGCTGGACCACCACCGGGATGCGCCGGCCGGCCTTCCCCACCAGCGCCCACTGCATCTCCTCCAGCGAGCGTACCGGCCGCCCGTCCACCTCGGTGACGACATCGCCCACCCGGATGCCCGCCTCGTCCGCCGGCATCCCGGGGATCACCCGGAGCACCGCCGTGGACGGCTGCGGGTAGCTGACGATGACCACGAAGAAGATGAGCAGCGGGAAGATGAGGTTGAATGCCGGCCCGGCGGCGACGATCAGCATTCGCTTCCACGGCGCCTGCGCCAGGTAGCTGCGGGCCTCGTCCTCCGGGGTGGCGTCCTCCCCCGGCATCTCGCCCGCCATCTTCACGTAGCCCCCGAGAGGCAGCGCGGCGATGCGGTATTCGGTCTCCCCGCGGGTGAAGCTGAACAGCGGCGGGCCGAAGCCGATCGAGAAGCGCAGGACCTTCACTCCCAGCAACTTGGCAAAGAGGAAGTGCCCGAGCTCGTGGACGAAGACGAGCGCCCCGAGCAGGAGCACGAACGCGGCCAGGTTCCGGAGGTCCATCCCTGGGGTCGGAAGTTAACCGCCGGGGGGCCAGGTCACAACGCGCCTGGAGGGGGACCGCCCAGAAGGCCGCGAACGGCCACCACGTACAGGTACACCGCCGGCGCATTGAACAGCAGGGCATCCACCCGGTCGAGCAACCCCCCGTGGCCCGGGATCAGGGTCCCGGAGTCCTTCACCCCGTGGGCGCGCTTGAGCAGCGACTCGCAGAGGTCCCCCAGCGGGCCGAGCACCCCACCGACCAGCCCGAGCACCAGGCAGTCGGTGGTGGTGAGCGCCGGGAACGCCACCCAGCGGGTGATGAACATGCCCCCCACCGAGCCCACTGCGCCGCCGGCGAAGCCCTCCCAGGTCTTGTTCGGGCTCACCGCCGGGTGGAGCTTGTGCCGCCCGAACAGCCGCCCGGCGAAGTACGCGCAGGTGTCGTTCGCCCAGGTGATGACCAGCGCGGAGATCACCCACTGGAGCCCTGCCGGACCCACCCGGAGCACGGCGATGGGACCCAGGCCCATCCCCCCGTACAGACATCCGGTGACCGCGTGCGCGGTGCGCGTCGGCGCGCGCTCCCGGTCGGGCGCGAACAGGCCCTGCACCGCGGCGGTGACGAACACCACCCAGAGGATCCACCCCGCGACGGCGGTGAAGCCGGCCGGGTGCGCCGCGGCGGCCAGGGGGATCAACGCCGCCCCGAGCACCGCCAGCGTCTCCACCACCCCCAGGCCGCGCTGGGTGATCAGCTCGTACTCCAGCGTGCAGGCGCCCGCTGCGGCCGAGACCAGCCCCGCGGTCCACCAGCCTCCGAGGACGAGGAGCGCCAGCACCGCCGGGAGGAGGAACAGGGCGGCGACGATGCGGACGACGAGGTTTCGGTTCTTCTCGTTCACTTGGGAAGCTGTGCCGAGGTGAGCCCGAACCGGCGCTCGCGATGCTGGTACTCCAGCACGGCCTCCAGGAATTGCCGAGCACGGAACTCGGGCCACAGCGTGTCCACGAAGATGAACTCGGCGTAGGCCGACTGCCAGAGCATGAAGTTGCTCACCCGCGTCTCGCCGCTGGTGCGAATGACCAGGTCCACCGGCGGGAGCCGTCCGGTCCAGAGCGCCGAGGCGAAGGTCTCGACGTCGATCGGGCCAGGGGGCAAGGTGCCGGCGCGGGCACGGCGGGCGAGCGCATCGGCCGCGGCGGCGATCTCCTCCTGTCCGCCGTAGCTCAGGGCCAGGGTGAGCACCATGCCTCGGTTCCGCGCCGAGGCCTCGCGCACCGCTTCCAGCGGGGCGCGGACGAAGCGCGGCAGCCGGTCCAGCTCGCCCACCGCGTCGAGGCGAATGCCGTTCTCGAGGATCTCCTGCCGCTCGGACTCGAGGTACTCGCGCAGCAGGTCCATCAACCCCGCCACCTCGTCCGCCGGGCGCGACCAGTTCTGCGCCGAGAAGGCGTAGAGCGTCAGCGCCTGCACGCCGATGCGGCGCGCGGTGCGGGTCACCTCGCGGACGCTGTTGCTCCCCTCGCGGTGTCCCTCCAGCCGGGGCAGACCCCTCTCCTCTGCCCAGCGGCCATTGCCATCCATGATGATGCCCACGTGCGCAGGCACGGGTCGCTCCCGGACCTGCATCTCCAGCGGGTCGCGCTCCACGGCCGGCGCCATCACAGCGGCGCACCGTATGCGAGCACGGCCGGAGCGTCCACGCAGAGCGTCATGCTCCGTCGTGGCCTCTCCAGAGCGCGATCCCACCGAGAAGCCCGGCGATGTTCGCCACCAGGTGGACCTCGGGCGGCATCGCGACGTCCAGGTGCTTGGCGTTCCCGCCTCCGAGGTAGAGCCGGCGCGGGTTGAAGATGGGCAGCACCTGGGCGACCACCCGGGCGACCCGGTGGTTCCACCGCTTCTTCCCCACCGCGGCGAGCGCACGGGCACCGACGTAGTCCTCGTACGTCCTTCGCTTCCGGAACGGGTGGTGGGCCAGCTCGATGTTCGGGACGTAGACCCCGTCGTTGAACAGCGCACAGCCCATCCCGGTGCCCAACGTCAGGAGCATCTCCACGCCGTGGCCCTCCACCACCCCGTAGCCCTGCAGCCCGGCGTCATTGAGGACCCGGGTCGGGCGACGGAAGCGGTCCTGCAGCGACCGCGCCAGGGGGTAGCCGGCCCAGTCCGGGTGGAGGTTGGGGGCCGTCCGGGTGGTGCCCTCCACCACCACCCCGGGGAACCCCACCGATACCCGCTCGAAGGGGCCCAGCGGCTCGACCAGGGCCCAGAGCGCCTGGAGGACCCGCCTGGGAGTGGCCGGGCGGGGTGTCTCCACCCGCACCCGCTCGGTCAGCGGCTCGCCGGTGGAGTCGAGGACCAATGCCTTCAGTCCGGTCCCTCCGACGTCGATGCAAAGGGTCCGCGGAGTGCGGGGTTTTGGCAGCTCGGGTGTGGCACGGGGCATGGGGGCCGACTCTAATGCTTCCGGATGCCACCCAAGGTCATCGGCCCCTACCGCGTCCTCGACACGCTCGGCAGTGGAGGCGCGGGGACCGTGTACCGCGCGCTCGACCGGCGCACGGGTGAACCGGTGGCGCTGAAACTGCTCTCCACCGGCCCGGCGCTGGATCCGCGCGCGGCGCGGCGGCTGGCCCGCGAGTTCGAGACCCTGGCCGAGCTGTCGCACCCCAACGTGGTGAAGGTCTTCGACACCGGAGTCCACCACGGCTACCCCTATCTGGCCATGGAGCTGGTGGAGGGGCTCACCCTCCGGAACTACCTCGAGCTCGACCTCAGCGGCGCGGGCACGCCGGTGATCCGCCCCGCAACGCGGACCGGCGACGAGCCCAGCGTGCCTTGGAACGACACCGACACCGGAGAGTTCGGCCCGGCGCCGTTCACCCTGAGCACCTTCGCCGAGGAACCGCCGAGCGAGGAGGTCTCGTACTCCACCGGCCCGGCGAGCGTCCGGGCCCTGGCCGACGCCGCGGACGAGCCGGACACGCAGGAGTCCCGCGAGGTGAGCGTGAGCGAGACGCTGCACGCGCCCCCCGTCGAGCAGGCCCCGGCGGAGCCGATGCCTCGCGCTCCGGACCTGACCGCGCTCAACCGGCCCGAGCGGACCGGTCGGCTGAAGGATGCCATGACCCAGCTGGCGAGCGCGCTCAGCTACATCCACGGCCACGGCCTGGTCCACCGCGACCTCAAGCCGAGCAACGTCATGGTCGACGAGGACCGGCTGGTGCGCCTGATGGATTTCGGGCTGGCCAAGTTCCTCGCCGACGACGGGGCGGTCACCGCCGACGGCCGGCTGGTGGGTACCTTCCGCTACATGGCGCCGGAGCAGATCCTCGGCGAGGGCCTCGATGCCCGCGCGGACCTCTACTCGCTGGGGGTGATCCTCTACGAGATGCTCACCGGCCGGACGCCGTTCGACGCCCGGACTCCACACGAGCTGTGGCAGAAGGTGCTGGAGACCGACGCGGCCCAGGTGGGCTCGATCAATCCCGGCGCCGACGCGGCCCTGGCGCGCATTGCGCACCGCCTCCTGCGGAAGGAGCCGGCCGAGCGGTTCCAGACCGCGGAGGAGGTCGCCGAGGCGCTCGCCGAGTGAGCGCCGGACGAAGGAGCCTCGAGGTCCCGCCGGACGCTGCCGGGATGCGGGTCGACGTCTGGCTGGCCGGCGCACTCGAGGTGTCCCGGGCGCGGGTGAAGGAGCTGCTCGAGCGAGGTGCGGTGCTCATCGGCGGACGGCCGCCGCGCAAGGGTGACCGCACCGTCGCCGGGACGCGGGTGGAGGTGACGCTGGAGAGCGAGGACCCGCGCCCGGTCGCGCAGCCCGAGCTCCCGCTTTCGATATTGCACCTCGACCCGCAGCTGGTGGCGGTGGACAAGCCCGCGGGCATGCCGAGCCATCCCCTCGAGCCCGGCGAGCGGGGCACGGTGGTGAATGCGCTGGTGGCGCGCTACCCAGAGTGCGCGGATGCATCCGCCGACCCACGCGAGGGCGGCCTGGTGCACCGGCTGGACACGCTCACCTCAGGCGCACTCCTCGCGGCCCGGACGCGCCAGGCCTGGCAGGCCGTCCGCGAGGCCTTCACCGGACGCCAGGTCGACAAGAGGTACCTTGCGGTCGTCAGCGGACCGGTGGCCGACGAGGGCGAGATCGACCTGCCGCTCCGACACCGCGGTGACCACGTCGAGCCGGCGCTGTCCGGTGGCGGACGCGAGGCGCTGACCGAGTTCCACGTCCTGGCGCGCTCCGGGGACGCGGCGCTGCTCGAGGTGCGGATCCACACCGGGGTGCTCCATCAGATCCGCGCGCACCTGGCGGCCATCGGCGCGCCGGTGCTCGGCGACACGGCGTACGGTGGACGCGCCCACCCCGGGCTCGACCGCTTCTTCCTCCACGCCGCACGGCTCGGCCTCGCACATCCGGTGACCGGATTGCGGGTGCAGATCTCCTCCCCGTTGCCGTCCGAGCTGCGGACGGTGCTCGGCGCGCTCGGCCTCGCCGGCGTCGACTGGGTGATCCTGCTGGGGGCGTAGCCCACTGCTCGGCCGCCGGATGGGTCCGCCGCGGTAGGGTGCCCCCCACTTGCATGCGAGCCATCGTCCACGTGGACATGGACGCCTTCTACGCGTCCGTCGAGCAGCGCGACCGACCCGAGCTCCGCGGCCGGCCGGTCATCGTGGGCGGTCATCCCCGCCGCGGGGTGGTGCTGGCCGCGAGCTACGAGGTGCGGCCCTTCGGTGTCCGGAGCGCCATCCCGATGGCCCGGGCGCTGGCGCTCGCGCCGGCCGCCATCGTCGTCCCGCCGCGGTTCTCTGCCTACGCCGAGGCCAGCGAGCAGGTGTTCTCCATCCTCGAGCGCTACACCCCCCTCATCGAGCCCCTCTCGCTCGACGAGGCCTTCCTCGACGTGACCGCCTCGCAGACGCTCTTCGGCTCGCCCGGGGAGATCGCCGGACGGCTCCGCCGGGAGATCTCCGCCGAGGTCGGCCTGCCGGCGTCGGCGGGCATCGCCTCGTGCAAGTTCGTGGCGAAGATTGCCTCGGACCTGGCCAAGCCCGACGGCCAGCGGGAGGTCCAGTCCGCGGACACGCGCAGCTTCCTGGCGGCGCTTCCCGTCAACCGGCTCTGGGGTGTGGGGCCCAAGCTCGAGGCTCGGCTCCACCAGCTCGGGCTGCGCCTGGTGGGCGACCTGGCCGCGCGCGACCCCGGGTGGCTCGCCGCGCGGCTGGGCGACGTGGGCACGCACCTGGCCGCGCTCGCCCGCGGAGAGGACGACCGGCCGGTGGTTCCGGACCGCAGCAGCAAGAGCATCGGGGCAGAGGACACGTTCGAGGAGGACGTGTCGGACCCGGAGATCCTCCGGATACGGCTGCACGCCCAGGCGCTCCGGGTCGGGCGGCGGCTGCGCAGGGCGGGGCTGCGCACCCGGGTGGTGCAGCTGAAGCTCAAGCTCGACGACTTCACCCTGCAGACGCGGCGCTGCACCCTCGACCGCCCCACCGACGACGGCCAGGAGCTGTACCGCCAGGCACTCGAGCTGCTGGAGCGCACCCCCTTGCCGCGGCCGGTGCGGCTGACCGGCGTGTCCGCGCAGGAGCTCGACCAGGCCGGGGAGGCCCAGCTCCCCCTCTTCGGCGAGCCCCCTCGCCGCTCGGAGGCCCTGAACCGGGCGCTGGATGCCATCGCCTCCCGCTTCGGTCGGGGCGCGGTCGCGCCCGCCGACGTGCTCTCGCTCGAGGCGGACGATCCGCTCGAGGAGGTCCGGGCCCGGGCGGGCGCCTCGCGCCTCGACGTCCCGGAGTGACGGTTCAGGCCGCCTCGCGGGGCCCGAGCGGGCCCTTCACCCCGAAGCGTGTCCGCAGCTCTTCCAGCCACTGGTCCTTGTGCCGGTAGCGGTGCCGCACCGTGTGCGCCCCCCGGGTCTCCATCCGGTACCGCTCGGTCACCGTGCTCCGCCCCCATGGCCGCGCGAGGGTGAAGACGGTGTGGTTGGTGAACGGGGAGTCGGGGCTCGTCTGGTGCCAGTGAAACATGCCCGCGAACTCCGACAGCGCCCGTGGACGCAACGACACCCGGTACAGCGGTCTCCAGTGGCCACGGACGATGCAGTGGTCGAGCTGCAGCTCCCCGCCGTCCGGGAAGAGCCGGTACGCGCCGCTCACGTCGCTCCGCTCGGCCGACGGCAGCGGCAGCGGGGTCCGGAACGAGTCGCCGTACCCCACGTCGACCAGGTAGTCCCCGCCATCGATCCGCACGTGAAGAGCGAGGTGGTCATACTCCGGGCCCCAGGCACGGGTCGGCTTGCGCCACACCTTGCCCGAGAGCAGGGCGACGTCGAAGCCCAGCCGCTCCAGCGCCCAGCCGAAGAGGCCGTTCAGCTCGTAACAGAAGCCCCCACGCCGGCGGCGGACGATCTTCTCCCAGGCGTGCCCGACGTCCAGGGCGAGCGGCACCCGCCAGTGGATGTCGAGGTTCTCGAACGCCACCGTGGTGAGACACCGCCTCTGGAGGCGGCGCAGGAACGGGAGCGACGGTCGCTCCCGCCGGACGGCGAGCAGCTCGAGGAAGGCCCCGAGGTCCGCCTCCCCGAGCGCGCTGGGGACGGTCGCGGGCGTCGCCCGAGAAGGCCCGAGGGGAGCTTCGAGGAAGGAGGGATGCAGCACGCGGAAACGCTCCAATTGGCGCGGAAAGGCGCTCGGCGCAACTTCAAGGCGTTGACTCGTGGCGTCAGGCCGCGGGCCCGCCTCCCCCCTCGCCGGAGGGCGGACCTTGGCGTGGCCCCCTCCTGCGACGGCGGCGCCGGCGGCGGCCACCCTCGGGCGGAGTGCCCGCGGCCGCTGGCATCGGGGCACCGCCCGCCTTCCAGGCCTCGAGCGCCTCGCGGTGCTCGCCGGTGGCCTCGACCGACAGCTCGAAGACGGTGAGCGACTCCTGGAACAGTGGATGGCGCCGGAAGCTCCCCAGCCCGCCCCGGCGCCGCCGCTTCCCGGACAGCGTCGCCTGCGCCAGGAGGATCATCCGGCACCGCTCGGCGATGCGCCTGGGAAGCCGGGCGGTGCGCACCAGCTCTTGAAGCAGGTCCTCGATGGCCGGGGGCACCGAGGGCCCCTCCTCGGCGGGCGTCCCCGACGGGGGCACCGCGTCGTCCGGGGACGCGCCGGACGCGGGGCTCGGGGCGGACGGACCGGGATCCGAGCGCAAGAGCGGGAGCAGGAGGGTGGCGAGGAGCACCGCGTCCTCGAGCACCGCCCCCGAGCGCACCCGCGCATCCAGCCGCTCGGAATGGGCCCGCAGCAGGGCTGCTCTCTCCGGACCGCGCTCCTTCAGCCAGGCATCCACCGGGGGGAGCAGGAACTTCAGCGCATCGAGCGCCGCCAGGAGGTTCAGCCCCCCGGCGCTGACCCCGCCGCGGAGGATGCGGAAGGTGTCCTCGAGGAGCCGGGGCGGCGCGCAGCGCGGGAGGTCCTCCACCGCGCCCTCCATCGCGGCGTAGGTGCGCGACTCGATGTCGAACTCCAGCCGGCAGGCGAAGCGGACCGCGCGGAGGATGCGGACCGGGTCCTCGCGCAGGCGGATCTCCGGGTCGCCGATGGTGCGGACCTCCCGGGACCTGAGGTCTCGGAGCCCCCCGACGAAGTCGATCACCCGGCCCCCGGCCACGTCGTAGAAGAGGCCATTGATGGTGAAGTCCCGACGGCGGGCGTCCTGCTCCGCGGTGCCGAAGACGTTGTCGTCGCTGATGAGGAGGTCGTCCTTCTCCTCGCCCTCGCCGGCCTCCGCGGTGTCCTCCAGCTCGCTGGGATTGGCGCGGAAGGTGGACACCTCCACGATCTTCCCGCCCTTGAAGTACACGTGCGCCAGCCGGAACCGCCGGCCGATGAGCCGGCAGTTGCGGAAGATGCCCCGCACCTCGCTGGGCACCGCGCTGGTGGCCACGTCGAAGTCCTTGGGGGTCCGGCCCACCAGCAGGTCGCGCACACACCCCCCGACGAAGTACGCCTGGTGCCCGTACTGCAGCAGTCGGTTCACCACCTTGAGCGCGTCCGGGTCCAGCTTGTCCGGGTCGATCTCCGGTGGGTGGTCGGCCGGGACCGGAGCCGTCGGATCGAGGTGGTCCGCGTCGCTCTCCCAGAGCGCGGGAGGGACCGGCTCGGGCTCCTTCTCGTCGTGCGGCGGCGGCGGCTCCGGGACCGGACCGGCGAGCGGGTCCACCCCCTCGTCGTCGTCCGCCTCCTCGTCCTCGTCCAGCTCCAGGGCGTCGGCGTCGAGCGCGGCCTCCGGGTCTCCGGGGTCCTGGGGCAAGGCGTCCTTGGAGCGTGCGGCGTTGGGATCGTCCGTCATCAGCGATTGACGCCCCGGTCGGAGCGGGCTTTGAAGGGCACGCGTCTATACCATGCGAACGCTCCTGACGGGCGCCACCGGACTCATCGGAGCAAACCTGGTCCGCACCCTCCTCCGGGCCGGCGAGCGTCCGCGCGTGCTGCTCACACCCGGTTCCGACGCCCGTCCCCTCGCCGGGCTGGATGTGGAGCGGGTGTCGGGGGACGTGCGCGACGCGCACTCGCTGGCCAGGGCGATGAAGGGGGTCCAGCGCGTGTTCCACGCCGCGGGCCATGTCCGGTTCGACGACGCGGGCCGACTGCTGCTCTGGACCATCAACGTCGAGGGCACGCGGCAGGTGCTCCAGGCAGCGCGCAGCGCCGGGGTGCGCCGGCTGGTGCACGTCTCCTCCAGCGTCGCGGTGGGGCACGGCACCCTCGACCGTCCCGCCACCGAGGAGGGACCCCCGCCCGAGCGCAGCACGCCCTACGCGGAGAGCAAGCGCGCCGCCGAGGAGGTGGCGCTCGGCGACTGGGGAGAGGTCCAGGTGGTGGTCTGCAACCCCACCTTCGTGGTCGGCCCGTACGGAACCGGCGCCACCAGCGCGGAGGTGGTCCGCCTGGTCGCCTCGGGCGTGGTGCTGGCCTACCCGCCCGGAGGAGCGAACTTCGTGAACGCCGACGACGTCGCGAGCGGCCTGGCGCTGGCCATGCGCACCGGCCAGCCCCGGACCCGCTACATCCTCGGAGGCGAGAACCTCACCCACCGCGAGTTCCTCGCCCAGGTCGCGGAGGAGTGTGGACAGCGCCCACCCGCCGTTGCCCTCCCTGGCTGGGCGGCGCGGGCGCTCGGACGCACCGGCGACGTGCTGGGAGCTCTGTCGTCGGCGCGGCTGGGCTGGGTGAACACGCCCTTCCTGCGACAGCTCTTCGAGCCCGCCTACGTGAGCTCGGCCCGGGCGGAGCGCACGCTCGGCTACCGCCCCCGGCCCGTGCGTCACGGCATCCGCGACGCGCTCCGCTGGTACCAGGAGGAGCAGCTGCTGCCGCGCGACCGGCCACTCACCCCGCGCGGGGTGCTGATCAGAAGCTGATCGGCCGCCGCACGACGTCGACCGTCGCGGTGGTCCCGTCGGCGCGGCGGACCTCGAGCCGGACCACCGTCCCCTCCTCGCCGCGGAGGCGCTGGATGGCGTCCACGAAGGCGAGCTCGGTCACGGCTTGCCCGTCGACCTTGAGCACGACGTCGCCCTGGTGGAGCCCTGCGGCGACCGCCCCGCCCGAGGCCATGAGATTTCCGAGCACCAGCCCGTCGTCCGCGCGCCCCACCACCGCGCCGATGCCCACCAGGTCCGTGGTGGGCGTCTGATCCATGGCCAGCGGGCGCAGGGCGACCTCGACCTCGGTCCTGCCGCGGGCCAGGGTGACGATGCGGCGGTTGTAGCGCTCCGCCTCCACCGAGATGCTCACCGGCGCGTCGGGGAGGCCTTCCAGCTCGAACCTGCCGTCGGGCGTGGTGAACGCCCCGGTGCGGACCAGCACCGAATCCTCGCCCGGGGAGGCCTCCACCGCCACGTGGGCGCCGGCCACCACCGCGCGGCTGCTCGCGTCCCGCACCACGCCTGCGAGCCGCCGGCCCGCGCGCAGCCGGAGGTCCTTCTCCACGCGGGCGCCGGGAGTGGCCGGAAGCTCCACCCGCACCCGCTCCGAGGGGCCGCTGTCCGCGGCGAGCGCCTGCAGCTCCCAGGGCCCCGCGCCGAGGCCACGGACCTCCCAGCGTCCTTCCGGGTCGACGATGGAGAGCGTGCGCACCGGGTCGGGACGCCGGAGCCGGACCAGCTGCAGGGCGAACGCCGTCGCTGGTCGACCATCGGTGCGCAGGACCCGCCCGGCGAGCACGCCTCCAGGCCGCACGGTGAGGACCACCTCGGCGTCGCCCGGCTCCGCCGCCACCCGGTCGGAGAGGAGCTCTCCGGCCCAGGCCTGTGCCCACCCGACCTGTTCGGGCACGGCCTCGAAGCGGAAGCGGCCCTGGGCATCGGTCCGCACCGGCGCTGGCAGCAGCGCGTTGCCGCCGCGTCCCCTCCCTCGTCCCGCACCGAGCGTCACCACTGCCTCGGGCACGCCCACCCCGCTCGCCTCCACCACCCGACCGCCGAGTCCCTTCTCCGCGGCGGCGTCGCCGGGCGCGGGCTTGAGCCGGAGGGTGAGGGTCCGGGTGCGTCCCCCGCCGCGGAGGACCTCGGTCGCGGGGTGAAACCCGGCCGCGCGGGCGACGAGCACCGCCTCCGGTGGCGACGGGCCGGCGAACGCCCCCTGTGCGTCGGTGGTCCACTGACGCTCCGGGCTCAGCAGTCCGGGCTGGACCCCCGGGACGCGGAGCACCACGGTGGCTCCGGCGATCGGCGCCCCCCCCTCGGCGGCCTCCACCCGGCCCCTCAGCTGGACCTCCGGCTCGAGCGGCACGACGAGCTCGGGCATCCCGGCGGGGGCGGGCGCCACCAGCCGGATGGGGCTCTGCCCCCACTCCGGGCCGAAGGGGACGTAGCCCTCGGCCTGCACGGCCGCCAGCTGGTGGGGGCCCGGGCGCGAGGGGATGAGGCGGAAGCGCCCGTCCGGCCCGGAGCGCACCGACACCGCTCCCTCGGGCGCGAAGAAGGTCACCTCCGCCCCGAGCACCGGCCGCCCGTCGTCGGCCGAGACGACGCGCCCGGTGAACGCAGGCAGCGCGGGCGCCGGCTCCCCGGCCGGGTGGACCGGGTTGGGCGACGCCGGGGTGCCCGGGCCGGTCGGTGCTGGAGGGCCGCCGGACGCGGAGGGGCGCGCCGAGGGGGCAGCGGCGCCGCTCGCCCCAGGGTCGGGTGGAGGCGTGCCGCGGCGGAGGAGGAGAAGCACCGCGGCGACGAGCGCGGCGAGCGCCAGCAGCCAGGGCCAGCGACGCCGGCGGTGGGGGGAGGGGTGCGCGCGCATGACGATGGAACCCGCGAGGGAGCGTGCCTCTGCCCGGCCACGCCGCTCAAGCCGGTGTCAGGGCGACCTCTTCCGTGCGCGGTGGGTCCGCGGACGTGCGTCATCCAGCACGCTGATGTAGTCGATGGCCCGCGGCTCGGGCGGCAGAGGAGTGGCGCCGAGCGCTGCCACCCGGCGGGTGAATGCCTTGACGATGTCCGGCAGCGGCCGGAACGCCTGGAGCACCGCCTCGGGCCCCTGCAGCGCGCCCTCCAGGGCCTGGAGCAGCGGAGCCGCCACCGCCTGGATGGGCAGCCCGCGCCGGACGAGGTCCTGGAAGGAGTTGCTCAGGGTCAGGAGGTTGTGCCCGGCGGTCTGCACCATCTCCACCGCGACGCGGGCGACCTGACCGGGGTTGAGGTGCCCGTCGGCGAGCAGCACCAGCGCCGCCTGGAAGTAGTTGAACACCGGCACCACCCGGGGCCCGTAGCGGCCGAAGTACGCCGGGGGGGTGAGCCGATCGAGGTGGATGAAGATGCGCCGCACCGGGTCCGCCCGGGGCACCGCGCGCCAGGCGCTGACGATGCGGGCCCGGTCGTCGGGGTAGACCTGCGCCGCCTCCAGCACCTGCCCCAGCACCGCCTCGTCCACCCGGCCGGCGATGAGGTCGGCGTAGAGCGAGTAGATGAAGGCGTCGGCCTCGGCGTCGTCGCCGAAGAGCACCTCCTCGGCCTCGACCGGGGCGTGGATCCGGCTCTCGAGCAGGACCGGGAGCTTGTAGCCCACCTGCCCCCGCAGGGCGCGGAAGCGGCCCCGGAGCAGGTTGCGCACGTTGTCCTTGAGCACCAGCTCGTCCCACTCGACCCCGTCGAGCTTGAGCTTGGCCTCGAGCACGGCGCGCATCTGGGTGGGGCTGCCGGAGATGATGCACAGCCGGGTGTCGCCCTGGGCGCGGAGCTCGCGGATGAGCGCCGCCGCGCCGGGCACCGCCTGCTTGTCACTCGCCTTCTGCAGCGCCGTGCGGACCAGCTGGGTGAAGGTGTCGAACTCCGTCTGGAGGTAGGTCTTGTCCAGGTCCCAGCGGTAGATGCGACGGGGCGGCCGCGGGTCGATGCGGTCCGGGAGAGCCATCGGTCAGGAGCCGGCCGGCGACAGCCCCTCCCGGATGGCGTGGGCGAGGTTGGAGGTCACCGCCTTGGCGGCGACCTTGCCCGCGTTGGCGATGGCCCGCGCCTTCGAGCGGCCATGCGCCTTGATGAACAGCCGGTCGAAGCCGAGCACCGGCGCCCCGCCGTACTGCTCCCAGTCGGTGATGTCCTTCAGCTGCTTCAGGCCATTGCTCAGCATCGCCAGGCCGATCTTCCAGCGCAGGGCCGAGTGGTAGGCGTAGTTGGCCAGCTCCACCACGGTCTCGGCCACCCCCTCCAGCATCTTCAGGCAGATGTTGCCCACGAAGCCATCGCAGCAGATGACGTCGGCGGTGCCCTTGGGGATGTCCACGCCCTCGACGTTCCCCACGAAGCGGATGCCCGGATGCTGGGCCAGCCTGGCGTGGGCCTCCACCACGCGGGGCGGGCCCTTGGTGGCCTCGGTCCCGTTGGAGAGCAGGGCGACCGAGGGGTTGGGGTTCTTGCTGATGATGCGGGCGTAGGCCGAGCCCATCACCGCGAAGACCACCAGATCTTCGGCGGTGGCGTCGACCGTCGCTCCCACGTCGAGGATGAGGCTGAACGGATCCTGCTTGGCGCCGTGCCAGGTGCGGGTCGGGTAGACGCTGGCCAGGGCTGCTCGCCGCACGCCAGGGATGAGGCTGAACGTCCGGGCGCAGGCCAGCACCCCGGCTCCGGTGTTCCCGGCGGTCACCACCGCGTCCGCCTCGCCCTCGGCCACCAGCTGGGTGGCCACCACGATGGATGCCTTCGGGGTGCGTCCCAGCGCCTCGGAGGGCTTCTCGTGCATTCCCACGAATTCCGGCGCGTGGTGCACGCTGATGCGCTCGCCGCTGTGTCGGGTCTCGGCCAGGATCTGATCGATCTGGTGGCCGTCGCCGACCAGGAGCGCGTGGACTTGGGGCGCCTCGAGGGAGAGCGCGGCCGCACCGCGGACCACCTCGGCCGGCCCGTGGTCGCTTCCCATGACGTCGAAGGCAATGGTGGTGGCGCGGGGAGGCATCGGGGGGAGTGGACCGGGCATCCTAGTGGAGTCCAGCCCCGACGACCGAGCCCGATTCCGCACCCGCGGCCCCGACCACGCGGCGGGGGTGCGACCGACGGGCTGGCCTCCCCCACGGTGCCGCTCGACCGGGCATCGGAGAGGCGCTGGTCGCGGTCGTACTCCGGCTGCGAGCGCAGACCTCGGCGAAGTCACAGGCACGGAGGTCCTCGAGGACCGCAGCGATGTGCCGGGGCAGGGCTAAGCGCTCCCTCCTCTGCGGGGAAGCTGGTTCCGACGCCCCCGGAGGGCAGGTGGTGAGGGGCTCGACAGGCTCGCCCACCCCCACGCGGGAGGTGGAGGGGCGCAGCAAATGAGATGCCAGAACTGGTTAAGGAAGTGAACTAACCATTTGGGGAAACTAGTTAAGTCACTTCCTTAATGAGTTCTGGCCTCAAGATTGCTCCGCGCCCCGAACGATGGGGGGCCGGGGCCGTCGGGAGGTGTTTCCCCCGAGTCCACGGCTCGAGCATCGGTGAGGACGCTGCCGTCATGAGCGGCGGGGATCGCGCAGGCCGGTGGGGCCGACAGGCGTGGCCGGCGCCGAATGTCCGTCCTCGTTCCTCCGGGCGCGATGACCAGCCCGAACCCGGACGGAGTGGCAGGCTCGGTCGACCCGCTCACTTCGCAGCAGGCGCGCTCGCTTCCGACACGTTCTGGTTCGCGGTCTTCCGCTCGATGCAGCCCTTGGTGAGCGTGTACGAGTACGTCCCCAGCTCGTCGCGCCAGAACTCGCCCTGGAAGGGCCAGTACAGCTGGTCGTCGTTGACCGCCACCGAGTACCGGTACTTCTTGATGATCGCCCGTCGCCCACCGGCCTGGAGCTGCTCCTCGAGGAACTCCTTCTCCTTGGTGGTGGTCTCGAACTTGATGCGCTCGCCATTGCCCAGGAGCGTCCGCAGCTCGTTCTGCTCCTGCTCCAGCTTCGCCTTGGCCATCAGCCCGGCCTTCTGGATGAGGGCGGTGCGCTGCTTCTTCAGGATCTCCTGGAGGTGGCGCGCCAGCTCGGTGTTGTTCAGGCTGGGGTGGCTCTTCTCCGAGTCCAGCTCGTTCTCCAGCTCGATGATGGACTCGTTGGTGTTCTTGAGGTCCTTGTCGCTCAGCGCCAGCTTCAGCACCCGCTCGAGGATCAGATCCGGGCTCTGACCCGCCTTCTTCGCCGCCCGGTTCTTCTTCTGGATGTCGGCCAGCACCGCGTAGTAGTCCGCCGCCTCCAGGTTCTTCTTGGTCAGGTTGTCCAGCGCGTCGTAGACCGGCTTGTACCGCCGCTCGAACTCCTGGACGATCGCCGTCGACTCCGCGTAACGGCAGTTCTCGTAGTAGATGACCGCCTTGAGGATCAGCGCCTCGGGGAAGTACTCGTCGCGGAAGAACGGGCTGGAGAGGGTGATGAGGTTGCCCAGCGCCTGCTCGTACTGCCCGATGCGGTAGTTGGCCCAGGCGGACTCGAACAGCGCCTCCAGCCACTGCGGCTTCCCGCGCTCGATCTTCCCGTAATAGTAGAGGGCGTACCGGTTCTGCCGCGCCCCGTAGTGGACGCGCGCCAGCTGCATGAACGCCAGGTCGCGTGTCGCATCCGCCACCTTGGCCTCGGCGGGCGGACGCTCGGCGGTGGGGCGGGTGACCCGGACCACCTCCTTCATCGCCTCCAGCGCCTGGGGCATGTTCCCGTCGCGGAACCAGGTGAGCCCCTCGAGGTACTTGGCCTGGGCGTAGAACCGATCGCTCTTGGGGATCAGCGTGGTCAGCTTCCGCGCCTCCTCGAAGCTCTTCGCCGCCTCGGCCTTCTGCTCCACCGTGTCCAGGGCCCGGCCCCGCACGAAGTGGTAGCGGGCGAGGAGGTAATGGAACTCGTCCTGATAGCGCTCCGGCCAGTCGGCGTTGGCGTAGCGCGCGACCTCGTCGAGGATGACCGACTCGTTCACCGTCTTGTGGCTGATGAAGAAGAGCCACTCCAGGGACTTGCCGAAGAACTTGGTGTCCTTGCCCTTGGCCAGGATCTGGCTGAACTCGCCCAGCGCCGCGTGGTACTGGCCCATGCGGTAGAGCGTCTTCCCCAGCAGGTACTGAGACTCGAGCTGGAGCGGAGCCATCTTCGGGTCGTTCATCAGCTCCCAGGCCGCCAGCGCTGCCTTGTCGTACTCGCCGCGGTTGAACGAGGCGTTGGCTGCCTCCAGACGCTGGCGGTCCGCGGTGCGGCCGGTGACGTCCAGCGCCTCGAAGGTGGTGGTCGGTGCCGTGCCCTTCTTGGAGGGGGGCGGCGGCATCGGCAGTTCCTGCTTGGTCTTCGGCGCCGGTGCGGGCGTGGACAGGTCGAGCCCCAGGTCCTGGGCGCCCGAGGAGGGCGTCGGCGCCTGGGCCGACGCGGTGGAGGAGCTGCTCTTCTTGGCCTTCTTCTTCGGCGGGGGCGGCGAGTCCAGGCCCTGGAACGCCTGGCCCAGCGCGCCGCCGGCGAGCAGCAGCGGAAGGAGGAGGGCGAGCGGGCGGTGGGAGCGGAACATGTCGACGAGCCCTCCCTACCCCTCGGTGAAGCTGTTGGGGAAGAAGAACGACAGCCCGATGTCGAAGAACAGCTGGTTGCGGATCTGGTACGAGGCCCCCGTCGTCTCGGTGGCGCCCTTGGTCTTCTCCCGGTAGATGGCGTCGCGCAGCTCGAAGCGCAGCGCCATCCAGCGGTTGAAGATGAAGCGCATCCCCAGGCCGGCCTCACCGCCCACCGCCCATGCCGCCTCGCTGCCCGGGGCGTTGGCGTCCTTCGGCGCCTGGTACTGGATCGCGACCGGGCCACCGATCAGGTAGAGGTTGAAGTGGGCGAACCCCTCGGCGAGGAGGGAGATCTTTCCGTAGAGCGGCGCCCACTCGAAGTCGAGCGCGGTGATGAGCTTGATCTGCCCCGGCCCCTTTCCGTCCAGCTCCTCGGTGGTGGGCTTCCGGCAGGCTTCGTTGGGGGGGCAGATCTGAGCCGAGTTGCTGATCGAGGTGAAGGCGTAGCCCCCGCGCAGGGCCAGCCCGATGGTCTCGGTGAAGTGGTAGGTGGCGGTGGCCCCGATCACGTACTTGCTCCAGAACGCGTCGCGGAAGCTGAGGCTGAAGGTGGGGGCGATCTCGAAGCGCCGCGCCATCAGGAAGGTGTGCCCGGTCACCGGCGGGACGCGGTCCTTGAGCGGTCCGATGTCGCGGTCGAGGACGGCGGTGTCCCCGGCCTCGGTGGAGGGGGCCAGGTCCTGCGCCCGGGCCACCGGCGCGAGCGCGAGGACCAGCAGAAGAAGGAGCCGGGCGTTCACTCGGACTCCCTCCCGGTGCTGCGGAACGGGAAGAACAGCGAGACCCCGGCGTTCAGGGCGAGGATGTTCTGGATCGCACCCTTGTTGGTGCCCGCCGGCTGGTCCACGTAGCTGGTGTCGATCAGGGCGAGGTTCACGCTCAGCCAGTCGGTGGTCATGAACCGGAACCCGATCCCGAACTCCGCGGCGATGTGTGGCCCGCGCGTCGGACCGCCCGGGTTCTTGGAGTCGAGCGGGGTGGAGGAGGTGTCGCTCCAGAGCGCGCCCAGCCCGGCGAGGATGAACCCGTCGAAGTGGACGATGCTGTTGAAGATGGTGGCCTTGCCGTAGATCGGGCTCCACTCCACCGCCCCCAGGACCGACCACTTCGGCACCGAGTAGAAGATGCGGCTCTGGAAGTTCGCCTTCGCCGTCCGCACGTCGTCGGTGGGCAGCAGGTCGTAGATCGACGCGTGCACCGCCACCGCCAGGGTGTCGGAGAGGAAGAACGAGCCTCGAAGGCTCCCGCCCCATTTCGAGTAGTACGGATCGTTGACCGAGACGAAGATGGTGGGCAGCAGCTCGAAGCGGTGGGTCTTGAGGAAGACCTTGCGCTGGATGCTCTTCACCCGGTCGTCCTCGACCAGCGACTGCTCGTCCAGGACCGGCGCGTCCGACTTCACCTTGTCGCTGGGAAGGGCCACCGTCGACGGCGCCGGCTTCTTCGCCTCCTCGGTGAGGTCCAGCCCGAGCCCCTCGGTGGTGGGCTCCGGCGGCTTCTCCGGACTGCTCGACGCAGGCCCGGGCTTGGGCGGGGGTGGTGACGAGGCCTGCCCCTGCGCGGCGGGCGCGGACAGCACGAGGAGCAGGCACGTGACCGCTGCCAGAGGTCGCGTCAAGGTGAAGAATCTCCGTCCGGGACTACGGTGCGGCGTACTCGCATCCGTCGTTGGCAACGCGAGGGCGGACTCTACCATCGTTCCGCTCTCGCGGAAGTGCGTGACGCCGCACCAAAGGTGGGACGTTCGTAGACACGGGTGCCCGCCGGCGGGCGACGGGTGAAGCTGACCTCCCGAACCGTTGTGCTACCGTGCCCGGGCGAATGGCTGCATCCCTCCGCGCGCGCTTGGTCCTGGTCGTCGCCGCAGTGGCTCTCTCGATGATGGCGTGCAAGGCCGACACCGACCTCGGCAAGCCCGGCTGCCACCTGCTCAAGGCCCTGCCGGACGGCGGGCCGACCAACGTGATCGTCGCCGAGCTCAGCGCGGGGAAGGACTTCCTCAGCTTCGGCTCGGTGGAGTGCGAGGACCTGATCTGCGTGCTCGATCAGGACGGGGTTTCCACCCTCCTGGCGCAGGCCACCGCCAACCCCGCGGTGCTGGCCGATCCCGCCACCGGGTACTGCAGCCACGCCTGCGCCCAGGGCAGCACCGGGGGCTGCACGCCGCAGTACCAGGACTACCAGAACGACCCCACGCAGGTGATGAGCTGCCGGGCGCTGGTGCTGGACAACGACACCATCGCCGAGATCTGCAAGGACCCGGTGAAGTGCCAGCAGTACTTCAACAACAGCCGCTCGGCCTTCTTCTGCGCCCGCGGCGGCGACGGCGGGACCTGACCTCGCCCGCGCGGCTCAGGGCTGTCCCGGGCGGTCCCGGAGCGTCCCCTCCAGCTCGACGGTGGACCCGGCCCGGACCCCGTTGCGCGAGGTCCAGCCGCCCGGCACCTCGAGCACGTAGAGCGAGGGCTTGCCCACCGACCGCGAGGTGAGCGTCCGCGGCTCGGCCCACTGCACCACGCCGACGATCCGGAGGTGCCGGTCGATGAAGAGCATGTCCAGCGGGACGAAGGTGTTGCGCATCCAGAAGCTCTGAACCACCTCGGCGGGAAAGACGAACAGCATCCCCGTGCCCTCGGGCAGCTCGGTGCGCCACATCAGGCCACGGGTCCGCAGCGGGGTGGTGTCGGCGATCTCCACCGTGAGCCGGTGCGCACCGCCGAACGCGTCGCGGACCACCAGGGCTCCGCGGTCGGGGAGCGGCCCGTCGTAGCTCTCGGTGGTGGGGTCCACCATCGTCGAGCGCGGCGCGGTCCGCTCCGCAGCCACGGGCAGCGACGCCAGGAGGGCGACCGCCAGCAGCGGCCTCGACGCCTGCTCCCACCGGCCCACCCGGCTAGGCCCCCACCTTGTTCAACAGCCGGAGCGTCAGCTCCCGCCCGAGGCTGTCGCTCATCAGCCGCTCCACCACATCCTCGAAGGCGAAGCGCTGGGTGTCGTCGGCGTAGACGAAGCGGATCCCCATGCCCGCATCGTCGCCCTCGGCGGCGCTCCAGGCCACCTCCCCCAGCAGCTCGAACGGCTCGTCGCGACCGGGAATGGACAGCTTGAAGAGGAAGCGCGTCCCCGCCGGGAGCGGCTTGCGGGTCTTGATGAAGGTCCCGCCCTTGCTGATGTTGCGGGTGTAGTCGGCGAAGAAGCTGTTGAGCTTCTTGTAGTCGACCTTGAGCTCGATCGGCGCCCGCGGGTGGGTGCGCCCTTCGGTCTTCGTTTCCGTCACGGGAGCCAAGGGAGAGTATACGGAGTTCCGATGTCGCCCGTCGTGCGCACGACCCGCGATCTGCTCCGACGACCTGCCGGGTGGGTCCCCGGGGCCGTGGTGGCCATCGGTGGGTCGCTGCTCGTCCTCCTGCCGCTCTTCGAGCTGCCCGGCCTCGAGCTGGGGCTCGCCGTCTCGGCGCTGTGCGCCCTGCTCGGCGGATGGACCGGAGCCGGGGCCGCGGAGGAGCTGCGCAAGGTCCCCCGCCCGAGCGTGCCCCGGATCCTGCCGCCCGGACCGGGCGCCGCCGCGGCCCGGGCCATCGGAGCGGCGACGCTCTTGCTCTGGGGGGCGGCAGCCGTTCCCTTCGTCGCCGCGGTGCTCCGGGCAGCGCTGAGCACCCGGTGCAGCCCGTTCGCCCAGGCTGCCTTCTTTCCGTTGCTGGTGTTGCCAGGGGCGCTCCTCGCCGCCGCGGCAGGCGTCTTCTGCCGCACCGCGTTCCCGGCCCGGGGGCGGGCCATCGCCCTGTACGCCCTGCTGCTGCTGGCCTCGGTGGCCTGGACCGTCTGGCCGCTGGTGCTCGGGCCGCAGATCTTCGCCTTCAACTTCTTCCTCGGGCTGTTTCCGGGCCCGCTCTACGACGAGGCGCTGCACGTTCCGGCATCGCTCGGCTGGTTCCGGCTGGAGACGGTGCTCTGGGCGGCGGCGCTGGGGACCGTCACCGCGGCGATCTTCCCCGCCCCTGGCCCGGCGCAGCCACGCCACCGGGCACGGGTGCTGACCACGCTGGTGGTGCTCGCGCTGGCCATCACCGCGCTGGAGATGGGCGCGGTGCGGCTCGGATTCCGCAGCTCCGACGCGGCGATCCGCGTCCTGCTCGGCGGACGCACCGAGACCGAGCACGCGGAGATCCTCTTCCCCCGGGAGAAGTCGCCGGAGGAGGTCGAGCGGCTGCGCCGCGACGTCGAGTTCCGGGTCTCGCAGCTGGCGCGCTTCTTCGGAGCGCAGCCGCCGAGCGTGCGGGTGGTCGTCTTCCGCTCGCCGGAGGAGAAGCAGCGCTGGGTGGGCGCGGGAGCGACGCAGTTCACCAAGCCCTGGCTCGGCAGCGTCTTCCTCAACGACGCACCCTTCCCCCACCCCACGCTGAAGCACGAGCTGGCGCACGTCGTCGCCGGCGCGTTCGGCAGCGGGCCCTTCCGAGTCACCTCGCGGTGGCTCGTGCCGGTGATGGGGGTGGTGGAGGGGGTGGCCGTCGCCGCGGACGACCCCACCGGCGAGCTGACCCTGCACGCCTGGGCGGCCGGGATGCGGCGGCTGGGGCTGATGCCGGACCTCCGCGGACTGCTCGGTCCAGCCGGGTTCTGGAGCGCTGCGCCTGCCCGGGCCTACAGCGCGGCGGGGAGCTTCTTCCGCTGGCTCCAGGAATCGCAGGGCACGGAGCGCCTCCAGCGCCTGCTCGCCCATGGCGACTTCGCCCGCATCTACGGCCGCAGTCTGGACACGCTGGTGTCCGAGTGGGAGCGGATGCTGGACACGCTCCCGCTCGACGACAGCGCGGTGAACCGCGCCTTCGCTCGCTTCCGCCAGCCGAGCCTCTTCCGCCGGCCGTGCGTGCGCGAGGTGGCGGCGCTGGCCGAGGAAGCGCGCGCGGAGACGAGCAGCAATCCAGCCCGCGCGCTGCAGCTGCTCCGCACCTGCGCCGGCCTCCAGCCCGACGAGCCGGATTTCCCGCTTGGCGAGACGGGCCTCCTGCGCCGGATGAACCGGCCCGCCGAAGCGGCCGAGGCGCTGGAGCGCGCCGAGGCGCTGGTCGCCGGACGCCCCGCGCTCGAGGCCCAGGTGCTGCTCGCCAGGGCCGATCTGGCCTGGAGCAACGGCGACCTCCAGACCGCGGGGGCCGCGCTCCAGCAGGCCCTGTCCCTGCACCCCGGCCGCGATCTGGAGCGCGAGGCGGAGGTGAAGCGCGCTGCGCTCGCCGACGCCCGCGTCCGCCCCATGCTCCACGCGTTCTTCGACGCCGGCACCGACGATCTCCGGCTGTGGGCACTGGAGCGTGCGCGCCAGGTCGCGCCGGAGGACGGGGTGGTGAACTACCTCCTCGGACGGCGGCTGCTCGCGCTGGGGATCCCGGGCGAGGCCGCCGAGGCGCTCGGCCGGGCGCTGTCCACCACCCTGCCCGAGCAGGTCGGCCGCGAGGCCTGGCGCCTGCTCGTGTCCGCGCACTACCGGGCCGGAGACTGCGCCGCGGTCCGCTCCGACCTGGGACGAATGCCGGATCTGTCCGATGCGGTCCGGGCCGAGGTGACAGAATGGCAGGCGCGCTGCGCCTTCGAGGAGCGGACGTTCAACGGTCCCCTGGTGCCCCGCGGCCCTTTCCGCTAAGCCGCACCGCCGCAATGCGCTTCGAAAAGCGGCAGTTCCTGGACGGGACGGTGGACGAGGTCGAGCGGGCGATGCTGGACCCGCGCTACCTGGACTACCTCTTGCAGCACCACGGGGTCCTCCTGGAGGTGCAGGCACTGGAGCGCACCGAGGAAGGTCCACTGGTTCGCCGGCGGGTCCGTTACCGGCCGCGGCCGGTCATCCCTTCGGTGGGGCCCAAGCAGGTCCCCCCGGAGTGGTTCGCCTTCGTCGAGCAGTCCACCTACGACCGGAATCGCAAGGAGATGACCTTCAGCAACGTGCCCACCAGCCACGCGATCTCCAGGATGCTGGTGAACACCGGGACCCTGCGGCTGCGCCCCTCCGGGGGAGGCACCGAGCGCACGCTCGAGGGCGAGATCAAGCTGCTGCTGCCCTTCCTGCTCAAGCCGCTGGCGATGATCGGCGAGCGGCTCATTCACTCCGAGGGGCTGAAGATTCTCGACGCCGAGGCCCCGGTGCTCAACCGGTACCTGGCCGAGCTCCGGGCGGCGCCGGCGTGAGGCGCCCGCTTCTCCCGATCCTGGCGTTGCTCGCCGGCTCCGGCTGCGGCCCGCACCGCATCCCCGGAACCGACCTCGAGGACACCGGGGACACCCGGGCGATCATCGACACCATCAGCCGCTACAACTCGGCGCTGGAGGCCCGGGACGCCAACGGCATCCTGGCGCTGGTCGACCCCGCGTTCCGGGACAACGCCGGCACCCTCACCCCGGACGACGACATCGACATCCAGCGGCTACGGACCGTGCTGCCGCAGCGGCTGGCCAGGCTCCAGGACGTGGCGGTGCGGATCGAGATCAAGGCCATCGACGTGAAGGGAGACCTGGCCAGCGCGGTCTACACCTGGGTCTCGCAGTTCAAGCTCGGCGGCAAGCCGATGACCGAGTCGGACATCAAGCGCATGGAGCTCAAGCGCGAGGCCGACGGCTGGAAGATCCTCAGCGGAATCTAGCGTCTTAGGGCACCGCCTCGACGTGGGCGCGGACCACGCGCCACGTTCCCTCCTCGTCGGCGAATGCCGCCTCCACCGCGTGCTGCCCGAGGTCCACCCCGCCCGCGGTGCGCCCGAGCAGCAGCCGGCCGATGAACCGCACCTCCCCCGGCCCCGTCGATTCGGCGCGCGCCTCGAGCACCCGCGCCTCCACCACCCCGCCGCGGAGCAGCTCGCCCAGCAGATAGGCGCGCAGCTCGGGCTTGCCGCCCAGCTCGGGGGACTGGAACCGCTCGGAGACGTGGGCCAGCACCCCCGCCGGGTCGTGCTCGCGCGCCGCCCGGGCCATGGCGTCGACCGCGGCCCGGACCTGCGCCTCGGGCGAGGCGGGCGCGGGCCGGAGCATCCACGCCGCCGCCCCCACCGCGGCCAGCCCGGCCAGCACCAGCGCGATCCTCGACACCCGCATGGAAGCTCCTCGACCCGGAGGCCCAGAGCGCGGCAATCTCCCATCCCCACGACCATGCCCGCCACCTCCAGGACCGCCCGCCAGGTTGCCCGGAAGCGAAAGACACCTCGGCGCCGCAAGGCAACGCCCGTCCAGCGCGGACTGTCGCCCGCCGAGACCGCAGAGAACGTCCCCGAGGCGGCCCGGGCGCTCGCCGCCGAGGTGGAGGCCGATGGCGGACGGGTGCTCGCCACCTACCGCGAGCCCCTGGGCGGCCACGCGGTGCTGTTCGCCGCGCTCCCGGTGGACAAGGTGCAGCCCACCCCGTACCAGCGAGACCTCTCCGAGCCGCACGTGAAGCGGCTGGTCTCGGCCATGGAGCGGGTGGACCGCTTCCTCGACCCGCTCATCGCCGTGCGGCACGAGGGGAGCTACTGGACGCCCAACGGGAACCACCGCCTCGCGGCCACCCGGGCGCTGGGAGGCAAGACGGTGCTGGCGCTGCTCCTCCCCGAGCCGGAGGTGGCGTTCCAGATCCTCGCCCTGAACACCGAGAAGGCGCACAACCTGAAGGAGCGCTCGCTGGAGGTCATCCGGATGCTGCGGGGGCTGGTGGAGACGCGGAAGGGGACCGAGCTGGACGTCGCGCCGCTGCTCGAGGAGCCGGCGTTCGCCACGCTCGGCGCGGCCTACGAGAAGCGGCTGCGGCTCTCCGGCGGGGCGTACCACTCCATCCTCAAGCGCATCGACGGCTTCCTCGACGAGCCGCTGGCCGAGGCGCTGTCCATCCGCGAGGAGCGCGCGGACGTGCTGCTGAAGCTGGACGACGCTGTCAGCGGCGCGGTGGACCGGCTGAAGGCGCGGGGCATGACCAGTCCGTACCTCCGGCCGTTCGTCGTGGCGCGGATCAACTACCTGCGCTTCGTGAAGCCCAAGCCCGGCGCGGCGCCGCCGGAGTTCGACGCCACGCTGGAGAAGCTGACCCGCGCGGCGGAGAAGTTCAACGCGGAGAAGGTCAAGGAGTCCGACATCCGGGTGGGCGGGCCGGCCGAGGCCGAGGAGGGCTGAGTCTCAGGGACTCTGGGCGCAGTTCACCGAGCCATCCGAGCAGAGCAGCAGCGAGGGGCGGGGCGTCCCCGTCTGGCCGGGAACCCCGATGACGAAGAGCGTGTAGACGCCGGTGTCGGACACGTTGTTGAACGTGCCCGAGGCCCAGAGCGTCTGCGAGCTCGTGTCGCGCGAGGCCAGTGGGGCGGTGACGTTCGTCGATCCGGGCGCGATACCGCCAATCTGCAGGTAGTCGGAGGCCGCCCCGTAGGCGACGTTGGTGGCGAAGGGCGAGAAGAGCTGGCTGGCGACCACGCCCATGTCCTGCGGGTTCGACCCGGGGGCGGCGTTCATCCCCCGGAAGAGCACGCTGCCGCTGGGAGCCGCCGCGGTCCGATCCCCGATGACCTTGACCGTCAGCGAGGGACTGCCGCTGCCCGTGAGGCGGCCGGTGAGCACGAGGGTCTGGGGAGCGTCCGCGGAGATCGACGCGCTCACGTCCCCCAGCCCATTGAGCGTGCTCGAGCAGCTGGTGGACCCGCCCTGAACGAGCCGCACCGAGTAAGTGCCGGCGTCGAACCCCGAGCGCGTCGAGAGCGACGGGTAGGAAAGACCTCCCCCGCCGACCAGCGGCGTCCCGAACGCCGCGGCGGTGTCCGGCTTGAGGCAGACGTCGATCGCCGGCCCGTCTGGAATCAGGTGGGCGACCCGGAGCTGGCCAGGACCGGGCGACGACGAATCACAGGCGAGCGCCAGCACGACGGCGAGGAAGAACGGGACGGGAACAGGGCGCGACATCGATCGGTGCTCCGGTGAGGACATGGCGGCCGCACTCTCGCAGGGGACCCTGCGCTCCGGGAAGAAAACCGCCGCCGAGAGACCCAGGGGGAATTTGCCCCGGCGACGTGGGTTCGCCGCCCTTCCGGCGTGCCGCCGACTCTGCGGTACACTGCTGGCTTCCGCGATGTCCGCCGCCACCGTTCTCGTCGTCGATGACGACCGCGCCAACCTCGACTCGGTGGCGCGCATCTTCCAGCACGAGGGCTGGGACACCCTCACCGCCTCCGAGGGAACGGCGGCGCTGGAGCTGCTCCGCCGCCCCGAGGTGGCGGTGCTCCTGACCGATCTCATGATGCCGGGGATGGACGGCCAGGAGCTGCTGGCCACCGCGCGCGCTCTCCGTCCCGACGTGGAGGTGGTGCTGATGACCGCCTACGGCACGGTGGAGGCGGCGGTCAGCGCGATGAAGGACGGGGCCTACGACTTCCTGACCAAGCCGCTCAAGCGGCATGTCCTGGTGAAGACGGTGGAGAAGGCGCTCGAGCGCCACGCGCTGAGGGCCGAAAACCAGGAGCTCAAGGCCCGCCTGGCCGACCTCGGCGCCCAGCGCAGCCTGGTGGGCCAGTCGCCCGCCTTCCGCTCGTTCCTCGACACCCTCAAGCAGGCCGCCCCCTCCACTGCCACGGTGCTGCTCCTCGGCGAATCGGGCACCGGCAAGGAGCTCGCGGCGCGGGCACTGCACGAGCTCTCCAGCCGGGCTGCCGGCCCGTTCGTCGCCGTCAACTGCGGCGCCTTCCCCGAGACCCTGCTCGAGGCCGAGCTCTTCGGGGTGGAAAAGGGGGCCTTCACCGGCGCGACGGCGCGGCGGCCGGGGCGCT
>Ga0335084_10000210_pt1 | contig 45178 bp, 67 predicted proteins | sample Lox_Sample_44_FD_206721 | JGI IMG/M metagenome (GOLD analysis project Ga0335084, IMG submission 206721) | Soil microbial communities from Loxahatchee National Wildlife Refuge, Florida, United States - Lox_Sample_4.4 | ecosystem: Environmental > Terrestrial > Soil > Wetlands | place: USA...
GGGCTGCCCATTCGCATCCACCATGCCGGTGTCAAACCGCTTCGTTGCCAGTGCATCCTGAATCCTCGCGTAGGTTCCCACAATTCCAGGCTCCGCAACCGGCTTCAACCCCTTTGCTGCTGCTCGTCCTACTGCTGTGCTCAGCGTCTGCTTCCCAAGAAAAGCCTTGAGATCCTTCATCCCCTGGGTGTTATCAACAGTCTCCCCTGCAGCTTCCTTTCTCTGCACAATCGCATCCCGCTCAGCCAGAGTCTGCTTATACGCCTGCCCACGAGCCTGCAACTCTGCACCATACTTGCTCATCACGGAATTTCTCATATCCGTGCCAATGTCCGACAATTCCCGCACCTGCCCCACATTCTTCAGCTCCGGCTCTGCCATCGCCAGCACTCTGTTGGCCGTTGCGAGCTTACCTCCTGCTGCTTTGTTTAAGGTAGTAGCCCTCGCGGCGGCCTCGGCTCGCATTTTCTCTACCGTGGTCCGGGTCTCGTCCATGTGACGGATAGCAGCCTCGGCATCGGTTGCCGCGAGCCGAGAAACCTCTCGCCCGGCGGCCTCAATATGCGCCCTCCCCGCAGCTTCCGCAGCCTGCCGATCCAACTCAACCCCTTGCTGCAGCATGGCGTGCACTGCATTGCGGGGTTGGTTCACATTGTCCAGCTTGCTGAGAGCCGATTTGGCAGCCTCAACAGCCTTCGACCCTTCCGGCACCTCATTACCCAGAAGTTTTTGGACAAGTTTCCAGGCAACTTTCCCTGCCTTCGGCACGAACTGCTCTACCATCCCCGCGCTCGGGCTGACAAATCCACCGGCAATCCGAGCAGCTTCTGCTTGCCCCTTCGTCCCTCCAGCGGCCTCAACTAGCTGCCCACCAGCCTCAGACGCCATCCCAGAGACTGCGCCTGTTGCAGCAAGGGCCATCCTCCCGCCCTTCATCGCAGTCCCCGCCTCAATCATGGGCAATCCGATTTCCGGCTGCCCGAGAGCTGTTGCTGCTGCTCCAAGTCCTTGCAGAATCTCCGGAGACATAGCACCAAGAGCGCCACCCATAAAAGTACTTTGCCCAATGGCGGAAGCAGCACTGCCAAGGGTGGGATGGGAGGTAGGTTCATCAAGTGCTCCTGGTTTGGTGATCGGAGGGCGCAGGGCTTCAAGGTTGTGCATCACCCGGTCATAGGCAGTGGAAGTGGCAGCAGGAGTAGTAGCAGGAACAGCTGCTGTTGTGCCTGCATCTTCCTTTGCCGTTCCTGCAGAGAGCTGCTGTTGCAGAATCTGAAATGCCTGCTCCTTTGTAGCCCCCTCAGGCCCTGTGACCGTATAGTTCCTACCTTCAGGTGAGGTGAAAGTGAAATCCGGCATGTTAGTGCTCCTGTACCGACCAGCCAGCCGGGAGAGCCGGTGCGGTCGTGGTTGCCGCTGCAGGTGCGGGTGCTGCTTGCGGCATTGACAAACTGTCCCTCAGCTTCTCATAGCTCCCTTGCAACTTCATCAGCTTCTCCCGAGCCTTCGGATCTTGTGCTGCCGAGAGGATTTGATCAGGTGTGGGGTATTTCGACAATTGCTGCATGGTCATATCCCACTCAGACTTCATTGCAGGGTCGCGGGGAGCGGGAGTGTTCTTCATTCTGGTGAGCGTGATCTGGGCACCAGTGGAGAGCTTGTAGGCGGCTTCGAGCCTGGAGTCTCCGGAGGCCGGAATGATCTGCTTCTCCAGCTGGTTGATCTGCGCTTGTGTCACACCGCGACCACCTCCGAGGGTTTCCACCCGGCCGATTTGGTTAGCCAGGCCAGCGCCGGAGGTCTGGAACATCTGCACTTCCTCTGGCGTGAGGTTGTTCGTACCTGTTTTTGCAATGGCTTGCAGTGCAGTATGATCCGTCAGATTCACAAACGGAGACGAAGTAGTCCCTGCCCCGAAGTGGGACATCTGCTGTAGGTTTCGCAGAGCTTCTGCGCTCGCACCAGCCAGTGCAGTGGTGGTTGCTTGCTGCTGCTTGCCTCCAATACCTGTTTGCTCCCTTCGGAACTCGAATTCCTTTTCGGATAGCTGCAGGCGCTGGATTTCAATCGAGCGAGTGAGGGCACGGTTAGCAGCAGCATCTGCCATTTGCGCTCTGCGATCGGCTCGGCGCTCCTCAAATTCTCGCAGTTGCTGCTGCCGTTGGTCATTATGCTCCTGCGCGCGCTCCAGGAATTCAGCCTTGGTCTTCGCATCCATCGAGGCGAGCTTCTGCTGGTTGATCCAAGCCTGCCCCTCCGGAGATTTGAGGTTCGCAGGGATAGTTGCCGGGTTCACACCAGCAGCAATGGCCTTGTCATGCAAGGCTTTGGCATTCTCCGGCGTGGGATTGGTCGCGAACGCATCAGCAGATTGTGCCAAATCCTCCTTCTTGAGCTGCTGTTGGGCAGACTGATACGCAACCTGCTCCTTACCCTCATCAAGAGACTGCTTTGCGAGCCTCGACATGTTCTCGCTGCCAACCATATCCCCACTCTGCAGAGCCATCACTGCAGCTTGGTCGAACATCTTTGCGCGGTTGAGGGGATTTGCTGCATCTGCTCCCTGCAGTTGGGTCTGTGAAGCAATCATTTGCCCCAAATCCTGGGCAGTTTTGATCTGCTGCTGCTTCTCAGTGAGAGCTATTTGGGCCATTTGTGCTTGAGCTTTATCCAGGTCAGTTTTTGCCTGCTCCTGCTGCATCTGCTGGCCGAAAATGATGTTGCGCCCATAGGCTTGACCAAGGCCTTGAAGAAAACCTCCGATTGCCATGATGAGTTCTCCTTATGTACCGTAGGCCAGGCCGGAACCCATGCCGTAGGAAATATCAGGTGCGGAATAGGTATTACCACCAACATTGTAGGAGGAAGTGCCTACGCCGGTATTGAAACCAGATGGCATGGTGAACCCTTGCTGACCACCGCCCATCCAGCCGGAGACAGCATTGTTGAGCGCCCCTCCGACCTGATTCCCAACAGCACTCGCAGCTTGCTGATTGAGCAGCCCTTGCTGCGCAGTGATCTGCCCTGCAGTTCCTGGTGAGCCAATGTTCGCGCCAGCCAATTGCGCGAGCAGCAGTTCCTGGTTCTGCAGGGCGTTCGAGGCGTAGTCCTGCCCGAATTTCGTCAGAGCGGTCGCCCGATTGCCGCTGGTCAAGAACCCTTGCGCAGCCATCTGCCCGCTGAGGGCTTTTTGCCCCTGCTCAAACTGGAACTGATAGCCAGGCTGGCTGGTGATGCTCGAAGGATCACTGATTAGTCTAGACAGCATATCCTGATACTGCCCACGTTGGGAGGCGAACGGGTCGGCTTGCGCTGCACCTTGAGCAGACGAACTTCCCCCACCAAGAAGAGACGAGGTTGCTGAACTGGCAACACCGCCTGCTACTGCACCTACAACTGCGCCGAATGGCATGATGTTCTCCTCAGGCTCGATGGCCGAAGCGGTTGGTGCGAATGCACATGATCAGGGTGACGCGATCAACAGGGGAGTCATTGACCACCCAATGGTTTTCTTGGTTGCGAAACCAATACAGGTCGCCAGGGAGGGTGATTTCGCCACCCTCTTCGAAGAAGAATGCTTGCTGCTCGTGGGCTTCGATCTGCAGGGCGAACTTGTCGTAGTACTCCGCGTGCCAGCCGAGGTCGCGGTGGGGGTAGACCCGCCCACCTGGGGGAATGCGGGTGATGAGAATCCCGCCGAGGCGCTCGCCGCGCACTGCTGACATGGTTGCGAATACGTGTTCCTGGATTGCAGGGATGAGTTCATGACCCGGCAGCCACACACTTTCATGAGGCTCGCCAGAGGTGGACTGCTCTTCATTGTAGCGAACCCAAATATCAGAGACTTCTCGGTGAGGTGAGGTCGGGTTCTCAGTGCGCTTCGTGTTTGCATTCCACAACTCAGGGTGTTGACGGAGCTGGAGCTGCAACAAGCTGGTGTTGATCCCACGCGAGAGGATGCGGAGGTTCTGCATAGTCAGAGCACTCCATCAACGAGGTGTTCCTCGATGCGGTCGGCATCGGACGGATTGACTTCATCAGGGATTTTGTGCAGGCAGAGCCACACCACATCACGAGTGAGGGCGGTGATGGTGTGTTGCTTGTGAGCCTTGATGAGAAGAGCAGTGGGGGCGGAGTACTTTTGCACCTTCCCATCGACAGTCACTTCTACGCTCCCACTGGCGAGGTAGGACAAATGATCGTAGTTGTGGGAGTGCTGCTCCACGGTTTCACCCGTGAAGGTTGCTCTCCATTCCTTCGCATAGACCCCACCGCCTATGTAGTGCTTCATGCCTTCGAGGTTCATATATTGACCGCCATTAATAATTATTAATCGCCACTAGAAATTCAACCGTTCAGCACGTCCATATCCAATTTCGTGTCAAACAGCCTCAGCGGAACATTATCTGAATGCGTGAGCTTGAATGCTCGCCTGCGGCTCCGCCCGATTCGTTGCAGCATCTTGCGAACACTGCTCAAATCAATTGTTCGGCTCACCGGGAACGTGCTGTAGTCATCATCAGAGTACGAAATCGTGACGGTTGTGCTGACTGTATCCGCAAACAGGTACATGCCGCTATACCGCTTCCAGTTCTCCGTCCCGAAATCATAATTCGGCGTCACACACGTAACAGGTATCGCATTCCCCTGATCCTGATACAGCGTTGGATCAACGTAGATTGTATTCCCTGTCACGCGATCTTGCAGCAAGTCTTTCCCGTAGAAGGAGAGGTAATTGCGGCCAATGAAGTAGGTCTCGTTGCCACCAATCATGCTCGTCCAAATCGTCCACTTCTTCAGCCCAATATCAAAGACCAGCGTCACCCCCAGATCCGCGAAGGTGAAGCAAAACAGCACATGCCCAGCAACCTTGACCCCGAAGCTCGACACATCAGCCAATGTGGAACGGTTGAGGATCTTTTCGATGAACCCGTCGCTGATGACGGACATTTCCAGCCCGTTGAACATGTTGATGGTGCGACCAAACCGTTTATCTTGAGCGACGAAGAACGTCAGGTCGGCGTTCTCTAGCTGCCCCAGCCCTGTCGCCAAGCCCGTAGTCCACGAAGCATTCTGCACCGGAGCAAGGGCGATCCCCTGCCCATTCACCGCAGCCGCTGCATCATAGTACATCTGCGTGCCATGCGAATAGAACGCTACAACATAGTTCAGGTGGCGAATGATCCCCGCCCCCGCCCCCAGGGTGAAATCTGCTTGAATAAAGTCCAGCGCTGGCCACGTCGTGCCATCCTCCAGTGCGCTCCCTAGAACTTGCCCATCACTCCGCATCACATAGTACACACCATCAAGATACACAAACCCTGGAACAGTCGTCGCGGGGTAGTTGGAATCAGTGACTTGAGTGAAGGTGAAGGAGGAGCCGATCCAATGCCATAAGCCACTGGCACTCTTGATGAAAGCCTCGCCAGGAGGTACATCATTCAGACAATCATACTGCTGGCCAGGCACTGTCACGCCGGGGATCGAGTACGATGTCCCATCAGTCAGTGAATATGCCACATCATTCACAATCGCGTAGGCCACGCCATTCGAATAGAACTGCCCCTGCGGAGTGCCGCTGAAGGTCTTGTACGTACCAGCTCCAGGGCGTTTCACCATCGCCAGGCCATTCTCTGTTGCCTCGAACAGACCATTCACCACCTTGCTGTCCTTCGTCAGCGTCCCATCTCTGGTCTGAATGGTGTGAGCCCACGTCATTGTTTGCTGCTGTTCCATTGTCATGGTTACATGTTCCTCTCAGAAGGGGTGAAGAACACGCTCGCCTGCTCCTGCCCAAGAGGACCGTCCATGAACTTGTCCCGATAGCCGACAGCCTTTTGGTTGACCTCCAGCCGCTCCTCTTTGGGCATACGGTATTCAAGGCTAATCTCATCCAGCAGGCACCAGATCAGCATCCGGTAGGCTTCCTGCGGGAAGTCAGGGTTATCCGTGGACAGGTTGATGTCCTGGATTTGCCGCTGAATGGTCACATGCAGCTCATGCTGATTGTCTGCTGGTACATCATACACCGTCAGAATCCCTCCGGTGAGCTGAGGATCGTAGTAGCACTGGTTCGGCACGCCCTGTGAGTCCTTCCGACCGAGAAGATAGTAGTCAAACCGGCTGGTAATCATCATCTGCACGTCATTGCCCGTGCCATTCCCGTTCGTGTCGAGCGACCTGATGAACACGTTCAGGATTCTTGGGGGCAATGGCATCCCTGCAATCGTGCTGAGATTGTATTGCGACTGTCCCACAACCGTCGGGATAATCAAATCCTCCAGACACCACAATGGCATCCCATCCATCGCCATTTCCTTTACCATCACGTTGAAGGCTTCAGAGACATTGTTGATGTCATCCTGCGGGATGGTGTCCCCTGCACCGAAGGCACCTGTCTTGCGCAACGCAGATGCTACGATCTGGTCGCGGTTCATTGAAAACGTGTACGTACCACTGGTCGCCATGACAGGTGCCTTTCAGTTGTGAGCGGTTAATACTTCTTCGCGCCCTTGTTGGTCTTTGCTTTCGCAGCGTGGGTCTTTTTGGGGACTGCTGCGTGCATCAATTTGCCCATCTTCGCCATGCCAGCCTTTGCTGACACGCCAGACGGGGCTTTGTCATGATGCTTTGCCGTTGCTACTTTTCTGCGTGCCATCATTGGACTCCAGTATAGATGAGGCCTTCCTTGATGAGTTCCAGGGTCACGGTGAATACCTGGATGCCAGACTGCCAACCAGTGGTTTGGAGCTTGATCGTGCCGTCAGCAGCGGTTGCATTGTCCGGGATGCCCTTGAAGTCATCGAAGGACATGCGACCGCGACCAGCAAGAGGCAGCAACGGCTGGTTCGGCGTACCCCCCCAGAACGTCTGCACTTCCAGTTGGTCACTGATGCTGTAGTCGATATGATTCAGCCTCACTCTCGGGGGTTTGTTCCCACCAGTAATATAAAACAGAGTGGTCGGATCAACCACCGTGGTCAGAGCCTGATCTGAGGTATCGAGAACAGCAGTCACCTTGACGATCGCGTTGCGAGGGCCGTCGATGATAAGCTGCGTGGTCAGTTGGTTTGCCATCTTGGCCCCCTCAGATTAGCGTTCGCGAGCGACGGTGAGGTAGTCCACCGTCAGGGTGCGGATAGCTGCCGAGCCGTTGGTGATGCTGACCATCGGTGTGAGCAGGACTTGGGAGACGGTGAGGCCGGTCGATTGTGATGCGCTCGGATTTGTCGTCAGATCCGTGTACAGTGCTGCCACTCGACCACGAGCCTGGCCTGCTGCTGCATTCGCTGCGCTGATCGGGTTCCGGCCGGTCGTCGGGTTGAAGAATGCAGCCAGGTTGCCCTGCCAATCGACCATCAGACCGAGTTCGAAGTAGGTGCCCGCCACGACAGCCGACGCCGTGGGCAATGCCACTGCCGTTTCCACGCTTGCATTGCGTGAACGCAGAGTGATCAGGCCCGTAGTCGGAGCAATCGAGAGAAGAATTCCGTCCGTCACGCTGGCGAGGGTCGTCGCGCCCTTCTGAACCAGACCGACAAACGTGGTTGCATTGAGATCGCTCAGCTGGCCGGCGAACTTCACAAACGTTGCTTTGCCTGCATCGAGCTGGAAGGTCGCATTCTTGAGCTGCATGCCAACGGAATCAGAGGCACCTGCAGAAGTGCTGAGAAGCAGGGCCCCACCGTCAAAATCAGTGAGAGCCGCTGTGCCAGAGCCGACCACCGTAGTCGTCCAATCACCTGATGCGTAGGTGTCGAAATCATTGTGGTACAGGTGATTCCAAGTCGGATCGTCTGCGCCAGCAGCTCCCATCGTTTGCCACGGGGCCGCATTGGTCACACCGTTCGGCATGCGAGTGGTGAGGGTATCGAAAACAGACATCTTGTTTCTCCAGAATTAGTACAAAAAGAAAGGTGGAGCATCACCGGGAACACCCAATAATAGCTCCACCTCAAAGCACCTACAATCATGCAGGCACTTGCCCCTGATTACGCTGCGTTCGAACCGTAGCAGCCGCGCGGGTTGGCCCAAAGGAACGTGTAGCGTTCGTAGGCACCGACCTTGTAGTTGCGGGTGTCGGAATCATTGTCTTCCCAAATCTCCAGCGGCTCACGTTCTTGCCAGATCATGCCGTCCTGGATGTTCGTGGTGATGAACCACGGGCCTGCAGCTGTCAGGTACGGGTTCGACACGCAACCACCTGCGAGCAGACCTTCCGTGTTGATCGGGTTGATGTCGTTGTTGTTGTTACCGACAGCCTTCGGGGTCTTGAGAATCCGGTCAGCGTTGAACTTGTTGTTCGGGTGAACAATAAGTTTGTCGCCAGTCAGCGGCTCGATGTAGCCACGGTCGTCCTTGGCCTGCATCATCAGGATGAGCATGTCTTCGATTGCAGCCTGAGACAGAGCCGAGTCCACCGTCAGCTTGTTCTGCCAGAAGCCTGCGGTGAAGTTCGGGTGAGCCGTGTTGAGAAGCGAGACGCCATCGCCACCCTTGTAGGCCGAGTTGAAGGCGCGGTTGAAGATGTTCGTCGCGTTGATGTTTTTGGTTTCCGCGAACGCACGGCGGAGCTTCTCGACGCGACCCTTCGTGAGCTTCACGTAAAGGTTGTCCTTCAGTTCCTCGTGCGTCGTGATGATACCCAGGCCATACGCCACGTTCGTCCCGCGCGTCACGAAGCCCTGTTGCATACCGTCGTAGCTGATCGGTGCGCTTTCCGGCTTGTACACTGCGAGGCCGAGACCAACGCTCTGCACGTACTCTTCGTAGTTCTTGTCCGACGTGACCTTGTGGAACATGAGCGGGGCGTACTGCGGGGCCGAGGCTGCTGCCGAATCCCACCAGCTCTTGACACCTTCCCACAAGCCCTTGGGATAGGAACCAGTGTTAGTAATAACGGGCATTGTTGATTCTCCTGAAAGGTTAGACGGTTGACACTAGGCTATGCGTTAAACGCCAGCCGTGTTGCCCATCAGTTCGTGTTGGTTGAACTTCACGATCCAGAGTGCATAGGCACCGAACGCATTGTTTGGCTTCTGCGACAGGCCCATAATGCGCAGGTTGAGGGATTGCGTGGTGTTGACGCTTGCCGTGCTGAGCACCGATGCCGAGTTTTGCTGCGGCGAGGTCGGGTTCGTGACCGTGAACGAGGCATTCTTGTTGGCAGCGGACGCGGTGAGCGCTGAGAGGCCGTCGTCCTGGAGTTCGAATAGCACCTGCGGATCGTCAACCACCAGCACGTAGTAGTCGCGAGTCTTGCCGGTCGAGGGGGTGTTTTGAACGGTCAGGTCGAGGTTGCTGCCGACGAGCGACGGGTTGTTCGGGTTTGCCGTGAGGATGCCTACGATCACACCGCGCACCGTGTCCGTGCCACCGGCTTTCACCACCTGCGGGACGCCGTTTGCGTCAGCACCAGCAGCCGATTTCACTGCATCACCAGGGTTGTACTGGTTGTTGTCCGTGGACGGGATGTAATACAGGTTCGTCGCGCCGTTCCATGCTGCACCGTTGAGGTAGCGAGCCGGAACGAAACCACGGGGGGCCACTTGGTTAGCCATGATTGCTCCTTAGAGGTTTCCGCATGGCCCCCGCACTGCACTTAGCCTTGCGAGTAGTCCTTGCGGTACTGCGTGTCGATTGAGCTGCGGAGGTTCTTGAGCTTTCGCATGCCTGCGATTTCGTCAGGCTGATCTGCTTGGCGGCGAATCTCCATGTCGCGTGCATCTGCTGCTGCGTAGCGTCGCTGTTCTCGCTGTTCCCAGAGATCCTCCGGGCATTTCAGCAAGTAGGCTCGCAACGGGGTGTTGTCATTGCGCATGCCCTTCACAAACCGGGAGATTACGCTGCTGATCTCCTCGTCTGCGACGACTTTTGCGGTCTTGCTGTATAGCTCTTCCTGCAAAACGAAATCGAAACCTTCCATCAGCAGGGTTTCGATTGCACCGTTTTCGTCGTTCTCCCAATACAGGTGGTAGCCGGGGATTTCTCCGTGAACCGACATCTGCAGGGACAGCCCACCGAGGTCGTTTGCGCGCTCGCGCTCTGCCGTGCCTTCCGCTCGGGATTCCCGTGATTGGCGGGCGTGACGGCGGGCTGCGAGGAGGCGGTTGCGATCGTCTGCGGGGGCAGCGTTGAACGACGAAGCGGCTGCGGGTTTCGATTGCTGTTCGGACATGATCGTACTCCGGAAAAGAAAAAAGAAAAAGGGGGGGGGAGGTGAGCAGGTTAGCTGTGCTTGCGCGGGCCATCACTGAAGTAGCCCTTCAAGAACTTCTCCTGAGTTGTCCATCCCTCGCGAATACCAACCTCCATCAGCGCGCGGTCTTCCGGTGGGAGGTCATTCACACTGCGGCCACCAATGCTGTTGGAGCGGCCACCTTCAACTGGGTTGTTGACAGCACCAGATTGACGCTGACGTGCGAAGTGTCGCGGGAAGTCTTCCTGCATCTTCTGTGACACGAGGTCAAGGAACGGGCGACCGCGCTTCTTTTCACCAGCAGCAATGAGTGAGTTCGCGTAGTCAAATGCGTACTGACGCATCTGGGAGTTTTCCTTGAACCAGCTGTTGCCGTCCTCAATCCACTCAGTAACCACGGGGTTGGAGGTTGAGCCATCCTCGTTCACTGCAGGAGGTGTTTCTCCGGCCTTCGGAGTGACCTGTTTGACTTCCTGGATCTGCTTTTTGTTGGTGCGGCGCTCGTCTTCGACCACTTCCAGGCGAGATTCGATCGCATCAGCGGCGTCGTCATCACCGTTGCGGATGGCTTCACGATGTTGGGCTTTCAGTTGGCGCTGCAGGTCAGCCAATTGTGTGTCGCGCTCCTCAATTTGCCGTTGCTGCAGAGCTGCGAACTCCTTTGCAGTGCCCTTGAAGGCTTCCAGTTCGGCACGGACGGATTCAAGTTCCCGCTGGAGGATGCTGTTGAAGCGCTTGCCATCAGCGACGAAGGTTGCGGCGTCTTTCCAGGCGCCTTCAGGGCCCTTAAACTTCTCTTTGGGAACCCAACCTTTTTTGGAGGCTTCGGCTTCGATGAGGCGTTGCTGTTCAACCGCGAGTTCGGCATTGTTATCAGCCTTTTGGGCGATTTCGGGTGCGCCTGCGATTTGATCGTCGTCCATGCAACAGCTCCAGTGAGAATAGATAATAATTGACCGCCATTAATAATTATTAACAGCGGTCAGAAATTCCCCTATCAGGGGCAGGTCACAAACTCCGGCCCGCGCACGATGGCATGGGCGTGGTCTGCAATGTCAGTGAGAACCTGATTCACCACGTTCTCAACAGCTCGGCGCAAAACGGCTTCGTGCTTCTGCAGAAATTCCACATCAGCCGAGCTGAGTCCAGGGATCTTCACCATCAGATTTGCTTGTGCAGCCATTACTCGCCTCCGATGATCGGGCTGATGATGTCCAGATCGCTCACAAACCGGTACTTCTTCCCATCCACCGGGCTGATGTGAAACTTCCCCACATACTGCCCAATCAGCACGCGATCACCCACTCGACAGTAGTCGGTGGACTTGTCCGACCATGCATCCGGGCCGATTTCCAGGACAGTCGCGACCACTGCGATCTGCTCCTCAGCCGTGACGGTCTCTTCAACCAGCAGAATCCCGCTCTTGGTCTTCTTGTCGATCTCTTCGGGCACGAGCAGGATGCGATGTCCCGTCGCGCGGAAGCCACTCTTGTTCTCCGGGTTCGGGCCTTTCAGCTCCGCACGCCAACCAGGTTGCAGGTAGTTCACCCCACTCATCACGCACGCTCCTCAAGTGCTTCGCGAGCTTCATCCAGCCCACGCTCCAGGTTACCAAGCAGCTGGTCAATCGTCTCGATTTGAGCCAGCCCCTTTGCATTCAGTTGCAGGGTGTTCTGCGGATGCTCGTTCACAAACACCTGCCGCCCCCATGCCTCCAGCACATCCTGCCGACTCGCCTTCAAATCAGCAATAAACTGTTTGGTCACGGGGTTGTGATGCCAACTCACTACATCACTCGGGGTCACAACTTCAGCCATTTGCCTCTCCCTCTGGTTTCACATTCTCCTGCGCGGCAGCTTGTGACTGCTCACGCCCCATCAATCGATCCTGCACGTCCATCAGCATGTCATGTTGCTCCTTCTCGATGCTGCTGCGGGCTTGGTGGCCCTTGAGCAGCAGCTCCGCGCTCTTCATCAGGGACTCATTGTGGTGCCGAAGTGCTCCGATTTGTGCATTCAGCAGGGCAATGTCCTGATTGATTGGTTCACCATCAGCCTTTGCATTCCCAAGCCGTGCTTTCGACTCCAGCTCCATCATCTTCGCTTTGTTCAGCATGATTTGAGCTTGCAGCTTTGCCGTCTCCAGCATCATGGTGTCGTTATGCTCCTGCTGTTTGAACTGCAGTTCAGCTTGAGCCATTTGATCCTTCGGGTTGACAGGAGGTTTGACCGCCTTCGGGCCTTGCGGATCAGGGAAAATCTCATCTACATCCCAATCATTCGCCTCCAGCCACTTCTTCGACACCACTGCTTTATCCCACATCGCCCCAATCGGACTGAGAGCCGCTTGCACCAATTGGTTCACCCGGTCTTTCCGTTGCTGCCCACTCACTGCCGACGGATCGGCGGTCGGGAAAATCCTCCCAACACTCGCGTAATCATCGGGTTGGAGTATAGCATCAGGGCCTTCAGTCAGGTCGAAGTAATTCGGACTCGTCGGCAAGTAGAGTCGATTGAGGTTAACCAGTTTGGCAAGCTCCTCACGGAAACTCCGGTACATGCGGGCGTAGATGCCAGAGAAGAGCATCATGCCCTGCTCCACGGTCGTTTGCGCGGTCGTGGCGGGCGTGTTCTGTCCAGGAGATACGCCGGTCATGATGTCGGTTGCACTGCTAATGCGCTCACCGTACTGAATCAGCACTCCAAGCAGATTGAACAGCACCTGTGAAGGTTCACGAACGGGCAGCGGGAAGATCCCCTTTCGCAGATCATCGCCAGTGCTGTCCACCACCTTCCATTCAAACGGATCGAAGGAATTCTTCCCTGCGCGCATCTTCACACCACGCGACAAGAAGCCGCCTGCGGTGTTGCTCATCGTGCCTGCATCAATGAGCTGGTTAATCATCGTGTCAACGGCTTGGTTCACCGGGCCGAGCAGCGCGCTCAAACCAAGACCGTAGAACCCACCATCGGGCGAGGGGACGAAGGTGTACTTGGTGAAGAACTTCTCAGGGTCAATTCGAACAATTGAGTTCGTCGGGTCGTGCAGAATCCGATCTGCACGCTTCTCGAAGTCACTCTTCTGCTGCATGTCCTGCGTCTGCAGGGCAGCATTTTCGAGCTTCCGCATCTCAGTGTCGTACTTGCGATGCACACCCTGCTCAAAGAATCGAGCAACAATCCGATACACATGCCCCGTGTCCAGCCGCGCACTGATCACATACGGCTCTGCGTAGCCATCCCCATCGAAATCGAACCAGCAGTGCTGCTCAAGCACTTGGAACTCCTCGGGATCGACGTTTGCAGTGAGGCCCTGCACCTGATTGCTCACCTGCTCCAGGATGTTTGCAACGGGCGAGTACGTGCCGGGCTTTTGCTCATTCTTCTCTTCCAGGAACAGCCCCTGCGCGATCCGCTCAGCGATCTTGTTCTGACTCATGCTGATGCGGTGTGTTGCACGACCAGCAGTGTCAATGTGCTTGCAGTGGTAATCAACAACAAAATCCTGCGCCGGGATAAACTCGCTGACGTTCATGCCCTGCACGGAATCGTAGTAGCTCTTCTTGAAGGCACTGCCGACGAGAGCCGCCGCGAATTTGGTTGTCTCATCCGCGTCCATCCAGCCCACATCTTCGTCAGTGAGCTGCATGTTGATGTGCTGAGTAAGACGCTTCATGCGGAGGGACTTTTCACCCTTCGGATCGGCCCCAACGTGGCGGAAATGGGCGATGTGGTTGCCCTTCGTCAGGATGCTGATGCGAGCCAGGAACTGCAGCGCACCAACAGTCACGAGCGGGAATTTGACATTTGACGCATTCACCCAAGGGAAGTTCTTCGCCTCCCGTACCTGCAATGCGATCTTGATCCCTTCGGCATGGCGCTCAGCCCATTCAGTGCGACTGCTCACGTCTTTCACGTATCCGCCAACCACCCATTTGCCGATCGAACTGCGCTCATCCTCAGTCAGCTTCTCCGCGAGGTTGGGCGAATTGACAACATCCTCCAGCTTGAACTTCTTCTTCACCTGGGGCAGTGTGGGCAGTGCGATCGCATCCTGCTGCGCAATCATTTGCATGGTTAGTATCCTGTGACTTGTGAGCGGCCCTGTTCAGCCGGAGAGGAAGTATCCGCGTAATACAGCTCCTCGTCGCTCATGAAATCTTCAACAGTGAGCAGAGGGAGAGTGTCAAACCCGCGTGAGAGTATAGCACTCGAATCGAACTGATCGTCAAGAACAGACTCGCTGTAGCCGGTGAAGCGCAAGCATTCGTGTTCGTATGCAGCGTACCAAGGGGCTTCTTTGTCGAACTTGCAGGAGAATCTGCGCATGCGCTTCTGCCAGCTGCGACCGCGCACGGCTTTGTCCTTAGTGGAAGAGAGGGCAACGATGTTCATGAACGTGTTCTTCGCCCGCATCTCCAGCGTGAGGATAGGCTCAATGGCCTTCCAGATCACGCCATCTTCCACGAACCAGATCTCTGGGTGGATTGCCTGTTCGAGTTCGATCATCTGGTCGATGATCTCGTCAGTTGCCAATCGATCGACCTTCTGGTGGAAGAAGTACAGGAAGTTCTCTGCACATTGTCCCGCGACAGTAAAGGAGGTGCGGTTGGCCTTGCTGCTCTTGCTGATGGCGAAGTCAACCCCCACGCACACTCGCATGGGCTTCTCGAAGTCCTCATCGGTCATGCCGATGAATTGATCGGCGGTGAGGTAGCCATCCGTGTTGTCATAGGGATCGTTGAGGTATTCCTGAGAGTAGCCCGCAACGTCACCATCATCGATGTAGCCCTGCCGGATAGCTCTGAGGTCATCTTCAGTGAACTGCTCCGGCCACAATCGTTCACTGAAGTCATCGAAGGCTTTGTGTGCCTTGTAGAAGAGTACCTGCCAAGTTTTCTTCTCGCGAGTTTGTTTGTGAAAACGGGCTAGGAGGGAGTCTTCGTGCAGAACAGTACCGTGTACCCGCAAACGACCGCCCCTGCGCAGAGCAGGTAGAACAGCACGGTTAAACCATTTGCGAAACTTCTCACGACGTTCTTTGTTCTCGACTTGCTCATCGTCTTCAAGATCATCGCACACAATAAGTCCAGGACGAGTACCACGCCACTTGCGACCGCGAAGCTTTTGACCAGAGCCACGAGCCAAAATTCGAAACTGGTGCCCATCCTTGAACTCCACAATGATTTCAGTTTTGCTGTTGGTAACGAAGCCCTTGATTTCAAAGTCTTCAATCAGGTCTTCGTTCTCAGTCAGCTCACGAGTGATATCGCCCAAATGCTCAATTGCCAATTCCTCATTGGTGGAAATGAGGATGACGTAGCTCTCGACTCTGAATAGTACAGTAGCCAGGATGAATACGTGGGTGAGGGCAGAGGACTTGGCGTGGCCGCGAGGAGCAATCACTGAGGCTTGTTTTACAGGGGATGCGTACAGCTCCCAGCCTTCTCGGTGAAACTGCGGAGTGGGCTTGACCTCATCAAACCCACTGTAGAGATAGGCAACAGCAAAGCCCTCAATCACCTCGGCAGTGAGAGAGGATGCCTTGAGTTTTGTTTGCAGGTCATTCGCCATTCGGCACGTCCTTTACAACTACGTCCACCACCTCACCGCGATTGCGTGCCTGGGCTTCGAGGATCTTCCTCATCACGCGCTCGCTCGCAGTTTCACCCTCGCCAGTAGGTGCGGGGAGTTCCTTTGGCTGCAGCCCCAAACCTAAGGCCTTCACTCCAAGCTCAGCTGCCTTCAGCACTGTCAAATCGTTCACCCCCGCGAGGTTCAGCTTCTCTGAGAGAACAGTGGTGCTGCGAATAGCAAGCGCGCGGAACCGCTCATCGAGGGTAGCTGCGAGGGAGGGATCGGCAACCTCATGCCGCCGGCCGTCAAGAGCACGCTGAAACATATCGCTTGCAAGGACAGCCGCCATCCAGGAAGGCTGCCTCCCGAAGTGTGCTGCGAAGCGAGAGTGTGACCAATCAGGGTGGTCGATCATCAGCTGCACCATCAATGCAGGGGAATAGACAGGCGCGGGCGTGCTCGAAGGTTCAATAAGCACCGGAGGCGGAGCAGATTCCTTCACCTCAGCATCGTGCAGCCCTTGCGCAATCTGTTGCAAATCCAATTCAGTTGACATCAGCCTCTCCGCAGACCGGTTGCAGCAACGCCCAGGGCTTCGAGGGCGAACTTTGCGCTCGCATCCTCTTTCGACAGCCTCTCATTGAGCACGTCAATGCTGCGCACCGCGACCGTACGGAGGCGATCGTTGAGCGTAGCACTGAGTTGGGGATCAATGAGCTTTTCTTTGCGCTCGGCGAGGCGTGCCTTGAATGAGTCACTGGCAACTACTCGCCCGATCCAACCTGGGCTGTAGCCGAACACCTCAGCAAGCTCCGCGTGGGTGACGGTCGGTTCCGCGAGGATCAAGTCAATCATCGCCTCATGTGTGTAAGAGAGCCGAATGGGCTTCTTTTCTGTTGCTTGGGTCATGGTAGACCTCATTGGTGTGAATGATGGCTGGAGGATACGCGAGTAGGAGGCTTCCCACAACGAACTCAGGCGAGCAAGAGAGTAGGGCCGGAACAACTTGTACCCTGAACTCGGCCCATAAAGGAATTTTCAGAATTTCTGACCGCATTTAATAACTATTAATCGCCGTCAATAAATAGCAATCACCAGCCAAATACCCATAGCAATCATGGGGAGAGGCTGCTCAGTGGAACAGAGTTGAAAAATTTTATAAAAAATCGGAAGGGGTGCATTGCAACTTTTCCCTCAGTTCGAATTTTCCCCCCACCCCCTCCTCCCATTTGACATAACGTCCAATTATCAACCGATTGCACCTCCGATGGGGCTGCCGGACGTGCCATCGGGCCTCAAATCACCTCGCAATGGCCCCTGTGCGCGTCGTGCGGGCCTGTTGACGCGGCGAGAGCGGGGCAGCTATTAACAGGGAGGGAATGACAGGCGGGCAGGGAGGTGCAATGCACCACTAGGTTAGCCACCTGCCTACCCATAGCACTAGGTCTACTCACTCCTCTAGCCTGTCTGGTGCTATCATCCTGTTGGTTGCTAGTAGCAGGTGCGTGGGGATGGGGCGGCTTGGCATTGTACTTACCCGCGAGCTAAGGGGCCGAAAAAAGATAGCAGATTGTTGTTGACGTGGTCTGTGTGCGTGCTATTATCTAGTCATGTCAACGCAGCAATCAATTGGAGCAGAGAGTATGCAAACGAAATTGTTCAAGGGGTTTGTCATTGTTAAGGGGTCTCGTGATTGGTTTGTTATTGCAGCCGCATCGGTCGACCAAGCGCAGGAAATTGGACAGGCTGTTATAGGCAAGCCTGTGGCATTTGTGGATGTTGCCAATGTATGTATCGATGGCGACGACAGTGCGGTGTTTTCATACGTTACCGAGAATATGAGTATGACGGAATGCGTCGAGTCTGCCTGCGATGCAACCGGCATTGATATAGCAGTTGTGGAGTGAGTCTACCCTTGCAGGGTCTGTTGATTAGCAGCAGATTGTTGTTGACAGACCCTGTGCATGTGCTATTATTCAATCAACGCAACGCAGTAACTAAACAGGAGCAGGAACATGATTACTAAGGAACAGGCAATGACGGCGCGCAATTTTGAGCATGTTTCGCTCAAGAATGCTGACGGTACTCCAGTACGATGCCGTGTGAATGGCGCATGCAAAACGTGGAAAACGCGCACTGCGGATTTCAAATTGCCGGTCAAGTACGGCCTGAAGCAGTGTTTCTATATCGACAACACCAATGCACATGAATGGGTGTGCGCGTAACAGATCGAAACGGCCCCTGCGGCCGTCCACACGTTAGGCGTGTGCTGATGAGATCAATTTGTGAGGTGATGTGATGGCGACAAAATTTGTAGTGGAGTTTGCGAAGCAGGCTGCAGGCCAGAAAGGCGTCATCGCCTATGGCACAGCACGCGCGGCGGCAACGTGCGCGGCGGAGATTGTCTTTGTATTTGGCACGCATAGTGGGACGCGAACGGATGAGCATTGGTTTCTGCTGACTCGTGGCCGTCTTCGCGCATCTTGGAAAAACCCCAATGGGGCTTGGGTAACTGTAACTCGTGTTAAGAAGTGAGTGAAAATGAAACTGCTATTCGATTGGATGCGAGTGAAGAACGACGTCAATGGAAACCCGCGCTATGTCTGTCACTTCCTGGCGCTGAACACGGAAGCCGAGCGCAACGCAACCGGCGAGAACTGGATTCCGACTCAGGACAAGTACGCGATCGCCTGCAAGCGCGCTAACCGCATCGGCGGCCGGAAGTATCACACCAAGGCATACGGCGGCGGCATCGTGTTCCAGTCACATAGCCTGGATGAATTGCGCGCAGCGATTGCCCGCGTGCTGTCGGACGCTGAAACCCGTTAAATGAACCGCTTCACCTTGATAGCGCGCGAGATTCTGACGATCGAGTCTCGCGCCGAAAGAAAACAGGCCGCGCTCAACGTTAGCAAAATGCGCGGCTTTTCCGACCATTACACCCTGCAGCGTTTCTTGACGCTGTGCGATGCAGATTAAGCGAGCCCACAGAATGACGACTATCAACGAAACCATCCGCGCGGCAATGGCAAAAGCATTTTTCGCGAGCGCTTGGGCCGATACACAAGAAGAGAAAGACTCGGACGACGAAACCCGGATCAACCTATCCTGTTGCGAGATCATGGACATCATTGAAAACGAGGACATCGATCCGGCCGCGCTGCGTGCCGCGAAAACGCTGGAGTTCGACCTAAGCCGCGATAACCCGCTCTGGCGCGCGCAACCCGGCAAAGCCGACTTCGAAAATTTCCTGCAGGATCTGTTCAAACTCGCGCAATCGTGCGAACGCACGGAATACGCCGATCGTGACCTGACGCCCGAAAACTTCGGTCACTATCTCGCCATGCAGGCAATGGGACACGGCGTAGGGCTTGCGGATGCGTTCGGCTCTGCTGTCTACAATGCGATCAAAGTTCCTTATGTGGAGTTCGGCTCCCACTCGCTCGAACACGATTATTGACCCTCAAAACCCCCGATACCCCATAGGCGAAGCTGGCGCAATATCGACGCCGGCTTCTCTCACGTCTGAGCCTGAAACAACGAACGCTTTACCGGCCCCTCCAACAGGCCGGATCACCAGGCTAACTATCGAATAATTGGCCGCGATTAAAAATTATTAATGGCGGTCAATAAATGACCGAGGCATACTGATGAAACATCACCGATTCGCGCAAACGTGGCGCACCCTCAAAACCGCGAACATCCACACATCCGCCACGGCTGAATTGTGGGCACTCAGCATCGCGTGCCTGATGGTCGCGGGGTTTATGGTGTGGTTTGTGAACCTGTTGTGTGATTGACAGACCGAAACACGGCGCACCGCTCAATGCGTGCCGTGTCGATGCGTGAGGCGCATCCTGACGATGGTCAGACTAACTCTTTACAGGATTTTTATTATGGCACGTCACTTCGGCCCGCAGCATATCAAGAACGGTTATGCCGCTATGGGCCCCGCAATCGGTCGCCCGATGTACAAGGGAATCAATGTCAACAAAACGATTGCGGAAGCAATCGCTGCTGAACGTCGAAAGGCGGCAAAGGCAGCAGCTATCAAAAAGAAGTAAGCAACTCAAGGTCGAAACCCCCGAAAGGGGGTCGGTATGTAATGCATACCCTGATGAGACCTACTCAATCTCATAGAAACCATTGGGGGCTCAACCATGGCATACGGCGACAAACGGGATTACCCGAAAATTGACATTCTCTCTCACGACGGGAAATACCTTTGCTCAACTACATGGGCGCGCACCATTCGGGAAGCCGAACAAAGGTATGTTGCGGCGCATCCTGAACATATCCCCGTCCGTGCAGTTCGCGCAGGCAAGTAATCGATTCAATCTCATTGGAGACTCAAACCATGACCCGCAAATCTGCAATTTCCGCAGACGTTTATCAATCCACCCTCACGCTCACCTTTGCTGACGGACGCGACATCGCAATCGACCTCAATTCGTTGTCGGAGTCGATCAAACAACAGGCCATGCTCCACGGACTCAAACAAAAGCTCGTTGACGCGGCTGCACTCTCACGTAATCCCGAAACCGGACGCAGTGCGACGCTCGATGACAAATTCGCAGCCGTCAAAGAGGTTGCCGATCGCATCACATCCGCCGACGGCACTTGGAACAAGGAACGCAAATCCGGCGACGCGGCCGAAAACTGGGGCAACTTGTTGCTGCGCGCAATCCAGCACATGACCGGCAAGGATCGCACCTATGCGGAATCATTCCTGAACAGCAAAACCAAGGAGCAGCGTGCCGCGCTCAAGAAAAATCCGCGCGTGTTGGCGGCGATGGCTGAACTGCAGGCTGCTACGGTCGTAGGTGGGGTCAACACGGATGAGCTGTTGGGCGAATTGGGCATCGATGCACAGCCCGAACCGGCTGAACCGGCCCCTGCAGCCAAGCCTGCAAAGCGCACTCGCCGGAAAGCAGCCCCGGCTGTTGCCGAGTGACAGTTTTGCAATCACGGCGGGTTGCTTAATAGGCGACCCTGCCGATTCATAGTACCCTAACACCACCCGCCGAGGGCATGCCCCCCGGTTTTCGATTGAGCGAGCTATGCAACCATCCACCAAATCCTTCCTGCTCTACATTGCCTATAAACGCGCATCACGTGCGCAGTGCACTGTTCCTGTTGTGTTCCGTGTCTGGCGGTGGATGCGCGGGGAATCCAATGAGCGCCCATGGGTAAAGTGATGAGCTACCTGCTCAACATTGTGTTCGCGTTCGCGGGTTTGTGCTGGCTCGTGTCGCATGGGTATTTTCACTAGTCAGCCCGTGGATGCATTTTCCGACCGCCATTAATAATTATTAATTGCCGTCAATAACCACTCACCTTCAGGGGCGCTGCCGATCATTCGCGCAGCGCTTTTTGCATGCACGGGGGAAATGCGGGAAAATGCCTCATCACGCGGGGGAACCCGCGCCTATTCCCTTGTTATTGGAGCCCCCTCAGTGCCCCGCAAAAACACCCTCGACACGTTCGGCCCGGAGTTTGAGCAGCTATTACTCCGCGCCGACCACGCCCTGCGCAATGGCTCTCCCGAATTCGCCGTCCAATTCTCCTCGCCTAACCTCGCCGCGAAGCTTCGCTTTCGCGCATACGCCTATTTTCGGGCGCTTAAATCATCCCCCGATCGCCCAGATTTGACGGCCATGTGCACCGATCTATCAATCCGCACGGCATCGAGTGCATTGGTGTTTTTCCGAACCCAAGACAGTGCCGACGCACGCGCCCTACGCACCGCATTGGGCCTCCCGGAAGGCTTCGCCGACACTCAACGTATCACCGGCGTGATCGCGCCCTCCTCCGGCCACTCTGCCAATCTCGAAAAGCTCAACGAAATCCGTAATCGCAAGTAATTGCACTCAGGGGGTTGCAAAGTCCGGCTGGTGTGGTTACTATTCAATCACGCCAACGAAACACGGCGCGGAGCACAAACCCCGAATACGGCCCCCCGCCGATCAACAAATTGGAGTAACGAGAATGAGCGAAGCAGCAACGAGCAAGAAAGAGCCGAACGTGACCGAAGTGACGATGGACGATGGTACGGTTGTCACGTTTCCGGGCAAGCGCCGCCTGCTGAAGTCCTCGACCATCAGCGAAGACGGTTTCACGGTCGAAACCCGTTTCGACTTCGTGAACGGCGAATTCCGCATCTTCAAGATCGAAGCCGACAACAAGCTGTTCGCCAAGCTCGCCGCGCACGGCGCTGAACAGAAGATCGGCGACGAAATCGCCGGCCTGGACGACATCGAAGACGCGATCCTGGCTGTCGACAACCTGATGGATCGCCTGAAGGAAGGCAAGTGGCAGGCTGAACGCGAATCGTCGGGCCTCGCAGGCACCTCGATCCTCGCGCGTGCTCTCATCAAGCAATCGGGCAAGTCGGCGCAAGTGGTCAAGGAATTCCTGAAGGGCAAGACGAACGCGGAGAAGCTGGCCCTGCGCAACAATCCGGCAATCGCTCCGATCATCGCGGAACTGGAAAAGAACCGCAAGAAGAAGGTGAAGGAAGCGATCGACACGGACAGCCTGCTGGAAGAGCTGGCGTAATCGAGCAGCATACCAGCGGCCCGGAGCTGGTTTAACAAAAGGCCGGGAGCCTGCCTCCCCCTCCACTTTGCTGCTATCGCGGCTTTTGGACGCGGGAGGCACCTCAAGAGAGTGGTTAGTAGGCGACGTAGGTTTTTGGCGAAACTGGTTGGCGCCTTGTCAGTACTAACCACTCCCTTAAGGCAAACACCACTGCAATAGACCACGGAATTGAGCCTCCCTGTGGTTGTGATTTGCAGCCGCCCCCTTAGCCCCCCGGCTAAGGGGGCTTTCTTCTTTTCTGGCCGCTATTAATAATTATTACTCGCGGTCGATTATTCAAGTTTTGAGCCGCACCATCAAAACTGACGTGCAATTCCCCCCACATGCGCGCACACTAGCTTCTCCATTCACCTAGTGAGGCTCAATCTCATGTCCCGACTCCCATACACCACCGACCGCATAGCCCCAGGGCCGGATGGTGAATTCGACCTCGACGCGCTGCTGGTCGAATCGATCCAGCGCGTTGAGGAAACCAAACGACTGCGCACGCAAAAAGACCGGGCGCAACGTGCGGCAAATCCCAATGAACGCGCCTCCGCCTTGGTCGAAGTCCGGGCAATCGAGGACAAACGCGAGTGGAACAAAGTAGCTGTTGTCGCTCTGTTCCGTGAACAGCAGTGCATTACCTGCTCCACCTCTCAACAGCACTTCATTGGCTACTTCATCCACTCCCAACACCACAGCAATCACGGCACTAAGCTCGTCAAATCCACCGATCGCAGTGAGTGGGGAGGACTCCCTCGCGCGCTGAAGATTGACAGCGAATTGGTCGATGCTTGCCACCGCTGCATCAATTCCATCTTTCACCCCACAACCACCATTGGAGAATAACCCATGAGCAGAGGTCGCCCGAAAAAGACCATCCCAACCGAACGTTTCGGCGTGCGTCTCCCCCAGGATCTGCACGAATGGCTTGAATCCCACCTGTACTCTGAAGTCGAGGATCGCGTACCCCACGGAGCTAAGAGCGAATTCGTTGTCACCCTCATCCGCCAATATCGAGACAGTTTCGATACCCAGGTTAAAACCCTTGAGCAGGAGTTTCAATCATGAGATTCTTTGTCAGTGGGCCGGTCAGTGGTAAAACTGACCACAACCGGGAGGAATTCAAAAAGGCTGAGCGCCTGCTGCAGTCTCAGGGGCGTGCCTCCTGCACACCGTTTGCTATTCCCGAGCCGAGATTGACTGAGCACACGGAAAGCGACGAAGCTGTCTGGAGGTACTACATGCGGCACTGCGTACGTGAGATTTGCTTGTGCGACGGCCTCTACATGCTCCCAGGCTGGCAGAACAGCAAGGGGGCACTGATTGAACACCGCCTTGCTCGCGAACTCGGATTGCAGATCCTCTACGCACCCGTACCCGACCACGATTAACTGCAGTACCCACACCACCAAACAGGGGCTGGCCCCTACAGGACATTTTTTCATGAACGCTCAGTATGAAACCATCACAGAAAACTACGCACCGGCAGCGCAAAGCGGCTTCACGCCGACGCCAGAGCAAAGGCTGGCAATCGACGCAATCGTTGAATTCGTCTCAGCACCCACAACCGAAAGCTGGTACTTCTGCTTCGTTGGCTACGCGGGCACCGGCAAGACAAGCTGCATGCGTGAAGTTGTTGCGCGCTTTAGCTCATCGCGCACGAAGTTTGCTTATACGGCTCCGACGAACAAAGCGGCAAAAGTTCTGAAGGCCATGACTGGAGAGGCCTCGACCATTTACAGTCTGTTGGGCCTTCGCGTGGACAAGAATGGGGAAACCAAGCGGGTGGTTGGTGGAAAGACCATCGACTTGAGCGACCTCGACGTGATCGTGGTTGATGAAGCCTCAATGGTGAACGCGCACCTGTTCGGGATTCTCAACGATGTGGCAGCGAAGTGGGGATTGCGTGTTGTGTTCATGGGCGACCTCGCACAGCTTCCCCCCGTGGGTGAATCCGCGTCCTATGCCCTCACCGGTGGCGATGGTGCGCGCCTCTCCCGCGTCATGCGCCATGACAACCAAATCCTCTCACTCGCCACTCGAATCCGCGAGGTGATCGAACATCCTGCCCCGTCAATCCAGATCCGCTCAGACAACGATGGCCAGCAAGGTGTCTGGAAAATGACCAAGTTCGAGTTCAAAAAGTCGATTTTCGATGCTGCGCAGCATGGGGAGTTTGCTGATGGCGCAAAATCGAAGGTCATTTCGTGGCGTAACAAGCTGGTGAATGAGTACAACAACATCATCAGGGCCGCGATCTTTGGTGCGGAGGCTGTTCCTGGGTACTTTTTGCCGGGCGATCGGATTGTGGCAGGTGCGCCGTGCGAGCGCGGGGACGAACTGCTCATGACCACGGATGAGGAGGCGATTGTCGAGTCGATTGCCGTGACCGTGCACCCGTTCGAACCCAAGTACAAGGCCATTGAACTGAAGTGTGTGACCGAAAGCAACAGGATCGCTCGGCTGTTGGTTATTCATCCTGAGTCCCTTGAGGAATCCAACCGCGATGCTGAAGGGTTGGCGCACGAGGCTCGCGGCAACAGTCGGTCGTGGAAGCGGTTCTGGGAGCACAAGGAACTCTTTCATGACGTCCGATATGCGTATGCAATCACCGCACATCGCTCCCAAGGCTCCACTTATGAGCAAGTGTGGGTCGATGCCTCCGACATTCTGTTCAATCGCAACCGCAAAGAGGCCTTCCAGTGCCTCTACGTGGCCTCGACGCGTCCCACGACAAAACTGATGCTCGCATTAGGTTAACTTGCTCGACAACGGCTGTTTTTAGGTGCATTATTGACCGCAGTTAATAATTATTAATAGCGGTCAATTTTAGGAGAATCCAGTGTCCGACATCATCCACACCCAAATCATGGAATGGCGCCAAAAATCCCTCGACGGAACCATCACCCCGGAGGAAATGAAGCAGGCAATCGCAGCAATCCGCAAGGAGCGTGCGGAGATTGAATCCGCTCCGAGGGCAAAAACCACACGCACGCCGAAGGCAAAGGCTGCACCTGTTAACTCCGATGACCTGCTGAAGGAACTCGGGCTGTAATTGCAACATCACCCACAACCAAGTGAGGTTCAAATGAAAGTCACCCAGGAAATGTTCATCTGCATGTTCGAGGAGCGGGTTATCGATCCTGACACGCATAAACTCAAAACCAATATCCGCTTCTCTGCACACGAATACGACATGTCAGGTATGGACGGTTGGACGATGCTCGACAATCAACGCCACACTGTCACTTTCTACGTGCCGGATGACGTCGATTTCCGTGCTTGCCGTGTTAAAGCCATCAAAGCCGAAATCGAAAAGACTCGTGCCGATTTTCAAAAGCGTCTGACCGAGCTGCAAGAGCAGTACAACAACCTGCTGGCTATTGAGGGGTGAGGAGATCATGACAAGCCAACAGAAGCAAACGAGCGTAGTGCAGGCCGCCGATAAGAGCCGCGCTGATGCGCTGACGGATGAGCAGATCGACAAGATCGCCGACGAGGCGATCAAGCGCGTTGCAGGAGAACGTATCAGCTACGGGCAGGCTCGCAGATTCGCCCGTGCGATCCTCGCCGCCGCCCCCACGCCTCCCGCAGATGCAGCGGCAGGAAGGTTGCGGGACGGAACGCCGCTCGACAAGTCGGTCGTTCACCGGTTGGCGGTGCAGATGGGGATCATCCCCGCAGATGCAGCGGCAGCGCCGGGTGACGAGCGGGCGGTCGAAGAAGCCGGGGCGCCGACCGGCATCTATGATGGTGATACCCCGGAGAGCCGGGCTGCGTTCCGTGATTACGACCGTCGAGAACTGGTGCGAACGCGAAGCAAATGGCAAGTCTGGCGTGATGCATGCGCATGGCAAGCCAGCGCGGCAGTGTCGCAGCCCGCAGCGCCGGCAGACGAGCGGGCGGCGCTCGCGATCGGCGGTTACTTCGTCTACGACCCGGCTGGAAATTACTTCGAGCGCTTTGACACCGACACTGAGCGCGACGCGGCACACCACGATGCGATCAACGAATACCGTCGCGGGGCGCAATACGATCAAGAATGGTCGGAGGATGTTGAGCAAATCATTTCCGGCATCGTTACGCACACGACGGGAGAACTGAAGGTTGATGAAGACTGTTACGACTATGCGCCCCGCGCGGCAGCATCTCAGCCCGAAACGAAACCGACCGAAGCTGAAATTCTCGACCTGATCTACGAATGCAATCTCGGCGGGGCTACTGAGCAGCAGGCTATGGATTTCGCTAACCGACTTCTCAATTTCTGAGGTTCTTCATGGACATTTTTACTTTGCTGGACGCCGCCGCTGAGTGCATGTCACCGGATCAGTATGAAGCCCTTCAAAACGTGCTCACGAGTGATGGGGTAGTAGCCGACAAAAGCACACCGGGAGATAGGCTGGCGCGATGCATTGCAAAACGTATGGCATCGCAGCCCGCAGCGGCAGCGGGGCAAGAGGCGGTGCATTTCGGCGAATCAGACCTCGGTCGCGCCGTTCGCTTGGTTCGTGGATCGGCAACGCCGCCAACGCAGAAGGTTGCGTTCGCCGCCCCGGCCACGCAGCCCGCCACTCTGGCGCTGACGGATGCGCAGCGGCGCGCGATCCACTCAGGAAGTGCTGCGTTGAAGCGTCTGGGCTGGACTGACCCGGCGGGCGTGCTGGACGCCCTTCTCAACGGAGCCAAGCAATGACGCCGCTCGAAGTGAGGCTGTACACGGCCCTGAAACTGATCGCGAAGGCATACCAGACGCCCGCGCAGATTCGTCGCAACAGCGAGAAGCAATTCGGACTTCCCTACGAGGAAGCGCTCGAATACGCCTACGAAAACATCCAGCAGGAGGCACGCAACGCCATCAAGGGAGTCCGTGTGTCGAAAACCAACGGAGCCAACCATGACGATTAACAACGTGCTGACTCCTGAGCGCATCCTCTATTTCGCGCACCGCATCGCCCGCGCCGGATTAGATGAACGCCGCGCGCTCGTGCACGCCATCGAGCGCGAAATTCTCGCCGCGCAGCAGGTAACGGATACCGCCCGGCTCGACTGGCTGCGGGAAGAATGCTGCGACCTGCGATCCGTTTCCGTTCCGACCGGTGGCGACGATTACGACGTTCACTGGGTCGTCATCCAACATCATATGGATGCGCCACACGAACGCGAGATCGGCCGAGGATTTTCCGACGACCCGCGAGATGCCATCGACGCTGCCCGCGCCCGCTCCACCAACCGGAACAAAGGCTCCGACTAGCATGCCAGCCTCATTCAACCCACACCGGGAGTCCAGCCACAAGCACTACCACCGCATCAAGCGGACACTCCTGAAGCACACGGACGGCCTCACTGCCAGGGAATTCGAACGACTTCTTGAACTCTCCAGGGCAACGGTCAACCATTCACTCACATTCCTCACCAAAGTGGGGGCAGTTTTTCGCAAGAAAATCCCCACACAAAACGGAGGGAAACGCAAACCTTGGCTGTACACCTGGAACACTGGATTCGATTTGGGTAGTCTCCCATGCGAATCAAAACCTGCTCCACACAACAAGGGCAAGAAGAAGGAGACACACGTTCCTGACGACGAGCCATTCCGCATCCCTAATCGCGATCCACTCACATCAGCGCTATTTGGAGGCTCACACAAATGACCACTCAGCATCGTCCGTTTTTCCCCCCGACTATTGACAGCACTCTGCTTGCTGCATTCCGCTCGTGCCGTCAGAAATTTTTCCGCAGCTATGTTCAGCACTGGAAGCCTGAAGCCAAGTCCGTGCACCTCATTGCTGGCGGGGCATTCGCCTCAGGCATCGAAGCCGCCCGCGACGCCTTCTACGTGCAGGGGCAATCCGCAGAGGATGCGGAAGCTGCTGGCCTCGCAGCCCTCATCAAACACTATGGGGATTTTGATTGCCCTGCAGACTCCGCCAAGAGCCTTGAGCGCATGATTGGGGCGCTGGAGTTCTACTTCTTCCACTACCCCTTGGGCGGTGATGGGGCGACCCCTATTGCCCTCCCCGGCGGTGGGCGTGGCATCGAGTTCTCATTCGCGGAACCTCTCGCCATCGCCCACCCGATCACGGGCGATCCGATCCTCTACACCGGGCGCTCCGATATGGTCGCGGAGCGCTACGGCACGGGTATCGGGGTGTATGACGAAAAGACCACCAGCGCACTCGGCCCGACATGGCCCCGGCAATGGGAAATGCGTTCGCAATTCACTGGCTACATTTGGGCACTCCGTCAGCAGGGGATCAAAGCCTCCGGTGCAATCGTACGTGGTGTCGCAATCCTCAAGACCATGTACAACACTATGGAATGCCCGACCTACCGCACCGACTACGAGATTGATTTGTGGGAGAAGCAAACCCTGCGGGATATTCAGCAAATGATTGATTGCTGGAAGGAAGGCTGGTGGGACTACTCTCTGGACAATGCTTGCACGGAATACGGGGGGTGTTCGTTTGTTCCTGTGTGCAAATCCTCGAACCCTGACGAATGGCTCCCCGCCAAATTCACTCAGCGCGTTTGGGATCCTTTAGCACGGCGGGAACTCAGCGTCGCGGAATACGAGGAGCATTGGGGGCATGTGCGGGATGCTGGTGATGAGCCTGCCCCTGGATTGAAGCAGTACGGTGACATCAACGGCGCGTCGCTCGGTGCGGAAATCAGTGATCTTTTGAAGGGGAAGTAAAATGGCAGAGCAGAAAGTAAAAGCAGCAGAGCAGGACGATGGCAAGCTGAAGTTCATTGCGGTTTGTGTGTCTGACGAACACGGCTTGATCGGGCTCTCTAACGACGGTCGCGTGATGGCCTACTTCTGGCCCGAGGAGCCGACTGAACGTGCAGGTGTCCTGTTCGACGGCACTACCGGCGGGTGGGAAGAACTCCCGCGTGGCGATCGTGAAGGCAACTTGACCGTCCGGCACCCCATGAAACGCGGTTAAAACTGAGTTGACAGCATTGAGGAGTGTGGTACGCTCCCCTCATCACACCACAACAGGCTCGCATCATGTTCACACGGCATTTTCACGTTGAAGGGAAGTATTTGGGCAGCAGGGAGGAGGGGCTGCAGTACATTCACGGGGAACTACACCAGCCTCAGCACTACGCTTACTTCTGCCCGGAGTGTGGGGATACGTGGGCGCGTCTGCCTGTTGATGGTGTGACCACCCCGAATTGGTGGAGAATCATGGGTGGAAATTGCAGGAAGCACCCTGGCCCGTCGAGGTTTACCGTTCCAGGCAGTTTGCTGCTGTCATGGGACGAGAAGTTTGGTGAGAACCTGCCTGATGGTGTAATCAGGTGGGAATTTGAACGGCACTTAGCTATTTTGAAGGAATCAGCATGACCGAACAGCAAAAAACCAGCTCCCTTCCCGGTGTCAACGTCCTGCTCATGGGGCCAGCCGGTACGGGCAAAACCCACGCAATCGGCACGATGGTCGATGCAGGTGTCGAGGTGTTCTATTTGGCCCTCGAACCTGGCCTCGAATCTCTTTTGGGTTACTGGACGGACAAGGGAAAACCCATCCCCGACAACCTGCATTGGCACGTTCTCGAAGCCCCGAAGGCCAGCTTTCTTGACCTGATGGACAGCGCCAAAAAGATCAACACGATGGCGCTCGACACTCTGGCCAAGATGCAAGATCCGAACCGCTCAAAGCACAACCAATTCATCCAAATGCTGGAGGTGTTGAATGACTTCCCTGATGACCGTACTGGGCAAAAGTTTGGATGCGTGGATACTTGGACTCCTTCGCGCGCCCTTGTTGTCGACGGAATGGCCGGCCTCGCCCGTGCCGCCATGTCCCTTGTCATCGGGGGTAAACCCGTCAAAAACCAATCCGACTGGGGGATTGCGCAAGACCAGATCGAGAAAATTGTCAGGATGTGGACGGATAACTGCAAATGCCACTTCGTCCTTATTGCGCACGTCGAGCGTGAACAAGACGCGATTCTGGGAGGTATCAAGCTCATGGTCAGCACACTCGGCAAGGCCCTCGCACCGAAACTTCCGCCCATGTTTAGCGATGTCATCCTCACGGTACGCGAGGGCGCGAAGTTTACTTGGGACACTGGTAACGGGCAGGCCGATGTGAAGACCCGGAATTTGGCGATCCAAGCAGGCCTGTCTCCGGACTTCGGGCCGATTATCAACAAGTGGAAATCTCGTGGGGGTGCATTGTGACCGTAGGTGAACTGAAAACCCTGCTGGATGAATTCCCGGATGCCCTGCCTGTTTATATCAAATGGGAGGGCAGGGCAGTGCAGCTCGAAACACGGGATCTGCAGCAATGCGAAGCTCGACATCATTTACCAGAACGGTTGGAGGTGAACTGATGGGAGATACTTTTCGAGTAATGATGGTAGTGTGCGCCGTTGCGGTGATGTTGCTCATCTTGGCTCCTCTCTGGATTCCTCTCGTATTCGCATGGATTGGTCTTGTGGCCTTCCTTTCCCAATAATTGCCCGCTATTAATAATTATTAATCGCGGTCATTAAAAAACTTCACAAAACCCTGTTGCACCCTTAGCACCTAGCCTCCACAATGCACTCACTCCACAACGGTTGTGGAGGCTACCCAAACCACTCACTCATCAACCTGAACCAAGAAAACACATCATGTCCTTCGACGCAGATTCGTTCCTCAACTCCTCCCTCACCGGCGCAAACTCCACGAAGGTCATCCCGTGCCCGGAAGGTGACTACCAGGGCATCATCAGCAAACTCTCGGCTCGTCAATGGCAATCCAAGGACGGCACCAAAACCGGTGTTGCCCTCGACGTGACGTGGCTCGTAGAAGATGCTGGCGCCAAGGCTGCAACCAACCGCGAAGAAGTCTCCGTCCGTCAGGGCATCATGCTCGACCTCGACCACACCGGTGGTCTGGACATGAGCGAAGGCAAGAACATCGGCCTGGGCCGTCTGCGTGAAGCTGTCGGCAAGAACAATCCGGATGAGCAGTTCTCGTTCGCCATGCTGCAGGGCCTGATGGCGAAGATCAAGGTCGGGCATCGCCCGAACCCGAATGACCCGGAAGTGGTGTATGCCGAGGTCAACGCGGTGACGAAGCTGTAATCAGCAGTATTCAGTACCCTCAGCAACAGCCGCCCCTCGTGACGACTGTTGCGGAGAATGAAGGACCGCTAATCAGCATAGGAGCCTCAAATGAACAAACCCAATATCGACCGTGCCGAGAAGGTCGCAGAGAGTGCTTTCGCCCCACATCAGCAGCGCGTTGTCTCGGAGAAGGTCGAGCTTGATGATCGCCTCTCGAAGCTGAGCGCCTTCTTCGGCACACCGACCTTCTCGAACCTTGACGAGAGGGAGAAAGAGCGTCTCACAGTACAGGCCAGCATCATGGGTGACTACTCCCGCATTCTCGGAGAGCGAATCGCGGCCTTCGCATAACCATCCCATTCTCTGTAACAGCCGCCCCTCGTGGGCGGTTCTCACTGGAACTCAAAGGAAACTTATCATGAGCATCAATCCGACCGTTGGCAGAATCGTTTGGTTCTATCCGTCACAAGATGACGTGGAAGAGGGAATCGACTACCGTGACCAGCCGCTCGTTGGTCAAATCGTCTACGTCCACAACACTCAACTCGTCAACCTGCATGTGCTGGATGCCAGCGGCAATGCGTGGAAATTTGAGGAAGTGTTGTTGTTCCAAGACCGTTTCCCAGAAGGGTACAAAGGCCGCGGTGCGGAGTGGATGCCGTACCAGAAAAAACAGACTGCATTTGCACCAATGCAGGAAGGCCTCAGTGGGCGGAACCCCCTCCAACCTCAACAAAACTGAATACTCCCTACCCTTGCAACAGCCCCGCCCCGAGCGGGGTTTTGCACTGAAGCCCTACCACCAAACAGGAACACCAACATGACACAAGCCATTCCAGGCATTCAGCTCATCGCAAAAAAGGACATTGTGGTTGATGCCAACCGGCAGCGACAGGAATTCGACCCGACTGCATTGGCCGATTTGTCCCATGGCATTCAGGCACGCGGGTTGATGCACCCGATCGTGTTGCGCGAGCGGGATGGCCACATGGTTCTCGTCGCGGGCGAGCGGCGCATGCGTGCAATCGAGGATATGTGGATGCTCGGCGGCGCTCTCAAATTCAACGGCCAGGAAATCCCTGAAGGGCACTACCCCTATGTCACTCTCGGCCAACTCACTCCGTTGCAGGCAGAAGAAGCTGAACTCGAAGAGAACATCCACCGCAAGGATCTCACTTGGCAGGAGAACGCGGCAGCAACTGCGCGGCTCCACTCTCTCCGGTCTCGCCAAGCTCAGGCAGAAGGCCGAGTTCACACGGTTGCTGATACCGCTGCGGAAGTTAAGGGGCGGACTGATGGGGGCTATCAAAATGCCGTTCGCAAGGATCTTGTGGTTGCAAAGTTCCTCCACGTTCCCGAAGTGGCAAAGGCGAAAACAGCGGATGAGGCATTCAAGATTCTGAAGAAGCAAGAGGAAACCGCCAAAAACGTGCAGCTCGCCCAAACCGTTGGCAAGACCTTCACCAAAGCAATTCACGAAGCTCACAACACCAATTGCCTCTCGTGGATGCGTGTGCAGCCTGAAGGTCAATTCGACGTCATCCTCACCGATCCACCTTACGGCATGGGTGCAGATCAGTTCGGTGACGGTGGTGGGAAACTCGCTAACAGTGAGCACCACTACAAGGACGACTATGAGTCTTGGAAAGCTCTCATGCACGACTGGTGTGCCCTCGCCTATCGCGTTGCCAAATCCGAAGCCCACGCCTATGTGTTCTGCGACATCGACAACTTCCACGAACTCAAGAAGATGATGCAACAGGCAGGTTGGTGGGTCACGCGTACTCCCTTTATTTGCACTAAGCCCAACAGTGGCCGCGTCCCCCATCCCGACCACGGCCCACGCCGTCAGTGGGAAATGATCCTCTACGCAGTCAAGGGCAAGAAGAAAACCACCGGCATCTATCCTGATGTCATCACGACGATGGCCGATCCGAACATGAAGCACGGTGCGCAGAAGCCTGTCGCATTGTATATTGACCTGCTGAAGCGCAGCGTGAAGCCTGGTGACGTTGTACTGGATTCGTTCGCTGGCAGCGGCACGATCTTCCCTGCAGCACATGCAATGAAGGTCAAGGCAGTGGGGATTGAAATGAATCCTGAATACTATGCTTTGTGCCTGCAACGACTCGAAGGTCTGGTGACACCTGAGCAGCAAGCTCAGGGCCAAAGTCTGATGGCAGAACTCAAAACCCTTGGGAGGTAGCATGGAGAGCAATGGGCAAAGGCTGTATCCATGGCTTAGTGATGGCTGCGTATTCGGAGAGTCTAATCAGCCTATTCGTCCGTGGAATTCCCAACTATGGTTTCTCTCTAACCTCACCATCAAGGTAATCCGAAACGCAATGCAATCGAGCCGAGAAAAACGATAGCACACTGCACCACCATCAACTACACTCTCCGCACCACATACACATAGGCTCAATTTAATGGCACTGCTCAGAATCAAAGGTGTTGGCCCACTTCACCCCAAAATCATGATCGTCGGTGAATGGCCGCATGAGGCTGACCTTCGCAAAGGCGAGCCGTTCATCGGTGGGGTGGGGTTTGAATTCACCAAGATGCTGCAAGAGGCAGGCATTCGCCGTGATGACTGCTATTTGACCACGGTGATGAAAACCCGCGTGTTCCCCGGCACGAAGCTGATTGCGACTACGAAGAAGGAAATCACCCCGCAGCACATCTTTTTCCAGGGAGAGCATGTTCTCCCCGAACTCTACGATGCCGCGATGGAGTTGCGTCGGGAGATTGAGCAAACCCGCCCCAATGTGATCTGCGTCTCCGGTGATGTGGCGTTGTGGGCGCTCACAGGACAAACCTCCTCCCACTCATGGCGCTCGTCCATCATGGATAGCGTGCTGGTCGAGGGGATCAAGGTAATCCCAACACTCTCTTTCAACCTCGTGCATGTGCAGTGGGCGAAGCGGCCATGGATCGTACATGATTTGAAGAGGGTGCTGCGGAACAGCCTGACTCCGGGACTTTTTACCCGCGATTATAAATTTTTAATAGCGGTCAATAATTCGGATGAGCAGTTCCAATCGGTACGCAATCAGTTGGAATCCCTCATCACTTCCGCACGCACGCACCTCGAAACCTTCGACACCCGTCTGGAAGTCTCCGGCGACATCGAAACCCGCAAGGGCCACATTTCCTGCATTGCCTTCGGCTGGTCGAACACCGAAGCATTGTGCATCCAGTTCATGAAAACCAACTCCCCCGAGGGGTTTTGGGAAACTGAGCAGGAAGCTGAATTCGTTTACCTCATCCGACAGCTTGCCAAGTACGTGCAATTGATTGGCCAGAACTGGAACTATGATGCCCAGTATATTTTCCGACATTGGGGGTTCCTGTTCGACCACGTTGACGACACGATGATCCGTCAGCACTCGGCATTCAGCAATCTCCCCAAAAATCTCGCGTTCCTCTCTTCGATGTATTGCGAAGACCACCTGTACTGGAAGGACGATCGGGTGAATTGGGAGGAGGGGCAGGATGGCGAAGGGGAAATGCAGTACTGGCGGTACAATTGCACCGATGCCGTGCGTACTTATGCCATCAATAACGTCCTGAAAGGTGTTCTCAAGGGCATGGGCTTGGAGACAGTCTATGACTTCCAGTCCACCCTCCGCCCCAAAGTCCTCAAAACCATGATTCGCGGTGTTCGTGTGAACAACAAGTTGCGTGGGGAATTTTCCATGCAGCTCATGGAAGAGGCTGGCAAGCGTGTGCAATGGATGCGTGACGTCCTCGGCTATGAACTAAACATCCGCTCCCCCAAGCAGCTCCAGGATTTCTTTTACCGCCAGATGGGTCTCAAGCCCCTGATGGATCGCAAGACAGGTAGTGTAACAACCAATGATGCCGCCCTACGTACGATTGCTGCTCGTGAGCCGATCCTACTTCCAATTACCCGCAAGATTGCCGAACTTCGAAGCCTTGGCGTGTTCCATTCTACGTTCGTACTCGCACCGCTTGATCGAGACGGCCGTATGCGGTGCACATTTAACTTGTGCGGAACGGAAACCTATCGATTCGCATCCTCGAAGAACGCCTTTGACACTGGAATGAACATGCAGAACATTCCGAAGGGCGGGGAGACTGAGGACGATGGTCTCGAACTCCCGAACATTCGGAAACTGTTCATTCCTGACGAGGGGATGGGATTTTTTGACATCGACCTCGATAGTGCTGACCTGCGGATCGTGACGTGGGAGAGTGATTGTGCGTGGATGAAGGAGCATTTCAAGAACGGTCGCAAGCCCTACGTGGAAGTTATGCGTGAGTACTACCACGACAACACCATGACCAAAAACTCGCACCCACGCGAGTATGCAATGTTTAAGAGCCTGTGCCACGGGACTAACTATCTCGGCACGGCGGACGGCATTGCACCGCGTATTGGGCTGAACGTCCACGAAACTGAGCGTATTCAGAAGTGGTACTTTGAACTAGCCCCTGAGATCCGCAAATGGCAGGAGAACGTCAAGAAGCAGGTGTCTAGTCGTCGCTACGTTGAGAACGCATTCGGTTATCGCAATTACTTCTTTGACAAAATTGAAGGCACGATCTTCAATCAAGCGGTTGCCTGGATTCCGCAGAGTACGGTTGCGTGCCTGATTAACCGTGCCTATGTTGCGATTGATGACAACATGCCCGAAGTGGAGATTCTCCTGCAGGTGCATGACTCCCTCGCAGGGCAATTCCCCCTCCACAAAAAGGAGGAAATGCTGAAAGGTATTCAGGAACACGCAACCATTGCGATTCCATACGACGATCCGCTGTACATTCCTGTTGGTGTTGTGAGTAGTGCTAACTCTTGGGGAGATTGTGACTAATGGACATTGAAAAGACTCTTGAGGAACGTGGTTTGAGATATGGGCGATTCATCGACCATGCAACCATTTGCCAAAATATTAAGGCTGCAATATGCGGCACCCCTGGATGGGGCAATTTGGCAGCTGACCAAAAGCAAGCTCTGGAGGTTATTGCCGATAAGATTGCCCGGATGCTGAATGGAGATCCTGACTATATTGATAATTGGCATGACATTATTGGGTACGCCAAGTTAGTTGAGGACAGGCTTTCTGGTAAGAGCCTAATTGTGGGGTGACTAATGAACATCTTCTTTTTCTTCGTCTGCATGGCTGATGGCTCCGTCCACGCAGTGAACATCGCCTGCTCATCCGAAACCGATCCTCTCGACAATTTCGACGGGCTCTTTCAAACACGTTGGACGCTCATGGGGAAACTTCCCCTGAAGTGGGAAGATGTGCGGCGCAAGCGGGTCATTCCTGATGTGATGGCACTCGATGAGGCTATTACCCTCGGTGGAGCACCGACCGTGGGCGGCATTGAATTCCACACCACCACCGGGTTGCCGGGACGGGTGGAGTACCAACACCCCTACCTCGACAACTAACCCACCGCACGTCATCAATTACTTACAAAAAACCCCGCTCTCAGGCGGGGTTCTCTTTTCCAACCGCGATTAATAATTATTAATTGCCGTCAAAAATTCACTTTTGCAATGCCGCAGTAATTTGCTGCACCAGCAACTGCCGAGCCGAGTTGTCGATTTGCTGAACTTGAGCCAGCTCATCCGCCGTCAACTCCGACCGCCCCTGCGATTGGGCCGTTGCCACGATCTGCCCAATCACCTGAGTCTGTTGAATCAACTGTGCTGCTGTTGCCGTTGCCTGCATGAGCAGTGCCAGTGCCTGTGCGATGTTCATTTCCGTTTCCCTTTCTGTTTGTGGCTCTTGCCTGCCTTGCTCAGTGCAATCGCCACTGCCTGTTTCTGCGGTTTGCCCGCCTTCATTTCGGTCTTGATGTTCTTCGAGACTGTTTCCTTGGAACTGCCCTTCTTCAGCGGCATGATTGCCTCCGATTATTTGGCCGGAACGAGTGCTTTTGCCTGCTGCAGCAGCGTCGCCACCAATTGCAGATCCTCTGCCAGCCCAGGTGATTGCGCGCCAATCTGATTGCTGTTCAGCTTCTCCGCATCGTCCAGTGCGGCTCGTGCCTTGTCCGTCAGATCCAGCACCTGCTGCGCCTTCGCAACCGTAATCACACCCGATCGCAGAGCCGCTGCCGCCGACTCCCGCACCGCCGCAACCGTGCCGTAGCTGTACGCCAGCGTTTGCGAGGTCGATTGCGGGGCCGGAATCGATGCACACCCGGCAACCGCACACACCATTGCCACTACCACCAGCAGCTTCTTCATTTTGCCTCCTTAGCCGTCAGCGCGGCGGGGACTTCAGGGAGATCAGGCACCTGCTTGGCATAGCCAAGAGCATGCACCACTTTCAGCAGCGTGCGGGCTGCCACGTACACACCGATCACGGCTGCAATCAGCGGTGTGTCCTGCTGCGGGATCAGGCCACTTGCGAATCCAATCACCGACACTGCTGTTGCCGCAAACTCCGACGACTTGAATCCTGAAGACGGGATGCTGTTGCTGCTCATTGCAAACCTCCTTGACGTAGTTGATTGGCGATTCTGTTCATGCGACCGTTAGCATAGGCTGGCTGGTTGAGAGATGCAAGGTAATTCAATCGTAGGGCATTAAACAGTGCGACGAACTGCCAAGGGTTCATTGCACTGATTGCAGCAATCGTTTTCGGACCGATTTGCCCATCAACAGTCACCCCTGCCACTTGTTGTGCCCATTGCGCCGGTTTCCCCCCATTGTAAGCTGCATCAAGAATCTGATCCGCAGCCCATCCAGGCAATTGATCGCAACTGTACGGCAGCCAGTACTCCTGAATTGCAATCTGCCGAGCGGTTGCAAGAGGCAACTGCTGCATCGGCCCGATATAACCATGCCGTGCAGCCGTGGATTGGGTGATGCCATATTGAGTCGGCCCCCCATTGTCTACGGTAAACCCTCCCTCATTCTGCAGCAGCACCTGCCAGCACGCGTCAAAATTTGCCATGCTTTCCTCCCCTCAACTTGAGGATCTGCTCTGCTTTGTTCCTCAGCATCCTCTCAATATACTGCTGCCCAATGATCCCCAACCCACTCCCAATTGCCAGCAATGCCAGCTGTGGGATGTTTGGCACCTGAATCAGCGCCACACCGGCAATCATGCTCGTAGCAGACCCGAGAATTGCCCGACCGAGAATTACCCGGAAGGTTAACTGCTCGCTACTGGTCAACAGTTTAGCGACACCTATAAACGCGCCCATTATGGCTAATCCCAAAATAGACTTCTCGTATTCTTGCATCAGTTAGCCCCGTCTTCACTGTCTATTGGTCTGTTATGTGAGACTCTATTATTTCGGGGATATCCAAGAGATACCCCGAACATCCTCGGCAGCCGTTGGACTGCTTTCTACAACAGCTGTAACCTGCGCAATCAAGCTTGTAAGTTGCGCCTGACACGCATTCAGCCACCTCACAAAATCCCCACAAACTTGCTGCGCTTGTGCTTGGGTATGCGGAGTAAGTGCAGTTGTACTGGATGAGCACCAAAGATCTCCACCAGACGGGGCGTTAGCGATCATACTCTGATTGCTCTGCGTAGTCGGGTCTGATGGGTAGAGGAAACTTTGTCCGAGCGCACTGGAAGAGAACCCAGAAATAATGGCTTCTCGGCAATCTCCAGTCAGTTCAGAGATCTTTGCCGTTTTCACTTCGGCTAAAGTGAGAACCTGGGTGGCAGCAATAGCGGAAAATTGCTCTGCGGTGAGGGGAACCGCCCCTTCTGGGGCAGCATTCCCATTATCCAGTCCCCTCACATTCCCATCAGTAAGTTTAAAGTAGTCCATAAATGCTCCTTATGCGATGCGGCGAATGATGATGCGACCGGTGCTCGCGTTCGAAAACGCGAGCGTACCGAGCGACGTCCACGCGGTCGTCGTGTCGGTAGTGGTGGAACTTGATGCCGTACCAAGCCATCGAGAAAACGTGTGGTACAGGTAGAACCCGGATGCGCTGATGTAGCTTCCGGATGCGCCGAGAATCGTCTTCGCGGCGGTGCGCGTGATCACATTTATGACGCCTTGCGCGACATCTCCGAAGGACGCGAGAAAGCCATTAAAAAACCCGCTGCTGGCCTGGGCCGCCGTGTTGACGCCGTCCAGCACCTGCCCGAAGAACATGTTGGTGATCGACCCGTTGTTCGGCAACAGCAGCACGTTACCGTTCGATGCACCCGATGCGCCATTGAGCATGAAGCGGATCTCGTACTGCTGGAGATCCGCCGTGGCGATATGCAGTGGCACGCTCGATGCAGCTGCGATGTCAATGTAAGCTTCCTGACCTAAGGCCAGAGGGACATCAGACACTGCTCCAGTATTGTTGATTGGGGCATTCGCGGCTGCAGTCGACGCTGCCACAATACTCGTGATGCCCGCAAGACCTCCAATACCCTGCACGAGCGTGGGGGACGTGGCCCATGTGCCCGCCGTAGCCTCCATAATCGTCACATAGCCTACCACTCGATACGGGCTATTCGCACTAACCGCCGATTCCGAATAGACCGTACTAGCGCTATTCGAACTGCCGCTAATCGTCGTCGGGCTGATAAGGCCAGTTTCGGAAAAGTCCAAACCACCGCTGAGGTTCGCGATACAAAGGACAGGAGCCCCTCCGTTGTAAGCAACCAGCAACATGAGCGTGGCAGCCGTTCCCGAAGCCGTTCCCAGTGTTGCCCCTGACGGGACTGTCAAGGACAAGGGCGAAGCAAGGCCAACCTTAGACAAGGCCCCATTTGGGAGGGAGCCATTTCTGAACTGCAAAGCCCCAATAGCAGTGTATCCAACAGTGAGCGCATTCGATGCAACGGACGCAGAGACAGTCTGAATGTCTTTAGTGGCAGTGGGGAAAATTGCCTGAAACTGAGCGCCATCGTAGACAGCAGTTACCACGTATCCGCTCAGGATGCTTCCAGGCAGAATCGAAGACCCTCCAAGCTGTACGAGGTTCACTGCCCCAATACCATCCACGTTTAATGTCGGCGCGTTCGTGGTGTTCGTCCCAACAGCGACGAATCGAAATACCTGCCCCGCCGAATACGAAGCTACCGTGGGATTGCCCACAGCCGTGATAGTATCAGTTCCCGATACCGAAGTCAGCCATTGAGTCGAGCCACCTTGAATCAGGGAAGGAATGCCGAGGTTTGCCAACAGTTGAGCAACAGTGGTAGGGATTGCCTGCGAATCTCCCCCCATCACCCCCCAATTCAGGTTGGAAACTTGATTCAGCCAAGACGCCGTGATAGGGGTCTCAGGGCTATAATCAATGAAATTCGGAATAGTCATAAAAGTGTCCTCAGATAATGCCAATCACAGTGTCAATAGGAGAGCGACTTGGGTAGTTTATAGTATTCGGGACAAGTGGATGATCCCCGATTTCAAGATTGTTGTAGGAAGGGAACGCACATCCAGGTACTGCCCAAGATGGAAGTCCATTGACCCCTTCTAGTGTGCAGTTAGGTCTACCTGCTTCAGGAGAGCTTGGCAAGAAAGCTGGATTGTAGTATGTGGGCAGAGCGCATCCAGGTACAGCCCACGAAGGAATCGCATTCTTCCCTCGGAGTGTGCACTGAGAAGGAGCTGGCACCCAAGTCTCAGGGACTTTTTCTGGTCTCGACCATGGCACTGTCTGGTCATCCTTCACACCACGTAGGAAATCTTGTGGGTTGCGCACTTCCTTGTGATGCTTGCAGACATACAGACCTTGCCATGTCTTCATAGCTTCGGTCGATTTAACCTTTGCCCCGCACAGGTCGCAGAAGAAATTCCACGCACCATTGCGGAAATAGTCTGCTCTGCCTTGACCCATGCTACCCCCACAAAACAATACAGAAATTAAGAGAAACTTCTCGCTCGGATGTTTCCTACAGCGGTAATACCCGCAACAGCAAAAGCAGCGTAGGCCAGTAGGTAAACAGTAGAGGGGGAAGAGAGATTGTACCGCACCGTGGGGACAGCGATCTCAGGAGAAAGTTGCGCCCATCCCACGGTGTTCACACTCGATCTCTGAAGCACACGAGAGCCTGGGACAGCACCAAATGCCGAGCTGCTGGAGCTAGTACCGCACATCAACTCACTACACTGAGCCCCGCTACCCATCTGAAACTGCACAACACCGCTCACATCCCAATCCCCCGCAGGGAGAACCAAAGACGCAATCGGGGTGATGGTGGTGGTGGTCAGAGCAGTACCAACACCTGTCGACTCTTGGTATCTACCTGAATTTACAGCTGCATTTGCAGATGCTTGCGCAGTGTCGCGTAACTGCAGGAACCACCGCTGCCATGCATGTGCAGATGTACCATCTTTTCCTACAGGAGGGACAGGAGGAAGTGGCTGAGTCATCAGTACTCCCACGAATCACAATAACCATGCTTCTGCAAAATTGGAAGTTGTTTTTCCAATCGGCAGCCGATGTCAGTCCGGTAGATAGCAGAGTTGGGGATTTCGAGCTGATCGACAACATCATAGGCAGCGGATTTGGCCTCTTCGACTGTACGACCGAGGCCAGTTGCAACAGCAAGGTAGTTTCCGGCACTGACCAGCATAGGCTCAGCAGACCCGTTCTCTCCGATCCCGTTGCCGAGTTTCATTTCGCAGGGGTGAAAGAAGTACCTGTTGCTCTCGTCAACACCCCAAATTGGGAACCCTGACAGCTCCTCAGGTGTCTTATTCCCATACGGGAAATCAGGCATGGCAAGTACCACGCCAAGGGCAGTTTCTTTTCGCGGAGTAAACGTGTCTCGACCTTCCAGCAGATCCTTCATCCAATTCGCCACATCACCGTGGAGTACCTGCTGGATGTTGAACAGAGGCCAACCAGGACGGGAAGTAAACTCCAGCGGGTTCAGGCAACCCTTGCGTTCGCCTTCAGTACCGACCATCACGGCCACATCGATATAGCCGGTGTAGCCACTGCGCAGAAGTTTCGGAGTGAGCGGCAGCAGCAACTCCCGCGCAAGTCGAGACTCTTCTGCGGTTACGTACTTCATTGCCGTGCCCATTTCCCCTGTATTCGGCCCACGCTCATCGTTCATGAGCTTCTTGAACTCGAAATTTTCGAGGAAATGGGAAGCAAACCCGTCACGTCCGAACCAGCCGCCAACAGCAACCTCAATCCCAGGACAAAACTCCTGGAAAATGAACGGAGGGGGCTTCGGGATCGTACGCTTCCAATGACTGAGCATGAAGCTCATATCCTTGTGGGACTTCGAAACATAGGAGAGGGACTTGTCCACGTCAGCGCAAGGCTTGCACACGAATCTCGTGTCGCGGTGAGCGGCCTGATAGGCAATAGCTTCGTCGAATCTCTTGAAGGGGATGCTAGGCAGGCACTCGATCCCACATTCTTCCAGAACAGCCGCGCCCACGTTCCGATCCAATTCCCAGGAAGTGACTTCCAGATTCGGCCCGAAGATTGGAAAACCGCGATTGCGGTAGCCTTCCAGCTGCTGCATGTACTTGCAATTGTCGCTCAGCACAATCAGATCAGCCCACTGCATGCTGGGCTTCCAATCAGCAACCTTCTCGATCAGCCCATCACCAATGGTCGACCGGTCACCATTCTTGAGCGGTCCCATAAACGTGCGGACGGAGTGGCCCTGTGCCTCACAGCGCATAGCGAAGTCCAGCATGCAGGAAGTGGAATCGATGAGCAGGATATTCATGCAAGTGGTCAGGAATCGATTGTGGTGAGGGCGTAGTTGGCTGCGACCCGGATCGTGCCCGCAGTGAGGGCCATATTCAGCGAGACGGTCAGTGTGCTCCCCGGCGTGCGAGCACGGAACCAATAGCCCGTACCTGTTGATGCCAATTGCGGGCCCGTCGGCACGGTAGGCGCGGTGAACGTCGCAGGGATATAGACTCGATACTGACTGACGCTCAATCCCGACCCCGTGTCGGTGAAGTTGATCGACACCATCCCCCCACCGGAGACGGTGCAGCTGGCATCAACTTCCACAAACAGCCGAGTGAGCAGATACCCAGGAGCACCAGTAACCATCAGCTGTGGTGTCGTCCCCGCAGCGCTGTTCAGTGTAACGGGGACGTACAAATCCCCGATCATCGGGGGGAGTTCGATACCAGTACCACTGACCAGAATGTTCGATCCGCTCATCACTCACCCCACGAGGGAACTCCTGCCGGAGGCAGGCGGGAAACACAATCACACTAGCTCGAACCGCTTATTTGCAGGCGGGAAACACAATAACGATTCCGGTGAACAGTAGCATCAGGCCCGCAAGGTTACAACAGCAGGGGCTGAGGGAGGGGAATAATTGCCCGCGATTAATAATTATTAATTGCCGCCAGAAATTAATTCGACGCCTGCGCTCGCATTACACGAGACTACGCCCCCCACAACATCGACCCCCAAGCTAGAGTGCTCCGCGCTATAATTAAAAGCTGCTCCTCGCTGCTGCTCGTCGCTCATAGTCTATCACGGCGACCCCCTCAATTTCTCTCCCTCCCCATTTAGGAACTATACATTTTTGTTATATAGCCCCGAGCGCACCACCGGATTCGGTTATATAGCCCAAAAGTCATATGCCCGGAGGCCGTAGTAGCGCACCGGGCATATGACTTTCCGTTATATAGCAATTTCTGGCCGCATTTAATAATTATTAATCGCGGCCAGAAACCCCCATCAGTACCCTTCCACCGCCCGCCTCGCCCTCCCCGCGCTCTCCCCCAGGGCTGCCGCCACGTACATTTGCACCAGCTTCACCTTCTCCGGTCCCTTGTACGCCCGCAGCACGCGCTCCACATCCCCCTGCAGTGCTTTCAGCCTCTCCGGCGGGAGCATTTTCCCCTCCGTGAGCATGGGCAGCACCTGCTCGCTCCACTTCTGCTTCAACTGCCCTTCGCTCAGCCCACTCAACACCTCGCGCACACTCCCCTCAAGCACCTGCTGCCCACCAGGAGCTGCACTCAAATGCTTAGCAGCCAGCCGGGTCTGCTCCGGCGAGCCTTCCAGCAGCAATTTCCTCACCGCTCCTGGGGCCTCCGCACTCTGTAGAATGCCCTGCAGCTTCTGACTCGGTGCAAACCTCTCCGTCACCAGCTGCTGCACCTCCTTCTGTGCAGTCTCCTGCAGCCTCTTCTGCACATCCACACTCCCACGGGCTATCTCTGCCGCGCGAGAAGTCCCTGCAGCCATCTCCTTCGCTGCTGCGGCCTCAGCCGCCGGACGAACCTCCGCCGCAGCCCCTGTCAGCCCCTTCGCCCTCTGCCCGAGCTTCTGATTCACCCGCTCAATCTGCTCCAGCTTCTGCTGATACCCCTGCACCCTCTCCGTCAGCCCCGGAATCTCCCTCGTCCAATCTCGATTCTCCCGCAGCCACTTGCCTACCTGCTTCGCATCCTGCCCCTGCAGGCTCCGCGCGGCATAATCTCCTGCCATTCGATTGACCTGCTCGGGGTTCCCAACCAGCTCCTTCAGATCGCGGACGCTCTGCTGCGACTGAAAAGCATTCTTCGGTAGGCTTTTTGCATCCCCTGCGAACTGTTCCATGTTGACACGATCGAGTGCAGTAGCTTTCTTGCCAAGCCTCGTTTCGAATTTAGCCAGTTCACCACTTGCTCCAGCATAACCTTCCTGCAGTTCTTTCTGAATGTTCGTGCCATCGGGTCGGGTTCCCACAAACTCCTCTTGGATCTTGCTGATCCTTGCATACAGGTCAGATGCTTGCTGATGCGTGAGGGTGGAAAATCCTTCCACATCACGATTCTTTACCACATCCCCAAGCTTCCTGCGAATCTGATCCAGAGCATCGAAGCTG